>ERZ827156.1453-NODE-1453-length-27897-cov-16.481682_pt1 | contig 27897 bp, 22 predicted proteins | sample MGYA00519919_ERZ827156 | MGnify/ENA primary metagenome ERZ827156 (study PRJEB31778, sample SAMEA3449269) | human gut metagenome | biome: human gut; feature: human-associated habitat; material: faeces | place: United Kingdom | collected 2010/2012 ...
TCAAGGCTTACGTCTTCTTCCGCGGCCGTTCGATCGTCTTCAAGGAGCAGGGCGAGATTCTGCTGCTGCGCTTCGCCACCGACCTCGAAGAGCTCGCCAAGGTGGAGATGATGCCCAAGCTCGACGGCAAGAAGATGAACATGATCCTCGCGCCCAAGAACACCAAGAAGTAGCGCGGGACGCGAGCGCATACGGGCCGTCCGACCCGACTCCGGCAACGACTTACGGAACGGCACACCCGTTCGGTAAGTCGTTGTTTTGGATTTTCCGTCCGGTAGCGCGACGTGTCCGGGGCATCCGCGGCTTCCGGCCGAAACGGTAAAAACGCCGATCCACACCCGAAATGGGATACCGAATCGGGAATAAATATGTACCTTTGCCCTGAATGAGACCCTTCGAAGAGATACTGGCGATCGATTCCGCCGCGGCATTCGACTGCGCGGCGCTCGAATTGTTCCGCTTCCAGGCCGAGCGGTGCGGTGTCTACCGCGAATACCTCGCCGATCTCGGCGTCGATCCGGCGGCCGTGCGGCGCGTCGACGAAATCCCGATGCTGCCGATCGAATTCTTCAAGTGGCGCGACGTCTACTGCGGCGACACGGAACCGCAGATCGTCTTCACGTCGAGCAACACGGGACAGAGCGTCGCGTCGCATCACATGATGGCCTCAACGGCGCTCTACGAGGCGGCGTTCACCGCAGCATTCGAACGTTTCTACGGCAATCCGGCGCGGTGGAGCCTCTATGGCCTGCTGCCCAACTACCTGCAACGCGAAGGGTCGTCGCTGGTCTACATGGTCGACCGCCTGATCGGACGGTGCGGTTCGGGCGGGTTCTACCTCGACGACTACGAACGCCTGCTGGCGGACATGGCAGCCGATCCGAAACCGAAAATCCTGCTGGGCGTGAGCTATGCGTTGTGGGACCTGGCCGAACGGTACGCCCCGAAGCTGTGCGATACGATCGTCATGGAGACCGGCGGCATGAAGGGCCGCCGCGAGGAGCTGCCCAAAGAGGAGTTCCACCGCATCCTGTGCGAAGCGTTCGGCGTCGACAGGGTCCACTCCGAATACGGCATGGCCGAACTCACGTCGCAGGCCTACTCCGACGGCGGCGGCCGTTTCCGCACGCCGGGCTGGATGCGCGTCGCGGTGCGCGACGTCAACGACCCCTTCTGCCGCCTGCTGCCCGACCAGCGGGGCGGCGTCGACATCATCGACCTGGCGAACCGTTTCTCATGCGCCTTCATTCAGACGCAGGACGTGGGGCGCGTCTCGGCCGACGGATCGTTCCGCATCGAAGGACGTATCGACCACAGCGACATCCGGGGCTGCAACCTGTTGGTACAATAACCGTAAAATCCGTATGAAAGTCGTCGCATTCGTTCCCATCCGTCTCAACAGCCAGCGCGTCGAAGGCAAAAACCTCCGCCTGCTCGGCGGCGAACCGCTGCTGTGCCACATCCTGCGCACGCTGCTCGAAGTCGAGGCGATCGACGAGGTTTACGTCTATTGCAGCGACCCGGCCGTGCGCCCCTACCTGCCCGACGGCGTGCGGTTCCTGCGCCGCAGCCCGCGGCTCGACCGCAACGAGACGCTCGGCCGCGAAATCTACGACGCCTTCACCGCCGAAGTCGTGGCCGACGTCTACCTGCTGGCGCACGCCACTTCGCCTTTCATCCGCCCCGCGACGATCGCGGCGGCCCTGCACAAGGTCACCGACGAGGGCTACGATTCGGCTTTCAGCGCCGAGCGGATGCAGACCTTCGCCTGGTACCGGGGCGAGCCGCTCAACTATGCGCTCGACGCGATTCCCCGTACGCAGGAGATCGAACCGGTCTTCGTCGAGACCAGCGCGTTCTTCATCTTCCGCCGCGAAATATGGTGCGACCTGCATCAGCGCATCGGCCGGCACCCCTACGTCGCCGTCGTAGACCGCATCGAGGGGATCGACATCGACTATCCCGAAGATTTCGCGCTGGCCGAGGTGATCGCAAAACTGCCGAACAGATAATCGTCGCGGGCCGAAGGTCTGCGAAAATCCGAATAACATTCATAGCCGATGCAACGCATCTGAGACCGGTATCTCCATAGCGGCCGCCGGACAAAATGACGCACTGCGGCAGCCGACCGGCGGCGACGCGTGACATCGTGTCCTTTCGGGATGCCATTCTATCGGCCGGATGCGACAAAATGTCGCCGTCGGCGGGTTGGCAGGGCTTTTGCGTGGAAGAGGGCAGAAACAAAAAACAAAAGATACGACTATGAATGTAAACAGTTTAACGATCAAGGCACAGGAGGCGTTGCAGGCGGCCTATACGCTGGCGCAGCAACGCGGGCAGCAGGCCATCGAGCCGCTGCACATGCTCTCGGTGCTCATCCGCGACGACGACGCGCTCTGCACGTTCCTGCTGGGACGCGTAGGCGTCAACGTGCGCGGCCTGCGCGACGAGGCCGACCGCGCCGTGGGTTCGCTGCCGCAGGTGACGGGCGGAAACGGCGAACAGTATTTCTCGCAGGACGCCTCGCGCGTCATCCAGCGTGCGGTGGACTTCACAAAGACTTTCGGCGACAAGTATGCGTCGGTCGAACATCTGCTGCTCGGCCTGATCGCCGAACGCGGTGCGGCGGCCGACCTGCTGAAACGTGCGGGCGCTACCGAGAAGGAGCTCATCGAGGCGATCCGCACCTTCCGCAAGGGGGCGACCGTCGATTCGCAGACCGCGTCGCAGGAGTTCAACGCATTGGGTAAATACGCCGTCAACCTCAACGAACAGGCGCGTTCGGGCAAACTCGATCCGGTGATCGGCCGCGACGAGGAGATCCGGCGCGTATTGCAGATTCTCTCGCGCCGCACCAAGAACAACCCGATTCTCGTGGGCGAGGCGGGCGTCGGCAAAACGGCGATCGCCGAGGGCATCGCCCACCGGATCGTCGACGGCGACGTGCCGGAGAACCTGAAATCGAAGGTGATCTTCTCGCTCGACATGGGTGCGCTGATCGCCGGCGCGAAGTATCAGGGCGAATTCGAAGAGCGTCTGAAAGCCGTCGTGCAGGAGGTGATCGCCTCGGAAGGCGAAATCCTGCTCTTCATCGACGAGATACACACGCTCGTAGGCGCCGGCAAGTCGTCGGGGGCGATGGATGCGGCCAACATCCTCAAACCGGCCCTCGCGCGCGGCGAGCTGCGCACGATCGGCGCCACGACGCTCGACGAGTTCCAGAAATACTTCGAGCAGGACAAGGCGCTCGAACGCCGTTTCCAGAAGGTGATGGTCGACGAACCGACCACCGACGACGCCGTGTCGATCCTGCGCGGGTTGAAGGAGCGTTACGAAAACCACCACCAGGTGCGCATCAAGGACGAGGCGATCGTCGCTGCCGTCGAGTTGTCGCACCGGTACATCACCTCGCGTTTCCTGCCCGACAAGGCGATCGACCTGATCGACGAGGCGGCGTCGCGGCTGCGGTTGGAGATGAACTCCGTACCCGAAGAGATCGACAACCTCGACCGCCGTATCCGACAACTGGAGATCGAACGCGAAGCGATCCGCCGCGAAAACGACGAGGAACGCGTCGCAGCGCTGACCAAGGAGATCGAGGAGCTGCGTTCGCGCGACGCCGAGAAGCGCGCCAAGTGGCAGGGGCAGCGCGACTTGCTGACCAAGATCCAGCGCCAGAAGGACGACATCGAACGCTACAAGGTCGAGGCGCAGCAGGCCGAACGCCAGGGCGACTACGGCCGCGTGGCGGAGTTGCGCTACGGCAAGATCGTCGAGGCGCAGAAACAGATCGAGGCCTTGCAGACCGAGTTTCAGACGGCTGCCGGCAACGACGCCCTCATCAAAGAGGAGGTCGACGCGCAGGACGTGGCCGAGGTCGTATCGCGCTGGACGGGCATTCCCGTGACGCGGATGCTCGCCTCGGAGCGCGAGAAGCTGCTCCACATGGAGGAGGAGCTGCACAAGCGCGTGGTGGGGCAGGAGCAGGCCATCGCCGCGATCTCGGACGCCGTGCGCCGTTCGCGCGCCGGGCTGAACGACCCGCGCAAGCCGATCGGATCGTTCATCTTCCTCGGTACGACGGGCGTGGGCAAGACCGAGCTGGCGAAGGCGCTCGCCGAGTTCCTCTTCAACGACGACTCGATGCTGACGCGCATCGACATGAGCGAATATCAGGAGCGCCACAGCGTGTCGCGGCTCGTGGGGGCGCCTCCGGGATACGTCGGGTACGACGAAGGCGGCCAACTCACCGAAGCCGTACGGCGCAAGCCCTACTCGGTGGTGCTGCTCGACGAGATCGAGAAGGCACACCCCGATGTCTTCAACATCCTGTTGCAGGTGCTCGACGACGGTCGCCTGACCGACAACAAGGGGCGGACGGTGGATTTCCGCAACACGATCATCATCATGACCTCGAACATGGGTTCGCAGCTCATTCAGGAGAATTTCGCCGCCGCCTTCAACGGCGAGAAGTTGCCCGACGATACGGTCGAGCGGACACGCCTGGCGGTCATCGACCTGTTGAAGCAGCAACTCAAGCCCGAGTTCCTGAACCGCATCGACGAGATCGTGATGTTCGAACCGCTCACGCGCAAGGATATCGAGAAGATCGTCGACATCCAGTTGGGTATCGTGCGGCGCATGTTGGCCGAGAACGGTCTGGAACTGAACTATACGCCGGCGGCGCGGGCGTGGATCGCCGAAGCGGGTTACGATCCGATGTACGGCGCACGACCCGTCAAGCGGACGATCCAGCGCGAAGTCGTCAACGACCTTTCGAAGCGGATTCTGGCGGGCGAGGTCGACCGCTCGCGCCCGATCTCGATCGACGTCGAAGGGGGCAGGCTCCTCTTCCGCAACTAAGATTGCCGTATGTGACGAATGCGGACGATTCCTGCGGGAATCGTCCGCATTTTTTTGGCTGCGCCGAAGATACTCCGTCTCGGCAAAATCAAGCTAACGCTTGCTTCTGCGCCCGACTTTTCGTATCTTTACCCGACAAAATAAAACTATTCCCCAAAACGATTCATCGAACAATGAAACTTTTCAGACGATTCACCGCTCTCATGCTGGCGGTTACGCTGTCGCTGACGACCTTCGCGGCCGCAGCCAGGGATTGGGCCGCCGTCGAGGTGGCCGACAAGGCCGGCGCAACGGTCAAGGGCATCGTTTACGCCGGCGACGAACCGCTGCGCGGCGTAGCCGTATCGGACGGCGCCGAGATCGTATTCACCGATGCCGAAGGCCGTTACTGGCTGCCGACCGACAAGCGCAGCGGCTCGGTCTTCATCACGATTCCGTCGGGATACGAGGTCTCGGCCGACGGGGTGTTCCCCCGCTTCTGGGCTGCGCTCGAAGCACCTGCGAAGGAGGTCGAACGGCATGATTTCGCCCTGACGAAGGTCGACAACGACCGCCATGTGATGCTGGCCGTGACCGACATCCACCTCTCGAACCAGAACAGCGACATCGAACAGTTCTGCACCCGCTTCATCCCCGACGTCCGCGCCGTGGCGGAGAGTTTCGGCGACACGCCCGTCTACTCGCTCAACATGGGCGATTCGGCATGGGACGGCTACTGGTACACCAACCGCTATTCGCTCAAAGACTTCCGCCGCACCATGAATATCGTGGGCTACCCCGCGCAGATGTTCTGCGCGATGGGCAACCACGACAACGACGGTGCGACGATCCACTCCGACTCGGTCGACTGGGCGGCTTCGGCGCCCTACCGCCGCATCATCGGGCCGCGCTACTACTCGTTCAACATCGGAAAGGTACACTACGTCGTACTCGACAACCTGATCTATGTCAACTCGCCCAAGAAGAACAGCAAAGACGGGATCGCCGGCAAACGCGACTACGTCCGCCGCGTGGATTCCCTCCAACTCGACTGGCTGCGGCGCGATCTGGCGACGGTCGAGGATAAGTCGGCGCCCGTCGTAGTGGCGATGCACGCCGCGACCTACCGTTACAACAAGTTCAACGACAAGGTGACGGCCGGTCTGAGCGATCCGGCTTACAGCGCTGAACTGAAAGCCTGTTTCGACGGATTCGAGGAGGTGCACTACGTGTCGGGGCACATCCACAAAAATCTGCTGGCGCGCGTAGACGACCGCCTGATCGAGCACAACATAGGCGCCGTGTGCGGTTCATGGTGGCGCACGGGAGCCAACCACTTCCAGATGCTGGGACCGGATGCCGGGCCGAACGGCTATGCGATCTTCACGATCGACGGCAAGCAGATGCAGTGGACCTACCGCAGCATCGAGGACGGCGACAAGCAGTTCCGCGCATACGATATGAACGAGGTGGCGCGTTATTACACCGCGTCGGAGGATGTGGCCGAGTTCCTCGCTCACTACCCCGAGCGGCACGACTTCCGCGAGGAGGCGGGCGGCAACCGCGTCTTCATCAACGTCTGGTGCTGGGAACCCGCATGGAAGATCCGCGTAACCGAAAACGGGCGCGAACTGCCCGTGCGGCGCGAGCAGACCGAAGATCCGCTCTACGTCATCTCGTACGACATCCCGCAGTCGGTATGGAAGGGCAAGTACCCCGTCGACTACGGCAAGCGCGGCAAGCAGCATACGCTCTTCACGGTCGACGCTTCGGGGCCTGCGACGACGCTCGAAATCGAGGTGACCGACTCCTTCGGCAAGGTCTACCGCGAGACGATGGTACGCCCCAAGGCGTTCGGCCCGCAGATGAAATAGGCGGCAGGGACGGATGAATCCGTTTCAGGATCGCGGCGTTTGCACGATCCGTGCAGAGGCATGTGAAACGACGATATAAAAAATTATGGAGAATTTCATTTTTCAGAACCCCACGAAGCTGGTCTTCGGCAAGGGGACGATCGCCCGGCTCGGCGAGTTGATTCCAGCCGGCAAGCGCGTGATGGTGACTTTCGGCGGCGGCTCGGTCCGGCGCAACGGCGTCTACGACGAGGTGTGCGCCGCCCTCACGGGCCGCGACACGGTCGAGTTCTGGGGCATCGAACCCAACCCGTCGATCGAGACGCTGCGCGAGGCGATCGCACTGGGCAAGGAGCGCGAAGTCGATTTCCTGCTGGCCGTGGGCGGCGGTTCGGTCATCGACGGCACGAAACTCATCGCGGCAGGACTGCTCTACGACGGCGATGCATGGGAACTGGTGCGCAAGGGCGCTTCGCAGCGCACCGTACCGCTGGGTACGGTGCTGACGATTCCGGCCACAGGCTCGGAGATGAACAACGGCGCCGTCATCTCGCGCCGCGAGACGAAGGAGAAATATCCTTTCTACGGCAACTACCCGCTCTTTTCGATACTCGATCCCGAAAAGACCTTCACGCTGCCCCAGCGGCAGGTGGCCTGCGGACTGGCCGATACCTTCGTGCACGTCATGGAACAGTATATGACCGTCGCGGGGCAGTCGCGGGTGATGGACCGTTGGGCCGAAGGCATTTTGCAGACGCTCGTCGAGATCGCACCCGAAATCCGCAAGAACCAGCACGACTACGACCTGATGGCCGATTTCATGCTCTCGGCGACGATGGGACTCAACGGCTTCATCGCGATGGGCGTGGCGCAGGACTGGGCGACGCACATGATCGGCCACGAACTGACGGCGCTGCACGGACTGACGCACGGGGCGACGCTGGCCATCGTACTGCCGGGTACGCTGCGCGTGCTGAGCGCGCAGAAGGGCGACAAACTGCTTCAATACGGCGAGCGCGTGTGGGGCATCACGACCGGCGAGCGCGACGAGCGCATCCGGCTGGCGATCGAACGCACCGAAGGATTCTTCCGTTCGCTGGGGCTCTCCACCCGTCTGTCGGAGGAGGGGATCGGCGAAGAGACAATCGCCGAGATCGAACGGCGGTTCGACGCGCGGGGCGCCCGTTACGGCGAGGCCCGCAACGTCGACGGCGCCATGGCGCGCCGCATCCTCGAAGCGTGTCGTTGACGACGGTCGGAAATCGCATGAAAAACCGGAGACCTCTGGCTGAGGTCTCCGGTTTCGTTTTCAGAGGGCGTTGACCGCCGCCGCGACGGCACGCACCAGCGGCAGCCGTTCGGTGCGCAGCGCAGCGGCGTAGAGCCGCTGCGCAAGACCGATCGGGGCATCGTCCGATGTGAAAAGCCGCGTACGGTAGTCCGACGGCGAAAACCCGCGCATGAGAATCCACTTGGCGACGTTGAGTTTGCCGAGCGTCAGTGCCGGGCGCCAGCGCTCGAAATCGGGCTGCGCGCGGAAAAAATCGGTCACGACGCGGTTGGCCTCGACGTAGGCGTCGGCCGAACGGCGCGTAAGCGTGTTCATGCAGGAGCTTGCGTTGGCGGTGCGGTAGGCGTAGAAGGGACGGTCGACCGCCGCGATGCGCGCCGCACGATAGACGAGCTGCGACAGCAGGACGTAGTCCTCGGCGAAGTTCAGCCCCGCGGCAGGCCACACGCCGTAGCGCGTGTGAAGCGCACGGCGGATGAGGATACCCCAGAGGCGGTTGGACGTGCGGTAATCCTGTCGGAGCAGGCTGCGCAGCACGCGGTCACGGTCGGGCCAAGGCGTGTGAATCCGCCGGCGGCCCGCAGGCGACACCTCGCAGTAGCCGCCGAAGATCAGGTCGGCGTCGGTGCGACGCGCCTCCTCCGACAGTTGCGCCAGCGCATGGTCGTCGCTCAGCGCGTCGTCCGAATCGACGAAGCAGATGTAGGTGCCGCGCGCGGCCTCGATCGCCGTGCGCCGTGCGGCGCCTACTCCCCGGTTGTGCGCGTGCCGCAGAATGCGTACCCGTTCCCCGACGGCGGGATATTCGGCCATGACTTCGCGCAGACGGTCGACGCTGCCGTCGGGCGAAGCATCGTCGACGAAGACGAACTCCGCGTCGACGTCGCGCTGCGCGAACAACGAACGGGCGCAGTCGGCGATATAGCGCTCCACTCCGTAGACGGGAACGAGCACCGAGAGGTCGGGCACATGTCGCGGGTTTGCTTCCATATCCTTGCAAATGTAGCGAACTTTCGGTAGCTTTGCAACAATCAAAATCCAATGCGGTGCGACTTTCCCAAAAAATAACCGGATTTCTGCACAACGGCGTCTCGACGCTCTGGTACTTCGCGGTGATGGCCGTCAAGGAGAACTTCCGCAACTACGTGGGACGCGCCGGACGTACGGAGGGCGCCCTCTCCGACGAACTGGCACTGCTGGCCAACGGCCCGTCGCTGGCGGACGAACTGCCGCGCCTGCTGGCCGGAGCGCGCGCGGGCTGCGATTTTCTGGCGGTGAACTACTTCGCCGAACACGAAGCTTTCGAGCGTCTGCGGCCGGCCTACTACGTCCTCTCCGATCCGCAGTTCTTCCGCGCAAGCGCGCAACGCGACCGCGTGGCAGCACTCTACCGCACGCTCGCGCGCAAGGTGACATGGCCCATGACGCTCTACGTGCAGTATTACAATCCCGAACGGTTCGATTACCGCGCCGCGCTGCCCAACGGACGCATCCGCATCGTGCCCTTCCACACGCAGCCTTACCGCGGTTTCCGGAGGTTGGAGTTCTGGCTCTACCGCCACGGGCTGGGAAGCGCCAACTTCGGCACGGTAATCCAGCACGGCGAGTACGTGGGGCTGCTCTTGGGCTACCGCACGCTGCATCTCTACGGCGTCGACCACACGCTCACCGAAGGGCTGACGGTCGACCGGCGCAATCGTCTGTGCCGCATCGACCGCCATTTCTACGACGACGGCCGTCCGGCCGAGGCCCATCCGATGTATGTCAACGCCACCTGCCCGCCCGTCCCCTATACGATGGCCTCCTACATGGCCGAACTGGCCGAGCTGTTCCGCGGCCACGAGGTGCTGCGCGACTATGCCGCCTCGCTCGGCGCACGGATCGTCAACCATACGCGCACGTCGATGATCGACGCCTACGAACGGGCTGCGGACGACCGGCCCTCAACATGACGCACGGCCGCGAATTTTCGGCCCGCGATTTCTATTCTTAACGAAAAGTTCTTACCTTTGTACGGTTATGGAGAACTTTATCGTCAGCGCCCGCAAATATCGTCCCGCGACCTTCGCATCGGTCGTCGGACAGAAGCACATCACCTCGACGCTCAAAAACGCCATCGAGCGCGGGCAGCTGGCGCACGCCTACCTCTTCTGCGGCCCGCGCGGCGTGGGCAAGACCACCTGCGCGCGCATCTTCGCCAAGGCGATCAACTGCCTGCATCCCGAAGGGGCCGAGGCGTGCAACGACTGCGAGTCGTGCCGCTCGTTCAACGAGAATCGTTCGCTCAACATCCACGAACTGGACGCCGCGTCGAACAACTCGGTGGACGACATCCGCAACCTGATCGAACAGGTGCGCATCCTGCCGCAGGGCGGCCGCTACTCGGTCTTCATCATCGACGAGGTGCACATGCTCTCGGCTGCGGCGTTCAACGCCTTTCTCAAAACGCTCGAAGAGCCGCCCGCACACGCCGTCTTCATTCTGGCCACCACCGAGAAACACAAGATCCTCCCCACGATCCTCTCGCGCTGCCAGATCTACGATTTCAACCGCATCAAGGTCGAGGACTCGGTCGAGTACCTCAAATATATCGCAGGGCAGGAGGGCGTCGGCTACGACGAGGAGTCGCTGAACCTCATCGCGCAGAAAGCCGACGGCGGTATGCGCGACGCACTGTCGATGTTCGACAAGGCTGTGTCGTTCTGCGGCGCGCGACTCGAATACAAGTCCGTCGCGCAGACGCTCAACGTGCTGGACTACGACACCTATTTCAACGTCACCGACATGCTGCTCGGCGGCGACTACCTCTCGGCGCTGCGGCTGTTCGACGAGGTGCTCGCCAAGGGATTCTCCGGCCAGACCTTCATGGCCGGTCTGGCGCAGCACATGCGCGACCTGCTCGTGGCGCGCGACGCCGCTTCGGTGTCGCTCATCGAACTGACGGGCACCCTGCTGGAGCGATACCGCGCCCAGGCAGGGCGTTGTACAATCGAATTTCTTTTCGGGGCGATCTCGCTGCTGACCGAAGCCGACGGACGAATCCGGCAATCGTCGAACCAACGGCTGCTGGTCGAACTGGGACTGATGAAAATAGCCGGTCTCGGTCAAAAAAAAAATGACGGCGTAGCACTCGGCACGAGCTATCCCCTACCGCCGCTCACGGGGCAGAACGCCCCGGCGGCAAATCCCCGACATACGACTTCCAGACCGAATGCGGCTCCGACATCCGCCACGACCGCCGCGACTGCGACAGGAACTCCTTCGACGGCAACTCCGGCACCCGCGGCCGGAAACGCAGGGGCGGCGTCCGCCGCGGCTGCCATCACGCCCGAGGCGGCTCCCGTCCCGCAGGGAACGGCCGCCGTCGCACCGGCCGCCGAACCGCCCGCAACAGCACCCATGCCGGCAAGGGCCCCGGCTCCGCAGGCGTCCCGACCTGCCGCGGCGACAAACGCCGCATCGCTCATCGGCGGCGCATCGCTGTCGTCGCTGCTGAGCCAGGCACGGCGGGGAGCCGCACCGGAGACGGCGCCGGAGGCTGCCGAGCAACCGCAGCCTGCCGTCACGATCGACCCGGCGAGCGGACAGAAGCTGGAAAGCGGCCGCACGGCGATCCTCGACTACATCCGGCAGGAACGTCCCCGTCTCTACGCCTTCTTCGAGCAGCTGCGCATCGAAGGACACACGCTGCGGCTGGCCGTACCGACCGAGGCGCTGCGCGAGGAGATCCTGCGCAGCAAGCTGGAGATGCTCACCCGCATCGCCGCGATCGCCGGCGTGGAGGGGGCGCTCGAATTGGAGGTGACGATCAACGAGCAGATCAGGGCCGTGCGCCCCATCAAACTCGAAGACCGGCTCCGCCACATGAACGAGAAGAATCCGCTGCTGGCCGAACTGCGCAGGGAGCTCGATCTGGAAGTGGAATAACCGAAAACACGAAAAAATAAGAACAAAAACAATATGGCAATCAAAAACTTCATCGAGGAACTGGAATGGCGCGGCATGATCCACACGATCATGCCGGGCGCAAAGGAACAACTTGAAAAAGAGATGACGACGGCCTATCTGGGTATCGATCCCACGGCCGACTCGCTGCATATCGGACATCTGGTGGGAGTGATGATTCTCAAACATTTCCAGATGTGCGGCCACCGTCCCATCGCACTGGTCGGCGGCGCAACGGGCATGATCGGCGATCCGTCGGGCAAGTCGCAGGAGCGCAACCTGCTCGACGAGGAGACGCTGCGCCGCAATCAGGAGGCGATCAAGCGGCAGCTGGCCAAACTCATCGACTTCGACTCCGACGCCCCCAACGCCGCGCTGATGGTCAACAACTACGACTGGATGAAGGGGATCGGCTTCCTCGACTTCATCCGCGACATCGGCAAGCTGATCACGGTCAACTACATGATGGCCAAGGATTCGGTCAAGAAGCGTTTCAACGGCGAGGGCGACGGCATGTCGTTCACCGAATTCTCCTACCAGCTGGTGCAGGGTTTCGATTTCATGCACCTCTACGAGAAATACGGCTGCAAGGTGCAGTTGGGCGGATCCGACCAGTGGGGTAACATCACCACCGGCACCGAGCTGATCCGCCGCAAGCTGGGCGCCGAAGCCTATGCGATCACCTGCCCGCTCATCACGAAGGCCGACGGCACCAAGTTCGGCAAGACCGAGAGCGGCAACGTATGGCTCGATCCGCGCTATACGTCGCCCTACAAGTTCTACCAGTTCTGGCTCAACGTGAGCGACGACGACGCCAAACGCTACATCAAGATCTTCACCCTGCTCGACCGTGCGACGATCGACGCACTCGTCGCCGAACACGACGCAGCGCCCCACCTGCGCACGTTGCAGAAGCGGCTGGCCGAGGAGATCACCGTGATGATCCACTCGCGCGAGGAGTACGAGAAGGCGGTCGAAGCGTCGCAGATCCTCTTCGGCGGCGCGACCTCCGAGGCGTTGCGCCGGCTCGACGAACAGACGTTGTTGCAGGTCTTCGAAGGGGTGCCGCAGTTCACCGTGGCACGCGCCGAACTGGGGTTGCCGTTCGTCGACCTCTGCGCTGCGGCGACGCAGATCTTCCCCTCGAAGGGCGAATGCCGCAAGATGGTGCAGGGCGGCGGCGTGGCACTCAACAAGGAGAAGGTCGCCGATGCGATGCGCCCCGTCACCGAAGCCGATCTGATCGCCGGCAAATACCTGCTCGTGCAGCGCGGCAAGAAGAACTACTATCTCGTGACCGTCGAATAAGTTTCATCGCAATCGGGAAGGCTCCGTAAAGGAATCTTCCCGATTGCGCATACTGCATACGCCTATGCTCTACACGATCGATCTTCAAGGCATGGAGTTCCACGCCTTCCACGGCTGTTACGACCTCGAACAGCGCGTCGGGAACCGTTTCGAGGTGACGCTCTCGATTACGACCGAACTGGGCGGCATCGCCGCGCACGACGCCGTGGAGGAGGCCGTCAACTACCTGACCGTCTACGAAATCGTCCGCGAACGCATGGCCGTCACGCAGCGCACGATCGAGCGCGTGGCGACGAATATCATCGAAGCGTTGCACGCGCGCTTTCCCGCAGTGCGGCACGTGCGTTGCACGGTAGCCAAACTCGCCCCCCCGCTGGGCGGCAAGATCGCCCGCGTCTCGGTGACGCTGGAAGGATAGCCCCGAAACGACGCGGGCGATCGCCGTCGCGGCGTTGCCGGCCCACATGCACGGGACACGCCCGCCCGAAGCAGGGCGCATACTGCAAACAGACGGGAGACCGGCCCGAACGCCGCCCTCTCCCGACGAAGATAGATAGGTGCACCTTTTCCCGCTGCGGCATAGACGGAACAAGTTCTGCGCTGTGCGCGGCTTAACGAAAACGTCAAGCTATGAAGACAACTCATCGGGCCACATTCGGCGGCCGGCTGAGCGCCGTGCTCGTCACGGCGGGCAGCGCCGTCGGATTGGGCAACATCTGGCGTTTCCCCTATGTCGCAGGGGAGAACGGCGGCGGCGCGTTCCTGCTGATCTACATCCTCAGCGTCCTGCTGCTCGGCGTGCCGATCATGCTTTCGGAATTCGCCATCGGACGCAATACCCACCGCAACGCCGTGGGCGCCTACCGCACCCTTTCGAGCCGCTGGTCGATCCTGGGCTACAACAGTATTCTGGCTCCGCTGCTCATCATGGGCTTCTATCTGGTGGTCTCGGGCTGGACGCTGGAATACATGATCCACTCGCTCACGGGCGAATTCACACGCATCAGTACCCCCGAAGCCTACGAATCGCTCTTCAACGCCTTCACGCAGAACCCGTGGAAACCGTTGCTCTACACCGTCGTCTTCACCCTGCTGACGCACGGCGTCATCGCGCTGGGCGTCCAGAAAGGGATCGAACGCTCGGCTCGCATCATGATGCCGCTGCTGCTGTTGATCCTCGTGGTGCTGGCCGTCCACTCCATCCTGCTGCCTGGCGGCACCGAAGGCGTGAAATTCCTCTTCGCTCCCGACTTCTCGAAGGTGACGCCCTCGACGGTGCTCACCGCGCTCGGACAGGCCTTCTTCTCGCTGTCGATCGGTCTGGGCTGCCTGGTGACCTACGCCTCCTATTTCAAGAACGACACCAACATCACGCACACCGCCCTGCAAGTCGCCTTCATCGATACGCTCGTGGCGGTGTTGGCGGGGCTGGTGATCTTTCCGGCCGTTTTCAGCGTCGGCATCGAACCCACGGCCGGCCCCTCGCTGGTCTTCGTCACCCTGCCCGCGATCTTCAACACGCTTCCGCTGAGCATGGTATGGTCGACGATCTTCTTCCTGCTGCTGGTCATCGCAGCCCTCACCTCCACGATCTCGCTGCACGAGGTGCTGACCGTCTACGTGCAGGAGGAGTGGCATCTGAGCCGCCGTGCGGCGGCATGGATCGTCACCGGTGCCTGCATCGTACTGGGTGCAGCCGCTTCGTTGTCGCTCGGCGCATGGCAGTGGTTGCAGCTCGGCGGGAAATCGTTCTTCGACCTGCTGGACTTCGTGACGGCCAACATCATGCTGCCCGCAGGCGGTTTCTTCATCTGCATCTTCACGGGTTGGGTACTCGACCGGCGGTTCATGCCGGCGGAACTGACCAACCACGGCGCACTGCGCCTGCACCTCTGGCCGCTGCTCGGCATGCTGCTGCGCTGGGTTTGTCCGGTGGTGATCCTGCTGATCTTCCTGGATAACCTGGGAGTGCTCTGATTCGCGACAGCGGTCATACACTTTAAATTTGTCCCTCGGAAAGTCGACTTTTTATTCAGAAAAGTCGACCTTTTCGTATTTTTTCCTATATTTGCAACCGGAGCGGGTTTTCCCATGCGTCCGCATATCAACGGTTTGCGTTCGGGAAGCGGTTCCGCCCCCCCCCGAAACGGCGACGAATGCCGAAACACGTCTCCGCGCGAAACGGCTATCGCCCGATGAAGACGAAAAGCGGGCAGGGAAAACGGAAGTTGAAAATGAAAAAAGACATTTACTGCTTTACATAATTCCAATTTCTAATCTAAATCGATTTTATGAAGAAACTCGTACTGCTCATTTTCACCGTCTGCATGGGGGGGGGAATCGCCGCATCGGCGCAGGAAGTCTCGCAGCAGAAACTGGACTCGCTGAATCAGGCGCTCAGTGACATTTCGGCCCGCGTAAAGGAGACCGAAGCAGCGGAAAGCAACCGCGCGATCTGGAAAGACCGTTCCAAGTATTTCAACCTGAATTACGTCAACCAGAAACTCTCTCCCGACATCGACGGGTGGGACAAACTCGGCGGCGGCGAATTGAAAAGCGACTTCGGTGCGGCGATCGTCTGGGGTAAAACCTACTACCTGCACAAGAAGCCGCTGGCCGGCATGATCAAGTTCGGCATCGACTGGTCGTGGATGGACCTCAACTACGCACAATACAAACTCGAAACCTACGACTACGACACGGACGAGCTTTACTCCGAAAAGGCCCACCAGCTCGAATACGGTATGCAGATCGGCCCGTCGGTGACGATCAATCCGGTGCACCACCTCAAAGTGAGCGCCTACTTCCGCGTAACGCCCTCCTACTCGATGATGTACCTCAACGACGAGTTTTACCACCACTATGCGACCTTCTGCAACACGGGTTTCGCCGTAGCCTGGAAGGTACTCTCGGTCGGCTGCGAATGGCGTTGGGGCAAAGCGTCGTACGACGGCCTGGGTCTCAACCTCGACGATCTGGAAGGCGATTACTCCGACGGCGATTTCAGCGGCGACATCCCCTCGGCGGACGACGTACTGACCGACTTGCAGGATTTGAAGCTCAAAACCAAATCGTTCCGCGTCTATTTCAGTTTCCGTTTCTAAACGGACACAGGCAACCGGAGACGAGCCGAAAAATCTCCGGAAATGAAATTCACCCCTGCCGCGTGCTGCGGCAGGGGTGAATGCGTTGAAAACGGAACGGCAGGCGCTCTTTTCGACCGGCATGTACGCTACTCCACGGCACGCCGGTTGAGCAACGCATGGGTCAGCGTCAGTTCGTCGACGTATTCCAGCTCGTCGCCGAACCCGATGCCGCGTGCGATGGAGGTGACTTTCAGGTCGGAGAACTCCCGCAAACGGTTCATCAGGTAGAAGAGCGTCGTCTCGCCCTCGACCGAGGTGGAGATCGCCAGAATCACCTCGCCCACGCCGCCCCGGCGAATGCGCTCGACCAGCAGGTCGATTTTCAGGTCGGAAGGCGCGATTCCCTGCATGGGCGAGATGACGCCGCCCAGCACATGATAGAGCCCCCGGTACTGCTGCGTATGTTCGATCGAGAGGACGTCGGCCACCTGCTCCACGACGCAGATCGTCGAACGGTCGCGTTTCGGATCTTCGCAGATCGGGCAGACATCGGTGTCCGACAGATTGTTGCACTCCCTGCAATAACGGATTTCGCGGCGGAACCGGTCGATGCTCCGCGTCATGCCCGCCACGATCGACGGCTCCATGCGCAACAGGTGCATGGCCAGCCGCAACGCCGTGCGGCGGCCGATTCCGGGGAGTTTGGACAACTCCTCCACCACGTCGGTCAGTAATTGAGACATTCGAGAATGAATATCCGCGGCGGCGACCTGAACCGGTCGCCGCCGCGATGCGTTTTCGTTAAATCGTTTCGATCGTGCGGGCCTCGACCCACCCCTTCTTGCCGTCGGCGATGACGATCTCGCGCCAGTCGCCCAGCTCGCTCACCGTGCGGACCTTCGTCCCCTCGTGCAACACGAACAGATCGGTCGACGCCTTGTCGGGCGAACTCTTGACCGAGACCGACGAACTCATCACGACGGCCTCCGTACTGTCGAGCAGCTCGCGCCGCTCGGTTACGGCGAACGAGGTGGAGGCGACGAAGACGAGCAGCATCGCCAGCGTACCGTAGAAACCCGCCTTGCGCCACGCCAGCCTTCCGGCCAGCAGGTAAAGCAGCACGAGCGCGAAGAGCAGCGCCAGCGCCGCCAGCGAGACGACGCTCCACGCAGTGCACCCGAGCGACATGCGCACCGAGCGCACCCAGCCTTTGAGGAAAAACTCCGGCACGACGGCGATCTTGTCCTTGGTGAAGGTATTGGCCACGTCGAGATTGTAGCGGATGTCCGCATCGCCCGGAGCGAGTCGCAGCGCGCGGTTGTAGTAGAGAATCGCCTTGCCGTAACGCCCCACCTTGAAGTAGGCGTTGGCCAGATTGTAGTAGAGTTTGTCGGACGCATAGCCCCGCAGGATCAACTGCCGGTAGGCATCGATCGCCCGATGATAGTCCGAATTGATATAGGCCGTATTGGCGGCGTCCCACACCTGCTCGACGGCAGCCAGCGAGTTGCCGCCGGCCGTCTGCACGGTCAGCGGATCGGTCGTCGCGGCAGCGAGCGAATCGCGGTCGCCCTGCGCCCGCGCAGCAGCGGTAAGACTCAGGAACAGGAGCAGCAGGCTCCAAAATATCCGGCTGGTTCTCATAGCCTCCTATTTTTTAATCACCGATTCGAGTTTCGAAATAAAATCCACCCCTGCGTTGTAGACGTCGCTCATGCGCGCCCCGGCCAACGGCGAGTACTGCGCCTCGTCGCACTGCGAGATGATCTCCGAGAAGCTCTGCGACAACTCCTGCGAAACGCCCCGTTTATTGAGCTCCTCGCGCACGTTCTCCTTCGTCAGATTGGCCACCGGAATGTTGAACTTGTCGCTCATGTAGCCCCACAACGCCCGCAGCATCTCCTCGTAAAAGGCATGGCGGTTCTCCTCCTGCATGAATTTCGCCGCAGCACGGAACCGCTGTACGGCCACCTTGTTGGCTCGCTTGCCGCGCATGAGCACCGCATTCTGACGGTCGCGGATCCGTTTGCGCAGCGCGACGTATGCCGCCGCGAAGAGTCCCACGATCGCCGCCAGCAGCACGAAATAGAGCGTCCCGCCCATGAACGGCCGCCCCTGCAAATGCAGGTTTCCGCGTCCGAGTTTGATGAAACGGATGTCCTGCCCCAGCAGCTTCACATCCTCCTTCGAAAGACCCGTGACCACCTGCGCCGCTGCGCCGCCGCCCGCATCGGGCGCGACGTTGATCGGCAGACGCGCCGTCGAAAGCGTGATATACTGCTTCTTCGCGGGGTCGAAATAGGTGAACTCCACCGGTGCGATCTCGTACTCGCCTTCGGCACGGGCGATGAACGGGTATTCGAACTGACGGTAGCCGGTCGTACCGGCCGCCGTGGTCTTCATCGACTCGGTCGTCTTGACGTTGTACTGCTCGAACGAACTGGGAAGCGTCAGTTTGGGCGCCTGTACGAACGACAGGTTGCCCGTACCCGAAATTTTGATCGTATAGGTCGCCGCCGAGTTGGCCGCCAGCTCCGTCGAAGGAACGTCGGAGGCCATCGTGAACTTGCCGACGGCACCGCTGAAACTTGCCGGAGCGCCCGCGGGCAGGTCGCGCACCGTCACCTTGACCGGTGCCGTGCGCAGCGAACGGTGCACGTCGTAGACCTCGTGGCCGCCGCCGAAGAAGGGATCGGGATTGGCGCTCTGCACCAACACCTGCGCCACGACGTTCAGCTCGGCGGGTTCGACGGTCAGTTCGCCCGACTGCTGCGGGTAGAGCAGATACTCCTTGATGACCTGCGTCTCGTAGACCTTGCCGTTGTAGCGTTCGCGCTGGGGCTGTGCGTCCTGCTCGATCTCCTGTGCCCAGAAGCCGTTGAACGACGGGAACTTGCTGCCGTTGTCGCCCCGCAGGTTGACGCGGTAGTAGAGTTTGAGCGTCGCACGGATCGGCTCGCCCTTGAAAGCGGTCGTGCGCGACAGAATCATGCGCAGCAGGATGTCGTCCTTCGAGACCTGCTGCACGTCGTCGGCCGACTGGCCGCCCTGCACCGCCTGCTGGCCGCCGCTGCTCTCCGGCGTCTCCTCCACCACCTCGATCGGCAGCGCCTTGGTCTTGTACTGGCTCTTGCCGACCCGCACGGAGGCCGCACCGATGGTGAAGTTGCCCTCCTGCTGCGGCAAAAGCACGTAGGTGATCGTGTAGTTGCTGCTGCGGGTCATCTGCCCGTTAACGATCTGAATCGAACTGCCCTGCGAAAAGGCCGGTCCTGCGATCACGTCGAACCCCTCGAACGACGGGGCCGTGAAGGAACCTTCGTCGGGAGAGGCGTTGAGCGAGAATTCGACGCGCACGGCTTCGCCTTTGGCCACCACCATCGGCGCCTTCACCTCGAAGGAGACCTTTTCGTCGGCCGACGCGACCGTTGCGCCGAATACCGTCAGCAAGGTCAGCATCCACGTATAAACGGTTCGTTTCATTCCGTAATATCGATTGACTGTTGTACTATCTTGGACGTAACGAAAAACAGGCCGTTTTATTGCCTGCGGCACAAAACACACCACAGCCGGCTCCGAAGAGCCGATTGTGGTGCGTATCAGACCTTTTCAGGCATCAGTGCTTGAAGTCGGCGAAGAAGTCGTTGCCCTTGTCGTCCACGATGACGAAGGCGGGGAAATCCTCGACGTAGATCTTGCGGACAGCCTCCATGCCCAGCTCGGGGAAGTCGACCACCTCGACCGACTTGATCGAGTTCTTGGCCAGAATCGCCGCCGGCCCGCCGATCGACCCCAGATAGAACCCGCCGTGCTTCCGGCAGGCGTCGGTGACGGCCTGCGAGCGGTTGCCCTTGGCCACCATCACCATCGAACCGCCGTGCGACTGGAACAGGTCGACGTAGGGATCCATACGGCCGGCCGTCGTGGGGCCGAACGAACCCGAAGCCATCCCCTCGGGAGTCTTCGCGGGGCCGGCGTAGTAGACCGGATGCTTCTTGAAATAGTCGGGCATCGGCTTGCCCTCGTCGAGCATCTGCTTGATGCGGGCGTGGGCGATGTCGCGTGCCACGATGAGCGTTCCGCGCAGGTTCAGGCGCGTCTTGATCGGATACTTCGTCAGAATCTCGCGCACCTTGTCCATCCCCTCGTCCAGATCGATGTCGACGGCCGGCGACATGGCGGGTGCCTGCTTCGGAAGGAACCGGGCGGGATTCTTCTCCAACTGCTCCAGGAAGATGCCTTCGGGAGTGATCTTCGCCTTGATGTTGCGGTCGGCCGAGCAGCTCACGCCGATGGCCACGGGGCACGAAGCGGCGTGGCGCGGCGCACGGATCACGCGCACGTCGTGCACGAGGTACTTGCCGCCGAACTGAGCGCCCACGCCGCTCTCCTGGCAGATTTTGAGTACCTTCTTCTCCCATTCCAGATCGCGGAAGCAGCGGCCGCCCTCGTTGCCCGACGTGGGCAGCGCGTCGAGATAACCCGCCGAGGCCTTCTTCACGGTCGAGAGGCACATTTCGGCCGACGTTCCGCCGATGCAGATCGCCAGATGGTAGGGCGGGCAGGCCGAAGTGCCCAGATCCTTGATGTGGGTACGGATGAACTCGGTGAGCGTCTTCTCGTTGAGCAGCGCCTTGGTCTGCTGGTAGAGGAAGGTCTTGTTGGCCGAACCGCCGCCCTTGGTGATGAAGAGGAACTCGTACTCCATGCCGGGGTGGCCTCCGTAGATGTCGATCTGCGCCGGAAGGTTCGTGCCCGAATTCTTCTCGTCGGTCATCGTGAAGGGAACCACCTGCGAATAGCGCAGGTTGCGCTCCTTGTAGGTCTCGTAGACGCCGCGCGCGATATGCTCGGCGTCGTCGGCGCCCGTATAGACGTCCTCGCCCTTGTGGCCGATACAGATCGCCGTACCCGTGTCCTGACAGGTGGGCAGTTCGCCTTCGGCTGCGACGCACTGGTTCAGCAGCATGGTGTAGGCCACGAAGCGGTCGTTGTCGGAGGCTTCGGAATCTTCGAGGATGTTGCGCAGTTTCTGCAAGTGCGAAGCACGCAGGTAGAACGACACGTCGGAATAGGCGGCCTTCGACAACTCCTCCAACCCCTTGGGGTCGACTTTCAAAATCTTGCGGCCGTCGCACTCCACGACTTTCACGTAATCCTTGGTCAACAGACGGTACTCCGTGGTGTCCTCGCCCACGGGAAACGGCTCCTGATAGATGAATTCTGGCATAATTCGCGTTATTTTTTAGATCGTTAAATGTTGAATTCCTTTCCTCGTTTTCTCGCTTCGGCATAGCCTGAACAAGTTCGGCTCTGCACTCGGCTTAACGAAAACGTTCCTTAACATTACAATCGCACCGCACCGGCATTCTTCCCGAAGGAAATCCGCTCTCCGCTTCCCGGCCGCAATACACGGCACGACGGCGCAAAGCGCCCTCCGCCGGTCTGCGATTTACAGAGGCCAAAGATACGAAAAGTCGAGCGCAGAAGCAAACATTTATGTTTGATTATGCCGAGCGAAGTATCTAAGACGCCGTCGAAGATACGAAATTCTTGCGAAATATCCGCCCGCGCCGCACGCTTTTCAATTTATTAAAAAATATTCCGAATTCCCGCGCGGCGGTTTCTGAATTTTGTTGTATCTTTGCATGAACTCCCATAGAGATTCATTTCGTATCAAATAACTAAAATTTAACGGTTATGGTATCTTACAAAGAACTCGGACTGGTGAATACGCGCGAGATGTTCGCCAAGGCCATCAAGGGCGGTTATGCCATTCCTGCATTCAACTTCAACAACATGGAGCAGTTGCAGGCGATCATTTCGGCGTGCGTCGAGGCCAATTCGCCCGTTATCCTGCAAGTGTCGGCCGGCGCCCGCAAATACGCCGGTGAAGCGTTCTTAAAGCACATGATCGAAGCGGCCGTGGAAGAATGGCCCGAAGTCCCCGTCTGCATGCACCAGGATCACGGCCAGAGCCCCGCGGTGTGCCAGATCGCCATGCGCATGGGCTTTACGTCCGTAATGATGGACGGCTCTTTGATGAGCGACGGCAAGACGATCGCAAGCTACGACTACAACGTCGAGGTGACGAAGCGCGTCGTTGAAAACGCCCACTGCATCGGGGTGTCCGTCGAAGGCGAATTGGGGTGCTTGGGTTCACTTGAAACCATGAAGGGCGACAAGGAAGACGGTCACGGTACGGATGCAAAAATGACCCGCGATCAGCTTTTGACCGATCCCGATCAGGCCGCCGAATTTGTGCGCGCCACACAGTTGGATGCGCTTGCCATTGCCATCGGTACGAGCCACGGCGCCTATAAGTTCACACGCCGCCCCACCGGGGAAATCCTCTCCATCGCCCGCGTCAAGGAAATCCACGAACGCCTTCCGAACACCCACCTCGTCATGCACGGTTCGAGCTCCGTGCCGCAGGAATACCTCGCGGAAATCCGCGAATTCGGCGGCGACATGCGCGAAACCTACGGCGTGCCGGTGGAAGAAATTCAGGAAGCCATCAAGCACGGCGTGCGTAAGGTCAACATCGACACCGACATCCGCCTTGCGATGACGGCGGCGGTGCGTCGCTATCTCGTCGAAAATCCGAGCGGCTTTGATCCCCGTGCCTACCTCAAGAAGGCCCGTGAAGAAGCCTACAAACTTTGTAAGAGCCGTTATCTCGCCTTCGGCTGCGAAGGTCAGGGCGCGAAGATCAAGCCCATCGGTCTCTCGGTGATGGCGGCTCACTACGCCGACGGCACGCTCGCTCAGAACGTCCGTTAATTTCGATTGGTGACATTCGGCCTGCCGCGAGCCTTCTGCTGCGGCAGGCTTTTTCTTTAGGATTTTTTATGCCCGTCAAAGACGCCCGCGACTTAAAAGGCAAAAGCGGTCTCACGCGACTTATCAATGCCACGAAATATTCCGCAGACGGCATCCGTACTGCGTTTAAAAACGAAGAAGCCTTCCGTCAGGAAAGTCTCGGGGCCGTCGTTCTCGTTTCCGTCGCGTTCTTTCTGCCGGTTTCACTCCCTTTGACGCTCTGGTGCGTGTTTTCGCTCGTTTTCCTCTTGGTGACGGAACTTCTGAATTCCGGCATTGAAGCGGCGATTGACCGAATCGGCCCGGAAATCCACCCTTTGAGTAAATATGCCAAAGATGCCGGCAGTGCCGCCGTCCTCTTTGCACTCACTTTTACCGTCATAACCTGGGTTTCTGTGATCTTAAGCATCTTCTTCGCCTGAATTTGCACTCGGGCTAGGTAAAAAACCAAGACCCTCCGCGGGGGTAGCCCGATACAATGTCCGGCATCTTCAATCGTTGCCGTTCCCTCTCTCACGGGGAACGTGGAGACTATCCATGTCCGGTTTAATGCAGACCAACCTAAAGAGCCTTCCGCTCGTCTACCGCGGCAAGGTCCGCGAATGTTATGCCGTCGGTCAGGACAAACTCCTGATGATCGCCAGCGACCGCATCAGCGCGTTCGACAGCATTCTGAGCGTGCCGATTCCCAACAAGGGAAAGGTTCTCACCCAGCTCACCCAGTTCTGGTTTGACAAACTCACTGAAGGCATGCCCAACCAACTTACGGGCATTGATCCCGCGACGGTTGTCACCCCCGACGAAGTCGAACAGGTCGAAGGCCGCGCCATGGTCGTCAAACGCCTCACCCCGATTTTGATCGAATGCGTCGCCCGCGGCTACATCATCGGCGGCGGCTGGAAAGATTATCTCAGCGTCTGCGGCGTCAAGCTTCCCGCCGGTCTCAAGATGGCGGAAAAACTTCCCGAACCCATCTTCACCCCGGCTGCCAAAGCCGAAGTGGGCGTGCACGACGAGAACATTCCGTTCGAGAAAGTCGTCGAAATGTACGGCAAGGACGTCGCCGAAAAGATCCGCGACTACACCCTGACGCTTTATAAGCGCGCGGCCGACTACGCAGCGACCCGCGGCATCATCATCGCCGACACGAAGTTTGAATTCGGTCTGGACGAGAACGGCAACGTCTGCATCATGGACGAAATGCTCACGCCCGACAGCTCGCGCTTCTGGCCCGCCGAACAGTACGACACCGGGATGTCGCCCCCGAGCTACGACAAGCAGTTCCTCCGCGACTGGCTCGAAAGCACCGGTTGGGACAAGGTACCGCCTGCTCCGGTGCCTCCGGAAGACATCATCGAAAAAACGGCCATGAAGTACCGTGAGGCTCTCGTGAAGCTCACGGGCAAGGACGTGCAATAGTGTGACAGCTCTCCGCCCTGACGGGCGAGGGGTCCTGGCAGGACTTAAGCTAAAATCTCGCCATCAGCGGCGCGGACGACGTTTCCGTCACGGGAACGCTGCCGCGCCGATTTTTGTTATTGGAAATCCAAAATGACCGTTGCCAACAAAACCCCTGTAGTCGGTATTGTGATGGGCTCGTCTTCGGACTGGCCCGTCATGCAGAAAGCTGCTGAAATTCTCGAAAAGTTCGGCGTTCCCTACGAAGCCAAGGTCGTGAGTGCGCACCGGATGCCCGACGAAATGTTTGACTACGCCGCCGGTGCCCGAGACCGGGGCCTTGCCTGCATCATCGCGGGCGCGGGCGGTGCGGCGCACCTGCCCGGGATGCTCGCCGCCAAATGCGTCGTCCCGGTTTTGGGCGTTCCTGTTCCTTCGAAATACCTCCGCGGCGAAGACAGCCTCTATTCCATCGTTCAAATGCCCAAGGGCGTGCCCGTCGCCACGTTTGCGATCGGCGAAGCGGGGGCTGCGAATGCCGCGCTCTACGCCGTAACGATTCTCGCCGTAACGGATAAGGCGCTTTACGCCAAACTGCAGGATTTCCGCAAAGAACAAAATACCGCGGCCCGCGCCATGACGCTGCCGCCCGCCGCGTAAGGACTTAATGATGAAAGCCTCTTTTCCGCTTCCTCCGGGAAGCGTCTTGGGTCTGATGGGCGGCGGCCAGCTGGGCCGCATGTTTGCTCAGTCAGCGGCTACCTTGGGATACCGCGTCGCCGTACTCGAGAAAAACGCCTGCCCCGCCTCCGAAGTGTCCGATCAGCACATTGCCGCGGCCTACACGGATCCCGCGGCGCTTGCGTCCATGAAGAAAATCACGGCCGCCGTCACGACGGAATTTGAAAACGTTCCGGCGGATGCCTTAACCCACCTCGCGACGGGCGAAGATGCCTGCATCACGGCGCCTGCCGCGGACGCCGTGTCCGTCGCACAAGATCGGCTTACGGAAAAAACGTTTCTGGAAAAAACGGCCGGTATTCCGGTAGCACCGCATGCCGCGGTACTCTCCGAAGCAGACGCTGAAAACCTGTCGGAAGACTTGTTCCCCGGCATTTTGAAAACCACGCGCTTGGGCTACGACGGCAAAGGACAGACGACGGTCCGCAGCCGCGACGACGTCAAAGCCGCTTTCCGTGAGATGGGAAGCGTGCCCTGCATTTTGGAAAAGCGCCTTGCGCTTGCCGCCGAAGTGTCCGTCATCGTCGCCCGCGGCATGACGGGCGATGCCGTCACGTTCCCGGTTTTTGAAAACCACCACAAAAACGGCATTCTCGCCGAAACCGTGGTACCCGCACGCGTGCCGGAAAAGTTGTCGGACGAAGTGCGTGCCTACGCCGAAAAAGTCGCTCACGCCCTTCACTACACGGGCGTCCTCTGCATCGAATTCTTCATTTTGGAAGACGGCACCGTCGTCGCCAACGAAATGGCACCGCGTCCGCACAATTCCGGTCACGCGACGATCGAAGCCTGCGTGACGAGTCAGTTTGAAGAACAGGTGCGCGCCATGGCGGGACTCCCCCTGGGGAACACCGACCTCGTGCAGCCCGCCGTGATGCTCAACATTTTGGGCGACGTCTGGTACGAACAAAAGGACGGACGGGAAGTAAAGCGTGAACCCGCCTGGGCCGATGTGTTGGCCGTTCCCGGCGCCAAACTGCACCTTTACGGCAAGACCGAAGCCCGTCACGCCCGCAAGATGGGCCACGTCACCTGCGTGGGCAAAACCACGGACGACGCGTTGGCCTGCGCGAAAAAGGTCGCCGCGATTCTTCATATGGATGACCCCCGCTAATGTCTCAGTTTCAGTATCCCCCGGTCGACGCCGTCGAAGTGCACCGCGCCGTTGAAATCCTCCGCGCCGGCGGCCTGGTCGCCATTCCGACGGAAACCGTCTATGGGCTTGCAGCCGACGCCGACAACGAAAAAGCGGTGATGGCGACGTTTGCCGTCAAGGGACGTCCGACGAACCACCCGCTCATTGTGCACGTTGCAAGTGCCGACGCCTTGTCCGCTTGGGCGCGCGTCGTGCCGCCCGAAGCGCGACTTCTCGCCGAAAAGTTCTGGCCGGGGCCCTTAACGATGGTGCTCCCCAAGAGCGAACGCTGTCAGGGGTTCGTCACCGGAGGTCAGGACAGCGTCGCAATCCGCTGCCCCTCTCACCCCTGGATGCAGGCGCTTTTGAAAGAATTTGCGGGCGACAACTTCCGCGCCGTCACCGCGCCGAGCTGCAATACGTTCGGGCGGATTTCCCCCACGTCCGCGCAGCACGTGGCAGACGATTTGGGCATCAAACCCACGGGGAAACTCGACATGATTTTGAACGGCGGCGTCTGCGAAGTGGGCGTCGAATCCACGATTCTCAATCTTTCGGGCGACCGTCCGGAGATTCTCCGTCACGGTGCCGTCACGCGTGAAATGCTTGAGGCCGTTCTGGGCGTTCCGGTACCCGATGCCGGGAGCAACGCCCCCCGCGCCTCCGGCCGCTTGAAGAGCCACTACGCGCCGAAGACCAAAGTTCGCCTTCTCGCAGCTGACGCCATTGAAGCAACGCTCCGAAATGACGAGCATCTTGCCGCGGCTTTGATGGTGACGAAAGTCACGCAGAAGAAACTCGCCGACAGCGGACTGCTCACGTCCGATCGTCCCGTGATTACGGCTCCCGAAACGGAAGCGGCCTACGCTCACGAGCTCTACGACAATCTGCATCGCCTGGATGCCTTCGGTGCTGACGTCATTCTCATTGAATGTCCGCCTACGAGCCCTGATTGGGCCGCCGTAAACGACCGTTTAGGCCGCGCCGCAGCTGAGAAGGACAAGGCCTGATGACGGACGTCACGGCGCCCGTCGGCGTATTGGATTCGGGGCTCGGCGGCTTGTCCGTTCTTCGGGCTCTGCGGCAGCGTCTGCCGCACGAAGACTTTCTTTACTGCGCCGACTGCGGCAACGCCCCCTGGGGGGACAAGTCGGTGCAATGGGTAACGGAGCGCTGTGACGAAATTGCACATTTTCTCGTTTCGGTGCATGGCGTCAAAGCGCTCGTTCTCGCCTGCAACACGGCGACGGCTGCCGCGGCCGATTACCTCCGAACCTGGATGCCGATCCCCGTCATCGGTATTGAACCGGCGGTTAAACCGGCCGTCCAAATGAGCCGCACCCACTGCGTAGGAGTGCTTGCTACCGCAGGTACCATTGCCAGTCCCCGCTACCAAAGCCTTCTCACGCGTTTTGCCGACGGCGCCGACGTCATTTCCGTGGGCGCCCCGGGGCTGATGGAATGCGTGGAGCGCGG
>ERZ827156.1455-NODE-1455-length-27889-cov-4.791478_pt1 | contig 27889 bp, 49 predicted proteins | sample MGYA00519919_ERZ827156 | MGnify/ENA primary metagenome ERZ827156 (study PRJEB31778, sample SAMEA3449269) | human gut metagenome | biome: human gut; feature: human-associated habitat; material: faeces | place: United Kingdom | collected 2010/2012 ...
CGTTACCTATCCCTTGCGAAGGGATCACTCTACCATTTGAGCTACACACCCATTTGTTTCCAGCCTCAAACTGGCGCATATAAGCAACCACCTCCTGCACCAATTCGTGGTTGTACGGAGTGCACTCCCACTTTGATCCCCGCGCACGTGATTGACTCCGCTCCGATGGTTCCACCGCGCCCACGCCCCAATTCTCCAGTACAGATTTCTACTATGTCCAGCGTCTTATTCTCGATTGTCATATGGACTGGCTTCTGTTTGAGCGTCGCTAGCATCTGCCACGTACTAGACATGGATTGCCTCTGAGATTGTAGAGCGTCCGCAAAACGCACAAAGCCTCCCAGCCCGCAGACATGAGTCATGTCATCCTGAGAAGGGTCCTGTTCTATGTAGTATTGCGCGTGAATACCCTCATTTCTAGTCAGGCGCACTATCCGTCGTCTACTTGATGCTGTGGCTCTGTGCCTTTACAGGCGTCATCAAACTGATTGGAGAATACGTCCTCTTGTTCCTGCGACTGATTACCCTCGCGTGGACCACTTGTCTCTTCCATCATTTTTCACTGATTGTACCCGTGAAGAATACCCTTGGAGTGGAACTGTCTTCTCGGTCTCAGCATTAGGAATCGCGATACTGCTGGTTCTGCCTGCTGCTTGCTGTCATCGTTCCCTTCTTCTATTTCCTGTTCTCGGACAAACGCAAGTCATCTGCCCTCGTGTATTGCCCGCTTTCTCCTCTGATTCCTAGTTTCGTGCAAAGTGCTGGCGATTTTTGGCTGTATCATTTCCTCTCCTTCGTGTTGGTGTTGTATATACTGAAGGTGTTCCTCCAGCTGAATCGTTCTCTGAAGGAGAGGGGATACACCCAGAGCTACATCCGTCTGCTTGTCAGAAAGCCCACACTCTTCCTCAATGTGGTTGTTCTGTACTGGCTCTGCGGCATTCTGGCTGCCTGCTCGAATCTCTCCAACCCCCAGTCCGAAACCCTGTGGGACGCCGTCTTCGCCTTTGTATCCATGACGCTGTGCTTCTGGATCGATGTTGTCGACTCTCTTCCCATGCATGTGCATTCTTCTTCCCTTCAGCAGCCACTGCTCGAACAGTCCGCTTCCATTCTCCATGTCACTCTTAGAAGCGAGCTCGCTGTGAATCCCTGCGAATCGAAGGATCTGTCCGTATTTGTGGAATCCTTCAACTGTGGTGAGAAGTGGATCACGGACGTGGATCTGCGCAACTACGTGCCCAAGGACAAGGACATCTACGTCTTCTCCCTCCAGGAGTGCATGAAGCCCGAATCGTCCATTTCCGCCATCCGCAAACTCCTCGACACCTTCGATGACTCCTACCTTCTGAAGCACCAGTCCATCGGCGGTAAGGCCAAACTGCTGGGTTACCATGGAACCATCACGGTCATCGTGGCGGTGCGGAAATCCGTCATTCACAACTTCATTCCCTCCACTCCGAGCCAGGTGTATGAGGGCTTCGGGTTCAGCACGTTCCGCTGCGGTAACAAGGGATCGGTTGCGGTGCGCCTGCGATTAGCCAATCAGACGCTTCTCGTGATCGCCTCGCACTTCTCGTCGGATCTGAAGGTTTGTCAAATGCATTGCAGTCAGAGATAGGGAAAGAGCCACCTGAGCAAGCGATTGGCCAATGCGCAAACCACCCTCGCTCAACTCTCTCCGGAATGGAACGGCCTCGATGGATGGGACGCGCAGTACATGGATACGCACACCGTAGCCGTCGATGTCCGCCTGAAGGGTAGATTGTCGCCGGAGATTTGAACTTCCGTCTGAACGAAAGCGATGTCGACAGGGTGTTCGAGAAAATCGCGGAAGGCTCGCGTGACGGTTCATTCAAGGAATTGCTCCAGCAGGACGAGCTGCGCAGCGTGATTCAGTCCGGAAAGGCGTATGCGGACTTCCGGGAAGCCGTCATCACCCATCCACCGACCTTCAAGCTCCAGAAGAAGGAACGCGGAATTTGTCTCGATTTCTGCAAGGCGGATGCCGTGAAGGCCGTTTACAAGACCAAGGCGTCCGATGGCACGCTTCGTGTGCCTTCTTGGACGGATCGGATTCTCTTCTACAGCCTGCCACTGTACCGGGATCAGATGGAGGTTTCAGAGTGGCGATTATTAATTGTCTCAATGGTAGAGACTACGCCATGATCGAAAGCATCGTGAAGTCGGACCACAGACCCGTTCACTGCGAATACCTCATTCGGGCGCAGCCAAGCAAAGATGGACAATCCGAGAAGCCGCTTCTGCTGACTTTGAAGAACCTCGTGTTTGAAGGAGCCACGAAGGAGAACCCGGTGTGGATGAAGGTGTGCTGTCCACTGCCGTGCGAAGATTGCCAGTGGGAGCAGCGAGAGGCATGGATTGAGGTTGTGAATGAGCGATAGGCTGAAAACATCAAGCGTGGATTGTTCCTTCCGAATGAGGATCATCCACTTCCTTCTCTGGAAACCGCTTCCCGCACTGCGAATCAGCAAGTCCTCACTCATGGGGTTACGTCGTATGGACAGTTGCCGGTCCATGCCGCGATTCGCCTGGAGTGCGCATCTGCCACGGTTCAGGTATGAAGTGTGTTGGAGTGTGTGATCGAGCAGGGTCTGCTTGTTCTGCGTGAGGAGAGCAAAGAGGCGGTGTTTTCGATCGACGCGACGTGCGGTGGGCAGCGTGTTGGGTGCATCTCGGGTGTGTATTCGCTGGAGGAGCAGCTGTGATGTGTTTGTTTGGACAGGCATTTGTGGGGTGGGGGTTATCCTCCTTTGTGGGGTGTGATGGGTCACAACACTACCAACTCCATTCACTCCTAAGAGACTCCCTTCACCCCCAAGACACAACCCCACACAGAAGGGATCAACACCACCTCAAACACAGATCGAACCACGCTTCCAACAAACACACCCATCTAAACAAACGCTAATCACTCTCCCTTCTCCCCCGCATTCAACTCCTGCTTCGCAATCGACATCATCAACGACATCCTGTCATTCTTCGCCTCCCCGTCATTCTTCGCCGTCTTCTCACGCTTCGCCTCCCCCGCCTCGCTCGGCACCTCCTCCGTCAGCGGATACGACGGTCGGTCCTCGCCCACACCCACATGCCGTGAGAATACGGGCCAGTTCATATCCGACGACGCACTCGCGCGCGGTAACAGGCGGTTCGAGTACGGGAACAAATACGACATATCGCCATAGGAACTGTTCCGCGAGGGGAACCCAACTCCAGCCATGTCGTTGGATATGGCTTCTTCATGGAAGGGGAGCGACGGGCGAGCGTCACTGGGACGCGCTATCGGGTTCAGGGAACTCGATGCTTCCGCTTGCCGCGGGAAAAGCATCGAAGCTGGCATCATCGATTCATTCATGGGCATGGAGTTCCATTGTGCAGAATCGACGCTCATGCGCACGAATTGCTTGACGTCCGGTTGATGCACGTACGAAGGCACTTGAGACGAATCGGCAGGCGGAATTGATTCCATGCGGGCGGTTTGCGCACCGGACTGCAGGGGCTGCAGCATCACAGACGAGGCAGACTGCTGACGCGGTCTGGTCTGCCACATCGCTTGCATTTGATTCGCGATGGGGGAAAGAGACTGCTGCGTCATTGGAACCATTTTCTAAACTGAAGCGAATTGCAGACACCGACCTGCTGATAATAATGAATGAAAAAGCAGCTGTTGCAGTTAATCGGGAATTGGAACGAATACTCCTGGACAATATCCTGGGCTGGAATGGTCGCCTCCTACGCATCAAGGGAGGAGGAATGGGGGACATCCGCAATCGAGATGATGCTCGAACCCTTTATAAACACAAAATGAACATTCATAGCAAGCAACATCAAATTGTTCAGAATGCTCCGCAGCTGAGAGAGGGAGCCCTGGACAGAAGAGATGGGAATCAAAGATAGCAGCGTATTCGTCTTAAAAAACATGACGGCAATATTCGGACTCGATCCATAGTCTACAATGAAAGGAAAGCGCAACGACTACAGGAATACGACAGGACCTCGTTTCGACTCATTGCCATTGGGTCCATAGGCATAGCTCCCTGCAACTTAAACTCTGGGTTGGAGGCCATCGCTGCCTCTACACCATGACAACACACGCCGAATCCCAACCCCTTTTCCTCTCTTCGTTCTGCTGGCACACTTGGCGGTGTCTCAACTTGTTTTTCTCACATGGATTGCAGACTAAACGCCTCTTGTAGCGAGGGTTCTTGCACATCTCTCCGGGAGCATGGTTGCAGTTCTCCTGCCCAGTGCATCGACAGTGATTGCACGAAACCTTTCCGCACCACTGACACGCAGACAATCTCGGCCCTGGCCTCTTATAACCACCACTTGAATCCTGGTTCATAATTCAAAGATGATTATCAACAAGACAGCAGCAAACTCTCTGGAATGGTCGGGAAATGCCGTTTGTGTGTCGGCGCGTACAGTGATCGACGCTCGTTGACTATGAACACATTCTTCCCGCTTGGATTGTGCCGAAAACAGTATTTCGCGCGTCTCACAGCCCGTGGCTTCTGGAGCAGAATTATCGATTGTTCTCCTCCCAGACTCTAAAGACTCGTTTCTAAGCCCAATTCCTCATTTCTCTCCGGAATGCCTGTTATCCTCACCCACACTACACGAAGAGGATTTGCCACCGATGGATCTGTGTGCTCTAGGGAATGCAACTCTCTTTCCTTATAACCACGTAGGACCCAATTATGTCTCATTGTGTACGACTCCCTGCATGACTGTCACATATAGGGGGCATTATGGAATACCCTCATCCAGCACACTATTCTGTATTGCAAACAAACGACTTGCACTATGAATACAATTCGACGGACAGGAAGGAAGAACCCAATAAAAAACGACTGGAGCATCGCACACTACAGGTAGTGCTCTATAGAAGAAGCAGTGTTATTAATGAGGCGTCGCAGCTCCATCCGCACTTCAGACTCGTCTTCCTAAGGATCATCCACTATACCCATCAACACGTTTTCTTCTCCACTGATTGCATTCTTCTTGAATCGATTCTACACATAATGCATTGTAAAGAGGGAACACCGTAATCCATCTCGCAGCTCCAGAAAACATGACTATAAGCGAGGAAATAGCACACAGAGTAGAATAGGAACAGTCGTTATTGCCACGCATTACCAGCAGCCCCTTTCTACAGATGAACCCTAAACACACAACAGCACAGTACACACAAACAGCACGTGATGAAGTCAAACGAAAGACTTTTCTATGCATCAACATCACAGCGATACAGGAACCAGATGCTTTGTGAAAAGGGTAGGGATGGAATAGTGGACGATGACCAGGACGGAAAGCAGCACACCTAAACCTTTCGCCAGTTTCGCTCTCTACCGCTCATTCCACCAGCTCCTCGTCTACCAGACAATAGTCATACCACTGCAGCAGAGTGACAAAAATACTCAGCGTGCACTCACATAGAATAACCATATCGAGCACCCTTATCACAAACGACAAAGAACACTTGCTATTCTCTTCATGTGCATAAGGCGAACTCATCTTTGGGCGTCTGCGTTTGACCTTCAGTTTGAAGAGCTTGGTACGAAAACAGTGATGCCATTCAACAAACAGGGCGATAAAAGTACACGAGCAACTAGTTTTCCGCGGCCGGCTTCTGCTCCTCCATCGCGTCCTTCTTCACCTTAAATCCCACCAGCACCTCCTCAATGTCAGGATAGTCCTCCATCAGAATTTCCTTCACGTCCTTTTCCATCTAAGCATCAGTCCCACTCCTGTTCCCCACCTCCTCCATCTGCATCGCCGTCGTTTCCTTGTCCACCTCCAACTTCAGATCCACGTACACGTTTGGACCGTGGTGGCGATGGCGCAGCGAGATGCACGGAATGTTCCTTTCCTTCACTACATCTCACATCTCTCTCCCTCTTCCACAATCCGTCATCATCTTCTCGTTCTCTCCCAGATCCTGTCTGTCCATCAGGTTGTAGTAGTTCCCGGACAACAAATCCAAACCCGTTTTGGCAATCAGCACCCCCACCGCAATTCCACCCAGGGGATCGCAGAGCGGGAATCTGCTTCTCATCCCCACACATCGCCCTCACCCCATATAGCTCCCGCCAATTCCCGCCAACGCCACGACGGATGCCCACACATCGGAACGGTGGTGGTAGGCGTTGGCGATCAGCACGCTGGAATTCGACTTTTCTCCTAGGATGAAACGCCCGAACAAACACAACCGATTCTCTTGGTGATGCGGTAGAGAAGCTCCTTGGACACGACGGCCGTCAGCAGCACACCGGGACCACTCTAGCGATCATGCGCATCATCGATCCTCACCCAGTATGTCAACAGGCTGCCGGAGGCATTGTAGTCGTTGACCGTGTGGTTCACCAGGATGTCCTGCAGGGACTGGTACGAGTCCCACCCGATCATCAGGCTCGTCCCGATCAGGAAGCAGGCGATGCCCATCGCACCGAGCGCCTCCACCTTGCCGTGGCCATACCTGTGGTGAAGTCCGCCGAATGGCCCTACGGATACAGATCGTTCGGATTCTGCCGGCTCTTTTTCACCGTCAGCAGGGTCATCGCGTCCGCAATCAGGTCCGACAGACTGTGCACCGCATCTACCACTCACTCCAAAGGAGGACTCCCACCAGCAATCAGTGCGGGTGAATGCAGTAAGTAGCCCGATAATCCCTACAGATGACGCGTAGATAGAGTCCCTGCCTTCAGTCCCGAGAGAAGCACGTTTACACCCGCTCCAACGTATGTAATCATGTTGCCTTCCTTCACATGCCGTCTTCTACCCGGAATCGAGCGCTCGTGCGATTACCTCACGATCTCTCTCTCCTTCCGCGACAACTCCGACGTCCGCTTAAGGGACATGAAACGCACGTTTCCGCACGCTTCCAAACCCCGATTCGACGCAACGCGAATGATGGCGGCAGTTTGAAAAGGCGAGCGTGCTAAGGAGCACCGCAAGACTACAAAGCTCATCCTCTTTTCAACAGCGTTGTCTTCCTCTGAGAGGGAGGGTTTCACTCCCTGCTCCCGAAAACGGAGCGATTTTCCGCTTCTGGAATTGACGACGATAAAGGGGCGTGGAGGCAATGGGGATACTTCAAATGGGCTTCTACGGCTATCTTGCTGTGATGAATGCAGTGTCTTTTGCAATGGTGTGTTTTGCCCTTTGAGCTGACTTTGAGTATGCCCTCGACAAGAAACGAGCCGTGAACAACGAGTGGAGGATACCGGAGAGGACTCTGCTGACGACCACCGCCATGGGCGGATTTGTCGGAACGTACTTTGGAATGTACTGGATGCAGTGACCGTTTTCTGCTGACGTTACATCTAGTCACAAAACACAGAAGACGCGGTTCGTGGTTGTCGAGGCGATTAGCTCCATATCCTGGATCGCATTGATTGTGTATGTAACATTCTTCATGTGCTCTCTTTTCTCACAAACACGTGAACACTTCAAGGTCGTATTGGAAAAAACGGCGTGAATCTTCGGGACATCACTCAACGGGATCTTGTGGAAGTCAAAGTAGCGACCCCACCTGCACTTGTTGATGCCATTGTAGTGGTACTTCTCCGGAGGGGTCCAGTAGTAGTCGTGATAACGGTAAGGAGTCACATTCAACATCAATGCAGCCAATCCAATACTCATATCCTCTGTACGAAGCATGTACGGGTAATGACGAGACGCTAGAACAAGAGGAGCGAGAAGATCAGCAGAAATCACATAACCCACGCCAACACAATATGGCCAAGTCAAACTGTCCTTGTCTACTATGTATGGAGTGTCCCACTTATAGCCAGGTTGCCGGATGAAGAAGGAAGTGATGAAACACGAACCATGGTATAGACGGGTTTGACGATGAGGAGGAAGATCCAATAACCATTTCACAATCTTAGGAGTGTTGAAATAGGAATCAGGATCGCCTTTCAAGATGTACTTGATCGAGTGACAATTACGATGTAACCAATTGAATGTATTCATGATACTCATCGTGATGTTATTGTAGGAATCCAAATGATCCATGTGAAGGATGTCGTTGTATTCTCTCGCTTCCTCATCAATCTTTCTGTTCACCTCAGGATCAGGACTACTTGAAACAATGAACAAATACTTGATCTTCTTATCAAGAACTGTTTTGTCCTTGAACCACGTTTCTCTCAATACAGTTCGTTCCTCGGGTTTCTTGACAGTGGACATGATCATCACAACCATGAAAGTGTCGTTGGAGCAGAATTGGGTGGGTTCTGCTAGGTAGGTGTAATCGTAACCATAGGGGATGTAGTAATACTTGTCTGGGTTGAACCGTTTGTATGTGAAGGGTAATCCGAATCGTTCTGTCAAATGACGGTCCAGTTCTTCATACTCGGGATAGCGGAACTGTTTCGGAATATTACTTGTTTCTAGCGTCACAGCACCATCACCCTTCTCTTGACTCTCCGTTTTGCGAAGATAGACAATGGCATTCTCGCTTTTGGAAAGATCGCTGAATTGGATGTTGCTTCCTTCAGAATCATCCACAGCACGAAGAGGCATATCATCTGGCAGTACATAGTACTTCAATAGTAGCGGCGTAAGGTACTTGCCTACGCCTTCACTCCCCTTCCAAAGCGCGTACTCACTTGAAACGCCAGCAGGGCGCTTACCAAGAAGACTAGATAATACGGAAGAATAATCCTCATGAGAATGATTAGTGCGGGAACAAACAGCCCAACCAACATAGAGTACACACTAACACCTGTTCGCACGGTTGTTAAACTGCCCGTCAATCATCTTCATATCCTTCAGGGGAACCTTGTGGAAGTCAAAGTAGCGACTCCACCTGCACTTCTTAATGGAAGGATACATCGCCTTCTCCGGAGGCGTCCAGTAGTAGTCGTGATAACGGTAAGGAGTCACATTCAACATCAATGCAGCCAATCCAATACTCATATCCTCTGTACGAAGCATGTACGGGTAATGACGAGACGCTAGAACAAGAGGAGCGAGAAGATCAGCAGAAATCACATAACCCACGCCAACACAATATGGCCAAGTCAAACTGTCCTTGTCTACTATGTATGGAGTGTCCCACTTATAGCCAGGTTGCCGGATGAAGAAGGAAGTGATGAAACACGAACCATGGTATAGACGGGTTTGACGATGAGGAGGAAGATCCAATAACCATTTCACAATCTTAGGAGTGTTGAAATAGGAATCAGGATCGCCTTTCAAGATGTACTTGATCGAGTGACAATTACGATGTAACCAATTGAATGTATTCATGATACTCATCGTGATGTTATTGTAGGAATCCAAATGATCCATGTGAAGGATGTCGTTGTATTCTCTCGCTTCCTCATCAATCTTTCTGTTCACCTCAGGATCAGGACTACTTGAAACAATGAACAAATACTTGATCTTCTTATCAAGAACTGTTTTGTCCTTGAACCACGTTTCTCTCAATACAGTTCGTTCCTCGGGTTTCTTGACAGTGGACATGATCATCACAACCATGAAAGTGTCGTTGGAGCAGAATTGGGTGGGTTCTGCTAGGTAGGTGTAATCGTAACCATAGGGAATGTAATGGTACTCACTCGCATTGAACCGCTTGTATGTGAAGGGTAATCCGAATCGCTCTGTCAAATGACGGTCCAGTTCCTTATACTCGGGAAAGTGGAACTGTTTCGGAATGCCATCGTTGAAGTCATCGCCAATATCAAACGAAGTTGCGCTTTCTGGGTGCTCATCGCTGTAAGGAAACACGGCCGGGATCGGGAGGTTCCTTACCACGGTGCTGTTATTCTTTCCCGAAAACACACTTGAATCCGGAACAAGGAATGATTTCAATTGCCCGTCTACGATTGACGTCACGGTTCACCCATTACAGGTTTGCAAGGCCACAATCGCTCCGACAAGGAATGCAACAAGGTATGTTGAGAACATCACTTGATCAGAACAAACACTGGGGCAATCGCCTCACTTCACATTCTGAAACAATTACATTTCAGTTCAGTAATGATAGTACAGCACGGGGCAGCATCCTTTCCTTCGCATCGCAGAAAAAGCACTACCCATCAATCCACGTCGCTTCTCTCACTGCTTTGATCTGACTCCTTCTTTCCACGTCCAGTTCCCACCACACGATTCCAAAATCGAGGGCATCCTTCGCCAATGACGGGGAATCCATTTCCTTCAGATACAGCTCCTGAATCTCCGGATTCAAGAGGGAAATCGATTCGCACCATGTGGATGTGAATGACTCGAAGGATGGAGCTAATCGTCACGATGTCCTCCTATCATCACGTGAAAACGGATCAACGACGGCTTCTGTCATGTCGAACAGAGCGATGCTGTTGTTTACGGAGAAAAGCTGGAAGTGATGGAGTGCATCGACGATTACATTGTTTAAGCGCAAATTGTTGTAGAGTACACCGGAGTCATGAAGGGCGACCATCTGGTGCGCAATGTCCGTGATCATGGGAGTGATCGGTAATGACGGGCTCTGCCAATCAACCCACTTTACTCCCTCTGGCTGGACCGGGCCGAACAGCTACGCTCAACTCCCATCGCCTTCGCTTACATACAAATCACTCCCCATTCCATCATCACTCCAATCTTCAATGCACTTCTTGAATTGCACCTCATTCGGCCCTAACCCGTAAAACACACTCCCAACCCCTACACCCATAGTTATTCAACCGATTCGCCACATTCCCAAAATACTCCCGTTTTTGTTTCCGCCGTTGTTTGGACCCCTGAACGACCTTCCCCAAATACCACACGTTTTCGCCTTCCCGTACACGTGCCAGCCCATACTCCTCGCTCAATTCCCGCCATTCCAAAACCGTCTCCGTTTTCGGAGTCGACTTGGAGGGAAGGGAATAGGCGGGAGTTTCAAGCACGAACAATCGAAGGTACGAACAGAAGGCGTTTCGAGTCACGTTCTCCAGTGCGGAACTGTCGCCCCCCGCAGCACAAGAAATCGGATCCACGAAGGGCAAGGACACCACAACCACTCCCTGAAGAGAAGAGCCCTGAGAAGAGCACTCCAACAGCCTCTCCACAACAAGGTCGAACGAGTGGTAGAAACACAGAAACACAATTCGCTGAGTGGTGCGATGATTCCCGAAATTCCAGCCATTCTGGTGGATCGACCACACCAAGTCCGAAAAGTAATTGTACAAAAACTCCCTGTTTTCCGTCACTCGATCATCCCTGGCCTCTTCCCAATTCAACGCCAGATTCCGAGCCAATTTCGCGCCGATTCGATCCACCTTCATGTCTCCAAACACCTACTCCTCACGGACTCCACAAAACCCCACTCTTTTGAACGCAACACCACTCGCATCGGTTTTGTCCAACTCCGAGTGAACGAAACGGTCATTTCGGTCGCACGCCCCGTGCGGGTCGTAGCCGCTCAGTGCGCCGTGGCAAACCTACGCGTGACCCTTGGAGACTACACGAACCCAACCCAGCACTGGGTCTGAATCGACGAAAAGACCCCTTTTTGCGGCCTTCACGGCTTGAAGCATGATTTGAGAGCGGTTGAGTCCTTCGTGACAAACAGGAACAATGCAATCATCAGCGAAGATAGGAATTGGGACGATGGCTACGCAATATCCCCAAATTAACAACAATACGGTCATTCGGGGAGGAGGGTTCGATGATGATCTGTCCACCGTATTGCTGGAACAACGCAATATTGCTCGAATTCGGAACGATTTGGGTCAAGGAGCCATTTTGCCGTGGCACGTCAGAAGGCGCGTAGGAGAGAGAAAGAGCCTCTAGGAGACGAATCGACGGAATCGAAGAGGCGATGCGGAAGAAGGGAAGATGCACCGTCAGGTTGGGAAGAGAGACGGATTGTGTGGGTGTGTTTTGGGCGAAGCTAGACGTGAAAAGGAGAAACCGGGGAAACAGAAGAAAGGACAGCACATCGCAAGCGATCGGGCGCGCGGAGGATTCCACCGTGGTGAGGATGTGCTCGATGGGTTGGCGGGAAAAAGAGGCGGGAAAAGCAGTGATGACGTAACAGGCGGAAATGAAGGCGTCGGTGACAAAGAACGCAAAGTAGGAGAAGGGCTGCTGCGGGTCGGGGATCTTCAGAAGCTATGCGGTAAAGGAGGAATTGAAACAGGACACAACTGCGCTTGCCACCCTGCAATTGACAATTCGTACCGGGGGTGAACTGAACGGTACCTTGCTGGCCGCATCGCATGCAGTGTGGAAAAAACGCGATGATCTGCTGGTTCTGGGAAAGAAGAGACGCATCTGTCCAATTCAACAAGACGACTGTTAGGGAAGAAGCGATTGGAAGCAGGGGCTATGACTGACAGTTGCAAAAATAGAGTACGCGATCTCGCAGCAAGGGTGCTACTTCGGATGGGAGAAATCGGAGTGGGATGGAGAAGGAGGAGTGATACCTGGTGATCGTCGAGTGGAACGGCACGACGTAGAAGATCTCATCCTCCAAACTCTCCCTCACAAAGGGCGGATTGGTGAGGACAGCGTGCTGATCATATTGGAAGGATACACAATCAAGCAACGATTGCGACGGATTGAGTAACGGAATGGACTTCGCCGAGGAAACGGAAAACACGGACGGAAGCTCGCATCGCACAGTCACTTTGACAACTACACATTCAAGCAATGCTACACTCCGCAAACCGTTTTCGTCGAGCAATCGGTACTTCTTATCATCATCTACAACCAGAGTGTATGTTTTGCAGCCATCTATCAGCCGGTGCCTTTTCGTATCCGTTGCAGTGTCTTCTACCATGCTCTCCAACCTGTAGTAGTGAAAACCATCCACCTACTCTGAGACTCTCCCCTCGAACCCTACTCCAAGTATTCGCCTTTTAATGCATGGCATGAAATCAAAACGATCCGAGGAAAGTAAAACTAACGTAACAGGCGAATGTAACTCCCTCATCCATTTGCCCTTTTATCCAATCTATCCTGTTGTAGAACTGGTTGCAATTGTGTACACAAAAGAGAAACCGGTGTTTGAGTTGATCGTCATTGTGCGTCCTCAGAATCATTCTATGGTTTGGAACCGATTTGCTCTTTCCATTTAGTGTATTATTGCCGTCATTGGAGCACGGTGGATGATCACCGACTCTCCACACAAATTCCACCCTTTGCATAGTCACACATGGAAGAATGAAATGGGAGGTGAACGATCAACAATGTACATGATGATGACAACGAAAGTGCTCTCCTATCTCCTTTTGTTTTAGACAAGGTGAAGCACTGGTTGCGTCCATACAAAGAGAGAATAGTGATGGGACGGTTGGAGCAACCAAAATCGGGGGGTTTTGCGCGAGTCCAGTTTTGTGTTCTCACCGTGCTTAACGGAACAAGAACACTTTTTCCTTTCATACAGTAGTATTGTTGTTCGTGATGTGATCATTAGTTAATTGTGTGTATCGTGGATCTTTTGCGTTCATTTGCCGAATCCTCTGTGCCCTTTTGAATATAATCGATTGAATGCAGAAATATCCATCCAACGAAAGAAATGACAGTACAAGACCCGCTCCTGCCCGGAGTAGCATGTTCGGTAAGTTGTTTGTCTTCGTGTGTTCTCCCTCTCACCGTACGTAGGCGGTAGACTGCCTCTTTGGAAAGATAGACAGAGTTTGAATCCGGATGACCCGTCTTCAAACGGCGGTAACAATTCTGTGGTTGTTGAGCGCTCTCTTCATTCTGTAGGCGCGCAACAGTGTCCGTTCCTCGAGGACGAATTCCGACTACGATTTCGATCCTGACTGCGAGTTCTCCGGATCGGACAGCGAGGATGAGTCCGACAGAGAGGATATTGTGTTTGGCCACAACTCGCCACTTCTCACTGTTTCCATGGTCATTAACACTCCGCCTCGGAAGAATCCTGTGAAGCCTCTCAGAACACTACCCAATATTGAGGAGCACAACGAGCCGGAGCCGGCCCCATCCGCATCGGCCCAGAAACAGCCCCACACAGGCAATCCCGTGATTGACAGTCTGATTGATTCGGATTCTCCTGAGCCGCCGGCCGAGCCTAAACAGCCTGCTGCACCGAAGGAGGCTGCGGAGCCTGCACTGACGACACGGTCGAAGCCAAGGAGCGTTACGGAGGAGTTACGCTCGTCGATGGTGAGTTGCGATCTGGCGGTGGAGGAGGCGACTGCGAAGGAGGAGCCTGCTGTGAAGAAGGAGAGTGGGAAGCCTTCGCTGGGTCTGCCTGCCAATTGCTTGGAGTCCACGTGTGAGTTCGATCCTGTGGAGTCGGATCGAAGAGACGATGAAACTCCCAAGAAGGAAACTCCCAAGCACTCGTTCGGTTTGCCTGCTGACTGCATGATGTCGACGGGTGAGTTCGATCCTGTGGAATCCGACCGAAGAGACGAGGAACCCACTCGATTTGAGCCGATCAAGGAGGAAGACGAATCTGACGAGTTGCCTGTTGACAAGGAAGTGCCCGTGAAGGAGTCTGTGAAGAAGGAAACTCCTAAGCATCCATTCGGCTTACCCGCCGATTGCTTGGAGTCCACGTGTGAGTTCGATCCTGTCGAATCCGACCGAAGAGACGATGAAACTCCTGTGAAGAAGGAAACTCCCAAGCACTCGTTTGGTTTGCCCGCTGACTGCATGATGTCGACGGGTGAGTTCGATCCTGTGGAGTCGGATCGAAGAGACGACGAACCGCCCACTCGATTTGAGCCAATCAAAGAGGAAGACGAATCGGATGAGTTGCCTGTTGAGAAGAAGGAAGAAACGCCCGTCATGCAGCGCAACGAGAGCGTCAAGTCGACTGGCGAGTTCGATCCCGTGGAGTCCAACAGAGAGGAGATTCCGCTTCCACCCCCCGCCGTTGGGGCCACCCAGATTTCGGCCGCTGTTCCTGCGAAGAGTGTCCGGTCCTCTGGAGAGTTCGATCCTGTGGAGTCTGAGAGAAAGGACGAAACTCCCGCTTCCAAGAATCCCGCGGAGTTGACGGATACTGTCGTGTTTTCGGAGATTCCAGAAAACCCCGCGGTTTCTGTCGAGGAGGTGGCTCCTGCAGCAGCACCGGTAATACCAGTAATACCGGGGCCTCTGGAGGTGACGATTCCCTCGGCGGAAGAGAACAGTGCCGAATTGCTGCGAATGACCAATTCCGGGCAGAATTTGGGAGGTTTGCAGTTTACGGAGGAGACGCCGGAGGAGCCTTTGGTGGCGAGCAAGGTGACGGCGATCAAGCGAAAGGATGGGCTGGAGAAGGAAGAAGGCGTCGTAGGGAAGGACAATTCGATTCTGGAGAAGAAGAATAGCCCGCTGGACGAGACGACAGTGATCCAATTGGATCCTGACTTGCTGAATGAGGAGTTGGAACAGGCCGAAGAAGAGGAGGAAGAGGAGTACGAGGAAAGAAGGGGATGCTGGGGGTGCAGAAACTAATTGTATGCTAGGGAGTGTTTGTTGGAACAAAAACAGAACACGGTGTTGGGAAGAGACTCCAGGTTGGAGTATTGGAATGCATTCACACGCTTCTGCTGCTTCCGGCTACACATGAACCCAATTCCACGGCCTCACTATAAAACAATCAGCATGGTCAACGAAATGACAATGACAATTCCCATGATGATGATGCAAACCACTAGGAAGGTGAAGTGACGCTTCGGGTCGTGGTGCACCTCCGGCGCCCACTCGACCGTGCCGATTCCCTCCAAATCGTCGCTTCCGAAGCAATTCGCCTTGTTCACTGTAGCAAAGCCCGTTTGTTGCTGATCGAAAATCGTCACGAATCCGCGCATGAACGCAAGGCCCAGAGACACACGCTTCTACTCTTCAGAAGCCACATGCATCATCACATCCTCCGTCGGCAGAATTCCAAGCGTCCATTCATCCACGCTGGGGCCCGTGCGGATGAAGTACTGATAGCGCGAGAGGTGAAGAAGAACACCGGAGAATTGAATGTCGAAGGAAGGGAAGCCAGACAGGGAGGTGAGCTTCAGACCCTCGAACAGCGTTCCGTTCTTCACGCCTACGCTCAGACTCTGCTTACGAATGTACCCGGAAGATCGCCGTAATGATCCTTCATGAAGTCCACCCATCGCTTGAACAACGCGTTGGGAAGTCGGATGTAGTTGTCGGTGGAGGTGATCATCGCAGAGTAATCCTACGCGGAATGCCCACCCTTCGTCCACACATCGATTCTTCGCAGGAAGGTCTCGTTGTTCACCTTCAAATTCACGACCGAGTACGTGTAGCCCAGCTCATTCGGGATCTGCGTCGTGTAGAAGGCTCTTCCTTTCTGTTTCTCATTTTGCACATGCGAAATCACTTGGAATTTCGGATTGACCATACCGAAGGACAAGACGCCTTCCTTCAACCCGAAGCACATCGTGAACACGTCTGTGGCCCATGGAAGCGAGTCGCGGATGGAGTTGTAGATCGGATCGATGCAAGTGGGATTGCAACTCTTTTCGCCCAGACCAAGAACACCCACAGCGGACCCAGGCAGCTCCTCGAAGGTGGAGTTGCTACGACTAAAGACGCTGATTCACAATCACAAGACATCAACAAAGTAGCTGGAGAAACGGTTGGAGGCGAACACGAAGGTGTCCTTGATGATGCTTCCTTCCGCGTAGTACGAAGAGTGGAATTCTCCGCTCTTCGAGTTCCATCCACACATGGCGTGCTCGTAGTTGGAGCAGCACTGGTTCCAAATGGAGTGGTTATTCGGGCAGTACTTCTTGTTGTCTTCGGCTCAACGGCAACTTCCATTCCCACTCTTATCGCAGTAACTCGCATCGCATAGGATCAGCTCCTCCGATTCCGAGAGTTCCCGATCATAGCCAGCTCCACTCTAGTCGTGACAGCGCAGTACGGAATCCACTTTGCAGTTGTCGCATTTGACGGAGGGAATCAGTGTGGAGGAAGACTCGAGATCCTGTGTGTCAGCATATATCTGAAAACAGTACCAGCAGCAGCACAAACGACATGACAGGGCCTCCCGATCCACTTCGTGTTCCGACACTGACGGTCGTGGTAAACGAATTCGACTGGAAGCCTCCGCTCAGCTTGTACTCCATCAGATCGATGGCAGTGGTAAACGCCATCTATTCGTTTCGCAATGCAAATTTCACCAACCAGTAAGCAAAACAGCAGGGATACAATCATGGTACACAAATCACAAGATGAAGAATGAAAGCAGCGTGTTGAGATCGCATTGATGGGAACGTCTTGTTGCGAAGAGAAACGACTCAAATGGAATCAAAGCACGGTCATGGAGGATGGGGGTTGCAGTAATTCCAAATAGAGGCTTCATTTGAACGGAGACAGATAGAATCAATCGTATGCAAACGGAGAAGGGGGTTCGGAGGATCAACTGGGAATGGAGACGGTTCTCACTACGATTGCATAGAATGGCGAAGCTTATCAATACACACAATCCACGTGTGACGGGGTGCCCTGTTAGTTCGGTCACTCTTTTCTGTTTCATGTCGATAGAACACCCCGAATCTTCGGTAAATGAACTGCTGATTCCGTCTGCCGAAGAAAACGAGAAGAAGACTGAGGCGAAACTGCAATGGCTGTTTTTGCCGGCACGACTCTTCCTTATCATCATTGACATTGGCATTGCATTGTGCGGGGTGGATATTGGCTTCTTTGGCTGTGGTTGGTCGTTGTTCTGATTTGTGACTGTAGAACTGGTATCTTTCGACGTAACTTCGTTTAGCATAATTGATGTGGCCGTATGAGTAGTCCATTTGCGTGAGCCGTAGTACCTACTCTCGTTTCTTGTCGGCTGTCTCTTTCTCGGCAGTTTTAGCGTCTACATAAAGGAGGGGACTCTCTTCTCTCTTTGCTATCTCCTGTATCTGATTAGCATGATTGTCTTCTTCTGCAAACACCAGTCCACGCTTTTCAGTCCCCCTTCGATATGGATTTGATTGCCTAGGCAGAATCATACAGGGCTGCACTCTCGGCATTCTGGTTCCTCGCTCGTTTGAAATGCACCTCACTCTGACGCCAGACCTTTCTCGTTACGCTGTCACCACGTATCTTTTTGCACTCCTCTATGGCTTTTGGTTCGCGGGCTATCTGACGCGCATCATCGGCGGATCGATGGAGCGCGTCGTGGCTTTATGTCTGACGGGATTCTTCTGCGTTGTAGGCCTGTGCTCCGTGCTCTCCACACCTCTTCCCCAACAACTCATCATACGTGATTTGTATCAGATCAGCACTGCGAGCAGACGGTGCAGAAGAAACGGAGACGCGCCTCGGGAGGCGGTGATCCTTTCCCAGAACGATGACACCCTTTTCTTGAATCTCGCCCAATCCATCGAATTCTACACGACTACCGAAGACAAGGAGGAATTCACAGACCGACTCATGGCGGTGTACGTACGCGAGCGGGAGGCCGTGTTCTCTCTGGGTTGGGGCACCTATATGAAACCCTTCAAATCCATCTTTTTGAGGGTTCTTTTGTCCATTCTTGCCATCACCGTATACTTGCGCATTTGGGGATTATTGTGTAGTGCTGTCCCTATTTGCTGATGGCGGAGACTCTCCCTCTGTCGCTGCGTTCGGCGTCCCCGCGGTTATCCGACGCTTTGGTGGGAGATTGCGTTCTGTTTATTCTGGTTCTCCTGTCCACCCTTCTGCTGTACTTCGTCGTGCAAAAGTGGGGGTCCCGACGCGTTCTGTTCGTGTCTTCTCTGCTGGCGTCGATCGAGTTTCTGGCGATCAGCATCATCGCCATTCTCGAGTATTGGTATTCTTTGAAATCGTATCCGCTGTTGGCGTGGGTGAAGTGTGCGGGTCTCGTTCTGTCGTTTGTTTGTGTCTGTTCGGGGGTGGTTCCAGTGATGCTGATGCGATGTGTGGAGGTGTTCCCAACCATGGCGCAGACCTTCTGCTTCAGGTGCACGTGCGCCCTCTGCGTCGTTCTCCTGGCGGTGAACTATCCGCTCAGCAGATGGTTGGCGATGAAGCTGCATTCCTCCTTCTGCTCGTACGTCGTGGCGTTGGCGGTGTATGTGATAACCTGTGTCTGCAGCCTGGTGACAGCGGATTATTCTTCCTATCCTGTCGAAGAGATCGACGTTCTCCTCGGTTTTGCCATTTGGTGTGTTTCCTCAAACACAGAACACGCACACGCAATGTACAAATATCACCTAAGCTGAACGATTGGCTTCTCGCACGCCACAAGCTGATTCCCTGGGACTACATGTAATTGCTCCCAGATGAGCCCACATAACCTAAAATCAGAAAAATTAGTGTTTCCCATCTTATAGTGCTTTCCGATCAGGTGGCGATTCCAATCCACATCTTGGCGACGCTTGTGCCCTGCGAACACACCGTCCTCGTCCGTCTGATGCACCGCAAGAACTACCCATCACGCCTTCTCAGCATCCTCACTCGAAGGAGTTGCATCTACCAAATCGGTAAATCGGTTCTTCGAAATGATGTGGAGCAGGTAGTTGTCGTAGAGAGGGCGCCCAATCACCAGATTGGGAATTTGGTTCCAGTAGTAGGTCGTCTTCGTGAAGATGAAGTAATCCTAATCATCACCTCCACCACACGCACTCACCAAAGCGTCCTCGCGGAAAAGAACTCCCTTCGTCGCAGCCCTCTCGATGTTGCTGTCGTTCTCCTCCACATTCGATGAGATGAAGCGCATGTTGTAATCGAAGATGTTCGTTCTCCGTCCCGTCACGAGCACCTTTCCATAAGCCATCCCATATTGGAGGTACGCGTTCCTTCAACTTTCTCTCCCGAATCAGCGAAATCACGCCCTTCAAGACCGCTGTGATATTGGAGTGGAAAACAATATCACCGTTCACGTAGCCGTAAAAGTAGCAGGAGTGCATCTCCTCCATTCGATGGATCAGGGATTTGAAGTACGGCGTTCCCGCGTAGTTCGTTCTATGCTTCAGCCAACGCCTCCTGTCGAACTCGTAGACATCGCTGCACTCCAGGCCGTTCTTCTTGCAGTAGCGCAGCCAGAACGAATCTGTGGTGAATACGACGGCCTTCACATCGGGCAGGGAATTCAACGACAGAATCGCGTTACGCTGCGCAACCATTCGGGCCGTACTCTGAAACTCAGGCCAAAACGCGAAACGAACCCTCTTCCGGATCACCGTCGTTGCAATACACAGTGTTGTCTTCTTCTCCACATCGGGGCTCGGGGCCTTAGATGCAGGGGCCTGTTCCTCGTTCCGTTCGGGGAGAGAGGCCTTATCTGCTGGTAATATTGGCGAAAAGGAATGGCTACACATGGGCATTGCCGTCGGAGCACGAGTAGGCTTCAGAGAGGGGGTGGCAGAATCGTGCAGCATGATCTCGTCGCAATCGTTACACGGCGGCTCTGACACGAACGTGGTCGCCGGATGAAAATGAAAACCCTAGGACGATTACGCCACTCCAAGCGCTCTTACAAGACGGCTTCCTAGAGTTTGAATAATCACGCATAGTACAAAGGTCAGTACGACGATGACTACCTTCATTACAGCACTCTAATTGAAGCAGTAGTTTATGGCGAGTCGAATGGCAGCCGAGAAATATCCTTTTCCTTCGCTGGCGAAGCAGGAAGTCAGTGCTCGAATAGCTCAGCTGGTTAGAGCGTCGTGCTAATAACGCGAAGGTCTTGGGTTCGATCCCCAGTTTGAGCATTTTTTGCCTTTTCTCTCCTTTGAAGCTCATTTATTATCGATTAATAGCATCAACAAACACAGCATCCTACAGAAACAATACTTCCTCGAATGGGGGACATGGAGGGGGTGCGAAGATTGCTCGAGGCCTCCAACGCGCTCATGCTCGTCTTCTTTCCCTACCACTCACGGAATCCCAATGAAACCACGATATTGTTCACATCCTTCATAATCTCCGCGTACAAACTCGGATCAATCTACACTTTACCGAATTGCTTTGCGCCCACTCCTTCCATCAGCACCGAATCAATAGGATCCTCCTTGCTTTCCGTCTCCTCTGGTTCCAACCTCGGTTCTACCTCCTGTTGATTCGCTTCCTTCTCCGGCGCAGGAGGAGGCGACGATCCTTCCGCAGGTTTCCCATGTGGAGTCTGGATATGAATAGGAGTCACCAGCGGTGGCTCAGGAGACGGCGAAAGAGGCGTTTCGTGCTGAAAGGGCGTGGACTGATTGAAAAGCGAGGGATATTGTGGCGAAGCAGCTTCCACGGGAACTAGGATTCAGACCGTTCTATATCCCGTACATGTGCTACGAGAGAGTTGATAGGCGTTGTTCGAGGAAAGCGAGTGGTTTCGAGAGAAGGCGTCGATGAACGCGTTGTAGTAGCTCTGTGCCGATTTCGTCTCACAAAGGGATCGAACGCCCATAAAGGGAGTCTAGTGGTAATGAGCGAGGACAAACAGTACAAGAGAAAAGCCGTCCCGCGGGGAGACGGAAGGCGTGGAGAGATTCTTCACTCCCGTGATCCGCTCATCGAAGTCGAAGGGGTGGGCGACCGGCGACTTCGCAGGCGCGGGAGTGGATTCGCGAAGAGACGACCGTTCCCCGGGCTTGTCGGAGAGCGCGAGGAACAGTCTGCAGAGGCCGTACACCAGAAAGAGAAGCACCGTGAAGGACAAAGAGACGCCGCCGATGATGAGAATCACCGTGATCACCGGCATTCGCGAGTACATCTCCTTGAATATGGAAAGGTGGTAAGAATAGTCGATGCTGGACAGGTAGGACTGCAGAACCTGCAGGAAGTGTCCCAGACCCTTCATCACGGAAGAGAACACCACTATACATCCGTTCCAGAACTTGGAAAGGGACACCATCACCGAGTCCTTCACGGAAGACAAATCCACCCTCATAACGGAAGGGGAATCGGGCACAGAATGGAACACGCCCGCAAATACAGCGATCATGATTGCACAGCACACAAGCAAAATCAGCAAATGCAATCTCCTCCTCCGCGTCCTCATTCTCGGCTTTCCTTCTCTTTTGCCTCGTTCTGAGTTGGCGTTTACTGTATTCCGTCTCATAGAACTGAGATTGAGTAGAAAATGAGTGATTACGCTCCCTCGGAAACGCGAGAAGAAAGAAAGGGTTTCTTGCGATTCCGACTACACGTCATGCAGGTTTACAGCAGATACGATTGCGATGGCTTGTTATTCTTCACCTACATGTAAGGATAGCGCATTCCGAAACGCTACGTGTTTCTCCTCTGCCGCACCGATAGACACAAGGAACAGAAAGCTCAGGGTGACTGTCGTCAAGAACTTGGCAGAAAGCACAAAGCGGAGAATCGACAGCACGCTATTCGCTACCGTTTGGATTATCAGTCGGAACATGCGAGATAATCACACTGGAGTGAGAACAGAAGGAGTGACTCCCAATCAACAAAAGAGTGATCCGTCCAGTCAGATTTACCCAACAAACAGAACAACTATTACTAAATGACGAATCCAGCGTGCCCAGAGCAGAATCGACCACTCCCGTTAGCGCCTTCTTCATTGTATCTATCCATTATGTATGACAGCCACAACAACTATATTCATCGATGGAGGACAATAGCGTGTCTGTGATCATGTGATTCTCCCTGCTCAATTCTTCAATTTCCTTGATCTGTTCCCTACGCCTCACTCCGTAATGGGTGTCCTACTCCTTCGTTTTATGGAATTCGTCGGACGTGTTCACAATCTCCTCAAATCGCTGCAGATCCTTCTTTAGCGCGTCCAATCGGTTATCGACCTACCAAAATGAGCAGGATTCCAATGAGCGCCACTTTCGAGTAATCCATGTTGTGGTCATCGGGATGTGCAGCGTCAGTCTTGGGGCACATGATCAAGTCGTTTCCGAGCAGCACCTCCATCTGCTTCAAGAAGGACATGGTCAGCGAATGCAGCTCCGTGATGCTGTCTGTACTCGCTCCTTCACTTCCTTCCTGTTCCATTCTTTGAATCACTCCACGGAATGACCACTGTACGTGCTCCTTGATAATCAAACGAGGCAATTACTGTGTCTTTTCTTGTATTCTCTTCTCTCTGTACTATGCATTTCCTTCTGTAGGATCTTACTGTGATGTCGTGTTTTCGAATATCGCTTCTGCACGGAGAACACTCTAACCATATCCTAGATTTCAACTACTCATCCTGTTCTCGCTGTGTTCGTCAAGTGGATCATGAAGAAAACCTAGTGATGATATAGAGGTGACGCGACTGGAAGATGACACCTTTGATGAGTTGGTATTGGAAAACCAGTCCGGAAAGTGGTTCGTCAAATTCTATGCTCCCGTTTGCCTCGCATTACTTGTGTGATCTGTAGTGGTGTGGACATTGCAAGCAGCTTGAGCCGACTTGGGAAGCTCTTTCCAATTCTGTCATCGATAACGTCTCCTTTGCCGAGGTGGACGGAACGGAGGAGAAGATGCTGATGTCTCGCTTCCATATCGAGGGCTTCCCCACTCTGCTCTTCTTCTTCGATGTGTGCTCCCTGCAGTCTCATGAAGTGTAGGGGAAGTACGTGGAGTTCAAGGGCAAACGCACCCTGGACGCGCTGAAGGCCTTTGCCGAGGAAGGGTATGCCTGTTTCCGCGTGTAAACCATAGGTATAAGAAGGAGGAGCCGATGGAGGTGCCAAAGCCAAAGATGACTGTTCCCATAATGGCCGAAGTGAGTTATGTTATGGATTTGTCATCAAAGAAAATCACCTTTTTAGCGGCTGAGTTCTTCTATAACCACCCTATGGTCGCCTGCGTCTTCCTGATCGTTGCGGGATTGGTGTTTGGACTCACTATCACCGCTACGTGTTGCGCCATATTTGACGACAGGAGAGAGCTGGATCCCATGGACGAGCAGCCAACGAAGGCTAAGGAGGAGTGATTTGTTTGTTCTGAAGAAAGAAACCCAACTATTCTTGCTTCTTGAATTCCTCCTTGATGTCCTTGTCGCTTCCACCGTTCGTCGTCTCCTGTTGTGTTGGGGTTGTGGACTTCACTCCAAAGAACTCGTCTCTCTTCTTAAAGTAGTACCGCCTAATCTACGTCTCATCCCATTCAACAATTCACTATACGGGAGTGAACATGTTGTCTCCATGGCTTTCATCGAAGGGAACGTAAAGCAAGCAGTAGTAACCCACTCCTAGTACGTCAGAAGGAGAGAGTATAGAGTACCAATCGTCAAAAAGGTAGTCACCAATCGAAGGACACGGGTGCCTCGCATACCCCAAAAGGTGCCCGCTCGCTTGTACTCCTTCACAATAGGCGCTTTCTCCACCATTGCGTGTTAACAGAGGAATGAAGTGAAAAGGGGGATGGGGGATAAGGGGATGTGGTCGTGTTCTACACCCGTAAAGAAGAAGTGCGGTCGGTTCGTTTGAGTCCATTCCAATTCCAGCTGGATGGAACTGCATCGTGTTTCTTTTCCACTTTCTGTGTTCTCGGTTCCATAGCAACTATCATCAACCCAAGGGTCGTCACCAAAAACAGTTCGATTTGTGGCGCACCCCTTGCAAGGCAGAAAAAGAATTGCAATCGTATGTATTGTGCTTGTGTGTTCGATGTGCAGACAAATCCAGGGAAACGGTCTTGTCGCAAGCGTTTCCTACGGATTCCAGGGTCTGCGAGAGAGGTTGCTCCTTTTGGGATGCCGAATAAGATGGTTTCGCGCATTCAAAGGCAGGGCAGGCTAGAACTCCTTCTTACTCCTTTTAGAACAAACAAGCCATAGTTCGTCGTCGTGAATAGGGTACAGCATGGTCTCGATCATTTGCTTCACAATCGAGGAGCCGATAGGGGAAAAGAGGACTCTGTTATCCACAACCATCCCAATTCCCAAGACACCAATCATTTCCCGCTCTCCCTGAAGCACCGTAGCGACCTGTTCACCGTACTGGTTCTTTAGCTCGAATAGGTTCGATTGCTCATTCGGTATGCCTGTTGTCGAAACATACCCTTTGATCTACATGTCATTCACAACCATGAGTGATTACGCGTGGAATCTCTCGGTTGTTGAATAGGACAGAGCACTCTCGTTTATGCATTTGCGTCTTCACTCCGTATTTGCTTCGGAGCTCTCGTTCGATGAAGAAGGAATTTGTCGGATGAAGACCCGTGATGTATAAGATCGTTCCGCAGCTGTAATTGCACACAACAAAGCATATGCACACGTCATACGGAATAGCAGGAACAGAGCCACCGCTCTGAATCACATCGACACGATAGTACTCCTGTAATGTACTCAGCAATGTAAAATAGTTGGTATGGGCAGAATCTCCGTTGCTGCTAACCACATCGCCGTCCTTTGAATCGACCCACAGGATCTTGCGTCGGAATGCAGCGCGTGTGACGTCCAGTGTGAGTGTTGCCGTGTTGAAGGCAATCGTACAGTGGTAAGAATGCACTGGGGAACGAACGACATGAATCACGGCTTCTTGAGTGTAATTCGAAATGGCGGTAAGGTGAACAGATAGAATGGGGGACTGAAATGTATTGCACTTCACAGAAGTTATGACGGCAGAGTACGCATCACGCGTGAAGATCATGACGCGAATCTCGCTCTTCCTATCACTCATTCTTCCCACGCACACCACACCACGCGTCACTCACAACGAGCGCATTATCGCGCGGAATCTGCACATGATCCGGGAACACGCAGCATTCCCGTTTTCGGTCGTATTTCGCGTCCAACAGCAGACACTTCATTTCGCCCACGCTCGGCCGCCACCCCTGGGTGTGCGCCCACTCCAACACCAACCCCAGTTTTCCCGCCAAAACCGGCGCCGAAACGCTGGTTCCAGAAACAGGCTTGCACCGGCTGGAGGCAGACAAAGCGGGGATTTCGTACCCCGGGGCGAAGAAGGCGGGAAGCGCGCGTTGAATCGAGTGGTGACGATAACCGCGGGAAGAACTCATCAGGGGAAGGTTGCCGTGTCGGGTGGAGCCGACACAGAACGCCGCGGGGTGGTCGCCGGGAGAAAGAACAGAACTAGAATGGAAGGAAGGGAAATGGAATACCCGCGGGAAGGACCCTCGTTTCCCGCAGACACGATCACTGCGATGCCATGCGACGAGGCCTGCTCGATCGCGTTGTAGAGAGATGGGGAGTTCATGGTGCGACTTCCCAGCGGCAAGACCACGATGCGGCACTGCATGGCAATGGACTGTGAAACGGCCTTCGCAACCAGATTAGAGGGAGCATCTAGGAGAGAAGAAGAAGGGAAGCGTACTCTCGTCGCGATCCACCACTTTGAGCATCGTCAATGAGGATGCGGGGAGGATTCCAGGGCATTGCGGATTAGTACTCCCCAAGATCTACATCAGAAGCGGCAGATGGACGTACAGAAAGCGTGGCCGTCCCATGGTCGATGAAGTCCTCCGTTGAGTTGTCTCTGGTGAAGTCCACCCGCTCCACACCGTTTCGGAAGTATTGAAGGGCAGTAGAACTCACTCCAGAGTCAATCACACAGATGTGCAGTCCCTTCCCTGTATTTCACATTAGTCATACAACCGAAACCGGGCACACCCGACTGGGCTGATTCCTTGAAGAATGAAAGGTACTCGGACACATCGGCTAGAAGGATGATGCACACCCACTAAATACTACCCGTAAATGAATGGGAAGTGGAAGGAAGAAAAAGAGACAGGATGACGCTGAGAAGGAGAAGCATGGCTGGTGCTCGGTTGAAGCATGCAAGGCAACACACTCACACAGTTGGCAGCAGAAAAGCGTAAAGAGCCAGTCACCCCACGCACCCCACAATTTTGAATGGGTGCGCTGAAAGTCAAATTAACAAAACAGAGAGTTAACACCAGTCATGGGTTGTGTTCCTTCAACACTCGTTTGTTCAGTGCGGCTTCGGTTAGGCGTAGAGTCAGTATGATTCGGATCAACGGAATGTGAGCGATGTGCTGGAGAAGAGCAAGGCAGAGCTTACGGGAGAAGATCGTCAAACACTGGCCGATTATATAGCAAGATATGGACCCATCCTCGAGCGTGTTAACAAGGCTCTATCTTCTATCGAGAAGAAACTGAAGGGCGTTGACCCTGAAGACGAGTACACGCCATCGATCGCAGAGCAGGCCCAGTCCAAGCTGTCTTCGGTTATGAGACAATTGAAGACTGCGCTAAAGCGCGTAGGGTGGTCGTTTTCGTGCCTAAACGGTAGTACGAAAAGGAAGACGCTCATTACATGCAGCTGGCAAAAGAGAACCGTTCCAAGGAAGTGGGGGAGGCGGGGCTTGCTGAAATGTAGGATATTTGCAAGATGTACCTGGGATATGTCGCGTTTGTTCTCGTGTCATTCGTGATGTGTAGGAAGTGTCGCAAGGCGTCGGCCATGGTGTCGGACCGCATGTCGATGATTGAGACCAAGGTGAATTTCAGTGGTTTCTATGAGAAGTAGCTGAATGATGTGAGACAGAGCGATGAGACTCTGGACATGGCTCTGACCCTCACAGAAGTGGCGAACGGTCTCGAGGACATGCAGAAGGTGATGGGCTCGGTGGAGGACTACGAGAAGCTGATGGACCGCGTGGATGATCTCGACGCACAGCTCCAAGACATGGACGTGGTTCTGGGCGAAGACGCGGAGATGCCCGATATCACGGACATCCTGGCTGAGGTGGACGCGGAGGAGCCTGCGGACACGACAACTGTCGACTTGCCTGACGCCCCGACGGTCATTCACAAGGAGATGGTGGCTCCCACGAAGCAGCAGGAGACGGAGCGAGTCGCGGAGTTGGAATGATGTGTTTGTTCCACACTGTTGCCATGCACTCCAGACCATTCTAGTGTAATGATGTTACCAATCAATCCAGAGAACTCTCTTGAGCAACTACTATGCAACAAACACTCCAGAACAGTCTCTTCTCGTAGCTATGCAGGTTGTGGATGCCTCCCTCCACCTGGGCGCTCGACGAGCGCACCTCGCAGCGCAGACGCCCATCCGCTCTCTGC
>ERZ827156.1456-NODE-1456-length-27885-cov-4.518110_pt1 | contig 27885 bp, 53 predicted proteins | sample MGYA00519919_ERZ827156 | MGnify/ENA primary metagenome ERZ827156 (study PRJEB31778, sample SAMEA3449269) | human gut metagenome | biome: human gut; feature: human-associated habitat; material: faeces | place: United Kingdom | collected 2010/2012 ...
AGTGTGGGGGAGTTTGGGGCCATTTGGAATCCGCCATGGTGCATGAAGAACGCGAATGGAGTGTTCTACGGGGCTTCCATTCCCTTCGAGGGGTGAAACAAGGGTAGTCGTGAATATGTGGCGTCATTCCCATTCCCATTCGGTTCTGTGGGGTTGAAAGTTGCAAATAGGGTGATTGATGGAGATAGGGAGTCAAGTGTTCAATTATGGTTCTGTTTTGCAAATCGAGCCGATTGGTCGATCATCTACTAGGCTCTGTATGAAGCCACACCACATTCAAACACACTAAACACACAATCGATTTGGAAGGAAAGCCTGTCGAAACAAGAATCACTATTGCTCGTCTCTGCGCATTGAAACCACAGAGAATGAAGGTAAAGACAGCACAATTCCGAAAGCGCAAAGGGAACGCTGAAGAAAGCGCCAAGGAGGAAGAGAGCCCAAAACGCCAGCGCCTTTCGCTGAATGAAAGCGTAGGAAATGTGTATACTCGAGTTGATTGTAGATGGCCCGCAACGACATCAGTTCGTTCGATCAGGAGATTGACTACCTGGAGGAGAAATTGGGACTGCACTCCAACGATTCGAAGGCGAAGAAGGAGGTGCGTCGTCGTTTGAACAAGGAGCTGAAGGAGGATGGCTTTGGAGACGATATTATGTCCTTTTTGGACGATATTGACAATGTGATGGATATGAAGCACCTGGACGATGCGAAGAAGATGCTGTCGGCCGAGGAATTGACCGCTTTGGAGAATCGGGCAGGAAAGCCGCAAGCCAAAACGCCAAAGAAGGAAAAGCCGAAGGAGAAAGCGACTCCCGCGAAGAAGGGGTCCATGAACCTGACGCAATTGGAGAAGGAGGCGGAGAAGATCCCGGATGACATTGCAGAGGACGACGGAATGGATGACGATTTCTCCGACGAGATGGTGGACAGCAACTACTTGCGTTCCTTTGCCATCCAGAATGGCTTGAAGGTGTTGAATGGCGATGGTGAAGAAAGCGAGGAAGAAGAGGAAGAAGTGGACGATGACGAGGCGTTGTTGGATGATGATGCGGATTTGCTTGGAAGTGATGAGGAGAGTGAGCGTGAAGAAGAGGAGAGTGAGAGTGAAGAGAATGAAAAGGAGGAAGAAGAAAAGGAGAGTGAAAAGGAGGAAGAGAGTGAAGACAAGAATGAGAAGGAAGAGGAAGAAAGTGAGAAGGGAGAGAAGGAAGAAGAAGAAGAGCGTGAGAAGGAAGAAGAAGAAAAGGACGTCTCCTACGGGAGCATCACGGACATCTACGGGCGGGTGCTGAAGGGCAAGGAGGACGCGCTGAAGCAGTTCACCTCCAAGTACGTGCCGCCCCACCTGCGCGAGGGTGGCAAGCAGGAGGAGAAGCCCGCGGTGGAGGACTTCATGCTCAAGTCGGTGCGTGAAGTGGTCAACAAGGTCACAGACGAGAACTTCATTGCCATGTGCAACGTGAGAAGAGGGAGGGAGTTTCATCGTAGGCGCTGATCGCACTGTATGCCAAGTACCCGAAGAACAGCGTGCGCCAGGCTTTGTTCGACACTATCATCGCAGCGAGTCGCAACGCGTTCAAGGTGATTCCCCACTTCGTTCGGCTGTACGCAGGCATGGTGGCAGCAGTGCAACACGAGAGCGATCTGAATGCTGTGTCGTTCTTTGTGGAGAACGTGGTGTTGCTGGTGGAGGCGGAGTACAAGAAGGCGGTGGAGGAGCACGACCGATCTGTACAGTGATGGCTTGATCATCACGCGTAGAGTGATTTGATGGTGGAGTACTCCAAAACCCCGATCAATCTGATGCTTCTTCTCGCGTTTTTCTACTACAACGGTCTGATCACCTCCACGCTTCTCACAAACCTGTTGATGGAAAGCGCTTCCCACTTCACGGAGCTGGACATCGAATGCATCTTCGTGCTAATGAAGATCGTTGGGTTTAAACTGAGAGGCGACTCGCCCGGCGAGCTGAAGGACCTGATTCTCAGCATCAAGGAGAAGGCGGACGTTGAGCCGTGGAAGCAAGTGCTGTGAAGAACGATAAGGCGTAGGAGCAATCAGCGTGTGCAACTCATGCTGGAAACGGTATACGCGATCAAGAATAATCGCGACAACACGGAGACGAAGCAGGAACGTGACAAGGCCACCAAAACCCGCAATTTGGTGTCCAAAACCTTCGGCGCGGCCATCACGCCGTTGTCCATCACGCTTCAAGACATCCACAACATCGAGACCAACGGCCGGTGGTGGGTGCTGGGCGCGCAGTACAAGCCGGTGAAGCAGGCGGAGGCGGTGAAGAGCAAACGGAACTCCATGAGCCGCGTGCTGGCGACGGCGGATCCGAAGGTGCTGAAGATTGCCGAGAAGTTGCATATGAACACGGATGTGCGGAAGTAGGGGGTGTTTTGGGAGTGTGAAAATAGGGCTGTTTTTGTGGTGTTGGTGACGGGGTCGGATTACATGGAAACCTTCGATCGTCTGCTGCAGCTGAATCTGCAGTCAGTGCAGGAGCGCGAGATCATCCGCATCATCCTGGTGTGCGCCGCGCGGGTGAGGTGTGCAAAAATCGGGTCAGTTTTAGGAAAAGCGGTACAACCCGTATTATTGTCTGCTTTTGACGCAGCTGTGTCACAGCAAGCCGTCGCACCGCTTCACACTACAGCTGTCGTATCAGGACATCTTCAAATCCATCCAGGACTACTCGGAGGAGAAGCTGAAGAATCTCGCCATCCTCCTTTCCAATATCCTATTCCTTTTGACGAACAATTCTTGACGGCAGATCTGATTCGCAAGTTCGTGCTTTCGCTGTCGATTCTCCGCATCGTCGATTTCGGCAAGCACGACAAGAAAACGATCTACTTCCTGGAGGTGATGATCACCGACTTCTTGGAGAACGCAGATGACCAGAATCTTCTCGCGTGCGTCAGCCGTGTGGGAATTGGCGCCGACTTCATCACCGTGAGGGACGGCTTGCTGCTGTTCCTGAAGTCGCACATGAAGCCTCTGGTAGAGGACAAGCCGGCGCTGAAGTCGCGGATGCGAAAGATGGCCAAGTACCTGGATCGTTTAGGAATGAATGAGGACGGTGACGAGTGAGCGACTGTTTGTAGCAAACACAGCAATCAGTGATTGGCCGATTATTCAAGAGGAACAACACACCACTCGCGGATTCTGTAGTTGGTCACGAGCTTGTTGGCGAGGTAAGGGTCGCGCTTCAGCCACTCGTCGCACACGGCGGGAGAGTCGCCCTTGAAGATGAAGGTGGCGCCATCGGGAGGATTGGCGTAGGCACCGATCATGAACATGGTTCCCTTGGCGTGCAGCTCCTACCCATCATGCCCCGTCCGGAACACAAACCTTCGCCAGACCAAGATGGCCGGCACGGAAAGGAGCTCTCTTCTCGAGAATTCCCTCGACGTAATCGTCTACACGTAAGATCGCGGGGAAGCGCGTACACATGAGGATGTAGTACTTCTGGTTCTTCGCGGCAGCGGCAAAGGAGCGAGCCATCGCGGGGGCATTCATAGCAGCACGTCCAAGAGCGTTCATCGTTTCTGAAGGATGGAATGAGTGAATTGAAGGGGGAGGTTTCCATCCTCTCCCGACCCCGGAAATGCAGAATAACCGTTATTCCCGCCTCCATTCGGGGATCGTTTTTGAGGGAAAGAATCAACATGCAGATGCCTATGGGAGGAATTCCGATTCCTGCGCCGAAACCGCAGGGACCTTACGCAAAACTGAAGGCAGCCCTCTTGTCTTACGGAAGAGTGAGCGTATCGCCGCTATTTTCACATGTAGCTTCTGTTCCGCGTCGGATATGTTCCGCTTGTCATTTTCCTTGGTATGCATGATCGCTGGAACGTTGCCTACAGAGATCTCCTTCCTTGGTAATATCGTCTCGTTTACTCTCTTCTTTTATTGCCTGTTTCTATGGACTTCTTGTTTTCAAAGAGCAGCGTCTGCATGGGCCAAGAAACAGGAGAATGGTCATTTCTAGAGTACAAAGAACTATAACTCTTCTCCCGAATCGGAGTCATCGTAACCGTCGCATCCGTCGTCCGAAATCCGGACATTTCGGGTTCCCTTCACTTTAGTGTAGAAATCGCTGGACGAGAAGGAAAAGCACACGTGCTGCGTGGAGGGCACGTGCTGCTTGTACACGTCGAAGAAGGGCATCCCGTCTTGAAAGCACTCCATCTCGTTGTTGCTATAGCTCACTCCCTGAAGGCATCCACTACAGAATGTCATACGAGCGACCAATCTCAACGTCCTTGTTGCACGTGATGTTGAATAGGTTGAGGTAGGTGGCATTATGGACGAGGAAGAGAAGCTGGGTGTAGTCAACGGTGTACGAATCGTACCCTACGAGTTGTAGAAAGAAAAGACCGCTACCTTTCTCGCAAGATACGTCTCCATCGTCTCTCGTCACATTGGCGATGGTAACGAAGGAAGTCGCCATTCCGATGCACACATCGGAGGCGTGAAAGTTCATATTCGTAACGAGTTGGCGTGGAGGTCCCTCCTTTGGGCCAACGAACTCATACACCTTGTTGACGAAGACTTCACAGGGAGAAATGAACGTGCCGCAGTCTATACATCACATTGAACATGTGCAATTCTCACACTCCCCCATGGCAACGGAGAGAAGGCACAGAAGCAAGAATCCCGCTCCTATCATTGTTTCTCGATGGCCGAATTGTGTGTCTACTGAAATGGCGGAAGAAGAGAGAAATGTGACAAGTCGAATCGGAACAAACTCTACTCCGGAGAATGGTAGATATTACGTTTGTATACCAGAAGAAGTCATACAAGGTGAATGTCGAAATTCCTTTGACCTATGAGAAGCTCGTGACTGCGGTGTCTGTTTGTTCTGTCTGGCACTGTAATCGATAGAATCTATTCGGCTTGAAGCCGGAGGAGCAGCAGTTGCTCGTGAGAGATATTCAAATCACCGAGGAGAGCGATCTTTCCAAGTTGCGACTCTACAAGTCCCATATCACCGTGTACAAGCTGAGTATGATCACAATCCGTGCTGGAATGGCCAGCTTCCCCACCCAGTTTTGTTTGTCGTTCACCGGTTCCGTTCTGTGTAACTACGTATTGGAAGTGAGTTCTCTGTGTTTTTCTAAGGCGTAGATTCTGCGATCGGGAGGATTCGATGTCCCTCAGATGGAGTATTGTCTGGAAATCAACGGTTCGCGCATTGACATGAACAAGAAGTTGGAGGAGGTCGGTTGCCAGGAGAACACCGAGGTGACTCTCGTGGCGAGCTCTGGGGAGGATTTGGACAAGTACATTATGCCTGAAGACGAGGATCTTCCTGCAGAGCCCGAGGAGAAGAAGGAGGATGTGAATCCCGAAGAGAAGAAGGAGGAAACACCAGCTGTGGAGGAGGAGAAGGAGACGAAGAAGGAGGAAACACCAATGAGCGATTCCTTTGTGTCGGTGCAGCGTCGTGCCAAAACCGTCCCGAATTCTGACAGAGAGGACAGTTCCAAGAACATGGTCGAGACGGCGAGTCTTCCATTCGTGACGCAGGACGTGCCGGAGGGCGTGAAGAAGGTGCTGAGTGCCGTCAACTCAGTGTTGGCATCGTCTGAAGAAGGAAAGGAATTGGGTCGCGAGATGGAGAATGTGATGCGAGAGTACCAGACACGCCTGTACGCGTACGCCACGACCTGCAATCATATGGAGGAGGTGATGGACACGATCCACTACGAGAACCAGATGCTGCGCGAGATGTACAACGACGCCGTGCCGTCAGCAGAGGCGCGCGAGGAGGCGGAGAAGGCGAAGCAATGCTCGTTCATGCGGCCGCCGACCACGAGCAGTTACGTGACGGAGGAGCTGGAGTTGCCGGACGACGTGGAGGCGTTGAAGAAGCTGGTGAACGAGAAGTACGCGACGGCGCTGATGAACGAACGGCGGTATCTAAAGGAGAAGAAGCGAAGCCAGAAGTACCAGCTCGTGGCGCGCACCCTGGGCGTGACGGAGGAGAACGTGAACGAGTATTACTCCCAGATTGGGGAGGTATCACAGCAACGCGATCAGCTGAAGGAGGAAGTGCTGGATCTGAAGGAGAAGATGAGAGCACTGCATGCGGTCGTGGATGCGAAGGATGATGAGTTGAGAAGGCTGACGGTGACGGTACAGAACCGGGACGAGGAGCTGAAGGAGCTGTCGGAGCGGATCGTGCGATATGATGAGTTGCTAAGTGGGGCGAAGGGCGAGGTGAAGGAGGGCGTGATGGAGGAGGTGGAGAAGGAGAAGGAGGAGGCGGTGGAGAAGGTGAGGAGGGAGATGGAGGAGGAGATGGAGAGATTGAAGAGGGAGATGGAGGCAGCGAAGGAGGAGAAAGAGGCAATGAAGGAGGAGAAGGAGGAGTTGGAGAAGGAGTTGGAGGCAGCAAAGGAGGAGAAAGAGGTAATGAAGGATGAGAAGGAGTTGGAGGGAGCGAAGGAGGAGAAGGAGGAGTTGGAGAAGGAGTTGGAGGCAGCAAAGGAGGAGAAGGAGGAGTTGGAGAAGGAGTTGGAGGGAGCGAAGAAGGAGAAGGAGGAGCTGCAGAAGGAGTTGGAGACAGCAAAGGAGGAGAAGGAGGCAATGAAGAATGAGAACGAGAAGGAGGAGGTGGAACAGTTGAAGGAGAAGCTGAAGAAGATGGAAGAGAGCAAGCAGAAGAAGAAGGAAGTGATCCAGCAAATCAAGAACGAGATGGACAAGGTGAAGGAGGTGATTGTGAATCAGGACCGCATGATTGAAGAGAGGGACAAGACGATCGAGGAGTTGAAGAAGGAGCTAGAGAAGATGCAGTCCGGAGAGACGGAGCACGGGGAGGATGTGATGGTGTTGAAGGAGGAGAACGCGAAGCTGCGAGAGCAGGTGAAGAGCATGATTGAGGAGAACGAAAAGAGCGCGGAGAATGAGAAGAGTCTGGCTTCGTCTTTGGAATCCACACTGTCTCTTCTTCAGTCCCATATGAAGGCGAAGGAGGACTACATCAAAGCGCTGCAGGCGACGTGTGCCATGAAAGACTGAGTTTGTTTGTATCTGTGTCCTGTTTTTTTTTCGATAGGGTCGTTGATGTCCCAATTTATGTCGCCCTTGAGAGGTTCATTTTTTAAGCAGAATGGGTTGTGCGTCTTCCAAGCAAGTGGAGAATAACTCCGTTGTGACTGCGAAAATTCAGTTTTTGGGTACCCTTCGTGAGGTGACTCAATCGCTCTCAAATCCGTATGATGCCGAAAAGGCGGACGAGCATATTCTTAATGCCATTGACAGCGAACTAAGAATGCGTTTCCTGGACGCGTCGATTGGTTCCGTAGTTGCGGTGAATGATCAGGGTGTTATTGAGGAATCGCAGCTCGCGAGCGGTCTGAAGGCCCTCTGCGACGACGCGGTTCTCAGTCAGTGCATGAATTCTGAGCGTAGAGTTGATTGTTACGAGTTGCTTAGCAAGATTGCTATGTCGTCGAAGTTCGTGGCTTTCCCGTGCAAGGACGCTAGCAGGAAGTATATTTGCCACGCGTTCAAGGACGAGAAGTCCTATAGTTCGTTCCTGTATGATTTATCAAGCAAGGTTAACACTCCGGCGAATGTCTGTGATTATTCCATCTCATTTGCCTATAAGGGAGCCGAAGTCCTTGTTAGTGCTGTTGAGAACAGCATTCTCGATAGCATTCCCTCCCTGCAGGAGGATAATGCGTTTGCTGGTAGTTGGTCTGCGTTCTGCGTAAAGAATGGAAAGAGCATCACTCTTTCTGAGGAGCCCGTTGAGATGAAGCCCGTTGAAGAGGTGAAGCCTACTGAAGAAGTTAAGGAAGTGAAGGTCGAGGAGGTGAAGCCTGCTGAAGAGGCGAAGGTTGAAGAGGAGAAGGTGGAGGAGAAGGCTGAAGAGAAGCCCGTTGAAGAGGCGAAGCCTGAAGAGAAGCCTGTCGAGGAGGCGAAGCCTGAAGAGAAGCCTATCGAGGAGGCGAAGGCTGAAGAGAAGCCCATTGAAGAGGCGAAGGCTGAAGAGAAGCCTGTCGAGGAGGCGAAGGTGGAAGAGAAGCCTGAGGAGACTCCCGTTGAAGAGGCGAAGCCTGAGGAGACTCCCGTTGAAGAGGCGAAGGTTGAGGAGAAGCCCGCTGAGGAGAAGGTCGAAGAAGTGAAGACTGAAGAGAAGCCTGCGGAAGAGAAGGTGGAGGAGGTGAAGCCTGTTGAAGAGGAAAAGGAAGAGAAGCCTGAAGAGAAGCCCACTGAAGAAGTGAAGCCCGCGGAAGAGGCGAAGGTTGAGGAGAACCCCGTTGAGGAAGTGAAGGTTGAGGCGAAGGAGGAGGTGAAGCCTGTTGAAGAGGAAAAGGAAGAGAAGCCTGAGGAGAAGCCCGCTGAGGAAGTGAAGCCCACTGAAGAAGTGAAGGAAGAGAAGCCTGCTGAGGAAGTGAAGGAGGAGGAAAAGAAACCCCTCGAGAAGCCCGTTGTGGTGATTGAGGAGCCTTCCACGGAGCCTGCGAAGGAGACGGCGACCCCTGCGAAGCCCACATCGCCCAGATCGCCTGGCTCGCCCAGATCGCCCAAGTCGCCGAACCGCAACCCCAACAAGGGCTACCCCAACAGAGGTAGAGGCAAGAAAAGAGCCGGCAGACGCAATTAGTTGATGGTCTGTTTCCAACAAACACAACAAAACTAATCCATCTCGTTTACATTGCCCGGATCGTCCGAGTCGCTCTCCTGCATCACCTGCAGACGCTCCTTCATTCTTAGTCGGATCTCGTCGTTCAGCGACAGCTTCAGTTGACGCTGCGTCTTCGTCACCTCCGACTCGTCCTGTGTCCCCTTCACCACCGCCTCCCGCTCGCTCGCCGCTGGCTGTTTCTCTCTATACCTCAGCCCATCACCCCACCATCACTCCTCATTCTTCTTCATCCGCTGCTGCGCGCTCTTGCGAATCTCCTCCATCAGCAGCGAGTGAGGGTTCTTCGCCACCGGTACAGCCGGTACAGCCGGCACAGCTGCAGGGGCAGGAGTCGTGGGCGGCGCGGGCTTCGCGTGGTCGCGGGAAATGCTGCGTCGTGGCGGGGCGGGCGGCACGGGCGGGCGCGCCGGCTCTCTGGGAAGCGGCTCGGGCTCCAGAGAGCGACGACGCACCACGACGGGCGGCTCCGACGAGGGCTGGTAGGAAGCGGGCTTGCTGAAGTCCATGAGGTAGGAATCGTCCGCGTATGAAACCGGCTCTTTGGCTTTGATGTCGACATCGGGGAACTGGAGGGAGTTGGCACGGGAGTGGGGCGTGGAGGAGGTATTCTGGCTCAGGACGTCGTTCTCCTGCACTCTACGACGAAGCGTCTCCAGTTCTTCCGATTTCCTTCGACTCTCCTCCTTCACCTTTTCCATTTGGGCCTAGGGCTGAACGCGACAGAGAGGGCCGACAACAAGAGCATCGAGCTGTTTCTGTATCATATCTACCTTGGTAATAGTAACTGTGTCTACTCCTAACACACACGCCCAATCCATACCCGAATCGTCATCGTCGTAGCCCGACTGATTTGCTTCTTTCAACGAGGCCAGGAACTAGATGTTATTAACTTACGCAATGAAGCACCGATTTCCACTTCTCCACAAGCAGCGAACCGGAAAGCACTTCCATCGTCAATCTCCCGAGTTGCTCGAAGGAAAGCATATTCTCCGCTCCAAACTCCTAAACACACTCACCCAAAAAAAGAAACCGTACCAGAAGAGAGTAGTAGGGAGAATTGAACTTCTCCAGGATTCTCGCCTGATCTGCTTTGCACTGTCTGATCGTTTTAGGATCCATGACACTGCGGTTCGTATTCCCCAAGTCTACCCATCACAGGCGGCGAGAAGCGGCCACTTGGACTACCCTCCTGATATCCAAAAGAGAGAGTAAAATCTTCCTCGCTCTGATTGCTCTGCATTCCCCGGTTATTCTGCAGCACAACAAGGAATCGTACTCGTTCAAGTCAAGGAAGCCCATTCCCCTTTTCCCCCCTATTTTGGAGAACCCTTTCGGTTACCCTCTTCTTCCGTACTCCTTTCATTCTTATTGAGTACAACACAAGGAGCCCACAGAACGATTCTTCCGGGAAACAATCGCATTCACGCTCAACAAACACGCCAGTCCTCGTACGACACTCCATACTTTAACACACTCACGGTGCGGTGCTGATTCAGCAGAACACTGCGCAGACACTCCACACACACATACACGTTCGCAAAATGCACCTTCTTCCAGCACAGCTGGTGCTTCACGGGATCCAGCGTCGCGCGGATGCTCGGACAGGCCGATGGCAATGGCACCGAAAAGTTGTTCATCGCCACGTGCTGCAGCTGCGCCTGGTTGCACATAATCTGGTACCAGTTGTCACGGAAGTTCGGCGGCCGGAATTCGATGAAGGAGGAGTGCGGAAGCAGGAACACAATGGTCGCGGCCGCAGCGCCGTGCACCGCAATCACGATATCCGAGTTCATTGTAATCGCAACTTGCTCCGACATGGGAATCCTGTGAATCTCAGATACAGTGAGAGTAAACAGCTGCTACAGGTTATAGTTGTATCATAAAACAACATCCATGGAACGGATCAGCCCCAGAACCTCATCCCCGTTAATCACTTGCCTGCCCTTGCTGTGCTTGTCTCGCGGAAGGTACAGAACCTGTAGTGCCTTCTGATGCGACTGATAAATAAAACTCGGGTCTAAATGAAACGCCTTGTAAATGGCGGCACGAAGATAGTCCGCTTCGTAGGGATATGGGAAATAGCCGCCTCTCCCATCATGGTTCGTGTGCCCACTAATGCCCTACAAGTGATAATAGGAGGAAATGATCACGATGTGCCTCCAGCAGAGAAACTGCTTCCTCCGTGCGATCTTTCGAATCTCCTCAATGGGGTGGAAGTGAATCGCGTTCTTCCCTTCCGTAGGATGCGTTTCTTTCAGCGCCTGCAGCATTCCCTTCGTCCACTTGATCTCCTTCTGCATCGAAAAGCGCGGAAGGAAAACGTGTCGCATCTACGCTGAAGATGCAGCAGTAGAGTTACTGGAGGCATCACGGAGGGATTGACCGATCGGTGATTCACCATCACAATGTTCTCAAAGAAGTGGCTCGTGTGACGCAGCCATCCCGGAATGATCATCCACGCGCCGTCGTCGTCCCATACAACCGATTCCGAAGGGTCACCCGGGAATGAGGTGTCCAGGGTCCGGAACTTCCACAGATGCTGGTACCCCTCCAGACGATCGGTGAACTTGCGTCGGTTCTTCCCGCGGAAGAAGAAGATCTCAAGAGTCTCCATGCCAAGGCAGGCGTTCGTCAGATAAGCCCAGTGCACTCCCTCCACGTTGAAATTCTCGAGAGAAGAGTAGCCATCCCTACAGTGAAGGGGATTGATGATGCTCACTCCTCCTCCTCCGTCTTCTTCGGATTCGCTTCTGTTTCGTAACTACATGGAAAGGGCATAGAGGGGAGTACTGGTCACTATAGTTTCCGAAGGCACACTGCTTCCGCTTCTCAAAGTCGCTCAACCTATTTGTAAGGAGTGAGTAGAACCCATGCCATGAAGCGGAGGAGAAATCGACACTCTTGGGATGACAGGCGGATCCCCTGACAGAACGATAGTTCTCCACGGTTTCATAAGAGTGTAGCGACGGCGAGGGATCACTTGCCGTGCTCCGATCCCCCTTCTCTTCAATTCCTCGTTCTACCATCAAGTCTGCTTTTCCATTCGTACGTGCAAACTGAACACGCTCTACCTTCTCAATGGAAGACGCCTTCACGGGCTCCAGGGAAATGACGCGTTCTCCTTGCTGGATCGCAACGATATCTACACAGTAAGCTACAACACAAAAGATAAACTGAGTTGTACGGGGAAGAAAGAGTACAGGAGGAGGGATAGAATAGCGGCCAGAAACACACCAAGCAGGAAGAAAGCACCGGAAAAGATGCCCTTGGTCTGTTTCATGGAGTTTGGAACAAACGCAGAGAAAACACTAAAACCACTAGAAGTAATACACTTCGGCTGTCTCCTTTCTGATCGAATTCGCCAGCCTCGAATAGGAACTCCTGTCCGTCAAGAAGAGCACGTCGCACTTTCCGAGCAGATACAGCTCCGTGTACGACCGCATTAATCCCGCCTCGTTGGTGAAGGAACCCGTGTGTGTTCGCGGCAGGTTCCCCACAAAGAGCAAACGGTCGCCAAACCGCTTCATCATCTCCTTCTCGATCCACGCGTTGTCCGTTGCCAAAAACAGGAGTGAATTCGGCTTCTCGTTCAAAAGGGACTTCATCGCACCAAACTGCGCCTCCACCTGTGAAAAGGACATCGCCGCCGACTTTTCCCGCCACGTCGTCAGATTTCCCGCCAACCGGATGTGCGCGCCCACCATGAAGTGCTCCTCGAACACGCGTTCCCACGGCTGGAGGAACTGCCGGGTGAAGGCGCTGGGTTGGAAGAGGCCACGGAAACAGGTGTTGTACCAGCTGTTGCGCGCCACGGTGGCGTTCTCGTTGGGCGTGATGAAGGAACGGGCGAACTGACGGACCCGCGAATGGCGGAAGATCTGACGGAGGAAGGTGGTGCCCGACTCGAAGACCACGACTCCCTTGTAGAGGCTGTTGAACTGGTAGAGATCGGTGATGCCGGGGATGGAGGCCCGCGATGTGAACTCAATGTAGGTGATGGAGTCGTTCACGACGGAGGACGCGAGGCTGAGACGAGCTTCTTCTAGGCGTGACAGAAGAGGGAGGAATATGCCTGAGGGGTAGGTCAAGGGAGCCGGGAATGTGAGATTGAATAGGGGGAAGTCGAAAAAGTGATTGGGGATGGCAGGAGCGTTAACTGCAGGTTAGGGAGGTTAAGGAGACGCACTTTGAACGGAACGGTTGTAGACGACGCCCAAAATCAGCGTATCACACACACCCATGATCTGATTTGCGATTCCCGCATTGGTACGCTTTTGGTAGATAAGTGTGGATGATCCGTTTCTCACTTCACGGTCCTGTACAGGGATGTACACATCGTTCATATATTCCTCGAAGGTGGGAGTTCCCGCCGTCCATCTTGTAGTTGGCTCCTTCAAATCCCTGGGCGATGTCATGCCAGGAGTGTAGTATGACGAATAATCGAAACCAAGAGACGAAATGGGACTGTTCTTCAGCATTTCAACTAGGCATCATTGCTACATACCGATATGAACTCTGTTTCAGGGAATTAGGCTGAGACCACTTAACGGTGGTGACAAGCCGGTTTTTGTCCTGATATTCAAGGGTACCACTGTCATAGGACTAACGATGAGGGTTTAGCGGAATTCTTCACCGAAGGCGTGATAATATCCCCATCCTCTTGCCGTTGAGCAAACAGTGCAGTTACATGAAAAATCGCAACGTAAACACATAGCGAAGAGCAGAGGATAATACCCAGGGCTCTCATTGTCGATGAGTGGCGAATCGTCTGTTCAGGGAAGCGAATAAGTGTGGTTTCATGGAAATGCCCCTATGATTCGCACACAATAGAAGGGCAATTTGTGGATCTTAGTTCAGTGATGAGAACTCCCTATCAAACACATCTCTTCTTGTAATAAACCCATATTCAATAAAGCATAAGAACAAGTGTGACGTGTTTTGAGCCCACTCTTTTCTTGTGATTATGGAAGGTCCTGTGGATACGTTGTTGCCCACATTCTGCGGCATCACGGGTGCGAATCTGGATGAGGGGCAGATGTATCTGGAGATGAGCGGCTACGATCTGAATAGGGCCGTTTCGTTATACTACGATAACTCTGCTCCACCGGCGAATGATGAAGTATATGATATAGCGTCCTCTTCGGAGTCTGAGTCGGAAATGGAAGAGGATCGAAGAGAGGAAGCAACTGTTGGAAGAATTTATAGCAGCCAGGGTAGATAGAATGAATTGGCTATAAGGAGTAGAGGTATATCGCCCGGAGGGAGTGAACATTGAATCCCACTCCGTGAGTCTGTTTGGAGATAGTGACAACGACAGTCTTTCATGTCTCCCGCTTGTCACATGTAGACTTGTCGAGACAGTTCGATTTGCCGGAGAAACTGAAAGGCCCCTATATGATCGAGGCGGCGAGAGAAAAGGGAGCCTATGAGGATCCCAGGAAATGGATCCTGCTATGCATCTTTGTCAGTTATGATTCACTTCATGATGTGTAGGAGCGAACCGATTTCAACAGCGCCTGCATCAACCGCGACATTTTCCACAACGATATGGTTGTGGACATTATGGAGTGCAACTTCATCATCGTCCAGCATTTCGCCAACCCCGACCCGACCGAGTTCTGCGAGGGCAGCCGCCTTTGCTCCTTCTACGACGCGGAACCATTGCCCTATTTGGGAATCATCAACCCTCTCACGGGAGGCGAAATGAAGCGCATCAATGCGGCAGATTGTTCCAACGTGGATCGTTTCGTCGACGCCAGTTCGTTTGCGGAAAAGGCATGAGTTCTAGTTACGGACTTTTTAACAGAAAACTCCATCGAGAATCTCCCCGCCATTCCTGCTCCGTCCATCGAAATGAAGACCTCCACGCATGCCTGTCCAATCACTCCGGCCCATATCAAGCCGATGCCTGCACGGCTGTCAGAGCGCATGCTTCGTCAGAACCAGAAGCGAACAAACAACGAGAAGACAAATACGCCAGTGTAACGCCTGGGAGTTTCATTCAGAGTAGAAGTGTTCCTGCGTCGTCCCAAGCAAAACCGTATCGTGATATTTCGATTGCGCGTTGTGGTCGGAGGCGAGTGTGAGTGCATAGCGGGAGAGAACGCGTGCCGGATGCGTCTTCGACTGCCCAGCAGGGTGCTCACGCTGTGTGTGTTCAAGATGGCGACGATGGAGGAGCTGGCGAACTACATCTCGCAGACCGTGGAGGAACTGCAGGGAAAGGAGATCGACATCCTCTCGGGAACGCCGCCCGCTTCCCTTCTTGAGAAGGTGGGTTCTTTGGGAATGGAGCCATGTGTAGAAGAACGCGACCCTGGACGAACTGCACCTGAACGGAACGGCACTGATTGTGCGCATCCTCTAACCTCGCCTCTTCGTGTTTCTTACACGACACAATCATGCTTGGAACACGAATCTATAGAAAGGACAAAATGAGAAAGATTGCTCTCATCGCATTTATCTGCGTGGCGGTGTATGCTCTTCTTTTCCGCCCATCGAAGACAGTGAAGGATCTTGACACGTATTTTGGCTCGAATGCGTTGTCATCCCCGTAGGAAGGCGAAGGCCGAGGAGGAGGAAGGCAGACGCAGCATCGTTGAGGAAAGCGAGCTGGACGAGAGAGTGGCCGAGGGCATGGATGCGAGGGAGCTGCACATGATTTACACGAGGAGCAACGAGCTTATCTGGATTGTTGATGCGCGAAGTGAAGAGGAGTTTGACAGAATGCACATCTCGGGCGCGCACTCTCTTGTCCGTTCGAGTAGTGGGTGTAACGCGTAGAACGAGTTCCGAACCAAGCTGCTGAAGGATGTGCCCAACATTCGCATTTTCTTCTACTCAAACGATAGCACGCGCAGCCGAGTCATCGCGAACCAGTACGCCTCCGTCGGAAGACAGGTGTACTACGTTGTTGGCGGATTGAACGTGTGGAAGGATATTGAGGGGTGGGATGTGCATGCGGCGTCTCTGATGCAATAGTCTGAAGCTGGTGGAGGGGAGTGAGGTTGCTTGAAGATGCGCTTCCCCGTCCCCATTTTTGCGAACTGTACAGTGCCGTTTATCGTTTTGCGCTGTTTGCTGAAAAAGAAAGTGGCGCAGGTCAGGCAGAATCGAACTGCTGGGCAGTTACTCCCCTACGGATTTGAAGTCCGCACCCAACACCAGCTGGGCTCAGTCCTGCTCGATGAAACGCACCGTTCTTCCCTGATAAAGGGGCTCTTTGATGGATCAAACACGCCAATCCGAAAACTCAAATCGTGAATCGTCGCTGTCGCTGCTGCTGTCCGACTGCATCACCATCAAGCGGTTGTGCATCAGCTCCGCCACGGTCGGCTCCACGCTTCCGCTCACATCCTTCTTCTCCGCCTGCTCCATTGGGGTCACTCGCTTCAGCTTTGCCAGATCGAAGTGGCGAATCTCGTCAAACAGGTTCTTCCTCCCCGTGTTCTGCGTCGGCATAGCAGGCGCCTCTCCGTCCGTCTGCACACGCAGCGTTCCCTTGTTCTCGTTGTGGAGATCATTCATGATGTCCGAGCCGAACCGCTCCGAAATACGGCTGTTCCCTCCGAGTGTTCCCGTACGGCGAATCGTTCCCGACCGGCTGCCCATCGAGCCCGTGTCCGCCGTCGAGATGGAACTGACTCGGTTCTGCCGTGCCACTCCCGCCTGTAGGATTTCTTGAAGGAAGGAGCGTTGGAGGGGTGAAGGGGTTGCGTTGGAAGTTGGGTTAGGAGTAGTATTGGGAGTTGTGTTGGGAGTTGCGTTAGAAGTTGAGTTAGCGGGAGTTGGGTTGGGAGTTGGGTTGGGAGTTGTATTGGGAGTTGCGTTGGGAGTTGGGTTAGAAGTTGAGTTAGCGGGAGTTGGGTTGGGAGTTGGGTTGGGAGTTGCGTTAGAAGTGATGGGGTCAGAAGAGGCGGTTTGGGCGGCTTGCAGCGCCTTCTCTTGTCGTTCTGTTCCCGCCTGTCGAATGGCTGACAAGAAGCCTGCAGGCAGAGGTCGCGGAGTCGGTGTGGGCGTTTCAGTCTTGGGCGTTTCAGACTTCGGTGGCTCAGGTTTAGGAGGTTCAGGTTTAGGCGTTGTCGTTTTGGACGGTTCAGACTTTGGTGGCTCAGGTTTAGGCGTTTCAGTCTTAGGAGGTTCAGGTTTGGGCGTTTCAGACTTGAGCGACTCAGACTTGGGCGACTCGCGCAGAGAAGGACGAAGGGCTTCTTTGGGAATGGGCGGCGGCACGGTCTGCGGTCGGCACTGCACCGCCTTCGGCGGCTGGTACTCCTCCGAGATGGGCGCCAACCGCGTCAGGCCCGCCGGCATCGGCGGTGGAGGCGGCCTCGCCGCCTTCTGTGGCGACTTCACCGGCTGAGTCGGTTGAGTCGGTTGAGTCGGTTGAGTCGGCTGAGTCGGTTGAGTGGACTGAGTCGTTTGGACGGTGCATGACGGGAGGGAAGGCGTGGGAGGCGGCTGAGAAGGCAGAGCGGAGTGCGAATCGACGGTGGTGAGAGTGGAAACGGCAGCAGGATAGCGGGCCTTGAAACTCTCCGAGAGACGCGTCGAGGGCTCCTTCTTGGCGAACAGCCGGGCGATGGAGGAGAGAATGGAGAGGGAGTGGCGGTAACTGCCCTCGTTCTTCGCCATGGGGGTGATGTCTCGGCGATGAACGTCGAGAACGGACTTCCGTGGCAGGGATGAATACTCCCTTGTGATGTCAACACTCTATAAGTAATGGAATCGGTGTGGGAGAAACTGGATCATCGATAAGCTTGTTTAGAGCCTTCAAGTCCGGTTTTGGTCGTGTTGCATGGCATCGGCTTTGCTTCTTTGGAACCGATAAAAAATCGAACGGAGAAGGCTCCATACACTCGAAAGAAGCTACGCTTCACTGAAATAAAGAAAATATACTCGAATGCTCCTTAATTAGCTCGTCAACCCCAATGGAATACAAATGGCGTTGCTTTGACACAAGATGCTGCTCACACTCCGTCAGCGTCTTCTGTGCAGTTCCAATTCGTTTGTTCAAGTCGCATAATCTGTTCGACACATCCTTATACACGGTTTCACAGGCAACAGCCACTTCCTCTAATCCCTCATGAAAACACAAAATACAAACGCAATTGGGATAGCAATCCAAGTGCTGTGACCGCATTCACCGTGTCTGTCGCTTCTTCCACAGTCTCCGGTGGATGCTTCGTTATGAAGTCTAGTACTTCTGGATCCACTTCCCTCAAGATGCTTTGCTTGTTCATAAGCTGGCTATCTCAAATGAAGGAGAAATGTGGTTTGATTTGGAAAGGTCCGATTGGTGTTCATTTCCTTATAGGCAACACATATACACTATTTCCAATAGCAGGAGCAACGCTTAATGAGTGGAACGCAGTTGAAACACAACACTGCCAATCACAGTGAATATACCGAATGTAACAGTATAGACGAATAGATAATTGAAAGAAAGGATTGAAAACCTGTATTGATCTTAAGGAAAACACGTTCTTGAGTAGATAATCTGTTTCCCAATCAAGGGAAAAAAACTCCCTAAAACTGGCATCGTGTGCTAATAGTGCATATTCCTATTCCCTGCACAACTCCTTGAGGATATGAACGCCAAGAGCAAAAAGAAGGGAAGCAAGAAGAAGCAGCAGACTCCGAAGGTGGAGTTATCGGAGGAGCTGAAAAGCGCGCTGGGAGATGCAACCGACATTGTGCTGGAGGATACGAAACTATCAAAGGAGGAGAAGAAGAGACAGCGACTAAAGGAGGAGAAGAGAAAGCTCAAGATGGAAAAGAAGGGCAAACGGGCGAGAAAGCTGGAGGAAATTGCTGTAAGCTTGCTCATTTCCGGTAGTTACAAATAGTTGAAGAAGAGAAGAAAGCTGGAACATGACACACTGATGGTGGAGATTCAGCAGAAGCAGCTGAGTGCGGATAAGCTTTCCGTGTTCAAGTCCAGCGGCAAGCTGGGAAAGAAGGAGACCAAGCGCGACATTGTGAAGCAGGCGTTCTACAAGGAGAAACTGGGACTGGAGTTGAATGAAAACGAGAAGAATACGCTTCACGTTGCGGTTGATACGCCGCCGGTGGAGAATGAGCAAAGCGACTCTGATTCTTCGGAGGAGGGAAAGCCCTTCCTTGTTGACGCTGCGAATGAACCTGAGCAGGACGAGAAGCATGAGGCGATGGAGATGGAGCTGGCGGTCGCGATTGATGATGAGAGCGATTCTCCCGCGGGTCCCACCTACGTTGAAGAGGTGAAGGAAGTGACGAGCAATGCCCCTCCCGGACTGATGCTCCGTCTTAACGACGATTCCATCGAGGACATGAAGAGAATCCGCGAGGATTTGTCCACGGCGGTTCCCGAGGAGCTCAAAAAACGGGCGTATTTTGTGAGTGTCAAAAGAAGTGCGGAGATCGAGGAGCAGCGGTCGAAGCTGCCAGTGTGCGCGATGGAGCAGGAGATTATGGAGGCGATCAACTACCACGATGTGGTGATTGTGTGTGGTGAGACGGGCTCGGGCAAGACGACGCAGGTGAGTGGTGTGCTTTTTGTGTGGTGTGTGATGAGTGATGTGATGAGTGATGTGAGTGTGATGTGATGAGTGATGTGATGAGTGATGAGTGATGTGATGAGTGATGTGATGAGTGATGAATGACAGCACAAGTAATGACAGTACACTCTCACAGCCACCTACTCTCCCACGGTACCACAGGAAGGCCACCACCACGTTGGCCACCACGAACAGCAGCACTACCATGCTGTAGTCCGCCTCCTTCTTCTCGCAGTACTCGCCCTCGTACCCCGCGTCGCACACACAGTATCCACCTCCCACGCAGTCGCCGTGGCCGTGGCACGTGCTCGCGCGGTTGCACTCCGTGTCGCACTTCGTCCCGCTGAAGCCGTACACACACTCGCACTGACCGCTCCTATCCCTCACACACCACACACACAACCACTTGGAGCAAATGCCGTGCTTGTGACACTCTTCCTGCCACGAGCAGTGCACGCTGCAACGGTCGCCGTAGTAGTCCGTGTCGCAGATGCACAGACCGTCTTCCAAGGAACCGTGCTCACATGAGGATTGCTTCGGCGCACCTGATGATCACGCGATGGAGTGGCACTCACAAGTCTCAGGGACGAAATCACCTTCGTTGCACTCGCACTTGAACGTCGTCACGTTGCAAAGGCCGTTGCCATTGCACTCAACGGTTCCCGAAGCATCCTCCACCAGACCCGGACACGACTTGTCACAGCCCTGTCCGTAGTACCCCATGTCGCAGGAACAGGCATTATTCTCGCAGCTGCCATGGCCATTGCATTCGACGAGGGCTTCATCCCGCATGAACGTATTAGGGCACGTGACTTCGCACGCCTCCCCAGAGAAGAGCGTTTCCGAACACTGGCAAATTGCCTTGGGAGTGGCGTCATCGTTCAGCACGCACTGTCCATTTCCATTACACACGCTCACATCACCATCAGCATTCGTCACATATCCAGGGCATTTCAAATCGCAGTGTTCCCCCACATAGCTAGAAGATCACAAGCAGAGCATCAATAACCCACCCAGCTTCACAGATACACTTACCCCCTACTACCTTGCCATGGATGCATCCCGCATCCCCGGATTCCTCCAGGTGACGAAAACTAACGGAAGCAGCACAAATCGCTAGTATTCAGAGCGGAATTCCTGTTCCTACCAAGAAGAAGCAATTCTGTCAATATAGGTATCCTCAACATGAATGTGCAAGAAGAATAATGCCTAGCACTCTTGGATAATCCTATCAGTGGAATGACTATACTTTGGTTATTGTGGAAACAGAATCTATCTTTCTATTCGCCTCTTCCTTTTTGGATTCCATGGGAGCCAACCCTTTGTTTCGTTTGCAAGCCTTCCTATCTCTACAATCCACTTAGCTAGAACAACTACAACTATCACCATTCAGATAGCACTGATTCTCTGCGCAAAACAGACACTCTTTGAAACAGACTCCTAATCAATCACAGTGATCGACCACTGAACGGCTTGCTCATCAGTCTGCTTGTCCATCTTTTTCCCTGTTGATGGATTCTCAACAGTTTGCAGTCGTAGAAGAGGTGCGCAGCTCGGTCGGTTGGTACTTGGCATTTCCGAGTTATCCGCAGAAACGGTCCCTGCTCCGCGTTCACAAGACTCCTCTATCCAGACCATCACTAGCGTTCAACAAGCGCGAAAAGATCAAGAGAAGATTCTGAAAGCGTTCAACACGCCCTCGTATCGTTTGCTGGTATGCACACTGAGTGAAATATGAAAGAATAGGAGTATGGTGCCCAAACCATGCTTTGGTATGAGGATGTTGTTGATAAGGTGCAGCATTTGGTATCAACAGATACCATTGTCGATGGACTATCCAATGTAACTCATTTCGACATTGCTTTTACAAATAGCTCTCCTCCATCGTGACTTCCTATTTCACTCCAGTTCCCAAAAGACAAAAGCCTAGTATGATTTAGAGTTACGAAGTTATGCTGAGAGAGAGAGTCGAACATGGATTCCATTCAACAACAACTCGATTTTGTGATGGTGGGGGTATTCTTCCGCAATCACGCATAGCAACAAATGGCAGCAGTTCAAGAGGACAATCAGCGTAAGAACGAAGAGCTGAAACGGCTGAAGTCGCAAATCGCCTCTGTTTCGGGTCCCTCTTCTCCCAAGCAGCGTCCCGTGCCGCCTCCATTCCCTCCCGAGCTTGCGTCCTATACACAAGCCTCCGAACGGAACGATGCACATCCTCCACAAACCATCGCCTCTCCCGTGATTCAAGCTCGCAGGCCGCCTCCCTCTCCAATGACTCCTGTTGAAAAGGAAACGACTCCTGTAAAACCAAACACGCAAAACACAGTGAAGCCAGCGAGCAATTCGCAATCATCACGACCTCCGCTTTTCCTGAGTGAGATCCAGGAAGCATCTCGGAAGGTGAAGCTGCGAAAGGTGCCGAGGTGAGAAAACGCCGAGAGAGTGATGGAGTAGGAATGAAGATGGCACGCCGATTCGGGACAGGAACAAGGCGTCTGTGCGCGAGCCCAGCGTGAACGACGAGATTCGCCAGCGCATGCGAAAGAGAATCCAAATGATGGAGGACAGCGATCCGGAGGAGGATGTGAAGTGGAGGGAGAGTGATGTGTTTTAACTCCTAAAACAAACATGTTTCTTCTCTAAGCATGCTACTTCATGTACTTGGATGCCATATGCTGCTTCCACCAATACACACCCATGATAATGGCTGCAGACTTCTCTTGGTTGTAGTCTGCAATAAAAGCATCGATATCTTCTAAAGGAACGCGCTTTTCGTTGATTTGCTCTCCCTCTTCCTTCAATCCGCCCCCACTATACTTCTAACGGTAATACAGCTTGAAAACAACAACCTTCATTTCAGGAACAACCTCTGTGTAGTACATGTACATCCGCGCTCCCGACATCCCAACTGAACCCGGGGCTATTTCTTACTCCCAAAAAGCATTGCTACATCTTCCAATGAACTGCAAATCACTCTTCTTTACATCATACCCCAGCTCCTCGCGGATTTCATCAGCCATCACTTGTTCTCTCGATCTTTTCGGATCATCCAATAATCCGGCACATAGCTCATAACTACACGTCACAAAAACGATGCAATTCAACCAGTTGCCCAACGCGGAGGGATCAATTGTGCTCTTCGAGAGAGGGCTCGCACCGAAGTACAATGCGGGTCTGAACTGGGAAACAAGGAGGAAGTCTTTGTTTGCTCTATGCTCCAGACGAAGAATCAATCCCACTTGTCGAAAATCAATGCTGTCACTGAGTCTTTCGACTATACGTAATCACTGTTTGAAGCAACACACCTCAACATAGTCCCAAGAACGCCTAAACCCATTCTCCAAAAACACTGCGTTTCTCAATCTCAAGAACCGCGACGTGTTTGTGAAGGCATCCGAAATCACTTTGATCGACTTCATACTTCCTTTTCTCAAATAATGGGATCCCAACAATTCAAACGGACGGTCAAACACCGTCTCTCTCAGAAGACGGTTATGCGAGTGACGCCAACATCCCAGTATCAGCTCCAAGCCATTTCAAAGGAGGATCATGTCCTGATTTCTGAGGATGCTTCTCAACCCATTCTTCTCGCATATTCGGAAAGGACAATCACAGTCTTCAACATTGGGAATGGAAAACGCGTGAAACAAATGAGCTCTTCCGAGGCCATTCGCTCTGTTGCTTGCTGTTATTTCGTTGAGTACGGAAACTGTGTAGCAGCATTACTGAACTATTCCTGTCTCATATGGAGTGAGTCTGGCCAATCGTACTCCGTGCCTCTTCCATGCCGGATGTCATCGATGCATGCAATAAATTATGGACTTCTATTCGAGAGAGTCGATGATTTGGGATCTATGAATGTGTCATTCACGATTTCCTCTGCGTCAGCATCGATTCCGATGTACTATTCCCTCCTATCTCCTCTAGCTATTCCAAAGCCCATATTCCAGCCGCAGGAAGGATCTGGACTCCCCGATGCGTCAAACATCTCTGTTTCCGAGTTGTCCCATGTGTTCGATGTCTCTCTCAACTACTCTGTTATCGACCTATTCACCACCCGCATCGATGGCAATCAATCCGAGCGCGATGTGCGCATTCTGGCTTCCTTCCCTTCATACAACTTCATTGTCGCATACAACAACAACACAAAGGAGCATCAGCTTATTCAGCTATGCGATGTTCATTCGAGACGTGGAGGCATGATCGATCCCCATGAGCTGATGTTGAAGGAACTGAGCAATGCCAACGTCACAATGAAGGACTCGGTATTCGATTCATTGAATTCACCCGATCTATTCATGAATCTCCTGTTTTGTGGCATTCCACGAGATGAGCCTTTTTCTTCTGTCGCTCTGGTTTCTTCGACTCTCTATTTCTCTTCCGCTCACTCCGTCTTCTGCTATTCGCTCTCACGTGTTTCAGCGAATGATGAGTTGACACAACCAGTGGACGTTTCATTCATCGAAGAACACAAAGGAGTGTTATTGACGCAGTTGAAGGACGACTCCCACCTGTTGAAGGATGCTGTATTGATTGTGAATGGAAACGAGTGGAAGCTGGTTCTTGAGGGTCGTCTTCTCTTCTCCCAACTTTTCTCTCCTCCAGAAATACCCCCGAATTCTGTCCACTCCACATTTTCAAGCCTAATCACCTTCTTCAATCCATCCACGGCTTGTATCTCCCATCTCTCCTTCAATTCCGAACTGTCCGAGTCCGTTGACTCCTTTCTCGCCACTCTTTCGCATCTCTCTTCTATTTCTCTTCATCATCTCTCCACACTAACCAATCTCGAACCACTCGTCTCCTTCTTCGCTTCCTCCACGCCTCTTCCCACACTCCACTCGCTCTGTCTTCTTCTCGACAATGCCTGGATTCATCACAACACCTCCTCCCTTCATCTTCTTCTCACCCTCATCCAACGCCTCCTTTCTTCCAACTCCCAACTCCACTCCTTCCAACCCCAATTGAACTGCTCTTTACAATGCTACTCCTCCTCCAACCCCGTTTTCCTTTACCCACACACTCACCCATAGAACTGGTTTGCTTCCATTCTTCTCTTTGACTCCACTCACCCTCCTTCGCCCCTCGCCTGGCACCCTTTCCCCTTCCTCCTTCAATCCATTCTCTCTTCCTCCCACGCCCAACAGGAAGTGGATCGCATTCGCTCTCTCCATTCCATCTTCCCCCTTCTCACCAAGTGGCTCGATTTCTTCCTCTCTCCCTCTTCTTCGCCCCCAATCCCACTGTCTACTCCTTCACCAACACACCCATCCAACACCACCTCGCCTCTTCTCACGGAAATCGATCACTGTCTCTCGTACTCCCTTTTCTCTTCCATCACTCCAAGAAACACCGTCTTCAATCTCCACTCCTCTCCCGAAGCCATCACCATTCCCTTTCCCTTCATCGTTCGCTCCACCATCGAGTCGCAACTCCTTGCCATCTTCGGCTACTCTCTTCTTCACTTCTCCTTCACACCTCATCCGTCTCTGCAACAGGCCCATGCCATTTCTCTCCACCTCAACCTCTCCGGACGCCTAAATGACGAACGCATCTCTTCTTCCCTTTTCTCACCATCAGATGACATTTGCTCCTACACGCCTCCTCCTTCTCTTCTTCTTCCCTTTCAATTCCACCACTCGCTCTTCACTCTTCTTCCTCTTCTTCCCCTCTCTTCCTCTATTTACGACCTTGCCTTTCTCCTCGATGACAGGCATCAGGAAGAAGCCATTGCTCTTCTCGCCGCGGCTGGCTTCACAAAACTCCTTCGCTCCATCGATCTGAGTCTTCTCAAGCTCAAACTGACCTACTACAGTCTCCAGTGGAATCAGCAGCACACCAAGAAGGACATCGACTTCACCACGGAGATTGGCGTGACTCTTCTTCTCTCCTTTCACACTAGCTCCTGTACGGAATCTGTCTCGCCTACCACCGTACGGAGAACACGGAACTCTTCCAACTCCTGCAGCACTACATCAACGGCATCGTGTCGCTCTCCAAGTACAATCCACATTCCTCCACGCCCTTCAATGACCTCACTTCGAACCCTCTGTTCTTTGAATGGAAGACGCAGAACCGAGACTCGATTCTTCGTCTTCTGTTTGTTTGCGTTGTGGGCGTGGGGCTTGTCTTCCATGCTTCCGACAACGCCGTCACTCTCAACTATTTGACCACTCTCACCAACTCCACCATTGATTCCTCACCCCAGCACCAAATGCAGTTCCACCTCGCTCTCTCCTTCGCCTTCTCTCTCATCCTATCCAGCACTTCCACCTCTCTCCAACACAGCAGTGATTGTCTCACCCTCATGGAGAATCGCATCCTCCAGCCACACACACCCTTCTCCGGCTTTCTCTTCTCCACAGGCACAAACGTCCCCATTCCCTCCTTCTTCAACTCTAGTGTCCCGTTGAAGAACTCCCCGGTGATTTCCTTTCCATCGGCTTTGCGAGCTTCTTTCTCAACCAGGACAGCGACGCCTCCTGCAGTTCCATCTTCTTCAACCAGGACAGGGACGCGATCGCCCGCTACGTCCAGTCCTTGCGAAGTGACGTGGCGTTCTACTATGGCTGCTCCTTCGCTCTTTCCTCCTTTCAGCATGTTTGCCTTACTCACTCTATTCAACCGCAGCTCACTTCTTCTCTTCAGTTCCTTCTTTCTCTTCTCCCCTCCTCCTTCTCGCGTCTCTTCCTCTCCCTCGCCTTCCCTGCAAAGCCCGAGCCGCCCATGTCACAAGACGAATACACCAACTGGCAAGCCTTCGCAGCAGGCGTTCTCTTCGTCTCTTCTCTCAAGTACATGAACGCTCCCGTTGACTACCCTTCTCAATCCCTTCAAACCACTTCCGTTTCTGCAGACACGCCCATTCCTTTGTTCATCCTCCAATTCCTCTATCACCACCTCCACTCTTCGCATCTCACACATCTCTTCCTGCTCCATCGCGCCTTCTTTCTCTCGCTCCTTCAGTCTCTGGGTCTCTTTCAGCACGCTTCCCTTCATTTTCCATCTCTCATCCTTCTTCGCTTCATTTTTCTTCAATGCACCGACTTGAAAGCAAAGCAAGACAAGTGCGTCGGAAATGGAATCGACGATATCATCGCGACGACGTGCACTGCCATGGGATTGATCGCCTTCGACGAGGGAAGAAGCACGCTTCAGCAAACTCCATCATCCCTTCCTCTGTTGTTCTTTTCCTTCTTGCCGGTTCATCCGACTCAGATCGGCAGCTTCTCACTTATTCTTCCTGTTTGCATTCCCACTTCCAATCACATCTAGATGTTCAGAGAACTCTTCCGATGCTGCGATATAACTAAGAAAGAGGCTAAGAATGAAATGCCAGCCACAGTCGAAACGAAGGACAGAAAAGGAGATCGGTTCGAGCGGCTCTTTGCATGGGACGCCACTCAAATGGAAATCCTCCGAGAAATCAGGAGGGCAAAGAAGGAGGAGGACTCCATTTCTCTGTTTCAGTACCAACTCTTGTGCGAAAGAATGCCTTCTGATGCCACGAATGTACTCCAATCTATACTCTAGTTCCATCTTTGTTGAACAAACAGAAGCTACGCTAACTCCATTACAGGTTCTGACTTCTGTTCCACCACCGCCTTGGTCTTGGGAGTGGATATTGGCACACTTGGCAACTGATTCGCCTTTGTCTCATCCTTTGCAATACTCTCATCGATCTCGTCCAAATAGGATGGGTCAGGCTCCTCTTCTTCGGAGAACAACAGTCCATTCACTTCCTATGCGTGACTCCCAGAAACTAGACGGACTTGGACATTCTCCTTCAAATCATCCAAACGGTTCATAAGCTTTTCAATGTCATCTTTCGATCCCATTTGCTAGAGTGATTATGCCGATGAAGCAAGGAATACCGATCGAACCGATTCCAACGTCGACGCCACATTGGACATCACGTGCACCATTTCCGTCGTCATCTTGCTACTATCCAATGTATTCAACTACAAATAAAGCCACAGACAGAATCATGCATTATCCTCAAGTTTCGAGAGGAGACCATACGTCGTCTTCAACTGCTCCTCCTTCTTTCTACCATGTGACAACATGCTTCAACTAGTACTTTGCCATTCTCACATACGACACAGCAAGTGCCTACGACTCATTCGCTATCACCAAAACGCACTTCATTACTGCGGCTGTCTTTTGCCATTTCCATCAGGTTGTCCTTCTCACCATACAACTTATCATAACCATCTCAATGCAATAGATACTCTCTTTATCTTTGTCTTCATTTTATAAATCTCGCTCTTTATCTTTCCCACCGTTTTGTCGTAATCCGTAACGGGAACAGAATTCACATTTCCGCTCATTGGAACACCATTAGCTGACAATTCCAAACCATTCAGCTCAGCCAATCGACTCTGAACATCCGCCAACAGCATCAACGGTTTCTTCATCTCATTCTCACTCTCATACTGTCTTAAAAACGCGTTAAGAGCAGCGATATCACTCTTCGTGGTCTTTTCAACGCTCTTCGAGAGAATGGACTCCACTCTCCTCCTTTCATAACGACTCACTCCCTATAAGTAATAGGAAGCGTAACGAATACAACCCCTTGTTTACTTGGAGTGCAACCCATTAATCAACAAGCAAGTGATCCAACACGTCTCCCACAAACACCCAAGCAAAACAACCCCTGCAACTGCTTCA
>ERZ827156.1463-NODE-1463-length-27796-cov-6.901806_pt1 | contig 27796 bp, 37 predicted proteins | sample MGYA00519919_ERZ827156 | MGnify/ENA primary metagenome ERZ827156 (study PRJEB31778, sample SAMEA3449269) | human gut metagenome | biome: human gut; feature: human-associated habitat; material: faeces | place: United Kingdom | collected 2010/2012 ...
GGAAAAGAAGGAGCTTCTAGAAGGTGCGATTTGATTGGGCGCACGAGATTTGTTCTGTTGTTCGGTGTTGTTCTAAAGAAGGAAGGGGAGAATGGAATTGGGTGAATTTGAAATTGGAGGGTTGATAGAAGTGGATTCCAAGTGAAAACGGAGGCTGGATGGGTAATCCGTTAGGGTCGCATTCTCGTTATCCCTTGTGTGATGAATGAATTGGGATTGTGGTGATCATGCACAGGATGCTGTATTGTGAACACTAATCGATTGAGACTCTCAACTACATAGATGGCTCTTCTTTGCTATCTAATGAAGTAGCTTCTGATGATGATAGTGATTTGTACTCCGTAATGGAGATAGTCACACACTTTGGTTTTAGATTCATGGATTGCACGTATGATGGGATGTATATGCTGTGGTGCATTCAATAGAGAAAGAACGGTTTCATTTTCAGTGAAACACTGTTGTTGACTATACAGCATGCTATGCATTTGTGACACATTCAATTTCTCATCTGAAGTGTGCTTCACTTGTTTAAGTAACACAGTTCAGAATGAGGTCACAATGCACCAATCTCTCCACTGATATAATCAAACCCATATTCTAAAAGGATTGGTTTGTATACAGGAGCGTTGCTCTTCTGTTTGTGTGATCCACTAGATTGACCTCAATTTCACATTCCAAGGATGGAGCATCCATCCAGAAAGCCATTTCCACTCCAATTCGCTCTCTTCGTTGAGATGATCACATTATGCTTCTTCCCTTGGATTAATCAAACACACCCATTCTATAAACTCTCACACAACACTAGAAACAACATGATTTGACTCACATAGAAGTAAACCCCCTTCAAATCCACTTCGTACCACCCAATCATATCGTTCCATGTTGAATAGCCTCACTACCCAGTTTTGGCATTCACCGTCACATCCATCACAATCCCCTTTTCCTTTTTCTATGCCTTCTCTGAATTAATTGCAAGACTGAATGGAAGTGCTTTCCCATAATATCCTATTGTTTCGACTCCTCTTCTTTGGGTTCCTCTTTTCCTATGCGTCGCTCGGAAACGAGCGTTGTTCTGCCTCTCTTGCAACGAGGAAGCATCCCTACCATTACGTGCACGAGACTTTCAGGAAGAACAACTATACCATTACAAAGAAGTTTTTCTCGCATGATCCTTCATTCGTGCCCATCAAGTACAAGGCAAGGCAGAATATGATATGGAATCAACAATCGGTGTGCCAGAAGGACACTTTCATTTTGCTGGTCTATTTTCTATACAAGAACGATGTGGGGAGGCGGAATGTGATTCGACAATACGTAAAGCAGGGGATGATCGTGGATGGACAAAAGATAAACTATGTATTTGTTGTTGCATCTCCTCGCCGTGACAAACCCACAATGAAGCTTCTCCGAAGAGAGAATAAACGCTTCAAGGACATTCTCGTCTCCGTCCACGAGGACAGCTATTCCAATATGACGCTCACTGCGCTTGACGCCTTCATGTGGGTTCGAGACTACTGCAAGCAGGCACAGTACATTGGGCGTGTTGATGGCGACGTGTGGATCCAACTCGGTAATCTGATCCACTACCTCAAAACAGTTCCCAAGAAGGGGTACTATGGAGGGTCTCTGGCACTGGGACGGATGGACGAGGAAGGCATGGTGTACAAGGACCTCAAGATCATTCCGAAGGACTATCCAAAGAGAAGATGGCTGTTTAACTTTGGCGGCGCGAATCTCTACTCCAACGACGTGGTGCCGTTTATCAACATTGGTACGATGTACATGGACCTGATCATCCCTGTTTCTGAAGATGTGCTGATCGGAGAGATTTTAAGGAGGGCTGGAATTGATCCTTACCCTGCACCCCATGACTATGTTCTGTATGTGAATCACTACTCCATGCTGGAGGGTGGAGTGATTCCCAAGAATGCCATTTTTATCCACGGTATCAAGAACATGACCGTTTTCAGAAGAGTGTATCGCAGACATGCATCGACATATCTCGTTCCCTTTACCAAATCACTTGTTTCCTGAACACAACAAACAGAAGTAGGGTACAAGCAACGCTCATCACTTCAATTCTTCATCAGGAACGTGAGCGTAGCTACGAATCACCACTCTCCACTGTGCTCACGGCTGGAGTAGCCGAATCGTCGTCTCCATCATATACGACGCTCTGTCGATGTGCTCGTTGGGACAGAAGGAGAACAACTCAAAACACACACCGCCGGACTTGGGGTCCTTGGCATCCCCCTTCTTCTACGCGGAATGAATTGCCACAAGAGATACCTCAAACACTTCCAAATAGATACCCTCTCCGACACACCACTGGTAGCCATGACTCGTTCTCTTCGCCATCGGTCTACCCCGTCAATTCGCTGCTTCTGTAATACACAAAGCCCATTTCTTGGATAAAGCCTCCTCCTTCTTCCGAACACTCGAACTCCTGACCAATACCCACCTGGATCATTCCCTTTGTCCTGTTCGCCATGCCCTGGTACCGAATCGAGTACCGTCTGCCCACATTCGTTTGTCGCGAGATGAAATGAAGGACCTCCTCTTGACGATCTACTCGTTCACATGCACCATGGAAAACACTACCCGTTTTAAATACATATTTCACACGCACTTCATTGAATTCTAACTACCCATCAAACGAGTTCACTGCAAAACCCTACGGGTGCTTTTCCTCTGGGATACGTTCGCTGTATGACCTTGAGCAGTTTCGAATAATCGTCCCGCTTCTATACGTCATAAGGGCAAATCACGACCAACGATGGTTCCCTCCACGTGCAAATAGTACACAACCGAACCCAAACCGATGGCGCTCATCCGAGTGAGGAACAAACAGCGCAAAGAGATATAGTACAAGGAAGGGCAACTACAAGAAGAACTGGATCTGGTCGTTCACGTTATTCCGCGAAAGGATCATCCGCTTCACGGGCTCCACATGGACCATCATCTCGCTCGACAAGTTGAAAGACAACGCGTTCTCGCAGTTGCAGAAGCTCACATGGTTCTGGTCCTGCATCACCTCCTGGAACGTCCTCTTCACGCTCGTCGCGCACTCCGGGTTCGTTCTGTTGAACGGCGGCAAGGACGGCGCGGCTCCCACAGCGGGCACAGTCGCCGCAGCCGATACAGACGGCAAGGCAGGCATGGACGGCAAGGCAGGCATAGCAGGCAAGGCAGGCATGGCGGACATGCCAGGCAGCACAGGCAGGGCCGGTGCGGCAATATCACCAGCACCGGGCAGCACGATGCCGGGAATGGAGGACTCCGCCTTGCGTGAGGGTCGCGCGCGCACAGCGCTGACGGGCAGCGTGCCGCGATACACCTCGTGACTCAGGTCGCCGTAGCCCGGCTTCGACTCGCTCACGCGGTCGATCACGATGCGGCCGCCACGCCCCACGCGTCCTCGCCTACGTCTCACCCACTCGCTCCTCGCCCACAGTCGCACGCGCTGCGGCAGGGCCTCGCGCGGCGCCACACAATAGGACTGGTCGTTCACGCGCGCGGAGAAGAAGCTCTGGTAGGAGTCCTTCGCCGCCACGGGCAGCAGCCAGTTCACGCCCGTCGTCTCCGTCGCGCCCGCCTGGTTGATCACCACCGCCGGCGCCTCGCAGCGCAGGAAGCGGCCCGCGGCGAGCCGCCCGCCCATCTGCGCGAGGGCAAGCAGCTGGATGTAGTGCTTCTCCTCAGGCGAGATGTGCGTCACGGTAGTGGTGGTAAGCGCCGCCACCTCGTCGATGCTGCGTGTCACTCTCCCACGACGAACCCACTCCTCGTTGAGCGCGGTCATACCGAGACTGAAGCGCGTGTCGCCGAAGGAGCGGCTCGCCAGCGGGTTGAAGGTGGAGTAGGCCGTGGCGGAGGCCGTGGCGGACAGCATGGAGCTGGTGCGGCCCTCGTACACGAACATGTCCTTCAGCTACCTCTCAGCACAGTATGACAGCCTCACGTTGTAGGTCAGCGTGCGCGGGCCGGTGTGCGAGGTGAGCAGATAGTGCACCTCCACCACCGTCTCATAGATGTACATCAGCTTCTTCAGCTTCAGCTGCTCGCGCTTGTGCGTCAGCTGGCACAGCGTGCGGCCCTGCTCCAGGTTCGCCTTCAGCTCGATCAGCCGCTCCAACACCTCCTCGTTCGGCTTGTTCTTCTTCCGCAGGCGATAGTGCTCGTCCTACGCCTCACTTATGCTTCCCGCACGCACCTTCCCACGGGGACGGAACACCAGGTTCGGGTTCGTGTCGTTCACGTTGGTCAGTGGCCAGTAACGGCGCAGCAGCGGCTTGCCCAGCTCCTTCCGCTTCTTCTTCCAGTACTCCAACACCGCCTTGCACACCTCGTGCGAGTCCACGCGGTTGAACTGCAGCTTCTGCATGAACAGCGTCTCCAGGATGTCCTAGGCGTCACCTCCTTGTGTGGGCACTACCGCCGTGGGCTCCATCTTGTGTTCGCCGCAGTACTTCTCCGTGCAGTCGATCATGCGCTCGAACAGGTCCAGACTAAGCTGCTTCTGCTCCGGTGCATTGTCTCCGTACAGCTTGTGCTTCCGCAACCACAGCTATGCGTGACATAATGGAGTTGGAACTACCTCGTCGTTGTAATCGAGGTTGTACTCCACGCGGTTTTCCTCCTCCTCGACGGTCAACGGGATGTACTTGATGAAGCCGTTGGAGCGCTTGAAGCAGTGCGAAACCTCGGAGTCGTAGTTGGGGAGCGTGCTGATGGGGGGCTTGGGGATGGAGATACGGGCCTTCGTCAAGAATGACGCCTTCGCTGGCGACTACAGCAACCGTTAGCTTCAGAACCCACGCAAAGCCCGAAGAAATGAGAAAACGGCGATCGGGCGGAATTGGAGTTGCCACATTATTCCTTCGCGCACAGCGCGCCAGCCCGCAAAAGCGCCGCCTTCCATTCCCCGTCACAACCACAAGGACAACAAGCCACTTACGCAGTCGTCGAGATCATACAGGCTGGCCGTCACTCGCTCTCCAGTTTCACTGATAAAGGAGCCGTCGGCGGACAGGTGATAGACCCGTATTCGTTTTGACGGTTGGAGCGGTCGTTGCCGAACAGCAAAGCGTCTCATATCGCGGTTATTTCAGCAAATCGATTTGAATTTCGGAATAGGTGGCTAGGTGTGTGATGGAGATCGCGTGGGAATAGGAGGAGCACGGTATGGGGCTGGCGGAGGGCGATCCCAAAACCAGTGCAAAGACCGAAAAATAGATGACAACGCCCACCATTCATTTCTGGAGGACTGCATGCAATGGTCGCGATAAGATGGGTGGCTGCGATAATCAATTCAAGCATAACCCACAAACAACCGAACAGTCCTGTGTTGCAACAAGGTACATTTGAAACTATCTTCGCTCATTGCATTTCCCGATTTCCATTCCTTCAGGTGCTTCAATCATGCAGTAGATTGTCCATAGGAGATGCTGATTGGAATTGGGATGATGAGTGGATTGTTCGGGAGGAAGTGGGAGAAAGAAGCAGATGGATAGACACAAACGCAGAATTTACTACTTCAGATAGAAAGAGAGGATGTGGAAATGGCAGGATTGCGTGTTTGCATCATGCTTGGAAAGAAACTCACACAAGTCACTCCAAATCGCATGTGTGTGGTAATGGTGAGAGAATGATTGACAGAGGCAAAAAGAAATGAAGGGAGAAAAGAAGGTCCCACCGAGATTTGAACTCGGATTGCAGGATTCAGAGTCCTGAGTGCTAACCAATTACACCATGGGACCACCTGTTCGTGCTCCCTCATTTGGTTACATAAGACAAAGGACTGAGTATCATGAGGAGCAACTCGTAAGGATGTGAATTGACTCCTATGAGTGAGTGAGAAACATGGAAAGGGTGAAACTCGACGTGATTCGTTCTTCACAATCATTCCCTTTCGTAAGCGAATTCGATGAAGACTTCATCTCTGTTGATTGCACTTGTTCTCTCCGTAGCCCTGGCTGAGAAGTATGCCATGGTTTTCGGAACGGCTGATGGTTGGTGGAATTACTCTATTACTAGCGTAGTGTGTTAGCAATGATGGTAACGAATAGGACCCTTGTCGTGTGTACACTGATCTTGTGAGAGCCGGAATCAAGCCTGAGAACATCATTTACATGACTTATACTACCGTCGTTAGACTTCAAAACCCCTACCCCGGCAAGATCTTCACGGACCCTGCTCCTACTACCGATGGTGATTGGGCTCAGTATGGTTGCTTTGACCATGTGGACTATACTGATGACGATATCAATCCCTATGTGTTCATTGGCATACTTTCCGGAGATAAGGAGCGTGTTGCTCAGCTCACTGGCAAGGAAAACCCCAAGGTGCTCAATGCCGGACCTGAGGACACTGTGTTCACCTACTTCATTGATCACGGTGATGACGACGTGATTTGCGTTGGAGATGAGGATGTGCACTCTGAGGATCTGATGAACGCGTTCAAGACTGCCTACGAGAAGAAGCTCTACGGCAAGTGGGTGTGGTTCATGGAGGCTTGCCACTCCGGCTCCATGTTCGAGAACAAGCTCCCCTCTGACTGGAACATCTACGTGATGTCCTCTGCTGACGCTGACCACAATGCCAACATGTCCAACTGCCCTCCCAACGACGTGGTGGCTGGCAAGTCTCTCGACACCTGCCTGGCGGGCCTGTGGGACAACTCCTTCCTGGACTACGTGGAGAAGCACCCCAAGACGACGATCGGCGAGATCTTCGACGCGGTGCACAAGGACGTGGCGAGAACCTCCGAGCAGAACGTGTCCGAGTGGGGCGACAAGAGCTTCCGCGAGCTGCCGCTGAGCGACTTCTTCGGCGAGCTGCCCTCGCCTGTGTTCCGTGAGGAGAAGAAGGAGGCGAAGGGTGTGGTGCCTGTGGACATGGTGCCCAAGCATCTGGCCATGTGGAGAGCCATTCGCGCGGACAAGAGCGAGCTGGCTGAGGCCATGAAGCAGTATGAGGAGGAGGTGTTCAAGGTGGCGAAGAAGGAGGTGGAGGCGATGCGTCTGGCGCGTGCGGTGATGAGCGAGAAGGCTGCCGAGAAGGCGATGAAGACGCCTGCTGAGATGTACTCCGCTGATTGCGTGAAGGAGCTGACGAATGCGTTCGTGAAGAAGTGTGGTCATTCTCATCCTGTGGGTGCTTCTGTGAACAACGTGCTGAGAAACATCTGCCTGCCTGGAGTGAGCGTTCCCAACGTCGACTTTGATGCGATTTGTCTGTAAGTCGCTTTTGTTTGTTGCATACTCTGTTTGTCCTTCACAAATCGATTTCACTCTCTTGATGACAGAGAATCCGTGTTGTGTTGGTGAGTATGAGCTATTGGAAAAGCAAAATGAAGGGTAAGTGAAAGATTGGCGAAATGAAGTGTAGAGAGTGTTATGAAGGATTCAAAGCAAGAAATCGGAATACAAATGCGACTTGCACTCTATTGAAGATGAAAGATGCTGCAGATAGTGACCGACTTGACTCTCTTGTCTCACAACTGAATGCGTGTGATTCTGAGTTTCTTGTGAAATACCGTGATGTTTGGATGCAGTATCATGGACTATGGGTAATCGTTGTTTGTGGAGTGAATAGAATAGGTTGTAATGGAGACCAATAATTGCTATTCGCTTATAGAAGTGATGAGAAGTATTTGCAGAGTGAATGAGGATGAATTGCGTGATATCGCTAGCTGCTGCTTATTGGGATTGGAATACCTGCATGAGAGTGGATATATGCATGGTGCAAGTGGTTGGAATTGGTGATAATGGAATAGGATATGAGACTGGAGAATCTGCTTCTTTCAGCGTCTGGTGTGTTGAGTTAGGTTGCTTTGGATTAATGACCCAAGCAATATGGTATTTGAAAGAGAATATCAAATATGACGGAATTCGATCCTTTGCTCCTGAAGTGTTTACAGGAGACTATGGTATGAAGAGTGATGTGTGGTCATTCGGAGCCTGTCTATTTGAGTTGGCAAGGGTCGAGCCCTATCATGGTGAATGCCGTGTCAATTCACCCGAAGGGATTAGTATCTCCAGCTTTCCCTTTAAAGCCATTGCAGGCATGTCCGAAGTGTTTGTGGACTTTGTGAAGAAGTGCTTGGTGAAAGATGTGAAAGAAAGGTGGAGTGTGAACCAATTGATGGATGTGTGTTCTTTCTCTGAAGAATGATGAGTAGCATCCCTTTGTGAAGGAATCCGTGGAGAGGATTAGAAAGGATGGGTATTCTGAAGGACTGAAGCGATTGGCAAGGATTGTTCAGAGCCAGCAAGCGAGCGAGAGTGTAATCAAGCAAGTTGAGGACAGTGCGTAAGTCACGCTGTACAGGCATGATGATGTGCGCTGGTATCATGAGGGGATTGTTGAACTCCCAGCTTCTGTGGTAGTGGCATTGAGTTTGAATCGAGTGGTTGAAGTGAATGGAATGAACGAGAATGACGAATAGACCTGCCCGAGTTGAGATCGCTCTTGTGTGGTCAATGGGCTTTTTTCTGCTGTTCTCGTGTCGTGTTTGAGAGTGAACGATATCACGCCAACTGATGAATAGACTTGCCGAAACTGACTTCGATTCAATTCGGGGGTTGTACGTTTCGATTCAAGGAGAACGAATCGAGCGTTCTGATCATGCGAAGTGACAGTGGAGAAAGGAAGTGATAAATAGACTTGCCCAAGCTTGCCACACTTACTACGGCGACTGAATACAGTTGTTCCTTCCAGTGTCCAAGGCACATCACTCTTGAGAGTGATTGCGATTCACATCCTTCACCAATAGACATGCCTTCTCTTAAGGACGTCAAATTAATCAGCCCATTTAAGCACAAGGATGATGTAACGATCCGAGGAAGTGCCATCTTCTCCGTTCCCTCACAATTAGACATTGGTTGTCTCCGCTCTTTCTTTGATTGTTCTGTTTATTTACTGCATCCTACAGTTCATGAAACCGCTTATTCCTGTTCCTTTCAAACCCCACACTCACACCAATGACTGATATGGGTGAATGGAATTCACAAAATAAGGAGGGCATGGCGCAATGGTAGCGCGTTTGATTCCAGATCAAAAGGTTGGGTGTTCGACTCACCCTGTCCTCACATTTTTCTCTTTTCTTCATTCATGGATCCCGTTCCCTTCTTCTTTTCCTTCTCATTCCGTAGAAACCAGATGAAGAGGCGGGACTCGCAATGCCCCAAAACGAAGAACGAGCTACGCCTCAACCATCGGTATTGAAATGATGAGTGCAGTGTAATGCCATAGAAGAAAGAAGCAGGAACGGAGGGGATGGATCCATCTCACAAGGAAGGGAACGATACTGTACATTCATCTAGTAGTGATGTGTAATTGTCGTAGCTGAAATATGACGATGATTCTCTCCTGTCACGGCTTCTTTCGCTGGAGAGTCCTGTTTTGTACGAGAACATGCTTCCCTTTCTATGTGAAGTCGCATCATATTTAATGCAATCACGGTTAGCAAGAACACATCGATCGTATTCTGGAGTACTTGATAAAGGACTACATCCGTAAGGATCCGAGTGTGGGAGACGGTAGTGAATTCACAGATGCGTGTTGTGAGAAGATCAATGTGGGTGATGTGCCCCTCTTCTCACATAGTCCTTCTTTATGTCAAATGTGGAGTGCCTGAAGGTGTTGTTGCAAAAGACGAAGGGCTATCCCGTGCTGCGTGTGCTGGACGCATTCTTGTTCAACAACAGCAGAGGGACAGCGAACAACTACGAGCTTGCAACGTTCATAAAGTACGTCCTAATCAAACTGCCCGACCTCGTGTTCCCCCTCTTCCAAGAAGAAGATGTCGCCCTCTCCTCCCTTCTTCCCCCTAGATCCGCCAAATGCTCACCACCATCGCCAAGAACCGGCCCGTGTACGACGTCCTCGTGCTGCTGCTCAGCTACCCCGAGAAGCGCCAGACCATCGAGGCAGACGCCAAAGCGCCCATCGTTGATGAGGACACGGACGAGGCGGACAACCAGCCCGACGACATCGACGGCTGCTACAACGTGACCACTCGTCCGTCGCCTCACCCGCAGGTCAGGCCGTCGGTGCTGCTGCGTCACATTCGCTTCCTGTCGCATCTGCACGTGATTCCATCGATGATTCTGCTGCTCACGTGAGGGTCGCCTCACACGATGATCGCTAGCGACAGTGCAACCGACGCGGAGACGAGCGACCTGCTGTGCGTGCTGCTGGCGGACCTGCTGTACAAGTACAGCTACAACGACAAGTACGCTGCGCTGATCGCCGTGCGTGTGGAAGGACCGCGTGAGGCGTAGGAGCTGCCCAACGAGGACCTGATCCACCTTCTGATGATGCGCGTGAAGACGCACCCCAACACCTATATCCTGCGCCTGTGCGAGGTGGCTGTGCACCCAAGGGCTCACGCGCAGCGCATCCTCTTCCTCATCTCCGTCTGCGAGATCCCCGTGGCGCCCGACAACTACATCAAGTTTGGGCTGCTGGTGGACGACTATGTACCCTCGCGTCACCGCCTCACCCGCAGATGGAGAACCGCTTCGCGCCGCTGGCCCCGCCGCTGTACAGCGCCATCTCCATCTATGTCATGTTCCTCATCAAACAGCTCAGTCGCCACCTCCCCACGCCCGCGCAGCTCGTCGCCGCGCTGGAGGCCCGCTTTCACCTCATCGACACCTTCCAGCTGGGTGACCTGACCCACACCAACCCGCTGCGCGCCGACGACGACATGCACGTCGGAACCGTCGCGGTGGGTCTGCTGAAGCTGATCTACTACATCGTGCTGGGCTTCTACTGTGAGCGTGGGTGTGTGTGCTGAGGCGCAGGCCGGCAGGGCGAGAACCTGTCCATCGTGGCGGACATCGACGTGCACTTCTGGAGTCTGCTGTACGCGTTGCCGCTGGTGTACCCGCAGCACCACATCCTGCAGGCGTTGGCGACGTGGGGGCGAGTGAGGCGTAGTGTACTGCGCGAGTACCACGCGCTGTTCATCTTCAACCGGTACGACAGTGTGCTGCTGGTGGGCGTGGGAGGCAAATCTGAGGGGTAGTTTGTGGTGAATGAAACGCCCTGCATGCAGTACTACTATGAGGAGTATGTGAAGAAGGACACGTGGGTGTGGAGAGAGAAGGTGATGTGCAGGAAGTTGAAGGGGTTCATTCGGAGAGTGATGAATCAGCTGCGATTGCGGGTGGAGCAGATCCAGCTGGAGGGAGTGAAGGTGCCCGAGGAGAAGAACCTGGTGACAAGCGTGAACAAAAACTACTACTACCAGAAGCTACTTCCGCTTGTGATCAGTGACGCGGTGAAGGAAGTGTGTCTGAAGCACCAGAAGAAGATACTGAGGAAGGGAGTGATGACGGATGTGCGAGACGTGATGGCTGTGAGATGACATGAGGCGTAGTGTGAGGTGGACGTGCTGCTGAAGGAAGCAGAATCCTCGAAGTGTCTCGAAATCGGGTTTGGAAGGCTGGAATGAGTGAGGGATAGATCCGAGTATGCCAAACAGCTTGGCTTCCATCTATACGAATAGTCCTTTTGTTCCATAGTGATAGTGCCCGTGCACTCGTCCTCTGTTTGTTTGCAACCCAACACGACCATTGCCTTCGCCGATTGGGCTGTCCTGCTCGAACCGATCTTATACCGCTCATGGCACGATCATTTCCCCACCCCTTTCTCGTTCATTCTTTTTCTGTTCCTTCTCTTCGTTTCTGTTTTGTAAGTAGTGTTTCATGTGTGATTACGGGAGCCTTGCACGGAACCTGGATTTGTGAAGGGGAACGTAGTTGGTGACCCAAGACCTATTGGGATGAGGGATCGGTGTGACGACCAGTATCATTCCGTTTTCAGATTCTCGAACATCTCGTTCTCATTTCCTTTAGTCCTTTGCGCATTCTCTCTTTGTTTGAACAATCACTCCCAATTACCAACTATCGTCCTCTTCTTGGGTTGGTGGCGCGACTGGCTCTTCCGAAGGAGGCACGTCGTCGAAGATGGCGCTGATCACCTTGTTGCGCGCCTTCTCGGCCTTGATGTGTTTCGGAGGAATTGGAAGCGTCGAATCGGATAGAGACTCGTTGAAAAAGCGCTTTCCGGGAACCAGGAACTGTCTGTCGATGGAGTACCGCGCGCTCGTTCCGGAGGAAATGAACACATCTCGGTAGAGACTGCGGATGGCGTGAGGCTTCTTGGAGGCAATGTCCGTCTATCGCTTATAGAGAGGAAGGAGTGTAACCATCAGTGCCTTCAGATTCGCCACGAGCTCTGCTTCAGGCTGATTTACCTACTCCTCACACTCGGTGCAGTGAACCACAATGCCGAGACACTGCTCAATCGTTAGCCGCTCGCTAATCTCATAAGCAACAGTCGGCTGGTAAAAGCGCTAGGATTGAGACAGCGTTGTGCCTCTACGCGAATGGCTTCCGCAATGTCCTCAGACACGGTTCCATTCTTCGTCGACGGCATCAGACGGCGTGGTCCGAGAATCTGCACATTATGCAATACACACGAGACAACGGGAGCAATAGGAATCAGCTTCTCCACCACTTCCGGTGTTGCAAACAGAGCACTTGTGTCGAACACATTCGCCTTCACTTCCTTCAGGAGCAAATCGGAGGTGAGGAGAGTGACGGAGGGTTGCTTGATGTCTCCCTTCTTCAGTGTGTCCGACACCACCGTGACGTTGTGCGCACCTTCGATGCTGTAGGGGAACTAGGAATCAACGAGGCGCCAAGATCCCACCTTCAACTCACCACTGATTTCAAGCGTGGATCTCGGAACATTGCTGTTGAACTGAATCGTAACGTTGCACTTTTTGGTTGTGCTCGGATACGTCACATTCAGAACAGAGCAAATCGCCTGCGCTGGCGAATAGAACTACGTGATGAGTGGTTCATTACCAGGCAAATGTACGATTTTCTCTTCGATTCGAGAGGAGAAGCAGCGAATTCCTCGAAGAAGCGTCGAGGATCTATAGAATTACGACGATTCCATTGTACATCTCACATGGAGTGCGCTCGAAACGCAAACATCCTCTCAAGGAAGAATGTGTGACAACAAAGACACGGTTACAACTGATCTAACAACTGGATGATCTGGGGAATCTCCTGGCGCATGGAGGACCGAACCTACACAGAACTCCCCGACATCGTTCCCCACCTGTGCTACGAGTGTTCCCGTTTCATCCAGCAGACGCTCCAACTCCTCTTGTCTCGCATTCATCATCTTCACCCTCTCTCGCAACAGTCCGCTCTGTGCCAACAGCTCCTTGTACCCCTCCAACTCCTCCTTCAGCTTCGGAGCGGCACTCACAACCGGCTCCGCAGCGCACACCTTCTCCATCACACCCGCCATGCTCGTCTCCTGCTGCGTGACATGGCTCAGCACGTACTCCTTCCTAGAGAGAGTGGCTGCGAACTCCTCGGTGACCGCCTACAGAACACTCCCACGCCCACTCCTACCTTCATTCGCGACTCCACCGCGTTGGAGGAGGCGGTCAGGAAGGAGAGGCGGTTTTGGAGGTCCTCCATGCGCTCGGCGAGGGGCAGAGACCCAGAGGGAAGGGAGGAGAAGTCGCCCTGGAAGTCGAGGAAGAGGAGTTCGATGTGAAGCAGGGACTGGGAGAGAGAGGAAACCATCTCGGACACTGCGGAAAGAGGGAGAGAGGATGGGGGCACTGCGATCTCGATTGTAGTTGTTGTGGATGGAGTAGTTGACTGAGGAAGGGTGAGTTGTGGGGGAGAAGGCTCGAAGCGAAATGAATCCATCAAGGAAGCGATCCGCTGTTTCACTGTAGTCAATTCTGTATCGATGACTACTGAATCAGTTCCAAACATTGATAGCACATTGGCGGATGGGAGACTCTGAATCATACCGATTCAGCAGAGTCATCTCCAACTGATTTATACGACGTTCTAGATTGGAAATCTCGTTTACAATTCCCATTTCGGAGAGATCATGTCTATCACGTGAGGCACAAGTAACTCTCCTACGCATTCGATGGCTTCTTCCATCTTCTGTTTGATGTCACTGCCTGCGACTCATCCACGTCTGGAATGGGAGAACTCTACGAGGAGAGATGTGTGTGGTGCAGATACATAGGAGACGGGACACTGTTTGGTTTCCAATGGATCATAGGACAAAACGGAAGGATCGTCCATGGAATGAAGAATGAAATGAAGCATGCCTTTGGAAAGGGAAAGACTGTTCCTATTCAATACAACATTCAGATGGACTGAATATGGCATCATTGTGAATTAGTCCTTCTATTCATACCAAACGGTGGAGAAAGAGGTGAAAAGAAAATGTACAAAGGAGGAAGCCAAAGGAAACCACATCATAGTGATTCCTCCCCCATTCTGCAAGAAGACTTCTATAGACAACCCTTCAATTATCCTCACTTCAAATCATTCACACAGTCATTTGTTGGTGAGAACAGGAAGAAAAGAACTGGGATTCGGCCGTGCGATAAGGAGAAGAATCCGTTCTGCGTGCCCTTGAAAAAGGGGAAACGCGCCACATCGGAATCCATACTCCTTTCTCGAGAATCAAACTTGTTCATCACAATTCTCTGTTGAACCCCACAGGATATCTGAGTCATGCTCTCCACCGTGTTCGATCTGACCATTTCTGAGCTTTGCCCCACCTCTGCTCCTTTCTTTGGCTTCATGGGAGTGGCTGCTTCCATCATCTTCGCCAGTATGTTTGTTGGGTTGTGCTCGTGACTCCCTAGACCTTGGTTCTGCTTACGGAACCGCCAAGGCCGGTGTTGGTGTATGCTCCATGGGTGTGTTCAGACCTGATGCCGTCATGAGAAACATGCTTCCTGTCATTATGGCTGGTATTCTGGGTATTTACGGACTGATTGCCTCGATCATTATGGTCTACTCCAGTACCGGTCCTCCTTTCATCTTATCCATAGTCTACCCCGTGAACGCTGCTGGTACCCACTACACGAGCTACTCCGGCTACGGTCATCTGGCTGCCGGTCTTAGCTGCGGTCTGTCTTGCCTGGCTGCTGGTCTTTCCATTGGTATTGCTGGAGATGCCGGTGGGCTGTTTTGAAGTCCCATCACGACTAGGTGTTCGCGCTTGTGGTCAGCAGGAGAAGATCTTCGTGGGTATGATTCTGATGCTCATTTTCGGAGAGGCTCTGGCTCTGTACGGTCTGATTGTCTCCATTGTCATCGTCACCGTCACTGGTTACAAGTGTTAATTGGTGTTTCTTCCAAACAGCCCACTATATTACAAAACCTTCTTCGAGTTGATGTGCGTCGACAGCTGGATGCTGATCGAGTGAGTGCTCTGCTCCGGCGACAGTAGCTACTTGTCATACTCAACTTAGGTGATCACGGCCTGCTTCATACTGTCTCCGCCGTTGTAGTGCGTGCGACTGAAGACCCAACTTCCGCTGTACCGCGAGTACGCACTCTGCGGCGGTGATGAGTAGGGGGTGTGCGACGAGGTGGCAACGGGCGTGCTTACTGCCTTCGGAGCGGGCTGGTGGCGAATATACGTGGAGAGAAGAAGGATGGACAATGGGAAGATTTCCGTCAAGAAGTAGTAGAAGAAGAAGTACATCGTTCTGCAGAATGAGAAGTACCGAAAGCGCATACGATGCGTAGAGGTGCGATCCGATGAAATGCATGTTGCCATTCGCATTCTCACTAGATGTGACAGGCGGAGGGAGGAACCACTCGAAGTCGAGAACAATTACTTCGAAGATGAATAAGCAATCGAGAGTGCCACGCAAAAAGAAGGTGAAGGAGGAAATGGTCAGAATGATGAACATCTATGGAAAACAGAGCGAGCGTGTGCAACTTTCCGAATGACACTCTTTGACACATCGATTCGCTTCATCTCCTGGTAAATCTGAACATCAACAGCCGCTCTCTCCACTACTTGACTTCCGTACCGCAAGAGCGCCAGCAAACAGAATATGCACAGACCCACCAAGATAAGACTAGGAGTCAGGAAGGAGAGGCAATCGCACTGGACACCCTTCAGCATAACACTGACGTTCACAAACAAGCAGAGGAAGACGCAAAGGAAGAGAAGGGCGTACGACTTGGGTGAAAGCAACCAATCACGCTTACGGACATGATTACAATAATAAACACATGGCGAATGGCGGGCTGAGACAGTCCCAACAGCGCGTAGTAGATCTGGACGAGGAAAACAACCTGCAGAGAAAGACTAGTTCACACCGATGCAGCAATCCATACCCCGTTACAAAAATCAAGTTGGTCACCTCCTCCAGCACTGTGATTGTGAACTCTCGACAGTAATCGGGAAGCACCATGAAGACATGGCAGGCAATGCTACAACTCAATCGTTGCAATAGCTCTAAACGATATTAAGCGAAACAGCGATCCGATGAAGACAAGCAGGTATATCGTCTTGCGCACCTCGCTACCCAGACTGGTGTCTCTACCGTAAATGTCCTTATCAAATCCACCACATGGAAAACGATGTGGAGCAGAATTCCAAGGCCACCAAAACAATGAAAACAACGTAACACACTGCTTCCAGGAGGAGCAAGATATCCCAAATCGTTAGTGTTTTCATAATTCCATGTCCGTGAAGCACACTTTGCCTTTTCATCGCGTGGAGTCAAATGGTGGGGGAGTGGGATGACATGAAAGGAGGGGTACTTCGTGGAAATGAGGAAGGGTCGTATAGAGACGAAACAAACGCAAGAGAAGAGAGAGCTGCATCCCACCCATCCCCAGAATTCAACCTCACGGGAATCGAATAGACTCATTTTCCATTTCAATTCCGGGGATAATGGCGTGCTTACATCGCGTTTCCTTCTATCTTGCTGCATTCTTCCTGCTGCAGTGTGTTACGTGCGGATTAGAGTTTCGTGAGTGTGCATCGGAGGAGCAGGCGATCGACTGGATCAAGGACTTGATCGAGAAGAACGAGAAGATGGACAAGAACTTGATTTCCATTGTTCGAGCTCCGTTTGGCTGTCAGTTCTAGGCGGTGCAGCGGTCGTGGTGGACTGCCGCGGAGCACATTGTCACCGTGGCGGAGGAGCAGAAGATTGACATCTCCTCTCCGTTCGCTCGGTCGTCCGCCATCATCAAGTCGAACTTGCAGAAGATCCAGAACATGATCAACCGCAACCGCAACGACTGGTCCATTATTCATCCCGCCTTCCAGTGGGCGCAAGGCATGAGCGATGTCCGTGTTTGCGCCTCTGTTCACCCGTAGATCAACGTGAACATCAAGTATGCTCATAAGTGGGACACGCCGGCCACTCTCGGCTGCTCCGTCTCCAACATCACCTTTTCGGAGCGGAGCGTGTACGTGGAGTCGAAATGGTGCTGTTGCGTGTTCTACCATCATGTCTAGCCCGTCCACAAAGAAGAAGTTCCAGCTGAGTCTGGCGCTGCTGAAGGAATTGAATCCTGAGGTTGTGCTCGCTTTACGCCCTAAAGAGTAGGAGTGTCACTGGAACGATGCCTCCGTCGGCCGCGTGGTGCTGATGATGAAGAAGAAGGAGAGAGGCCACTGGGACAACATTCTCGCTGTAAGGTTGTGTGTTGGATGTGCTAATGTGAAGAAGGGAGAGACGATTCCGCGCAACATGCACACTTGGTGGTCGATGAAGGATCAGCTGGAGAAGGAGGACGAGAACACGCGGAAGTCGGAGGACAAGAAGAGAGAGGAGGAGGACAAGAAGAAGAGGGAGGAAGAACGGAAGAAGGAGGAGGAGACCAAGAAGGCTGAGGAGCAGAAGAAGGCCGAGGAGGCGGAGAAGGCGACGCGCGAGGCGGTGAAGGAGGCGAGCAAGGCTGCGGAGGAGGAGCGGAACGGGAAGAAATCAGAGGAACCAAAGGAACAGGTGGAGGTGAAGGCGGACGGCAGTGTACACTGAATCGGCGGTTGGTCTGTTTGTAACAAACACGCGAAAGTCACAATCAGTCCATGGGCTGGCGGCAGAGCGGGCAGATGTGCCCGTTGGAGGTGCGGAACCACACGTTCAGACAGTCGCTGTGGAACACGCCCACGCACTGCGTGCAGTGCTTGTCGGGCAGCGAGTGGTTGGTGGGGTGCAGCACGCAGTAGCAGATGGGGCACGGCTCCACGCTGTTCAGCTTGTCCGTCAGCATCTTCGCCATCTCCACCACGCCCACCGCGAAGGACGAGCACCGGCTCAGCCGCTGGCGCAGGGCCACCTGCCACTTCGCCACGTCCTTCGCCTTCAGGAACTCCAGCTGGTCCGAGATCGTCTACGCCTCACGCCGCGCGCCCGCGCCCACCGTCGTCGCGTTCAGCGGGTACAGCTCCGAATGGCAGAAGCAGATGCGCAGCTCCGTCACGCCCGTGTGGATCGTCAGCACCACGCGTGTCCCGTCGCAGCTCGCCGCTGCGTCCTCCATCTCGTACTTCGCCAGCAGCGCGTTGATGCCCGGCACCGGCTGCTTCGCCACCGCCGGCGTCACGAACAGCTGGAAGTAGGCGGCGAAGGACAGCCGCTGGGCGTGCGGCAGCGCGTCCAGGTTGTTGATGTAGAAGCTCTGCAGGCGGAAGGGCAGCGCCACCGCCAGCGCGAACAGCGTGTACGCCGGCAGCTGGGGCAGCGGCCGCTGCAGGAACAGCACGCGCGGCGACAGCAGCGGCGCCGCGGGCTGTGCATCACCATCACCAGCCACACCTACTCGGCTCTTGAGAGACTGGGAGGTGAACGGCGTATCCTTCGCGATCTGCAGAAGCACGCGCGAGAACACGTGCGCCGCGTCCAGCTTCGCCACCAACTCCGTCGCCTCCTGCAGTAGCGCCTCCCACGCCTCGTCCGCCTCCAGCGGCTCGCTCTTCTGCACCTCCAGCACCGCCTGGCTGACGATCAGCAGGAAAAGCATCGATTTCTGGAAATAGCCCTCTACGCCTCAGCCTCTTCAGAAGGACCCACCCTTGCCCAGCACCTCGCTTCGCTTCTTCAGCGACTGCAACACACGACGGAGATCGCACTCTGCGCGTCAATCGAAAAAGTGGGGGCCACTCGACTGGAGGACGAAGAGGATGCAGATGGTGGTTTTGACCACGGCCTTCATGTCGTGGCTGGTAAACACAGCCAGCCATTTGTCGATCAGCGTGGTCGCCACGAGACTCTGACTACTCCGTGAGTGAAACGCCCCGAGGGTACTAGGTGGAGATGGATTGGAAGATGCGGTAGAGAAGGTGCGTGTGGAGTGAGGAGTCCTGGCAATATGCCTCCAGAATGGTGGTGATGATGGAGTTGAGCGTGAGTGTCAGCGAATTGAACACCGCCTCGTCGATGGTGAACGCGTTCTGCGCGTGGATGCGGTTCATGTTCTTGTAGAAGCGCATCGCTACATGTGACCATGAAAAACGGGGGATACCACAATCCTGCATGGTTGCCATAAGCCGCGTGCAGGAGGAAGCCAGTGTCCAGATCTCTCCCTCGAACAGCACCGAACACTCCTCGTTCAGCGCGAAGCACGACAGCAGGTCCGTCACGAACGCGAACACCGCCTCCATCACCTCTTGCTGGCGCGGACGCAGGCGCGCGGCGAAGGCGGAGGCGCTGGAGGGATCGTTCAGCGCGATGGCGAGGGCGCAGAGGGCCTGCTTGACGCGCACCAGCAGATCGCGCTCCTCCGATGAGAAGCAAACGTACTTGTTCAGGAACAGGCGTACATGGGAGAGGGCGGGAAGCAGTTCTGCGTCCTGCTCCGCCTCCAGCGCCGCGGCCAGACGCTGGAGCGCGGCGTCGAAGGCGGCAAAGAAGGCGGTGGTGACGGGCGTGGCGTCGCGGAAGGAGAAGGCGTCCTTATCGGCGCAGCAAACCTTCTTCAAGTAGCGGTGGTGGAAGGCGTGCGGCAGAGCGGCGTCCAAAAACGAGGCGAATTGGGACACGTGCGCCGCTTGGAGGAGGAGGCGGTTGGCTTGCAGTGCCAGTTCGTACTCTATGGGGAAGAGAAGGACGAAAAAAAAACTCTCCGAGCGGGGTTCGATCCGGGCGTACACCGCCAGGCAGTCAGCGATCATCGCCGGCGTGAAAGCGAAGGCATCGATCTTAGAGGCGATGACGGGTGTCTGCTCCGTCGTCGCCAGCACGCAGCACGTCAGGTGTCCCAGAGCCGTCAGGTGCGGCGGGTTCGGCAGTGCCAGCTCCAGCTGGTGGACGAGGCGGAGGAGGCTGGCGTAGCTGCGTGTGAGTCCCACACCGCTCGCTCACTCGCGCGGCTGCAGCACCGCGGCGGACCAGAAGGCGTCCGACTCGACCAGGCTCGTCACGGGCTGCAACGAGGGCAGCACGGGGATCAGCAGTGCCGCCGTCGCGACCTACGGTTCAGGCGACGGAGTGGCGGTACGTCCGCCTCGCAGAGCGTGTCCTGCAGGGTGGCTGTGATGAAGGCGGTGAAGCCGTCCTGCAGAAGAGGGTCCGCCGTGCGCGCCAGAGCGGTCAGCGCCTCCTGCTCCGCCTCGTCGAACGTGCGAGCATGTCTGCGTGTAAGGTGAAAGGAATAATGTGACAGCACGCGCGCCAGCGCCGTCTTCGCCGCCTCTGCGAGCGAGCTGCACGCCCGCACCTTCTCCTCCTTCAGCAGACGCAGCACCAGCGACACGTCCTCCCACTCCTTCTCCAGCAGCGCCTTTGCCACGGCCTCGTCGCCGCGCTCCAGGCACTTCATCGCGATCTCCAGTAGGTACGTCGGCGTCTCGTAGTGCACCGCGCTGTGCACCGCCTCCTCCACGCCCGGCAGGCACGCCGCCAGCGCCGACCCGCCCACCAGCGCCAGCAAGAAGGCGACGCGGTTGTCTCCTGCTGTTGCTTCGGTTTCTGTGACCGTAGCAGGCGTTGTTTCTGCTTGTGTGGTGGACTGAACGCCTGAGGGTGACGAGATGGGAGAGAGCGCACGGGCCTGGAGGTGGGCGAAGAGAGCGGCGGACAGATCGGGGAAGACGGGCGTTTCCTTGAAGAGAGACAGGAAGGTCAGAAGGGAGGCGAACAGCGACACACCTGCGGGTGAGTGGAACGGGAAGAACGCACTGCGTGGCTCCATCGGGTTCTTCTCCAGCGCCTTCGCCACGATGTGACGCGTCAAGCGGACCACCAGGCAGCACTCCTCCTCCTTCAGCAGCGCCGCCACCTCGCTCGTGATCTCCCTAGAGGTGAAAAACGGGGGGCACCCCTACGGCGTCTCGGAGAGGAAGCATGCGATCTGCTCCATCAGCTTGCCCAGCAGCATGGCGTCAGGCACCTGCTCCGTGTTGTAGGTGCGCAGCAGCGTCTTCACCGCCTCCAGCACGGTGGCTCGCACCTCCACGGGGAACTGACCCTTGAGCGCGGCGAGGGCGGCCAGCGCGGGTGCGGTAGCAGGGTCCTGCAGCACAGCCAGCGCGGCAAGGAAACGGGGCTGGAAGGTGGGGACGAAGAGCGCGGGCCGCAGACACAGCAGGAGCAGGAACACGTCGGAGACGGGCTTCACGGTGTTGCCGCGCAGCTCGCGGAAGAGCCGCGGCACGAAGGCGGCACAGCTGTCCACGGCCTCCGCCGCGCTGGCGTCGTCGTCATTGCCGCGCAGCAACACGCCCAGCACCGCCGCCAGCACCGCCGTCACCTTGCTGCTGTCACCAGCACTGCCTGCACTGCCTGCACTGCCTGCACTGCCAGCACTGCCAGCATCTCCAGCACTGCTTGTAGTGGCGTCTTCGGCGAGGCTGGACACCACGCGAGCACATAGGCGGGCCAGTGGGAAGGAGGCGGGCAGCACGCAGCGACCGAACACCTGCAGCACAAACGCGAAGTTCTCGCACAGCACGGAGGAGGCGGCCGTGGGCCTACGCTCAACCGCCCCCAACGCCCCAACTTTTTCATCTTGGCGATGAGCTGGGAAATGTATTGCTCCACGTCGATTCCCTCGTACACGCAGGGGTACCTACTCTCAACACGATCTCACATACCCACTTGGAGGACAGACTCAGCCACAGAGACAGAATGCTCCCGAGATGGTTGCGAGTGGGTTCGGGTTTTGACGGACCACTCTCGAACAGCAGCTGGCGACAGGCCTTTTTGAACTTCCCCTCCAACTGCGGCGCATCCGCGAAGAGTTCCCGCCATGAAATCGAGCGGGCAATCTCCATGCACAGAGTGAGAGTGCAGGAGTGGCCCGTCTCGATGACCTCGGTGCGGCCGGCCAGCAGCGCGCTGCGGTAGAGAGAGAGGGCGTGTGGAGAAAGGGGGAGATGCAGCTGCAAGAGGAATGTGAAGACCATCTGCGATATGCTGTGGAGACGGTCGATGGACTCTTCAAACGACTCTGACGATGAGGGAGGAGAAAAGGACAAACCCGATTCCTCGTGGTGCTGATCAAGAACGTTCGCATCGACGTGGAGGAGCGATTCCGCATAATCGAGTATCTCATCATAGTATTTGGACTGCACCGAAGTGCGACGATTCTCCGGGATCAATTTCTACGCGTCAGACGAGAAAACGACAGGGAACAAGGAACACTTCGTTGCAGAACTGCTTTACGGATGCATTCGCGTCACACATAAATACGTGCAGGGGAACGATGAAGAATTTGACGAAGTGACCGACATCGCTGCCAAGAATTGTTCCAGCTTCCAATAGTACTACAGTCGACTTTTCGCAGCAGGACTACCCTTGTTGACCTCCAAACGGACTTGGAAACTCTGGCAATACAGACTTTCTCTGTAGTAGTAGCAGAGAGAGGGCATCATCTCGGAAACGTCTTCCCTGCCGCAGGAGTGAACGATGCCCCGCATGTCCCTCAGTGCCTAACAATGACCCTTCGCGCCGGTTCCCACTCGCAAACGCGTGACTGCACTCTTCTTGGAGAGCAGCTTCAGCTGGCTGCGGTACAGCTCATTTCTCCCGAAATATACAGCGCACTCTGAATTGCTCCGAGGCGTCGTCGAATTCGGTCCCAGTGTAATGTCGATGCCATTCAGCAGACTCATGTCCACTCCTTCCATCGGAGACAGAGAATTCACAAACGCTATGGACTGGCTGCTTTTCGCAGGCCCCTTATCGCCTTTAGCTCTACGATTACCCTTTGAGCTCATTCTGGAAAGAAATTGAGCACAAAGCCTCTTGGATGAAACTCCCGCCCTTAGAACGGATTGATCGTTTCTGAAGCGCATGTGTATTGAAGAAACAAGCACAGTCTATAACGGGAGGCTTGGCAAGGGGAAACGCAATGGATGTCATTACTCTTCTGCTTCTTCCAACTTGAGGAGGGGGTCCAGTTCTCCCACATCTACATATGAGGAAGAGAAGCAGAAAAAACTACTCTTCTTGCTCAATTCACGGATATGCCTGAATCCCTGCTGCAAAGCAACATCCTTTAGGGAAGGGAGATCTACTTGTCACAGCAACAGCAGAGATTCACTTTCGACAGTGACATGGTGAGGGAACCACAGACTGTAACTCTTCTCTTCCACCGTGACAAGCGAGACGAGGCTGGGCAGGTCTAGGCATCACGCCAACCCAGAGGCATCACTCCTCATGACCAATGCGGTGGATGGATCGTTGTGGTAGAAGCTCAGCGCGTCTTTCCCAAGCTGGATGGAAGTCAGCTTCGGCAGGTCTTATCGTGAACCAGAAACATCGCATTCACCCTCCAGCACAGCGCGGTAAGAACGGTCAAACGCGCCGACGCCCAGCACCAGCGACTTCAGCTCCGGCAAGTCTATCCATCACTCTCACCCCCGTCGATCACTCCTGAGAACCAGATCTGCCCAGAAGAAGTTAACGCTAATCACCTTCAGGTTGCCGATCTCAATCGTTTCCAGCGCCTTCGCATCCTCAATCTCGCACACAGTGTAGTCCGAGAAGGAGCCCGTGCCGATCTTCAGCTCCTTCACAACAGGACAGTTCTTCAGGTAGAAATGACGATTCGGGTTCTTCAGGCCTTCGGTGTCCGTGAAGCTGTTCTTTCCAACCACCACCGTTTCCAGCTGCGCCAACCCAACCATCTTCACCTCGTCCACGTTCTTGAAGCACTCGTCGCCGATCTTCAGACTCCTCAGCTTCGAGAATCGGCTCAGATCCAGCACGCGCGACTTGCCGTCGTTGCAGCACTTTGACGCAATCACAAGGTCCACCACGTCCTTGTCCACATTCTCCCACTGTCTCGTGCTATGCACCACAATGTGCTTTCCCCACCACGTGGAGTCGCTCTCATCCAACCCCATGTTACATCCATCAAACAGTTCGATGCTCTTCACCATCTCACCCTTCTCCCACACTCCTCTTCTCACTGCCCGTTCATTCTCGATCTCGCAACCCTCCCCGTTCCGTACATACTCTCTCTTTTCCTCATCATATGCATAACCACCCTTGTAGACGGGATGACGGTTCAACGCACTCACGTTTTCTTCTTCTCCCACTGTGTACTCAATCATCACCTCTTCGCTCTCAAACTCCTGCGTGATCTGGAATAACTGATCATTCTTCCACACGCCACATCGCAGCACTCTTCCGCTCTCCTTGTCAAACTCCATTCCCATTCCTTCTCTCTTCATCGAATCCACATCATCAAAGCCACCCACGTAAACCACGCGATCGAATTCAACCACTAACTTCAGCCCATCGTCGTCGTTATGAACGTAACGATATCCCTTGTTTTCCATCAGAGAATCCCAAGTCGTACGATTCCACATTCTTCCGTCCTTATATGTGATGACTGCACCTTTCTTTGTCCCGTCAACTTCTTTCCAGGAGTATTTGATGATTCCCTTCTCGCATAACTGACAATTCCCACTGTCCACTTTCACACGCAAGTACTCATCTGCATGTTCTCCCTGGTATGTGGTCACGTCATAGTCCACACCATTCACCGTCTTTCTGATGGTTCTCTCTGTAACGTAACCATCCAGCAATACAGCGCGAAGGAGTTGCTCTCTTGTTTGTCCTATTCATGAGGTTTCCGTGTTCGGTTTTACGATTTGGATTGAACATGTCTTTAGCGATGATCTCCAGTTAAACCAAGCCCCCTTTTCGCACTTCCATTTGAATCCCATTCCCATTTGGCGCTGCTGGCACAAATGGGATATGCGTATGGTTTGTCAAATGGATGGAGTTCTCTCAATACGATTGTGAATAGCAATACAAATAACGGGAATACCAGGCGTATACGGTCCACTACTCAAACAAAAGGATTAAACAGTCAAATGGGCGATGGGCGATTTCTCACAGAATACCCTATATAATGTCCCAACCATTGCAGAATGACATACGCACACAGTTCTCCTGTGTAACAGAGCACTCACTGGAATGATCTTCCGCAGAGAGTCACAAGGACTTCTAGCACCTTTTCTGCACTATGCATCCTACACACACAAAGAAACAGCAAAGAACAACACATGAGAAAAGAAGTGCCGGTTATAGTGCAACCGTTTCAGTCTCCATATCATCATCAAAAGGAAGCCTTTCCTCTGACTGTTCTGTGGTATCCTGCCTTGTACCATAGAATTCCGTGCTGCTGCATTTGCTGTGATATTCTCCTTGGCTGAAGCTCTTGCTTGAAAGTGGAAATGAACATGAACGTACGGCATTGCATCGAATCGATAAGGACTAGTACGGGTCGCAGAGAGCGCCTATCCGCTACACCGTAATCAAAGCCGTGGGAAAAGGCACCTTTGGTGTTGTGTACGAGGCTGAGGAGTATGGAACGGGTCGGATTGTGGCCGTGAAGAAGGTATTTCAGGACAGAAACTACAAAGTCGTGTCCTTCCCTTCGTTCTGATGCGTAGAACCGCGAGCTCTCTATCATGCGGCTATTGAACCACCCCAACATTGTAACGCTTCACAACTCATTCTTCTCCGAGAAGGAGGACGTATGTCCGTTTTCCGAAGATCAACCCTAGGGCGGGAAATACCTGCATCTGGTGATGGAGTACATCCCCGAAAACCTGTACCGGTATAACCGAAAGTACGTGAAGGCCCACACCCTGATTCCCATGATCTACGTGAAAGTTCCCATTCTGTGCGTGTCTCACGGCTAGTTATACACTTACCAGATGTTTAAGGGGCTGGCGTACCTCCACTCCCTCGGCATCTGCCATCGTGACATCAAGCCTCAGAACATCCTCATCGACCCCAAAACTCACATCATCAAGATATGCGACTTCGGCAGCGCCAAGCGTCTCTCCCCCGACGAGCCGAACGTTTCCTACATCTGCTCGCGTTACTACCGCGCTCCGGAGCTGATCTTCGGCGCGACGCACTACACCGTGGCGGTGGACGTGTGGAGCACCGCCTGCGTGGTGGCCGAGATGCTGACGGGCAACTCGCTGTTCCCCGGCGCGAACAATGTGGATCAGATGGTCGAGATCATCAAGGTGTTGGGCACCCCCACGGCGGAGGAGGTGCTGCGCATGAACCCGGATTACCACACGTACAAGTTCCCCAACATCCAAAAGAGGGATCTGAGCGAGGTGCTGTCGCAATGCCACGATGAAACGGCGATTGACCTGATGCGTCGTCTGCTGGTGTTCGTCCCCGAGAACCGTCTCACGGGTGAGGATGGGAGGCTTATTTTACTGTTAGCTGCGCAGGTGCTGAATCATCCCTTCTTCGACGATCTTCGTCGTTGTTCTCTTCTCCCCGACGGAACGCCGCTTCCGGCAGGCCTCTTCGACGCCAACTAATCTATGTTCTTCTATACACTCGCGCATTTGTTACAAACAGTCCAAAGGGATTATTTCTTCAGGTTCTTCACGTTGAAGTAGTTGAGCATCTCCAGCTCCATCTCGTGCGTGTGCGGCGCGCACAGGATCAGGCTGTGCAGCGGCTGCCCGAAATCGACCTCGCGAAGCTCCTTCAGCGTTCCGAAGCAGATGAACTGGTCGGGCTGGCCCACACGAGCCAGACCCACCGCGAGGGCATCGGGGCCGCACACTACGCCTCACGACAGCGAATGACGCTCACCTCCCTTCTTGTATTTCTCCTCCACCTCCAGCAGCTCGTCGATGGCCTGGTTGCAGGTCATAAAGCGCGGAGGCAGGTACACCGTTCTTCCCTTCATGAGCTCCTTGAAATCGGGCTCCTTCACCTTGATATCTAGCGAATGAACTGGGAAGAGCAAGGAGTACCGAGAAGACAGAGGGTGTGCAGATCAATGCTGTGGTTCTGGACAATACGCTCGTAGAAGCTGTCCGGTCTCCACGTCTCCGTGAAGAAGCAGAGGGAGACGGTCTGGCCAAAGCGGTAGAGCTGGAGGCCGCAGCAGCTGCAAGCGTTCATAATCGACGCGTTGTGGATGACCTGCACCTCGATGTTGCGCTCCTTCGCGCGGATCCAGAGATCGCTGTGGGTAGTGGCGCTATTCGTCACGCACAGACAACAACTGCAACCCAAACACATCACCCACCACCAAGAAGGCCGTATTGCACACCGCAGCGCTGTCCAGAATCATCTCGGCGTTGGACTCCACGAGATCGCGGTCGGCAACAATGACGGGGTGCTCAAAGAGCGCTTCCTATTCGTAATATCATGCATGCATCACGTACCAGCTTGTCCGTGCCAACGCCAAGAACGGACGTGTAGTTCTCCAGGAAGATCTTCTCGCACGACTTGACGGCTTCCAGTCCGCGCAGCGTGATGTCCTTCTCGTTTCCGAGACCCAGACCAATGAAATACAGCATGGCTATCTGCTTTTGCGAAGAAAGGGGCGATGTGGGATCCCCATTCTTTCAGTCCATGTTCCCACAAAGACGGAGCATTTCTCTTCATTTCCCTTCTCAATGCATCGCATGTCGGGTGCACTTCAAGTGGGCAGCAGAGGAACGGAATCCCTTCCCTTCAGCC
>ERZ827156.1465-NODE-1465-length-27769-cov-19.407844_pt1 | contig 27769 bp, 25 predicted proteins | sample MGYA00519919_ERZ827156 | MGnify/ENA primary metagenome ERZ827156 (study PRJEB31778, sample SAMEA3449269) | human gut metagenome | biome: human gut; feature: human-associated habitat; material: faeces | place: United Kingdom | collected 2010/2012 ...
AAGTGCCCTGGAAACCATAGGTTTCCAGGGCACTTTTTTGTTGGCAGCGGCTGCCGGAAGGAGGGGGCGGCGGGAGAGACAGAAAGGTGGAGAAGAGAGCCGCCGGGGTACAGCCGCTGCCGGGAGAGAACTCAGCTCAGCTCGTAGCCCTTCTTCAGGGCCTCGAGGTTGATGGGGATGAGCTTGGGCTTGCGGGCGAAGGAGCGCTCCACCTGCTCGGCCACCAGCTCATAGGGGATCATGGGCAGGAGCTTGGCGATGTAGCCCAGGGCCACGATGTTGGCGGTCTTGGGATTGCCCAGCTCCTGGGCGATGTCATAGAAGGGGACCTTGTTCAGTCTGCCGTACTGGCAGCTGGGCTCCAGATCCACCATGGAGCTGTTGATGATCAGCGTGCCGTTGGGGTCCATCATGTCCTGATAGTCCCGGAGGGAGCGCTCATCGAAGATCAGCATGATGTTGGCCTCGGAGATGATGGGGCTCTCCACCTGGTCGGAGATGGTGATGTTGCACATGGTGCGGCCGCCGCGCTTCTCCTGCCCGTAGAAAGGCACGAAGGTCACGCGGAGACCGGCCTTGATGGCGGCGTCACAGAGGCTCTCGCCCAGGGTGATGACGCCCTGGCCGCCGATGCCGGAGAGCAGCAGTTCCTGCTTCATATCACTTGTCCTCCTTTTCCGTGTCCTTGATGACGCCCAGAGGATAGACCTCGGTCATCTTCTCGTCGATCCAGTCCAGGGCCTTCACCGCGGACATGCCCCAGCCGGTGGGACAGGGGGACAGGACCTCCACGAAGCCCATGCCCTTGCCCTGCAGCTGCAGCTCGAAGGCGTGCTTGATGGCCTTCTTGCACTGGTTGATGCGGGCGGGAGTGTTGACGGTAACGCGCTCACTATAGCACACGCCGGGCAGCATGGCCAGGATCTCCGCCATCTTCACGGGATAACCGGAGTTGTCCTCACAGCGGCCGGTGGGGGCGGGAGCGGTGGAGGCCGTCTGGCCCAGGAGGGTGGTGGGCGCCATCTGGGCGCCGGTCATGCCGTAGATGGCATTGTTGATGTAGACCGCCACCACGTTCTCGCCGCGTGCGGCGGCATGGATCGTCTCGGCCGTACCGATCGCCGAAAGGTCGCCGTCGCCCTGATAGGTGAAGACCATGTTCTCGGGATGCAGCCGCTTGACGGCCGACGCGATGGCCAGCGCACGGCCGTGCGCCGCCTCGATCCAGTCGATGTCGATATAATTGTATGCGAAAACGGCGCAGCCCACGGGCGAAACGCCGATCGTGCGGTCGGCCATGCCCATCTCCCCGATCACCTCGGCCACCAGCTTGTGCACCGTGCCGTGGCTGCAACCCGGGCAGTAGTGCATCACGTTGTCGGTCAGCAACGGCGACTTGCCGTAGACCAAATTCTCCTGCTTTATTTCAACTTCCGCCATTGTCTTACGCTTTAATCAGTTTCTCTTTCAACGCCGCGAGCACCTCGTCCGGCGAATAGATCATACCGCCCTGACGGCCGTAGTGCTCGACGGGTACGGCGCCGTTCACGGCCAGCCGTACGTCCTCGACCATCTGGCCGGCGTTCAGCTCGACACTCAGGAACCCCTTCACCCGTGCGGCCAGTTCGGCGATCGGACGGGTCGGGAAAGGGTAGAGGGTGATCGGACGCAGCATTCCCAGCCGAATCCCTTCGGCGCGCGCCATTTCGACCGTCGCCGAGCAGATGCGGGCCGACGAGCCGAAGGCCACGATCACGTAGTCGGCATCGTCGCACGCAAGGGCTTCGTACCGCACCTCGTTCTCCTCCATGGCCTTGTACTTGGCCTGCAAGCGCAGGTTGATCTTCTCCATCGCTTCGGACTGCAATTCGAGCGACGTGACGACGTTGCGCGGACGGTCGGCGGGCTTGCCGTAGGTCGCCCAGTCGCGGCACTCGGCGGCGATCTCCTCGTTCGTCTTGCGCGGGCGCTGGGGTGCGAGCACCACCTTCTCCATCATCTGCCCGATCGCCCCGTCGGCCAGAATCATCGCCGGATTACGGTACTTGAAAGCCAAGTCGAAGCCCAGCGCCACGAAATCGTGCATCTCCTGCACCGACGCGGGCGCCAGCACGATCAACCGGTAGTCGCCGTGGCCGCCGCCCTTGCAGGCCTGGAAATAGTCGCCCTGCGAGGGCTGGATCGTACCCAGACCGGGGCCGCCGCGCTGACAGTTGACGATCAGGCACGGCAGTTCGGCGCCCGCGATGTAGCTCAGCCCTTCGGCCATGAGCGAGATGCCGGGCGACGACGACGAGGTCATCACCCGCTTGCCGGTGGCCGCACCGCCGTAGACCATGTTGATCGACGAGATTTCGCTCTCGGCCTGCAAGACGACCATGCCCGTCGTCTCCCACGGTTTGAGTTCCATCAGGGTCTCCATCACCTCCGACTGGGGCGTGATCGGGTAACCGAAATAAGCGTCGCAACCGTAGCGAATCGCCGCATGGGCGATCACCTCGTTGCCTTTCATCAGTTTTATCTCTTTCTCTGCCATGTCTATTCGAATTTTTGCCGGTATACCGTAATACAACTGTCCGGACAGATGATCGCACACGAAGCGCAGCCCGTACAGGCGTCGGGGTGCGCCATCATGCACATGCGATACCCCTTGTTGTTGACTTCGACCGAAAGGGCCAGCACGTCGCACGGACACGATGCCACGCAGACGCCGCAACCCTTACAGCGTTCTTTATCAACGACAATCGTTCCTTTTATCTTTGCCATAATGCCGTTTTGAGTTAAGTTTCTTACAAATGTAGCAAAAAATCGCCCTCTTTGTTTCGATTCTCCGAAAAAATCGCGTCCTGCCCGTCGAACGGCAACCGCCCCGCATCCGCCGGAAGAGGCGGAGGGCAGCAACGGATATTCCGCAAAAAATACTATCTTTGCAATCGTTTTCAGCGACATAGGAAGCCATGAATCCGACACCATACCGACATGCGGCAGACCGGATCGTCTCCCGAATCGCCGTTCCCGTCCTGCGGGAACCGGTCTTCTTCTGCTTCATGCTGCTGACCTTCGTATGGCCCCAGCTGACGAGCGACCTGTTCCGCATCGAAGCGACGCATTGGGAGATACTCGGACTCTACATCGCCTATGCCTATGCGGCGACGCTGCCGCTCGGCATACTCGGCGGCAAAGCCCGCCGCTGGTACAAAGCGGCAGCCTACACGCTCGCCTATGCCGTTTCGATGGCCGAATGCTTTCTGCTCGTCTTCTTCCGCACCTTCATCACGCCGTCGCTCATGAGCATCGCCACGGATACCGATCCGGCCGAAAGCGCCGAATTCATCGAGTGCTACCTCTTCACCGGACGCTTCGCACTCTTCCTCGCGGCTTGGAGCCTCGTCGCAGGCATCAACCTCCTGCTGGAAAAGGTTTCGCAGGCCCGGCGCACCGCACCGATGCCCCATGCCGGCCTGCGCACCTGCCTGCTGACGACCGTACTGGCGGGGGGGGGAATTTTCGGACTGACATCCAACGCCTCCGCCTTCGAATCGGCCTGGCGGCTCTCCCGCATACACGACCGGCATGAGCTGCACGAATTGTTACGCGAAGACCCTGAGCTCTGTCTCGAACGCCGTTCGGCACCCGAACGCCTGTTTTTCAGTCTGCGGATGCAGGCCTTCGACCGCAACGCGATCGGGAGCCTGCACGAAGCGATGGAGTCGATTGCGATCGACTCCTGCACGTTCCGCTCTCCGGAAATCGTCCTCATCCTCGGCGAATCCTACAACAAACACCATGCAGCATTGTACGGGTACCCGCTGCCGACGACGCCCCGACTGTCGCAGGAAGAGGCGGCGGGCCGTCTCTATCCCTTCACCGACGTGGTATCGTCGGCCAATTTCACGGTGAAAGCCATGCATCTGCTCTTCTCCTTCGCCAGCCAGGACCGGCAAACGGCGTGGTGCGACACACCGCTATTCCCCGCTCTCTTCCGGCGTGCGGGTTACGATACGCTGATGTTCGACAACCAGACGACCTTCACGCTCGAAAACGACGACGTGTGGGATCAGGAGATCCGCCATTTCCTCTACCATCCCCGACTCTCCCCGCAGCTCTTCACGCATTGCAACGCCGACAAATACCCGTTCGACGAAGGACTGCTTGCCGATTTCGACCGACAAGACCTTCGCTTCCGCAATCCGCACCGGCTCACGATCTTCCACCTGATGGGCCAACACGTGGCCTACCGCAACCGCTTCCCCGCCGAAGCGGGTTACTTCACGGCCGACAGCATCCCCGAATATTCGACCTCGGGGCTGCGGCGAAGCCGCGACGAACGCCGCATCGTCGCCGACTACGACAACGCCGTCCGCTACAACGACCGTGTCGTGGGAGAGATCCTCGACCGCTGCCGCACACGCGACGCCGTGGTCGTCTACCTCTCCGACCACGGCGAGGAGGTGTTCGATTACGCCCACCGCAACGGACGCATCCACGATGCGACGCTCTCGCCCGACTGCTGCCGTCACCAATACGAGATTCCCTTCATGATCTGGATGTCGGACCGCTATCGGGCCGCACGTCCCGAACTCGCGGCGGCGATCGCCCGTGCGGTCGACCGGCCCTACATGACCGACGACCTGCCGCACCTGCTGCTCGATCTGGCCGGCCTCTCCTGCCGTTGGTTCGACCCGACGCGCAGCGTCATCAACGACCGTTTCGATGCCTCGCGCCCCCGATTGCTGCGCGACGACAAGGTGGACTACGACCTCATCATGCGGCAGGCGAAGGGCAATGCGGAAACGAACAAGGGTGCCTGATACACTCTCAGACACCCTTGTCTACCTCCTTGCGGAACCGGCGGATCGCCCGCCGGCGCTCTATTTTCCCTCCTCGAAGGAATGGATCACCACGCCCGAACGCAGTTTGGGTTCGAACCACGTCGTCTTGGGCGGCATGATGTTGCCCGTATCGGCGATGTCGATCAGCTGTTTCATCGAAACGGGGTAGAGTGCGAAGGCGACCTTCATCTCGCCGCTGTCCACACGCCGCCGCAACTCGCCCAATCCGCGGATACCGCCCACGAAATCGATCCGTTTCGAAGTACGCAGATCCTTTATATCCAACAGCTTGTCCAGCACACGGTTCGACAGCACGGTCACGTCGAGCACGCCGATCGGATCGTCGTCATCGTAGGTGCCCTCCCTGGCCGTCAGGCTGTACCACGCGCCGTCGAGATACATCGCGAAATTATGCAGACGGGCAGGGCGGTACACCTCGCCGCCGATCTTCTCCACCTCGAAATCCGTCCGCAGCGCCTCGACGAACTCCGCGGGCGTCATGCCGTTCAGATCGCGGACCACGCGGTTGTAATCGATGATGCGCAACTGGCTCGCAGGAAAGGTCACGGCCAGAAAGAAACAATACTCCTCGTCGCCCCGATGGTTCGGATTGCGGAGCATACACTCTTCGCCCACACGCGCCGCAGCCGCCGTGCGGTGGTGGCCGTCGGCGACGTACAATGCCGGTATATCCTTGAAAATCTCCGTAATGCGGTCGTTCACCTTCCGGTCGCGGATGACCCACAACCGGTGGCCGAAACCGTCCTCGGCCGTAAAGTCGTAGTCGGGCGCAGCACCCTTCACCACGCCCTCGACCAGCGCGTCGATCTCGGCGTTGTCGGGATAGGCGAAGAAGACCGGTTCGATGTTGGCCCGCTGGCAGCGCACGTGCTTCATGCGATCCTCCTCCTTGTCGGGACGTGTCAATTCGTGCTTCTTGATCGCACCGCTCCGATAATCCTCGAAATGGCAGCACATCGCCAGTCCGTACTGCGTCCGTCCGTCCATGGTCTGCGCATAGACGTAATAGTGTTCTTCCTCGTCCTGTTGCAGCCAGCCCCGTTCGCGCCACAGACGGAAATTCTCGACCGCACGGTCGTAGACCTCCTCGGCATGTTCATCGGCGATCGGATCGAAATCGATCTCGGGTTTGATGATGTGCAGCAGCGAACGTTCGCTCGCTTCGGCTTTGGCCTCCGCCGAGTTGAGCACGTCGTAAGGCCGCGAAGCGACCTCGGCAGCATGTTCCTTCGGCGGGCGGATTCCCCGGAAAGGTTTGATTCTTACCATAGCGTACAAGATTAAAAGACGGGGCGAAAGACGACCCGCAGGCCGCGTCCGCCCCGTCGTGAATCGAATTACCTGTTGACCTGGAAACGGGTGTCGCCCGTCTTGAAGAAATCGACGATCTGCCGCGCCGCAGCCAGTCCGGCGTTGATATTGGCCTCGGCCGTCTCGGCACCCATCTTCTTGGCCGTGGCGAAGAAGCGCTTGCCGAACTTCCCGGCCATCTCGGCCTGCGCATCGGGGGCGATGTCGGTGATGTATTTCAGATCCTCCCGCTCGGTCATCGCACGCACCACGCCGGCTTCGTCGATCACCTCCTTGCGGGCCGTATTGACCAGCGTCGCGCCCTTGGGCATCGACATCAGCAGCTCGTACCCGATCGAACCGCGCGTCTGGGCTGTCGCCGGAATATGCAGCGACAGAAAGTCGGCCGCCTCGTAAAGCTCCCCGACCGAAGCGGCGCGCTTCACGCCGTCGGCCTCGAACAATGCGTCGTCCGTCACGAACGGATCGTAGGCGATGACGTTCATTCCCATCGCCTTGCCCTTGCGGCCGACGAGCTTGCCGACGTTGCCGTAGGCATGGATGCCCAGCGTCTTGCCCTGAATTTCCGATCCCGTGCCGGGCGTAAAACCGTTGCGCGCCATGAAGATCATCATCGCAAGGGCCAGTTCGGCCACCGCATTGGAGTTCTGCCCGGGGGTGTTCATCACCACGATCCCGCGGGCCGAAGCGGCTTCCAGGTCGACGTTGTCGTAACCGGCGCCGGCACGCACCACGATTTTGAGATTCTTCGCGGCGGCGATCACTTCGGCCGTCACCTTGTCGCTGCGAACGATCAGGGCGTCGACATCGGCCACGGCGGAGAGCAGCTCCGCACGATCGGCGTATTTTTCCAGCAGGGCCAATTCGTACCCCGCCTCTTCCACAATGCCGCGAATGCCCTCCACCGCCTTTTTAGCGAACGGCTTCTCGGTTGCAACCAATACTTTCATATCTTTGAGTAATGACGTGAAATAAATTCGTTTCTCTTTTTTCGCCTCGTATGTGTAGGGAACGATCGTCGGACACATGGCCTATTTGCCGTGTTTGCGGGCGAACTCCTGCATGCAGGCCACCAGCGCCTCGACGCTCTCCTTCGGAAGGGCGTTGTAGCACGAAGCGCGGAAACCGCCCACCAGACGGTGTCCCTTGATGCCCACCATGCCCTGCGACTTGGCGAACTCCAAGAACTCGGGCGCCAGCTCCTCGTAGCCCTCGGCCATGACGAAGCAGATGTTCATCAGCGAACGGTCCTCCTCGGTCGCCGTACCCACGAAGAGGGGGTTGCGGTCGATCTCGTCGTAGAGCAGCGCCGCCTTCTCCTGGTTGCGGCGGTAGATTTCGGGCACGCCGCCGATCGATTTGAGCCAGTTGAGCGTCTCGGTCAGCGCGTAGATGGCGAACACGGGCGGCGTGTTGAACATCGAGTTGTTGGTCACGTGCGTGCGGTAGTCGACCATCGTGGGCAGATCGCGCTGAATCCGGTCGAGCATATCCTCGCGGATAATGGCGAACGTGACGCCCGCCGGAGCGAGATTCTTCTGCGCGCCGCCGTAGATCATGGCGTACTTGCTCACGTCGCGCGGACGGCTCAGGATGTCGGAACTCATGTCGGCGATCACGGGCACCGGCGAATCGAGGTCGGCCGTGTACTCCGTACCGTAGATCGTGTTGTTGGTCGTGATGTGCAGGTAGTCCAGATCGGCGGGGATGTCGAAGCCTTTGGGGATGTAGGTGAAATTCCGGTCCTCGGACGAGGCGACGACTTCGGTCCGGCCGTAACGCTTGGCCTCCTTGATCGCCTTCTTCGCCCAGACGCCGGTATTGACGTATCCCGCCTTGGTATTGAGGAAATTGGCGGGCACCTCGAAGAAGTGGGTGCTGGCGCCGCCGCCGATGAAGATGATCTTGTAGTTATCGGGAATATCGAGCAATTCGCGCAGCAGCGAATCCGCCTGAGCCATCACCTCGTCGAACTCCTTCGAGCGGTGTGAAATCGAGAGAATCGACAACCCCGTCCCGTTGAAATCGAGGATCGCCCGGGCCGTCTTCTCATAAACGACTTCAGGCAGGATCGAAGGTCCTGCGTTAAAATTGTGCTTTTTCATAGTCTGATGATTTAGATAACTGTTACTCCGATAACACAAAGGTAAGCAAAAAATGAGAATCCGCAACCACGACGGCCCAAATATTTTCAGATAATTCGCCGGCAGCCATTTTTCGAACGGAATCCTTCCCCGTTTCGCATTTGTTTACTATTTTTGCAAAAATTTACCTCGACCAATGATCAGATCCATGACCGGTTTCGGCAAGGCCGAAAGGCTCGCCCCGAATAAGAAATTCAGCGTCGAAATCCGCTCGCTCAACTCCAAACAGCTCGACCTGAGCATCAAAATGCCCTCGGCGTACCGTTCGCTCGAACCCGAAATCCGCACGCTGGCGACAAAGGCGTTGCAGCGCGGCAAGGTCGAAATTTTCGTCACGGCCGAGAGTACGGCCGTCGAGACTTCGGCCCATATAAATAAGGAGCAGTTCCGCGCCTACGTCCGCCAGTTGAGCGATGCGCTCACCTATGCAGGTATGGAGGCCTCGTTCGACGCCATGATGCAGTCGGTGCTGCGAATGCCCGACGTGGTTTCGACACCCAATGAAACGATATCCGAAGAGGAGCACGCCGCGCTGCTGGCGGCGGCGGGGGAGGCCGTCGCCCGGCTCGACGACTTCCGCTTGCAGGAGGGCGCCACGCTGATCGCCGACCTGCTGCGGCGCGTAGACAAGATCGAAGGCTACAAGGAGGAGGTAGTCCCCTACGAAAAGGCGCGCACCGAGACGATCAAGGCCCGCATCCGCGAGAATCTGGCGCAGCTCGACGTCGAGGTCGATTCGAACCGGCTGGAACAGGAGATGATCTTCTACCTCGAAAAGCTCGACATCACCGAGGAGAAGGTACGCCTGCAAAACCACTGCCGCTATTTCCGCGAAGTGGCTGCCGACGAGGAGACGCCCGGGCGCAAACTCGGTTTCATCGCTCAGGAGATGGGGCGCGAAATCAATACGATGGGCTCGAAGGCCAACGAGAGCAACATCCAGATTCTCGTGGTAAAGATGAAGGACGAGCTCGAAAAAATCAAAGAGCAAGTACTCAATATTTTATAACGGTCAACCCGAAGCAGAGCTTAACATCCGGTCTCATGGGAAAACTCATCATCTTTTCGGCTCCGAGCGGTTCGGGCAAGACGACCATCGTGCGCGAGTTGCTCCGACGGATTCCCCAGTTGGAATTCTCGATCTCGGCCACTTCGCGCGCACCGCGCGGTACGGAGCGCGACGGCGTGGACTACTATTTCCTCTCGCCCGACGAATTCCGCCGGGCTGTCGACGAAGAGCGTTTCGTCGAATGGGAGGAGGTCTATGCCGGCACCTGCTACGGCACGCTGCGCAGCGAACTCGACCGCATCTGGGGGAAAGGGCATACCATTCTGTTCGACGTCGACGTGCTGGGAGGGATCAACCTCAAACGCATCTTCGGCGCCGACGCCTGCTCCGTCTTCATCATGCCGCCGTCGATCGAGGAACTGGAACGCCGGCTCGAACTCCGCGGCACCGATGCTCCCGAGGTGATCGCCAAACGGGTCGCCAAAGCGGAGTTCGAACTGACCAAGGCGCCCGAATTCGACCACGTCGTCGTCAACGACGTGCTGGACACGGCCGTGGCGGAGGTCGAACGCATCGTGCGCGACTTTCTCAGCTAAACCAATCGAGTTGTGAAACACGTCGTCCTCTATTTCGGTTCGTTCAATCCCGTCCATCGGGGGCATATCGCACTGGCCGAGTGGGTAGCCGAGCATGTCGGCTGCGACGAAGTGGTGCTGGTCGTCTCGCCGAAGAACCCGCTCAAAGCGGACGATTCGCTCGCACCCGAGCTGAACCGTTTCGAAATGGCCGAACTGGCCTGCGCCCGCTCGCGTTTCCCCGAACGGATCAAACCCTCGGTCATCGAATTCCTGCTCGAAAAACCCTCCTACACGATCGACACGCTGCGGTACCTCTCGCGGAACTACGGCGGACAAATGCGTTTTTCGGTACTGCTGGGCGCCGACCTCGTCCCGCAGCTCGAACGCTGGCGAGACTACCGCGAGATCCTCGACGGCTATCCGCTGCTGGTCTACCCGCGCAGGGGCTTCGAGACGACGCAATACCTCGACCGGATCACCCTTCTGAACGAAGCGCCGCTGTGCGACTTCTCCTCGACCGAGGTGCGCCGCGCATTGGAACAGGGCGACGACGCATCGGCGATGCTCACGCCCGAAGTGCTGGCCTACATCCGCGAGAAACGGCTCTGGGACCCCGTCCGCTACGCCGAACGGCTCACCGAACGCATCGGCGAGGAGCCGTGCAACGCCGCACTGCTCGTCGAACGCGGACGGTGGTACTACCGCCGCCAGGAGTGGGGCAAGGCGCTCAACGATTTCAACCGCGCGCTCGGAATCGATCCCGCACGCGACGAAGCGCGCCAATACGCCGAACAGATCGAGGAAATCCTCGCCTTCCGTTACAAAGACATCTACAACCCGTAACTTACGATATGAACAGATTGAAGATAGCGTTTCTGGCCGGAGGTGACTCTTCGGAACGGGAAATCGCATTGCAGAGCGCAGCCCAGATCGAAGCGGCGCTCGACCCTGGAAAATACGACGTGACGGTGATCGACGTCCGCGGCCGCGACTGGCACTACACGGCCCCCGACGGACGCCGGTGGCAGCTCGACCGCAACGACTTCTCGCTCACGGTAGACGGATGCCGCCGCGAATTCGACTACGCCCTGATTCTCATCCACGGCACGCCGGGCGAGGACGGCAAGTTGCAGGGCTACCTCGACATCATGGGCATTCCCTATTCGTCGTGCTCAATGACCTCGTCGGTCATCACCTTCGACAAGATCTCGACCAAGCGCGCCGTCGCCGCCACGGGCGTGGGGCTGGCGCGCGAACGGTTCATCCGCCGCGGCGACGCCGTCGATCCCGACGCACTCGCGGCCGAACTGGGACTGCCGCTCTTCGTCAAGCCCAACGCCTCGGGCAGCAGCTTCGGCGTGACGCGCGTCGAACGAGCCGGCGAAATTCCCGCCGCCGTCGAACGCGCCTTCGCCGAGAGCGACGAAGTGCTCGTCGAGGAGTGCATCCGCGGCCGCGAAATGGGCTGCGGCGTACTGATCGCCGGCGGCAGGGAATACCTGCTCCCGATCACGGAGATCCGGCCGAAAAAGGAGTTCTTCGATTTCCAGGCCAAATACGAGGCGGGCTATTCGGACGAGATCACGCCGGCCGAGATCGCACCGCAGACCGCGGCCGAACTCCACCGTCTCGCGCTGGCGGCCTACAAGGCCTGCCGCTGCCGGGGCATCGTGCGCGTGGATTTCATCGTCACGCCCGAAGGCCGTCCCTACCTGATCGAGATCAACACCATTCCCGGCATGAGCGCCGGCAGCATCGTACCCAAGCAGGTGCGCGCCGCCGGCATGACGCTGGGCGAACTCTACGACCTCATCATCGCCGACACGTGCGGCCGCAAGCCATGATCGAAATCGACGACAAGATCGTAAGCCTCGACCTGCTGCGCGAGTGCTTCGCCTGCGATCTGAGCCGCTGCAAGGGCATCTGCTGCGTCGAGGGCAACGCCGGCGCACCGCTCGAAATCGAGGAGGTCGCAACGCTCGAAGCCCAGTACGAGACCTACAAGCCCTACATGACCCCCGAGGGCATCGCCGCCGTCGAGCGGCAGGGCTTCATGGTCGTGGACGACGAGGGCGATTACACCACGCCGCTGGTCGGCGACGCCGAGTGCGCCTACTCCTACACCGAAAACGGCGTGACGCTCTGCGCCGTCGAACGGGCCTTCCGCGAAGGACGGTGCTCGTTCCGCAAGCCGATCTCGTGCCACCTCTATCCGATCCGCGTCGTGCGCTTCTCGAACGGTACGCTGGGCCTCAACTATCACCGCTGGGAGGTTTGCCGGCCCGCGGTGGAGTGCGGCCGCCGGCTGGGCATCCCCGTCTACAAGGCCCTTCGGGAGCCGATCGTGCGGCGTTTCGGCGAAGAGTTCTACCGGGCGCTCGAAGCGGCCGAAGAGTTCCTGCGCGAACAGGAGCGATGACCTTAATTTTGATTCAGCGAAACTAAAACACACACTCGATGAAATTGCGTTATCTTTTCACCGCCCTTCTTTTCACCGGCGCGGCCGCGCCCCTGCAAGCCCAAAGTATCGACCACATGCGCAAACTCCTGCAAGAGATCCAGCAGGAGATCGACTGCCTCGAAAAGGAGCAGGCCGAGACGCTCAAACCGCGGAAAGAGCCGCAGCCGGTCGAATCGACCGAATACGTCGACGGGGTGATCGCCGTCGACACGCTCCCTTCGGGCAACGACGCAGTGATGATCGTCCTGTTCAACGACAACACATGGAAATACCTCCGCAACCGCGACTACGTCAAGGACAGCGAAATCTACACCCGCTGCTGGGACACGACCAAACTCTTTCCCTACCGCGACGTGGTGAAGCTCGCCGACCTGCCGCGTTCGGTGGACATCGAGCTGGTCGACTCGCTCAAATGCTACCACTATCCCTACAAGGCCGCCATCCGTTCGAAGTTCGGTATGCGCCGTCGGCGCAAGCATCAGGGCGTAGACCTGCCGCTGAAAACGGGCGACCCGATCTACGCCACCTTCAACGGCAAGGTGCGCATCTCGATCCCGTCGTCCAAATCCGGCGGCTACGGCAACCTGATCGTCATCCGCCACGACAACGGACTGGAAACTTTCTACGGCCACCTCTCGGAGCGGATCGTCCACGCCGACGAATGGGTCGAGGCGGGGCAGATCATCGGCTACGGCGGCAGCACGGGACGCAGCACCGGCCCGCATCTCCACTTCGAGACGCGCTACTGCGGACAGTCGTTCGACCCCGAACGACTGATCGACTTCCAGAGCGGCAACCTGCGGCGCGAAACCTTCCTGCTCAAAAAGAGCTATCTGGATATCCATTCGAACGCCTCGCAGGACTTCGAAGACGAGGAGGCCGAAGCCAACGACGAAAAGAGAGCCGAGGAGGCGCGCAAAGCGCTCGCTTCGGCGCAATACCACAGGATCCGTTCGGGCGACACGCTGGGCGGCATCGCGGTGCATTACGGCACGACCGTTTCGCGGCTCTGCCAGCTCAACGGCATTTCGCGCACCACGACGCTGCGCATCGGCCGCTCGCTGCGCGTACGGTAGCCACGGTCCGACGATAAAAGGCGAACGCCTGCTTCCTTATCGGAAGCAGGCGTTCGTTCCTTGGCAATGATACCAAAAGGGAGAACGCTTCGGTTTTTCAAATACCGGAATATTTTTCTCTTGCACGCTGTAAACCAACGACGTATTACAGAATTGCGAACACATCCTTTCGACATCGCTACCTTTTCAGTCTGCATCATTTTTTTCGCAAAAATCATTGAATAGACGGCTGAATTCAATAACTTTGTATTGAAACGATGAAACGTTTTTAAACATTCCGGTTTTCTGTATCATAATTCACAAGATTCACGGAAAAACATCCGACGATTCATTTCAAACCTAAAACCATCACGACATGAAATCCAACGTTCTGATTCTGAAAGCAGTCCTGCTCCTGCTGGGCGGAAACCTCGTTGCGTGCGATGACTCGAAAGAACCCGAAGTCGTCGGCACGCCTCCCGTTGCCGCCTCCGAGGAGGTAACGGCTTTTTTCACGACGCATCTGCCGGAGAGTTCCTACAACTGCTCCGAAGTAAAATTTAACTTCTCCGAAATCGATTTCGGTGAAACGGAATGTTTCCTGATCAACAGCACGGAAGAGTTCGAGGCCGTTGCGCCGCCTTCGGTTGTCCTGCCGGTCATCGACTTCGAAAAATACACGCTCATCATCGGACAACATCTGTTGGGCGACCCCGGATACTCTTTCGAGAAGCAGGCTGTCGACACCGACACCGAATCCGGTAAAATGACCTTAAATCTGGTATACAGTAGAATGGGAGGAGCCTCTCCGACGGTCATAACTACGTTTTACATTTGGGGACTATACTCCAAACTTCCCGGAAGCGCGATCGACGTTAAGATAACCATCATTTAGATACCGAGAATCATGAAATGACCGCCATGCGACACGGCATCGCCTCTTCGCTCCAATCGGAATAAGAGACCAAAAATCGGCAGGATAATCGAATCGATTATCCTGCCGATGAATATAATTGGATCAGTCCTCTTTCACAAAGGGCGCCGCACTACTCGAAACGGGGTTTCACATAGCCGTCGTCATACGACGTGAAGACCAGCCCGGGCAGGGGAGTCCGCTCCGACCCGTAGACCATCGAATCGATCAGCCGGTACTCCCGCCGGGCGTCGACCGCATAGTAGCGGTCGGCTCCGGCACCCGTGACCCGCACCGTCCAGTCGAACATATTCCCGATGACGGTCAGCGACTCGCTCTCGGGGTTCCAGCCCGGAATCCCCACGCGGACGATCTCGTAGGAGGGTTTCGACAATACATGGAACCCGTTCTCCGTATCGGTCAGGAATCCCAGCGTACGACGCGACGGGAACTCCGTCACGAAGAGATGTTCGGGCTGCACCCCTTCGGGCAGATCGATCGCACGGACATAGGGACGCCCCTTGACCTGTTTGAGGTGGAACAACTGCCGCGAAGCGTCGAGCAGCAGATAGCCTTCGTCGTACTCCTTGCGCGTCGACGGATTGCCCGCCACCGCAAGCGCCGGAAAGCGGAAGCCCTTGCGGGTCATCGCCTCGGTGAAACGGTCGCTCTTTCCGCGGTCGATGCGATTGGTCGCCATGACGACGAACTCGATACCCGAGGACGTGATGCGGAAGACGTCGTCGGGCATCTCCAGATCGACGCGCCCCGACATCGATTCCAACAGCGGATAGAGCCCCGTACGGGGTTTGTTGATCTCCGCCGGCGTCGAGCGGAACATGAAGTTCTCGCTTTGCAGCAGGCGGGGCGTGACGGCCACGCCGCACAGCGAATCGGGAAACCGCTCGTCGTTGAGCAGCTGACGCGCATAGAAGGTCGGCAGGATGCTGTCGAACTCCCGGTCGGTGTAGGTGCGGCCGCCGCGGTCGCGGCGCACGATCCCGTCGCCCGCGAAATCGACCACGGCGAAATCGCCGACTACGCAGCTCCACAGCGTGAAGGGCGTCCGTTCGGGTTTGTAGAAGGCGAAATTATAGGCCCACGGCAGCAGCCACAGAAGCAGCACGAACACGGTGAAGCCGAAAAATAGTTTGCTGAAACGTATCATATATCCACACTGTTATTCGTTAATCCTGCCGTCCCTCCTTGAACCGAACGACCGACCACCACGACCAGGAGGCGGTGCACAGGGTGCAGAGCGTCAACCACGGCAGGAAGCCGTCGTAAGCTTCGGGAGCAGGCGCCAGAAAGAAGAGCCTCAGCACGCACGCCGCGACCGCACCGTAGAGCAGCCGGCGCCGCCACGTCGGTTCCAGACAGATCCACGCCGCGAGCAGATAGGCGGCGATCCCCGCCGCATACCACGGTGCGGCCGTCAGCAGGATATGCCGTACCAGTTCGGGCGCCAGCACCGCCCGAAAGGCGACGAACAGCACGCCGAGCGACACGGCGAACAGCACCCCCAGCAGCAGCCCGCCGTAGAGCAGCATCGCACCGATCATCCTTAATTCCGGACAGGGCAGGTGAAGCGTCAGTTTCAGGCACTTGCGCTGCATTTCGGGCACGAACTGCACCACGGCGAAAAGCAGCCCCACGACCAGCGGCACGAATTGCAGCAGGTCGACGAACACCGCGTCGCGCAACAGCATCACCTCCCACAGGTGGGCGATGCCCTTCAATCCCGCCGCACGGAAGAAATTCAACAGCACATAACCGACAAAACTGAGCGAGAGAAGCACGGCGACCAGATAGTACCAGCGCGTTTTCAGCCACTCCTTATAAAAAATAGCACGTAACATAATTCATCAATATTTTCCGGTCAGACCGATAAAGGCGTCTTCGAGCGACGTCACCTGTTCGGAGGTAAATTCGCCGTAAGGCACCTGCAACCGCCGCAGCGTCCGCTCGACCTCGGCGGGCGGCAGGAACGAAAAGAGTTCGGCCCGGTTGCGGATCACCGACGGGTGGTAAAACTCCTTCGCGTCGGGAATCTCGTAGCCCTCGGGCACGGTGAAGCCGTAACGCCGCACCTCGGCCAGCAGCTCCGCGACGGGGCGCTGCGTCAGGATGCTGCCGTAGTCCATGATGATACAGTCGTCGACCAGGCGCTCCATATCCTGAATGATATGCGAGGTCAGAAAGACGGTCTTCGACTCGGCGCGGGCATATTCGCGCAGGTAGTCGACGAAGAGCCGGCGATAGCCCGGATCGAGCCCCAGCGAGAAGTCGTCGAGCACGAGCAGTTCGGGATTCTGCGCCAGAATCAGCCCCAGCGCCACCTGCGAACGCTGGCCGCACGACATGCGCGAAATCCGCTGCCCGGGTGCGACTTTCAGCTTGCGCATCAACTCGTAGTAGGCGTCGCGGCGCCAGGCGGGGTAGAAGACCGAGTAGAACTTCTCGATCTGTTCGATGGTCATGAACTGGTACTGCACGTGTCCCTCGATCAGCAGGCCGATATTGCGCCGCAGCACGGGATCGAGGTTCTGCACCTCCTGCCCGAAGATGCGGCATTCGCCGCTGCGGGGTTTCAGGTAGCCGCTCAGGATGTTGATGGTCGTGGTCTTGCCCGTACCGTTCTTCCCCAGCAGCCCCAGAATCCGCCCCTGCGGCACGTCGAAGCTCAGGTCGCGGTAGATCAGACGCCGCCCGTAATAATGTGTCAGATTGCGACACTCGATGATTGCACTCATACGTTGAATCTCATTCTTCGTTTTCCCGCCCCGGTATACCCCGAACGAGTCCGGCTCTGCGCCCGAGACTTATCGAAAACATTTAAAAGAAAATCAGGAACAACAATGGAACGGCGATACCGGCGGCCAGTTCCACGCCTCCGCGCCCCCGAAGCCCCTTCGGCCCTTTGAGCAGCAACAAGCCGCTTGCGACGATCGCCACGAGTCCCACGGCGAACAGATCCGAGAACCACGTCCACCACCGCCCGGGATTGTAATGCAGGCGCGTCATGGCCCCCAGCACGGGACGGCGCGTCAGCTTCTCGTAGAACGCCTCGCCGTCCGATAGCCGTACGGTGAGGCTCGAACCGCCTTTGAGGAAGACTTTGAGCACGTCCGATTCCGGAAAATAGTGTTTGGTGTAGTTGTCGGCCTCGTCCAGCGGCGCGAGCAGACGGACGACGTCGTCGCGCGTCAGCCGATCCCGTGCGGGAAGCGGCTCCCCGACGACGTAGCGCCGCTGCTCGACCGAATAGTTGGGATTGATCGTATCGCGGTGGTTCATCACCAGCCCCGAAACGGCGTAGATAAGCAGCATTCCCGAAAAGAAGAACGACAGCTCGCGGTGCACGTTCCGGCTCCAGCGACGCAGCCGGTTAGCGGTCGAATTCATACGACTGCGCCTCTACGAAATAGAACGACAGATAGGGTTTCCCCTCGGCCGCATTCCGTTCGGCAATCTTACGGCGGAAGTCGGCGATACGGCCCTCGACGGTCGCAGCCGTTTCGCCGCGGGCCTTCTTCTCCGAATCGCAGCCGGCCGCAGTCGTTCCGTGCTGTTCACCCGCCTGCGTGCGAACCTGCTCCTCCCAGCTGTGCAGATAGTCTTCATCCACACGCTGTTCGCGCAGGATTCCCTTCACGCGGACGATGCTGCCCACGCACTGCGGATCGAATTTTCCCAGCTTGCCGCTCTCGACGCGAATCGTCTGCGTATCGTCGCTGCCCATGAGGAAGATCTTGCGTGCGCCGTGCTTGCAGGCATGGGTGCATACCCCCTCGATCCACACCTCTTTTCCGGCCAGCGAATCGGCCCCGGCCAGCAGGTCGTCGATCTGCAACGCCTCGCCGACCGCGGCCTCTGCGGCAGCGGCGGTCGATTCCGCCTTCGTCGTACGATTGCCGCACCCGACACCTGCCAGAAGCAACAGGAAAGCGGTCGCCGACATCATCAATTTGTTCGTTTTCATCACTTTGCGAATTTTAGTCATTTGTACGGGCAAAGGTAGGGCAAATCCGCCGACACCCCCATACCGAAAATCAGGTATTTAAGCAACGGGGAAACCCCAATAAAATGGTATTGCCCGCCCGACGGATGCAGGTTACTTTTGTTGCGTAAATAAATCAAAGAGGACGTACGCGAAACGCATGAAACCATATACTCTTCTGTTGCTGGGACTCCTTCTCGCTTCCGCCGCCGAGGCACAGACTACGGACGAAGCGCGACTGGAAGTAACCGTGACCGACGCCGCTTCGGGCGAAGCGTTGGGATACGCCGTCTGTTCGCTCCGTCCGAAGGAAGGAACCGGGAAGGAACGGGCCGCGGCGGCCGACGCCCGGGGCGTATGTCTGCTGGAAGGGCTGAAACCGGGACGTTTCGAACTCCGTCTATTATACATGGGACACGTATTTCTGCAAGGCGAACTGCAACTTCCCGCCGGACTGACCCGCCGCCGAATCCGGCTCGACATCGATCCGGTGGCCATCGGCGAGGTGCTGGTGACGGCCGCCGAATCCAAAGGGCCCACGTCGTCGTCGAAGATCGGCCGCGAAGCCATCGCCCACATCCAGCCGTCGAGCATCGCCGACCTCATGGAGCTGATCCCCGGCGGCCGCGCCACCGACCCCTCGTTCGGAGCGCCGCAGGAGATCCGCCTGCGCGAAGCCGACCCTTCGAGCTCCGCCAATTACGCTACGTCGGCATTGGGTACCCAGATTCAGGTAGACGGCATCCCCATAAGTAATGATGCCAACCTGCAATATTCGACCTCCTACGGGTCGATCCAAGAGTACGCCAACGTCAATCGCGGCGTCGATACACGTGCGATCTCGACCGACGACATCGAATCGGTCGAAATCGTGCGGGGCATCCCTTCGGTCGAATACGGCGACCTGACGAGCGGACTGGTCAAGGTCAAGCGCCGCGAGGGCGGTCGCGACCTCACCGCCCGCTTCAAGGCCGACATGAGCAGCAAACTCTTCTCCGTCGGAAAGGGATTCGAACGGAAGGGGAGGGGTGACGCAGAACGCACGACGCTGAATATCAACGCCGACTACCTGACGGCCGCCTCCGATCCCCGCAATCCGCGTCAGAGCTACCAACGACTGACCGGCTCCGTCCGCTTCGGCCGCCACTGGCAGGGTAGCGCCTACCGCTACTCGGCGGGCGGCAGTCTCGACTATACGGGTTCGTTCGACAACAAGAAATCCGACCAGGACCTCGACAACGGTCTGGGAGGCCCCGTCGAGCGCTACAAGTCGAATTACAACCGCACGCAGTTCGCCGCGACGTTCGCCGTAGAGGCGCGGCATCGGCAATTTTTCCACAGTCTCGACCTCACGGCATCGCTCAGCGCCGAATTCGACCGTATCGACCGTTGGAGGTTCGTGGAGACCGGTTCCGATTTCGCCAAGACGTGGGGCACCGAGGCGGGGGAGTACGACGCCGTCATCATCCCCGCCTCCTACGACGCCACGCTGCTCGTCGACGGCAAACCGTTCTACGGCTATGCCAAGGCCATAGCGATCTTCAACGCCGACACCGAACGTTCGCGCAACACGCTGCGCGTCGGGGCCGACTGGTCGATGGACAAGAACTACGGCCGCGGGCTGGTCTTCGACGTCGCCCGGCCGTTCAGCCCGCAGATGGATTCGCGGCCCCGCGCCTACGACGCGATCCCCGCCCTGCACAAACTCTCGTTTTTCCTCGAAGACGCCACGACGCTCGCTCTCGGAGACTTCCGCGTGGAGGCTACGGGAGGCGTGCGCGCCGCCTCGATGTTCAATCTGGGACGCCGCTATACGATTCAGGGGAAATTCTATTTCGATCCGCGCGCCAACGTCGTCGTCGCACTGCCGCGATTTCATGTCGCCGGCCGGAATCTCTCCCTGCGATTGGGCGGAGGTGTCGGCTGGCACACCAAATTCCCGACGATGGACAGCCTCTATCCCGACACGGAGTATTTCGATTTCACCCAGCTCAACTACTGGCCTGCGAATCCCGCACTCCGGCGGATCAACCTGCGACTCTACACGCTCGATCCGACGAATTACGACCTGCGTGCCGCACGCAATTTCAAATGGGAGGTTCGCCTCGACGCCGACTGGAACGACAACCAGCTGTCGGTGACCTATTTCCGCGAAGACATGACGTCGGGATTCCGCACGACGTCGGACTATCGGAGCTTCACCTTCCGGGATTACGACGAAACGGCGATCGACATGGAACAGTTGGACGGTCCCCCGTCGCTCGACGGCATCCCCTATACGGAAGAGACGCGGTTGGGCGGGTACTCCCGCTCGACCAACGGCAGCCGCACGGAAAAGTCGGGCATCGAATTCGCCTTCACCTCGCAGCGCATCCGCGCGATCGCTACGCGAATTACCGTCACGGGCGCCTATTTCCGGACGAACTACTCCAACATGCACCCCGAGTACCTGCTGCCGACCTCCGCCCCCGGAGGACAGAGCTATCCTTACGTCGGGTACTACTTTTCGACGGACGGTTACCTGCGTGAAATGTGCAATACCAATTTGCTGCTCGACACGCAGATTCCCCGCCTGAAACTCATTCTCTCCACATCGTTCCAGTGCATGTGGTTCCTCGGAAGCCGCAATACGCCGGTTTCGGCCTGGCCGATTTCGTATCTCGACGAGGATCTCGTCTCGCACCCGTTCACGGCCGAATCGGCTGCCGACGGTCTGCTGTCGGCACTCGTACGCGACAGCGACCCCACGCTGTGGCGCTATGTAACCACCCCGTTCAGCATGAATGTCAACCTCAAAATCACGAAAAAGCTCTATCGCGACAAGATGGCCGTGGCTCTGTTCGTCAACAAACTGCTCGATTACACCCCCGATTATCACACATCCGACGGCCGCCATATCCGCCGCGAAGTCACGCCTTACTTCGGCATGGAGCTGAATATTAAGCTATAACGACCCCGACATGCGACGTCTTCTACTCTTGTTTCCGCTCCTGAGCCTCTGCTCGACCGCCTGCGAATCGGACGGCCGGGAGTTGTTCACGCAACTTTCCGTCCGCTTCATCCTGCCCGACGACCGTCCGGTCGAGCGCATCGAGCTCCTCTCCGACATCTCCTATTGCGAGAACATCAACACGAAGGAACGGGTCTTCTTCACCGTCCTCGACGGACGGTCGGCGACCCTCACGCTGCAAAAGGGGGTCTACACCCTCATCGTCGAGGCCAACCTGCACTACACCGACGGAACGGTGCAATACGTCCGCAACGCCGACCATAACACCCCGTCCGAAGCGCTCGCCTGGATGGACGACCGGAGTTCGATCGTATTGTTGTTAAAATACGTCAACTGACCATGAAACCGCTGCGCCTCCTGTTGCTCTGTCTGTTGCCGCTGCCTTTGTGGAGCGAAGCGCAAACCGCAGCCGTGCGCGACTCGCTCGGCATACTCCGCCGTGCGGAGTTCCACAACGCCCCGCTCGCGACGCTGGATGCTTCGGCCTACGAAAGTTCTCCCGCAGCGATGCTCTACCGCTATCCGGTCTCGTACTCCACGCTGAGATTGCAGGGCGACCTGCGCAGCGAGAGCCGGCCGATCCTGCAACCCGAGGGCGACGGCGCACTCGTCGGGACGTTCCGCGCCGACTCCTATCTGCGACTCGACGAGCGGTCGGTCGTCACGGCCGGCGCCTCCTACGAACGGGGACGCACGGACAACGTTCGCTGGAACTCCACAGCCGACTACCGTCTGCTGCGCCCCTTCGTCCTGGCCGATTCGGTGGGCGGCGACCTTTCGACCGAAGAGTACGCCTTTCGAGGCGCATACGTGCGCCGCGACGGGCGGATCAATTACGGGATCGGCATCAATTACCGCGCCCGCCACGAATTCCGACAGGTCGATCCCCGTCCCCACAACATCGTCAACGATCTGACGGGCACGATCGGCGCCGGATTCTCGACGGATCGATCCCTCATCGCCCTGACTGCGCGCGGACGCATTTACAAACAGTCGCAGGAGGTCGGATTCTTCGACGAACGGGGCGCCAACACCGTCGAATTCCTCATGACGGGACTGGGCAACTATTTCGCACGTTACGTCGGAGGCGAAGACCAGTCCCTCTTCTACAAAGGCAAGGGATACGCGCTTTCGCTGACAGCAGTCCCGAGCCGCACCTGCGGCTGGTCGGCCCTCCTGCAATACGAGCGTTTCTCCAACCGCAACATTTTCAGCGAACTCAATTACGCCCCGGCAGGCCGACTCGTGACGCAAACCCTGTCGGGCAGCGTCGCACGCCGCTACGAGCGGGGAGGTTTCGCAGTGGAGGGCTCCTACGAATTGAGGCAGGGATTCGAAAACGTCGTCGACAACGGCGAGACGGCGGACTACCGGATATTGGGCGAGTTCGCAATGTACCGCAACCGCACGCTGCGACTCGCTGCCGGGGGGATGGTGACCTGGAATCGCCCGCAGACGGACTACACGCTCGCACCGTCGGTCGGGTACTTCCGCACGTCGGCCGATTATCCCTACCCGAAGCGGGAAATCGCCCTGTCGACGGCCTGCGCCGGCTGCGACCTGCATCTGACCCGTCACGGACAACGCGGTACGCTGCGCGCGACGGTCGGCGGCCGCTACGCGGTCAACCTGACCCGCCACACGCTGTTGTCCGACAGCCGCCTCGATCCCGACATCGGCGCCATGCTCTTCGACAGCGTCGACCGCATGACGGCCGACGCCGTCGAACTCACGGCAGCCTTGCGCGCCGAACGGGAGCTGCGCCGTTCGCTGGCGCTCTTCGTCGACGCCTCGTGGCGCCCGGGCATCTACATGGACGGCGTGCGTGTCCACTTGGCCACGATCGCCTGCGGAATCTGTTTTTGAAACGATATTTATGTTTAATTTCTAATACTGTAAAACGATGAGAAAACTCTTTGCAATGCTGACGGTCGTCGCGCTGGCGACCGGCATGACCGCCTGCTCCGACGACGACGGAACGGAGACACCGAAAGATCCCACCACGACGAACTTCAACCTCCGCGCACGCGGCGGCAACGTGATGGTCACGCTGACGACTTCGGACTACACGATCGACATTCCCGCCGCCGACGCGGACTGGATCGGCCTGAGCGAACAGAGCCAGGGCGAGGTAGTCGTCCTCTCGGTAAAACCCAACACGACGGGCGCCGAACGTTCGACGACCGTCACACTCGCGGAGAAAACGACCGGTACGACGCTGGCCTACATGAATATCAAGCAGTCCGAGAACAGCCTTTACAGCGGCGATTTCCTGATCGAAGAGTCGTTCTTCACCTCCTGTCCCCTCCCCGCCACGGGCAAGGTCGACAAGGCTCACGGCGACCAATACATCAAGATCCGCAACAACACCGACCAGGATCTCTACGCCGACGGGCTGCTGATTATCACGTCGTCGAAGATCACCTCCGTCCAGAACATCTCGTTCAACGAGGGCGAAGATCCCCGGCCGAATTACTGCATCGTCGACGAGATTCTCTGCATTCCGGGCGACGGCGACGACGTCCTGGTCAAGGCCGGCGAGTCGCTCCTGATCTGCAACAACGCCCAGAACCACAAGGCGACCAATCCCAACTCCTTCGATCTGACCTCGGCCGATTTCGAGTGGTACAACGAGTCGACAGTCGAATCCATGCTCGATATCGACAACCCCAAAGTGGACAATCTCGACATCTGGTACACCTACACCAAGAGCGTCATCATGCTCGACGCTGCGGGTAAACGCTCTTGCGCACTGGCTATCCCTCCCATCGGAATGACCCGAGACAGGTTCCTCGCCGATTACGCTTTCACGGGCAGCTATATCTTCCATTCGCCCAACGGAAAGGACTACGACATGACCTTCAAGAACTGCTTCAAGGTACCCAATTCGTGGATCGTCGACGCCGTCAATCTGGGCGTTTCGTCCGAGTATCTGACGAATCCGTGGGATACCGAGCTCGACGCCGGTTACACCTATGCCTGCGAGACGAGCTCCGACCAGACGAGCTACGGTCTGAGCGTACGCCGCAAGGTCGCAGCCGACGGCAAGCTGGTCGACACGAACAATTCGACCAACGACTTCACGCCCCGCGCCACACCGTCGCTCTCGGAAATCCAATAGGGTAGGCTTCCCGACGAAACGGGCCGGTGCGATGCACCGGCCCGTTTCCATTTTCCGTCGAACCGCCTACTTGAACCACTCTTCGAGATGATCCTTCGCGTAGAAATAGTAAACCAGCAGCCCCACCCAGCTCGTCAGCAATACGAGCACCGAGGCGATCACCTTGCCGACGGTCGAAATGTTTTTCTTGAAGATGTCGAGCACCGCCAGTACGGCGCAGACCAAACCCACCAGATAGAGAATCGTTCCCATAGTTCGGAATATTTTTAGTTAAACAACAGGTTTCGCGTCCGTTCCCCGCGCCGGAACACTCCGGCAGGGTAGGCGACGTCCCACAGATAAAGTCCTTCGGCCGGCGCGCCGCCGCTCGCGCGCGACAAGTCGCGGCTCTCGACGATCGAGCGGAACTCCTCCACATCGTAACGCCCGCGCCCCACGTCGACCAGCGTCCCCACCAGCGCCCGCACCATATTGCGCAGAAAACGGTCGGCACGGATCGTAAAGCGGTACACTCCTTCGGGCGACTCCTCCCAACCGGCCCGCACGATGCGGCAGATATTGGTCTTGTTGTTGGAGTTCAGTTTGGCAAAGGAGGTAAAATCATCGTACTCCAAAAGCGATGCCGCAGCGCGATCCATCCGCTCCACATCCAGCGGCCGGTAATAGTGCCACGCGGCCCTGCGGGTAAAGGGGTTCTTGCGCGACTCGATGAAATAGCGGTACTCGCGCTCCGCCGCACTGAAACGGGCGTGCGCATCGTCCGCGACCGGTGCCACGCCGAAGACGGCGACGTCGTCAGGCAGCAGGCAATTGAGTTTGTAGGCCGTATGCTCCGGATCGGTCAGCGGCGCCGCTACGTCGAAATGCGCCACGGCATAGGCGGCGTGCACGCCCGTGTCGGTACGGCCTGCGCCGGTCACCTCAACAGGCTCGCGCAGCAGCGTCGAAAGCGCCCGTTCGAGCGTCTCCTGCACCGAAGCGGCGTCACGCTGACGCTGCCAGCCGCAATAACGGCCTCCGTTGTAACTCAGTTCGACAAAATAACGCATCGCAACATACCAATCTAGCGCGTGTTTACGTTTTCAGACGGATACAAAAAGATAGCAAGACAAAGGTACGAAAAAATCCGGAACACCCTCCGCACTCATCGAGGATTTCGTATCTTTGGCTGACGCCTTAGATACTCCGCCTCGGCAATTGCAAATAAATTTGCATTGCTCTCGGCTTAATCGTATCTTTGTCCAAATATTTTTTCGCACTATGAACGCAGCTATCATCGGATACGGGAAAATGGGACGCGAGATCGAACGTCTCCTCGTCGAACGGGGGCACGGCGTGGGACTGATCGTCGACGCCGACAACCGCGGCGACCTCGACGCGGCGCATCTGCGCGGCATCGACGTGGCGCTCGAATTCACGACGCCCGCAACGGCCTACGACAACATCCGCGCCTGCATCGACGCCGGTACGCCGGTCGTAAGCGGCACGACGGGCTGGACGGATCGCCTCGACGAACTGAAAACCCGCTGCAAAGAGCGGGGCGGGGCCTTTTTCTACGCCTCGAACTACTCGCTGGGGGTCAACCTGCTGTTCCGGCTCAACCGGCAGCTGGCCGAAATGGTCGGCCGTGTCGGCGGTTACGACGTCCGCATCGAGGAGGTGCACCACACGCAGAAGAAAGATGCACCGAGCGGCACGGCCATCACGCTGGCCGAAGAGATCATCGGCCACATCGGCACGAAGGAGCGCTGGGTGAACCGCCCTGCGGCCGATCCCTCGGAGCTGGCGATCTCATCGATCCGCGAAGGGGCGGTGCCGGGTATCCACACCGTCACCTATACCTCGGCGGACGACGTGCTGACGCTGCGGCACGAGATCCTCAACCGCCGCACGCTGGCGCTGGGGGCCGTCATCGCGGCAGAATTCCTGAACGGCAAGCGGGGCGTCTACACGATGGACGACCTGTTGAAATAGGCGGCGAAGCGAGACGATTCCGATGAAAAAGTCTCCGACCATCGCCGCACTCCTGATAGAATAGCGTCGCTGCCGACACAAACCGAACAACTCCGACATGGAAAAAATCAAGGCAATCCTGCGTAACAAATGGTTCGGCTTCATCTTCTGGAGCCTCCTCTATATCCTGTGGTTCGTCGTCTGGACAGGCAACCTGTGGCTGCTGCTGGGCGAACTGGTCATCGTCGACCTCTACTTCACGCATTTCCTCTCGCGGCTCATCGGCCGGCGCAACCGCGAATGGTGCCGCCGCAGCCCGACCTACAAATTCATCTACGAGTGGGTCAACGCAATCGTTTTCGCAACGGTCGTCGCCTCGCTCATCCACATCTTCGTCTTCCAGATGTACGTCATCCCGTCGTCGTCGATGGAGTCGTCGCTTCTCATCGGCGACTACCTCTACGTGAGCAAGGTGGCCTACGGCCCCCAGATGCCCAACACGCCGGTGTCGTTCCCCTTCGTACACCATACGATGCCCTTCTCGCAGACGAAGAAATCCTTCTCGGAGTGCATCCGATGGCCGTACCACCGGCTCAAAGGATTGCGCAGCATCGAGCGCAACGACGTGGTGGTCTTCAACTTCCCCGCCGGCGACACGGTGCTGCTCCAGCGGCAGGACGCCACCTACTACGACGTGCTGCGCGAATACCAGCGCACGCTGGGCGCCAGGGCGGGCCGCGAGAAACTGTTCCGCGACTACACGGTCATCACCCGTCCGGTCGACAAGCGCGAGAACTACATCAAACGCTGCGTGGCCATCGCCGGCGACTCGCTCAAAATCGTGGGCGGCGAAGTCTACGTCAACGACGAGCCGCAGGCTCCCGTCGAGGGCAAGCAGTACATGTATACGGTGATGACCTCGTCGCCGCTGTCGAAATACGCGATCGACAAGCTCGGCATCACCGAGTGGAGCGGCGGCAACGGCTCGAACTACTACATGCTGCTCGACGACGAGCGGGCCGAGGAGTTGCGCCGCATGGGCAACGTGCTGGCCGTCGAACGTTTCATCTACGAGGAGCCCAACCGCGAAGTCTATCCCCACGACCTGACGCTGGGATGGAATCAGGACAATTACGGCCCGATCTGGATTCCGGCCCGCGGGGCGACGATCCCGCTCACACCCGAGAACATGCGGCTCTACCGCCGCTGCATCGAAGTCTACGAAGGCAACCGCGTGGAAGAACTGCCCGACGGCAGGGTACTGCTCAACGGCCAGCCGGCCGCGGACTACACCTTCCGCATGAACTACTACTGGATGATGGGCGACAACCGCCACAACTCGGCCGACTCGCGTTTCTGGG
>ERZ827156.1466-NODE-1466-length-27760-cov-18.295290_pt1 | contig 27760 bp, 20 predicted proteins | sample MGYA00519919_ERZ827156 | MGnify/ENA primary metagenome ERZ827156 (study PRJEB31778, sample SAMEA3449269) | human gut metagenome | biome: human gut; feature: human-associated habitat; material: faeces | place: United Kingdom | collected 2010/2012 ...
GTATTTGTCAACGGCGTTTTCGACATGACGGGCATCGTGTATTTCCTCAGCGTGATCGTATTCTTCCTGTTCCTGTCGGTCGGCTACAAGCGCATCGGTTCGTTCGTTCTGGCGTTCGACGAGGAGCAGAAAAAGCATCTCGAGCACCTGCTCGAGAACGGCGTCCGCAACGGCGTGCCGGGTCTGCGCATCCTCGACGCGGAGGAGGCGCACGAGATGGAGCCGAACCTTGCGGAAAACGTTGCCGCAGCGCTGTACGCACCGAGCGCCGCGGTCATCGACCCGTGGGGGCTGTGCATCGCAGAGGCGGAGACCGCCGTGCGCAACGGCGTTGAGCTCAGGCTGAGAAGCGAGGTCACCGGTCTGGTGGACAAGGGCGGCCATGTGCTCGTACATACCAAATCCGGCGATTACGAAACAAAGGTCATCGTCAACTGCGCCGGCGGCTGGGGCGGCGACATCTGCGCGATGACCGGCGAGACCGAGTGGGAGGCGCAGCCGTCGCGCGGCGAGTCGGAAAGCTCAATCCGGTCTGCCGCGCGAGCTCGTTCTTGCTGAAAACGCCGTCCTGCATGGCCCGGCGCAGCAGCGCCGTCATTTCGTCGTTTTTCAGCACGGGCAGCTTTGCCGTATTGATACCGCTGATCTCCACCCTGCTCCGCATGACGCCACCTGCCTTCTTCGTGATACTGGCAGTATTTCCCGCGGGGACGGCGGTTATTCCCCGCGGCGCAAAGCGCTGCTTTTCGACGGTATAGGACAGCCTGCACGGCGCATACCGTGGTGCAAGGAGGTGACGCCGATGCTGTGCAAATTCTCGCTGCTGCGGCGCAAAGAAGTCATCAACCTGTGCGACGGCTGCCGCCTGGGCTGCGTGGGCGATGTGGAGGTCACGGTGCCGGAGGGCAGCGTGAAGGCGCTGATCGTGTTCGGTCCCTGCCGGTTCTTCGGTCTGTTCGGCCGGGGCGAGGACCACTATATCCCCTGGGAGTGCGTGCAGAAGTTCGGGGACGATATTATATTGGTGGATAAGCCCGTGCGGCGGGACCCGCCGCCCCCGCCCCGCCGCAAAAAGGGATGGTTTTCCTGAGCGCTGGCGCGGAATCGTTAACAAGTTCTAACGTGTGTTTCCAATTGTTGGAAATTCTTCCTGTTTTATCTAATCTGCGCACGTTTATCAGATGCATGCCTGTCATTTCTGGTTTCTTTATGTAGAAAAAAGCGGAAATTCGGATTGACTTTGCCGTCCAAATGCGGTATAGTATACGTGCTACAATCATTAGGGAATTTGTAGGGGTTGAAAACGTCATCGTGGCGTGCCTTGTCTTGGCTTGGCACACCGCGTTTTCGCCCTTACAATTTTTTGCGCCCTTTTTCAGGTTTGGAGGTGGATCTGCATGGCCTATATGCGTTTGGGAGACTTGCTGGTGTCCTCCGGCGTCATTACGCAGGAGCAGCTGGAAAAGGCCCTGTCCCTGCCCCGTGAGAACGGGCAGCGGCTGGGCGACGTACTGATCCAACAGGGCTTTATCACCGAGGCGCAGCTCATCGACGCCCTTCGTATACAATTAGGTGTGGACTTCGTGGACCTGACCGCCGTGTCCATCCCCGTGGAGCTGGCGAAATTCGTGCCCCGGAGCATGGCCCGCAAATTCTGCGTGGTGCCGGTGAAGCTGGTGCAGGACCGCCTGTACCTGGCCATGAGCGATCCTCTGGACTTCGTGGCCCAGGACGAGGTCAAGACCGCCTCCCGCCGCCGCATCGTGCCCATGATCGCCACCCGCCGGGCGGTGGAGCAGGCCATCGAGCGCCTGTACGGCAGCGAGGGCACCGCCCGCGTCATCGAGGAGATGAAGCGCGAGGCCGGCAGCAGCGAGGACATTATCCCCGCCCAGATGGCGCAGGACACCTCCGACCCGGAGGAGTCCGCCCCCACCATCCGGTTCGCCAACTCCCTCATCGAGCGGGCGTTCACCGAGCGGGCCAGCGACATCCATCTGGAGCCCCAGGAGGGCGAGATGGTGGTGCGCATGCGTATCGACGGCCTGCTGCACCGGATGCTCACGGTGCCCTCTGACCTGCAGAACACCGTTATCTCCCGCCTGAAGATCATGGGCGGCATGAATATCGCCGAGCACAAGGTGCCCCAGGACGGCCACGCCATGGTCTCCGTCCGGGGCCACAGCCTGGACCTGCGTATCTCCACCATCCCCACCGTCTACGGTGAAAAGGTGGTGCTGCGTCTGCTGGACAAGTCCGCCCAGGCCCTGGACCGCGACGCGCTGGGCCTGGAGGGCCACGACCTGGAGTGCTATCAGGTGCTGCTGAAAAACACCAGCGGCGTGATCCTGCTGGTGGGCCCCACCGGCTCCGGTAAGTCCACCACCATGTGCAGCATGCTGCGGGACCTGGCCAACGACACCCTGAACATCGTCACGCTGGAGGACCCCGTGGAGTACCACCTCCCCGGCATCAACCAGTGCCAGATCAACGAAAAGACCGGCATGACCTTCGCCAGCGGCCTGCGGGCCATCCTGCGGCAGGACCCGGACATCATCTCCGTGGGCGAGATCCGCGACGGTGAGACGGCCTCCATCGCCATGCGCGCCGCCATCACCGGCCACCTGGTGTTCTCCACCCTGCATACCAACGACGCCATCTCCGCCGTGCACCGGCTGGAGGACATCGGCGTGGAGCCGTGGCTGGTGTCCAGCGCCCTGCGCGGCGTGGTGAGCCAGCGCCTGGTGCGCAAGTTGTGCCCCCACTGCAAGACCGCCTACCGCCCCTCCGACGACGAGCTGTCCCTGCTGGGCATGGCCCCCGGCAGCGACGTCACGTTCTACAAGAGCGAGGGCTGCCCGGAGTGCCGCCATTCCGGCTATATCGGCCGCCGCGCCGCTTTCGAGATCCTTCTGCTGAACAGCCGCCTGCGGCGTCTGGTCAGCCAGGGCGCCGACGCCGACACCATCTTCGACGCCGCCCGGCAGGATGGCTTTACCACCATGCAGGAGAGCTGCCGCGCCCTGGTGCTGTCCGGTGTCACCTCCGTGCAGGAGGCCGCCCGGGTGATCAACACCACCGCCGACGCCTGATACCCAAAAGAAAGGAGCGGACATCCGCCCATGACCACATTTCGCTATAAGGGCCAGACCAGGGACGGCGCCAAGGTCAACGGCGTGCTCCGCGCCTACGACGAGTTCGAGGCCGCCGACAAGCTGCGGGAGACCGTATCGGTCATCACGCTGCTGGAGCCCATCCCGGAGAAGAAGGAGAGCTTTCTCACCCGCCCCGTGGCCTTTAAGGTCAAGGAGAAGGAGCTGGCTCTGCTCTGCTCCCAGTTTGCCATCATCCTGTCCTCCGGCCTGTCCGTGGAGCGCTGTGTCTCCATGGTGGCGGCCCAGACCCGGAACAAATACCTGCGCCGCATGCTGGACAAGGTGTCGGAGGAGGTGGGCGCGGGCTATTCCCTGGCCCAGAGCTTTGAGAACAACGCCCCCTACCTGCCCAAGACCTTTGTGGAGACCCTCCGCGCCGGCGAACAGTCCGGCACGCTGGAGGAGTGCTTCCAACGGCTGCACAAGTACTACGACCGCTCCGCCAAGACCAAGGCCAAGCTGGTCAGCGCCCTGACATACCCCGCCATGGTCATCGTGGTGGCCATCATCGTGTTCATTATCATCATCGCCGTGGCCGTCCCCGCCTTTACCGACGCTTTCAGCGAGATCGGCAGCGACCTGCCCGGCATCACCAAAGCCCTGATGGCCGTCAGCACCTTCTTCACCCGTTGGTGGTGGGTGCTGCTGGGCATCCTCGCCCTGCTGGTCATCGGCTATCTGGTGCTCCGCCGCACCGACCGGGGCCGGGCGGCCCTGGCGGCGTGGAGCCTTACTAAGGCGCCCCTGCGCCGGATACACTCCATGAGCGCCGCAGGACAGTTCGCCCACAGCCTGGCCACCATGCTCTCCGCGGGACTGCCGGTGCCCCAGGCCCTGGAGGTCACCGGCCACGTCATCAGCAACTACACCTTCTCCCTTGCGGTGCAGCAGGTGAAGCAGAACGTGGAGCGCGGCCGCCCCATTGCCGAGAGCATGGGCGAGATCGAGTACTTCCCCGGCATGCTCACCGAGATGGTGGGCGTGGGCGAGCGCTCCGGCTCTCTGGAGGAGACGCTGGACGTCATCGGCGACTACTACGACAACGAGGTCGCCGTCACCACCACGCGCCTGCTGTCCGTGCTGGAGCCGGCCATCACCATCTGCCTGGCTGTGCTGGTGGTGGTGCTGCTGCTGGCGGTGTATCTGCCCATGTTCACGCTGTACGGCGGCATTTAACGTGTCATCCTCCCGGCGCGCCAACCCGCACCGGGTGCGATATAGATCAAAAAATCTTAAAAAATGAAAGAGGTAGAAATCATGAAGAAACTCACCAACAAGAAGGGCTTCACCCTGATGGAAATGCTGATCGTCGTCGCCATTATCGCTGTTCTGGTGGCTATCGCTATCCCCGTGTTCAACGGCGCCCTGACCAAGTCCAAGGAAGCCGCCGACGTGGCCAACATCCGTGCTGCTTATGCTGAGTGGCAGGTCGGCATCCTGACCGAGAACAAGACCATTCCCGCTGACACCACCGCCTTCCTGAAGGATTCCGATGGCAACACCGTCACCCTGAACTATCCCGACAAGTTCACCAAGGTTGCCGACAAGGACAACACCTTCCAGTATGCCGCCAAGAAGCTGACTGACGGCAATGGCGCTGATGGCAAGACCTATACCTGGCAGCTGGCCAGCGCTACCTTCAACGGCTAAGCACCCAGCACTTTCTAACACCCCTCCCCCCGTCCCGGCCAACCCCTGGGGCGGGGCGGAGCCCCCTATCGTATGTTCCCGGCGCGGGACAGCCGAGGGTTGGCGGCTGTCCCGGTCCCGGGAGAACACAACACACCAAAGGAGCCTTCCCATGCTGTACGCCGCCCCCGCCATCACGATATACAGCTGCTGCATCGCCGCCCTGCTGGGCGCCTGTATGGGCAGCTTTCTCAACTGCGCCGCCTGGCGCATCGTACACGGCGAGAGCGTGCTCCGCGGCCGCTCCCATTGCGACGCCTGCGGCCATGTGCTGTCGCCCCGGGATCTGATCCCGGTGGTCAGCTATCTTCTCAGCCGCGGCCGGTGCCGCTATTGCGGCGCAAAGCTCTCCCCCCGCCACGCCGTGGGCGAGGTTGTGTCCGCGCTGGTGTTCGTGTCGCTGCTGCGCTATGATATTTCGCTCCAGACCCTTGAAGCCTGGTGTCTGGCCTGCCTTTTGCTGGCCTGCGCCTTCGCGGACCTGGAGGGGTACATCATCCCCGACCGCTTTATTGTGGTCGGCGTTGTGCTTTTTTGTATCACCCTGTTTTTTGACCCGGAGCCGCTGCACCGCCTGCTGGACGGCCTCATCGGCGGCGTCGCCGTGGGCGGCGGCGTCCTGCTGCTGGCGCTGCTGATGGAGAAGCTGCTCCGCCGCGACGCCATGGGCGGCGGCGACATCAAGCTGCTGTTCCTGACCGGGCTGTTTTTCGGCTGGCAGCAAAATCTGCTGTGCCTGCTGCTCTCCTGTGTGACCGGCATCCTGTGGGGGCTGCTCCGCGCCAGACGGGGCCAGCCCATCCCCTGGGGGCCGGGCATCGCCATCGGCGCGTGGCTGACGGCGCTGTGCGGTCAGCGCCTCGTCGGGTGGTATCTGTCCCTGCTGTAAGGCGGGCGCCGCGGCGCCGGCTTTCCTGTATCCTGTGAGAAAGAGAGGAACCCTGTTTTGAAGAAGATCGTTGGTTTCGACATCGGCGGCAGCTGCGTCAAGCTGGTGTATTTCGCCGGCGGCAGCCTGAAAAAGGCCGTCACCGTGGAGATCCCGGACAACATGGTGTCCGGCTCAAAGATCCTGTCCATGGACGCCATGGCGGACTTCCTGCGCCAGACCGCCAAAGACAACGGCATCCCCCTGACCAATGCCGCCGTCTCCTTGCCCTCCACCGAGGTGTTCACCCGCGAGCTGACCATGCCCGCCATGACCGAGCAGCAGCTGCGCTACAACCTGCCCTACGAGTTCCGCGACTTCCTGACGGACGAGAAGAGCAAGTACTACTTCGACTACTCCATGCGCGAGGTCACCCACGACAAGGACGGCTATCCCACGGAGATGACGCTGCTGGCCTGCGCCATCCTCAAGGACACGGTGGAGCGCTACCGGGCCATGATGCACCGGGCCGGCTTCAAGCTGCAGGTGCTCACCCCCAGCGAGTGTACCTATTCCGGCGTGCTGGACGCCTACTACCGCCGCACCGGCACACCCAAGACGGATATGTGCGTGGTGAACCTGGGCCACAGTGCCGCCCGCCTCTACATCTACCGCGGCGCCTTTTTCGAGAGCCGTCGGGAGATCGACATGGGCATGGGCCGGCTGGAGGAGCTGGTGGCCCTGCACTGCGGCGTGGACATCCATGTGGCCCACGGCTATGTGCTGCAAAACTACAACAACGTGCTGTCCTCTGACTACGCCGTCGACTTCTACCGCCGCCTGTCGGTGGAGGTGATGAAGGCCGTGAACTTCTTCAACTACAACAACCGGCAGAAGGAACTCACCGACCTGTGCCTGTGCAGCGGCGGCTGCAACATCCTGCCCCTGCGCCAGACGCTGGCCGACACCACCCACCTGCGCATACGCACCGCCCAGGAGCTGCTGGGCGACGAGGTCGCCATCGAGGAACCGTGGATGTACCTGCGCGCCATCGGCAGCGTGAACGAGGGCATCATAGGAGGCTTACAATGATCGCGGAAAAAGAGACTGTAACGTCGGCGGCCCAGCCCGGCGCCGCCGCGCGGAAAATGATCAAGTGCCCCCAGAAGGTGGGCATCAACCTGAATATCCAGGAGGACCGCAGCCGCAATCGCATGACGCTGCTCATCGGCATCCTGGCCATCCTGGCCCTGGTGGCCGTGGTGGTCAACTTCGGCGTGCTGGAGCAGTACCGGCGGCTGGACCGGGCCCAAGCGGCCTATAACCAGGTGCACAGCCAGTATGTCAAGGCCCAGGAGGACCTGGCCGACTACGACCGCGTACTGGTGGAGTACCGCACCTATTCCATGGACTGGATGTCCAACGGCGACGGCGAGATCGCCATCACCGCCGACCGTCAGGAGGCGCTGGACCTGCTGGAGCAGGAGATGCTGACCTCCGGCAGCCTGAGCGCCATCCAGATCACCCAGAACACCATGAACGTGAACATGTCCGGCATGACGCTGACCCAGATCTCCGACATGTTCGCCCGCCTGCGCCTCTCCCCCATCGTGGACAGCGTCACCCTCAACGTGGCCACCACCGAGGAGGGCAGCTCGTCCCTGATGGATTTCACCGTGTGCGTGACGCTGCGCCAGCCGGAGGAGGTGTCTGAATGAACCGTGAGCTTACCAAGCGGGAAAAGACCCTGCTGCTGATCCTGGTGCTGCTGGTGCTGGCTCTGGGCTACTTCAAGCTGATCCTGGAGCCCATCAACGACCAGATCACCACCTACCGCGCCAGCACGGACATCGAGCAGACCCAGCTGGACACCGACCGCGTCAAGCTGGCCCAGCTGGAGCAGATGCGCGCCGCCATCGCCGCCATCAAGGCCACCGGCGAGGAGCGCGCCATCCCCCAGTATGACAACGACGTGGTGCTGATGAAGGACCTGCACGCCATCCTCTCCTCCGCCTCGGAGTACGAGATCGACTGCACCGCCGAGACCACCCAGGACGGCTATCTGGCCCTGCGCCCGGTGGTGCTCACCTACACCACCGGCACCTACGCCCAGTCCCGCAGCATCATCGACGCCGTCTGCGCCAGCGAGAACGTGAACTACCTCTCCAACGTGGACATCCGCTATGACACCAACGACGGCACCTGCAAGACCACCCTGGCTGTCACTTTCTTCGAGATCATGCCCTGAGCGCCGCCCGGGGCCGGAGTATTTCTGCTATGACGCACAAGAACACAAAACCGGATAATCGCGGCTTCACGCTGTCCGAGGTGCTGATCGCGGTGGCCATCCTCATCGTGCTGATGGGCCTGGCCATGATCCCCATCGCCCGCCACCAGCGTGACCTGCGCCAGACGGAGCTGGACGCCAAGGCCGAGACGGTCTATCAGGCCGCCCAGAACCGCCTTTCCCAGCTGCTGGCCAGCGGCCGCATCAGCGACTGCCGCGCCGCCGACGCCCAGCCCATGAACAACATCCCTCTGGACGCCGAGCAGGACAAGTATAAGCCCACCTCCCTGTACTACGTCACCTCCGACGCCAAGCTGGCCGACGGCTCCGCCGCCGCTGCCCTGCTGCCGGAGGGCCAGCTGGAGCGCCAGCTGTGGGACAGCCACTGGGTCGTCGAGTTCGACCCGTCCAGCGGCAGCGTTTACGCCGTGTTCTACAGCGAGAAGCCCATAGACTACACCTTTGACAGCTTCAACAGCCTGCGCTTCCGCGAGCGCCGTCTCAGCGCCGGCGCCGCTGTGGGCTATTACGGCGGCGACAGCATCCAGGCCGAGGCCACCGGCAAGCTGACGCCCAAAATGGAGATCATCAACCAGGAGGAGCTGCTGCTGCGCGTCACCTGCGACACGCCCCGTGACCCCCTGCACTTCTACGTCACCATTTCCGACGGCCAGCACACCACCTCCCGCATGGAGCTCACCGGCACCGAAGTGGTCACCTCCTACCGGACCTACACCGCCACCATGACGCTGGACAGCCTGCGCAGCGACATGCGCTTCAGCCAGCAAAAGCGCTTCCGGTCCCTGACCCCCGGCGCCGACCTGACCATCAAGGTGGAGGTGGAGTGCGAGAGCCGCCTGGTGGACTCCGTCACCGGCACCCTGACCACCAACAGCCTCTTTGCGGAGGTGCGGGACGGCAATACCGCCGTGGTCACCTACGCGCGGCACCTGCAGAACCTGGAAAAGGCCTCCGGCCTGCCCGCGTCCATCACCCGCGCCCTGCAGGAGCAGGACATCTTCTTCGTCAACGACAGCTCTGACGACAGCTGGGACAGCCTGTACGGCACCCGGAAGTTCACCCCCATCAACAACAGCGACCTGACCTATTTCGAGAGCACAGTGGTCCTGGACGGCCAGACCTACCACCCGGTGATCTACGGCCTGCCGGTGGACACCACCGGCGACGGCGGCCTTTTCGCCGCCTTCCACGGCACCATGCGCTCCATCCGCCTGTGCGGCGCCAATATCAAGGCCGCCGGCAGCGCCGGCGCGCTGGCGGGGCGGCTGCTCTCCAACGGCGGCCAGCCCACCGTGCTGGACGGCTGCCAGGTCTACCTCAGCCGTTCCCGGGACAAGCTGGCCACCAAGAGCGAGAAGGACATCTGGCTCAGCGGCAGCACTGTGGGCGGCCTGGTGGGCCAGGTGAGCTACGACCTGACCATCACCGACAGCTTTGCCGCCACCGTGGCCCAGGGCGCCGCCTATGCCGGCGGTCTGGTGGGCAATGCCGGCAGCATCGACGTCACCCTGCGGCACTCCTACGCCGACAGCTACCTGTACGCCACCGACACCCGGGGCGTCACCGGCGGTCTGGTGGGCGGCTGCACCGGCACCACCGACCTGACCCTCACCGACTGCTACGCCGCGGGCTTCCAGCGCGCTGCCGTCACCGCCGGGCTCATCGGCGGCCCCGTCACCAATGGCGACACCCTCAGCGCCTGCTACAGCGTCTGCGCCCCGCTGGGCGACGCCTCCGCCCTGACCTATTCCACCGGCATGCCCTCCTCCGACGGCAGCGTGCCCGTGCTGCGGAGCGTGTACTACCTGTCCCGCGGGCGCAATGACCTCAGCGGCACCACCTACGTCAACAGCGAGACCTGGAGCGGCCAGAACCGTGCCAACGGCGTCGCCGCCCTGGGCAGCGCCTTCACCGCCGAGACCGGCGACACCCAGGCATACAACCTGATGGCCAACATGGGTCTCAGCGCCTACTCCTATCCCCGGCTCACCGGCCTGACCCACTACGGCGACTGGCAGGCGGAATTCGAATCCGGCGCGCTGGCCTATTACGAGCGGTACAGCGACGGCACCTACGGCTTCTTGGGCGCCAACCGCTCCACCCTGAAGACCACCGGCGACGTGACCATCGACGGCTACGGCGTGGTGTTCCACACCAAGCCCACGGAGGCCATGGCCCTTCGGTATTCGCTGGGCGGCGTGACCTACGACACCCAGCTCTACCCCGTCCAGGCCATCGACATGGGCGGCGGCTACTGGCTGCTGCCGCTGCCGGACCAGCTGGTCTACACCACTGAGGTATCCTCTGCCTTCTATCGCACGGTGCAGGTGGATAACGTCACCTATTATTACAATCCCCACTTTGTCTGCCCGGTATCCCAGGGCAGCACCATGCCCGGCGCGCCCACCGAGGTGGGCATCCGCACGGCGCGGCATCTCTATGACCTGAGCCTGTACTACGACGCGTACACGGCCTGTCTGGACCGTCGTACCACCTTCCAGCAGGAGCGCCCAGTGGACTACAGCACCTATAGCTGGGCCGCCGCCTGGTTCGCGCCGGTCGCAGAGCAGCGGCCCATCGGCAGCAGCGACGTCCATCCCTTCACCCACACCTACGACGGCGGGGAGTACACCATCCAGGCCCCGGCCCTTACCGGCGAGACCGGCGGCAGCTATGCCGGCCTGTTCGGCCTGAACAAGGGCACCCTGCGCAACATCGTGCTGCTCACCGCCGGGCAGTCCCGCGCGGTGACGCTGCCGGGCCTGCTGTCCATGCGCACCGCCTATATCGGTACGCTGTCCGGCCGCAGCGACGGCACCATCTACAACTGCGCCGTAGCCGGGTATACCCTGGACGGCGACGTCCGCCACGGCGGCGTGCTGTACATGGGCGGCCTGACCGGCTACAACAGTGGCAGCATCCGCACTTCCGCCGTCAGTATGCCCAAGCTCACCGCCAGCAGCCTGTACGCCAGCCTTTATGCCGGCGGCTTCGTGGGCGGCAACAGCAGCCTGATCCAGCAGAGCTACACCATGGCCAACGTGGACATCCTGCAGATCAGCGGCGGCGGCGTCACCCTGGGCGGCTTTGCCGGGCAGAACATCGGATCCCTGCGCAGCAGCTACTGTGCTTCCTCCCTGACCTCCCCCGGCGCGGACACCTTCGGCTTTGCCCCCGCCAACGGCTCGGTGGTCAACTCCTACTACCTCAACGACGGCACCTATCACTTTATCGACACCGTGCATCTGTATGAGTACGATGACGACTCCGGCGCCCAGCCGGTAAACGAGCAGACGTTGACCGCCCTGCGCAGCCGTCTCAGCGGCTTCGGCAGCGTGTCCGCCGGCAACACCTACCGCCACGACAGCACCCAGAACTCCGCCGGCAAGGCCTATCCCTACCCCGGCGTCGTCACTTCCCGCAGCGGCAGCCGCGTGCACTACGGCGACTGGGTCACCCCGGCGGATATGGGTGCTCTGGGCATGCTGTACTGGGAGTATGAGGAGGGTGGCAGCCACTCCGGCTATCACTTCTCCTACATCGGCTACGAGGACGCTGAGCTGAAGAGCCACAGCAGCCTTTGCACCTCCCACAACGACGGCGGCATCATCACCGCCTACGGCTACGGCTACTACTGGCTCAACGGCAGCCAGGAGCCCACGCTGACCACGTTCAACACCACAGCGGAGGGCCTGTATCCCGCGGCGTCCGCCGCGCTGGAGACCCAGATGCCCCGCTTTCGCTTCGTCACCTACCGCACCTCCGACACGGGGCTGCGGCTGACCACCGGCACCCAGGGCAACGGCACCTGGTACCTGTCCCAGGGTGATTTCCGCCTGGTCTTTACCGTCAGCCCCTTCTTCGGCAACGCCTTTGCGCTGTCCTCCGAGGCTGCGCCCGGCACCGACGCCCACCCCTACCAGACCCGCTCCGTGGAGCAGCTGCAATACATCAACTGGAGCTATTTCAATGGCGCGGGCAGCACGACGCGCGATGTCACAGGCAGTAATAGTGACTACAAGTATTATCCCTATTTGCAATACACCAACCGCCGCGGCAATGCGCTGCAGACAAAGGCGATGGCGCTGGCCGGCGACAGCACCGGCGGCCCCCGTCCTATCCTCACCTGGCAGCAGACCCACGACCTCAACGGCGCAGGACACGGCACCGCCGCCGACGGCACGGCCGCAAACTACGACTTCCACCCCATTGCCGGCGCGGTGAACAACGGCCAGTTGAACAGGGGCAATGAAACCTATGATCTGACGCTGTACAACTGGTTCGGCGGTATCTACGACGGCGGCAACTACTACATCAAGAATGTGAACATCACCTCCCATTGCTACAACGTGGGTCTGTTCGGTACCACCGCCGGCGCGGAGATCAAAAACATCGTGCTCTACAGCGACAACGACGCCGTTATCCAGCGCAAGACCAACGCCACCCCCGCCTCCGGTGCCACCGGGCCGGAGAATTACGCCACCTCCTACGCCCTGGGCGGTCTGGTAGGCATTGCCTACGACTATGATGAAAACCTGAAGGACAAGACGAAGGTCAGCACCATCAGCAACTGCGCTATCGCCGGCTACACCGTGACCGACAACAGCAAAAACCGGCAGTTCTTGGGCGAAGCCGCCATCGGCGGGCTGGTGGGCGTATCCAGCGCCAATCTGAACAGGTGCTCCGCCGTGGTCAAGCTGAATATCAACTGTACCCACCGCTACGCCAACACCGGCGCCATGAATAAGGCCCAGTGGGGCAACTATGTCCGCGTGGGCGGTCTGGTGGGCGGCGTCCGCTATGATGTGTCGGACTGCTACACCGGCGGCAGCATCACCGTCGCCAGCGATCTGCTGAACGAGCGCATCCTTACCGGCGACAGCACCAACACCTCCTTCGTGAATCGCTATGAGACGGCGCCTAAATCCGTCAAAATGACCCAGGGCGGCGCAGAGGCCGGCCCGGACACCTACGTGTACATCGGCGGCATCGGCGGCAGCGGCTTCTCCGCCACCTTCTCCAACTTCTCCGGCAGCAAGGACGGCCAACCCACCTACAACAACTGCTACACCTACATGACCTTCCCTGCCATGGAGGGCACCATCACCGGCATCTCCCTCATCGGCAGCATCGCCGACCGCGCCGGCGTGAACGGCGGCACCGCCCAGCTGACCATCAACAACTGCTACTACCTGGACAGCAGCGCCGCGATCTCCTTCAACAGTCTCCCCACCTTCTACAGCAAGTCCAACAGGACCTGGTCCCCATCCCAGCGGCAATACATCTACACTTACTACTCCCTGGCCACCCTGCTGAGCACCGATACCGCGCGGATGGATATGCTCCGTGGCGATCTGAGCTATCTGTCCAAGTACACATGGAACACCGGCAGCAGCCCCTACACCATCAACGGCCTTACCGCCCTGACCTACGACCAGATGTCCGCCAAGACCTCCGCCGACAGCAAGACCTTCACGGAAATGCTCAACGGCGACGGCGGCGCCAGCTACGACTGGGTCACCATCAAGGACGGCGACCTGCCCGCCGACGGCAAGTACAGCTTCCCCGGCAGCGCCGCAGCCCTGCAGGGCCAGAACTACCCCTTCCCCACCGTGCTGACCCAGGCGACCCAGTACGGCACCGCTCATCTGCACTACGGCGCATGGCCCACCTCCGGTCTGTACTGGAGCAACGGCCTGCTGTCTCTGGACCGTATCACCACCCCCACCGCCACGCTGACGCTGACCTTCTCCGGCGACGCCGGGGACGAGCTCCCCGTCATCACCTGCGCCCGGGACGATGTGGTGACCGTCTCCGAGCCGGTGCGTACCTCCGCCTCCGGCGAGCGCCCCACCACCTACACCGTGGAATTCACCGGCAAGGCCGTGGGCTCCACCGAGGTCTACGCCCAGCTCAGCGGCTACACGGCCCGCATGCTGGTCAGCGTCACCTCCGTGCTGGACATCACCGTCACCGGCCTGCCGGATGACAACTTCTTCGTGGGCGACACCGCCACGCTGGGCCTGTCCGTCACCAACAGCCGCGGCGAGACCCTTACCAACGTGGACTGGGAGGTCATCGCCAGCGCCGGCAGCTCCATCCTCTCGGTCTCCCCGGTGAACAAGACCACCCAGCCCGTCTCCGTCACCCTGACCGGTACCGGCGAGGGCGAGGACATGCCGCTGGTGACCGTCCGCTTCACCGTCAACGGCGAGACCTTCACCGGCCAGCGGCGGCTGATGATCCCCGTCCGCATGCAGGGCGTGCTGGGCATCGCCAACGCCTCCGATCCGGGATCCCCGTCCTACGTCCAGGGCATCATGACCCGTGACGGCGCCTCCTTCGAGAAGGACGCAGACATCGCCGCCAGCGCCGTGCTCACCAAGGCCCCCTACACCGACCGGCCCGCCTACACCGGCGCGTCCCTGTACCTGTACAGCCGCGGCAGCGCCGCGGACGGCCTCACGGTGTCCGCCGTCACGGTGACCACCGGCAGCGGCACCGGCGCCAAGCACTACGACGCCCTGTCCGATGCCGACCGCACCTACCGCGTCACCGTGGGCGAGTCCCTGACCGACGCCTCCGGCGCCTTCACCCTGCGTCCCCTGACCATCAAGGGCCCGCAGACCGGCCCCGTCACCCTCACCGTCACCCTGACGGACGCCGAGGGCCGCAGCTTCACCCTGTCCGTCCCCTACACGCTGACCGAGCCCGACACCCAGGTCACCGCCACCCTCCGGGTGGGCGATGCCACCCTGACGCTGCCGGTGACCTACGGCTCCGCCCCCTCGGCGGAGGCCCTCAGTCAGCTGCTGGCGGACCACAGCATCCCCGAGGCCGGCATTCTCAGCTGGACGCCGGACATCACCCAGGTCCTCTATGAGGACACGGCCTTTACCGCCGTCCTGGCGGAGTCTAAGCCCGACCCTGAGCCTGCGCCCCCCGCCACGGAGGACGCCGACGTCCCCAAGGACCCGGACAACACCAATGATCCCCAGGTACCGGACACCTCCGACACCTGAGCCGCCGCAGAAAGGAGGCCATCCCATGCGCAAACTGAACAATGACCGCGGCGCCACATTGCTGATGGCCCTCCTTCTGCTGCTGGTGGCCAGCATGGTCAGCGTGGTCATCCTCTCCGCCGCCACCACCTCGGCCCGGCACCTGGAGACGGACCGCGCCGCCCAGCAGGCGTACCTGACCGTCAGTTCCGCGGCCCAGCTGCTGCGGGACGACATCGCCGCCTCCTCCTTCCGGCAGGAGACGGTGCGCACCACCTACTTCAACGGTGTCACGGAGGAAAAAGTCTCTCCCGCCGTGCTGCAATCCCCCGGTGTCATGGCCGACTGGCTCACCGCCGGCAAGGACGCGGTGGACCGCGGCCGGCCCTTTACCGACACCGTCACCCTCTCCCTGCCCGTCACCGCCGGCGTGGCCGACGTCACCGCCCAGTTCACCATGGACGAGAGCTACGACATCACCGTGCTGCTCTCCCTGGCCGACGGCGGCGATGCCGACTGCCGCCTGGTGCTGACCCTGCGGGAGGACCGGGCAGCTCCCAGCGTGACCACCGTCAGCGGCACAGGCTGGTTCGTCTCCAGCGTCACGACCACCACCACGACCCTGTCCTGGTCGCTGTCCGGCGCACAGATCGGAAAGGAGGCGGTCGTATCAGAAAGCTGAATGACCGGCGCGGCGAGACGCTGGTGGAGACGCTGGTGGCCATTCTGGTCATCGTGCTGACCTTCGCCTTCCTGACCACCGCCGCCCTCTCCGCCGCCAAGATCAACGCCAAGGTGCGCGACACCGACGTCTCCTTCCGCTACAGCGACGCACCCACCGGCGACACCACGCTGACGCTCTCCGGCAGCGGCACCCGCCGCGGCAGCACCACCGTGACGCTCTATGAGAACAACGGCTACCTCTATTACACCGCGGAGGGGGATACGCCATGAAAAAGCTTCGTGACCGCCGCGGCTTTACCCTTACTGAGCTGCTGTGCGCCGTGCTCATCGTGCTGCTGATCAGCGCCCTGCTGCTGGTGGGCATCCGCTTCGCCGGACGGACCTACAACAGCGCCATGAAGCTGTCCGAGGCCCAGGAGCTCTGCTCCACCCTCACCAGCGTCATCAGTGACAAGCTGCGCTTCTGCGGCACCGTCACCCAGGACGAGAACGGCGGCGTGACCCAGATCTTCATCCAGAACATCGGCAGCGTGGAGGGCCAGGGCGAGGCCTTCCAGATCAGCGACAAGGGCCAGCTGCTGCTGGGCGACAGTCCGCTGCTCAGCGGCGGCGCCTATCCCCGGGGCCTGCGGGTGCGGAATGTCTCCCTGTCCTACCACAGCGACACGGAGGTCTTTACCGTGGTCCTGCAGGTGGGCGACGCACAGGACATCCTGTCCGAGACCACCTTCGACGTGCAGCGCCTCAACCACACTTGAAATACCCTGAAATGCGCCGGAAGGCCGCGCTTCGCGCGGCCTTCCTCTTTTCCCCGGCATAAAAGCGCCCCTCATCTCCGGATGAGGGGCGCTTTGCCTGTTTTTTTACTTCTTAAAGCTGTCCTTCAGCGACACACTGCGGTTGAACACCAGATGCTCCGCGGAGCAGTCCCGGTTGTCCAGGCAGAAATAGCCCACCCGCATGAACTGGAACGTAGGCGCGTTAACGCCGGTGCGGTTTTCCTGCTTGTCGAACTCCGCCGCCACCTTGCGCATCTCCGGCTCCACCTTGCAGCCGGTGAGCACCGTCAGGCTGTCGGGGTTCAGGCAGTCCAGGAAATCCTTGTCCGGGCCGTCGGGCGCGGCATCGGAGAACAGGTTGTCATACTGCCGCACCTCGGCGTCGATGCAGTTCTCCGCGTCCACCCAGTGCAGGGTAGCGCCCTTGACCTTGCGTCCGTCGGCGGGGTCGCCGCCACTGGAGGCCGGGTCGTACTCGCACAGCACCTCCACCACCTTGCCGCTCTCGTCCTTGACGCAGCCGGTGCACTTCACCAGATACGCGCCCTTCAGGCGGCACTCCGGGCCGTTGGGGGTCAGTCGCTTGTACTTGGGCACCGGCACCTCCATAAAGTCGTCCTCCTCGATCCACAGGTGGCGGGAGAAGGTGATGTCGTGGGTGCCCTGGGCCGGGTCGGTGGGGTTGTTCTCCACGGCGAAGGTCTCGCTCTTGCCCTCGGGGTAGTTAGTCACGGTGAGCTTCACCGGGTGCAGCACCGCCATGGTGCGCTCCGCATGGGCGTTAAGATCCTCCCGCAGGCAGTGCTCCAGGAAGCTGTATTCGATGGTGTTGGGGGACTTGGCCACGCCGATGCGCTCGCAGAAGCTGCGGATGGCGGCGGCGGTATAGCCCCGGCGGCGCAGGCCGCACAGGGTGGGCATGCGGGGGTCGTCCCAGCCGGAGACGTAGTTCTCCTCCACCAGCTTGCGCAGCTTCCGCTTGGACATCACCGTGTGGTCGATGCCCAGCCGGGCGAACTCGATCTGCCGGGGATGGGCGGGCAGCTCGCAGTGCTCGATGACCCAGTTGTACAGGGGCCGATGGGCCTCAAACTCCAGGGAGCACAGGCTGTGGGTGATACCCTCCAGCGCATCCTGAATGGGGTGGGCGAAGTCGTACATGGGATAGATGCACCACTTGTTGCCCTGCCGGTGGTGGCTCATGTGGTTGATGCGGTAGATCACCGGGTCGCGCATGTTGAAGTTGCCACTGGTCAGGTCGATCTTGGCCCGCAGCGTCATAGCGCCGTTGGGGAACTCCCCGGCCCGCATACGGGCGAACAGGTCCAGGCTCTCCTCGATGGGCCGGTCGCGGTAGGGGGACACAGCCGGGATGCCGATGTCGCCGCGGTTGGCCTTGAACTCCTCCGGCGTCAGCTCACAGACGTAGGCCAGCCCCTTTTTGATCAGCAGCACCGCCTGACGGTAGTCCTCCTCGAAGTAGTCGCTGCCGTAGAAGAACCGGTCGCCCCAGTCAAAGCCCAGCCAGTGGATGTCCTGCTTGATGGCCTCCACGAACTCCTCGTCCTCCTTGGTGGGGTTGGTGTCGTCCATGCGCAGGTTGCACAGGCCATTATAGCGCTCTGCGGTGCCGAAGTCGATGGTCAGCGCCTTGCAGTGCCCGATGTGCAGATAGCCGTTGGGCTCCGGCGGGAAACGGGTGTGAACGGTCATTCCCTGGAACTGACCACCCTCTGCGATGTCCTCGTCGATAAAGCTCAGAATAAAGTTTTTACTCTCCGTTACCTCTTCCGTCTCAGGGGTATTGGTCTTTTTTTCCTCGGTCATTGTTTCACACTCCTTGTTGATCCATAGTCTCATTTTGTCTCATTCTGTATACAAAGACAGACAATTATTATACGCTAAAAGTCCCGGAAAAGCAATAGCCTGTCCCCCGCTCTGCCCCCTCTTTTCGCTTCTTTTTACAGCGCGTCGAATTCCTCACGGGTCAGCAGCAGGTTCAGCGCCTCCAAAAAGCCGTTGGCCGTCAACCGCTCCGGTAAACCTAATTTTCGTTGCATTCTCAGCCTTTCTATGTTGCTGTCCGGTCCGATCAATCCCTTCTCCAGCAGGTCCGCCTTGGTGATCCCCGCGCCCTGCGGGGGCGTCTCCTGCCCCTCGAGCGTCGCGCCTGCGCGGCGCAGACTCTCCACAATTATCTCCGGTTTCATGCCCTCAACGCCGATTTTGTGCTCTTTTCCGTACTTTTTCTTCCGTTTCTCCTTGCCGTACACATCCGGGATATACGCCTGCTTCACCCCCTCCGGCGGCAGGCATCCCTTCAAGTGGTTCCGTATCACAAAGCCCGCTCCATCCGCATCTGTCAGCAGTATTATCCCCCGTTTTTCCGCTAAACTGCGCAAATACGCAACTTTTTCCTTGTCATTGAACAGTGCAAAGCCGCCCACCTCCACCACGGAGGCGTCCACCGCCTGCAGCACCGCGTTTTTGTCGTAGCGCCCCTCCACCACAATGACCTCTTTTACCCGTGGTTTTGTCATTTTTCACCCGCCAATTCCACTAAAAGCTGCTTTAAAAGGCCCTCATTGTCCTTATTTCTGTCACTTTTCATGCGCCGGTCCGCCACCTGGCAGCGCTTGACCGCCTCCCGGCACCAGCCGCGCCTGACCCCCCGCGCCGAGCTGATCAGGTTATTGGCCTGCCACGGGGACATCTTGGGCCACAGCGTGCGCAGCCAGGCGGCGTCCTTGCCGCCGTCGATGGCCAGCCGCGCCGCGTACAGCTGCCGCACCGTCAGGCCCAGGGCCGCCAGAATGCGCAGCGGCTCCTCCTGCATGCGCAGCAGCTCCGCCAGCAGCTCCGCCGCCCGGTCCTGTCGGCCCTCCGTCACCGCCTTGGTCATGTCGAACACCCGCGCGTCCAGCACCGGGTCCGCCACGGCGTCAATGTCCGCCGCGGTGACCTGCGGGCCCTTGGCATAGGCCGCGATCTTGGCGATCTCCGGCACCAGGCCCGCCATCAGGCTGCCGCAGGTGAACAGCAGATGATCCACCGTGGCGGCGTCGATGTCCTTTCCGGCGGCGGCGAAGCGGCGGCGCACCCACCGCTGCAGCCGCTGCTGCCCCTGCTGGGCAAACTCGATGACCTGTGCGTGCTCCGCCAGCGCCGCGGTAAGCTTTTTCAGCTTTCCGTCGGTTTTATAGGGGATCTGCCGGTACAAAAACACCAGCGTGCAGTACTCCGGGAAGTCGTTCAGCAGGGCCACCAGCGCGCTGCGCTGGGCCTCGTCCAGCTTGAAGAGGTCCATGTCCTCCACGGTGACCAGCGTGCGCTGGGCCATCATGGGCATAGCCTCCGCAGCCTCCACGATCTCCTGGACGGTCAGGCCCTTCCCGCCCAGACGGTGAAAGTTGAATTCCTCAAAGCCCTCCGGCACCAGCAGCTGCTGCAGCTCGGTCAGCGCCTGCTGCAGCAGGTACGTCTCCTCGCCGTGGAACACATAGACATTGCCGATATCGCCGGCGCGCAGCGCGGCGTGCAGCTCCTCGTAGCCCAGGCCCTTTTCCTTTTTCTCCTTCGCCATATTATCCTCTATTATCCTCCGTTCACGGTGATGCGCACCGTCCCCTGCTGGTCCGTGCGCCATATATCCGCGCCCACGGCCAGCAGCCGCTGGAGCGTCTGCTCCGACGGGTGGCCGTAGTTGTTGTCGCCCACGCTGATCACCGCCGCCTCCGGGGCCACGGCCTTCAGGAAATGCATATCCGAGCTGTAGCGGGAACCGTGGTGGCTGACCACCAGCACCTCGATGTCCGGCAGCGGGTACTTCTCCACCAGCTTGCGCTCGGTGGGGCCGGACATGTCGCCGGTGATGAGCAGGTCGAAATCCCCGGCGCTGACCAGGGCGGTCAGGCCCAGCTCGTTCAGGTCGCCGCCGGACTGCACCGGCGGGTAGATGGTCACGCGGCTGTCGCCCAGGGCGCACACCGCCGTCTCCGTCACATAGACCACCTGCGCACCCTTTTCCTGCGCCAGGGCAGTCAGGCGGTCACGGACGCCGTATTCATCCTCGATGTCCGGCAGGTACACCGTCCGCACTGGGACGCGGCGCAGCACCTCATACAGGCCGTTGGTATGGTCGGCGTGGTAGTGGGTGACCACCATGGCGGTCAGCTCCCGGACGCCCATGCTGTGGAGCGTGTCGGCGGCCAGACCGCCGGGATCCTCATAGCTGTTGCTGCTGCCGCAGTCCACCAGCGCCGTCTCGCCGCCGGAGGTGAGGATAACGCTCTCCCCCTGGCCCACATCCAGCGCCAGGGCGGACAGCACGCCGTATTGATAGCTCTGCCGGTTGACATAGACAGCCGCCGTCAGCGTCACCACGGACAGCGCGGCAGCCAGCAGATACTTCCGCTTTCCGTCCGGCGTCACGGCGCAGCCGATGAAGGCGGTGTAGAGGAACAGCAGCCAGTAGACCAGATAGGGGGCCGTGAAATACACCGCGTGGTAGCGCCAGGACATCATGGTGTTTGCCACCCAAAGGATGTAGCGCACCAGCAGCCAGGACAGCCAGCCCGCTATCCTGGCCAGCGGCAGCCAAACGAAGCCCGCCAGCGTCGTCACAAAGGCGGCCATGAAGCTCCAGCCCGCCGCCGGCACCGCCAGCAGACTGGACAGCGGCGCTACCAGCACGAAAATACGGAAGTACCAGGCCGTCAGCGGCGCGGTGAACACCACGGCACTGAGGGTAGCGGACAGGTTGGCCGCCACAAAGCACAGCACGGCGCGGAAGGGGCGGTTCTTGCCCCGGTACCAGCCGGCCAGCAGCTTGTACAGCCGGGGCGAGAGCAGCACCATGCCCAGCGTGGCGGAAAAGCTCAGCTGCAGGCTTACGCTGGCCGCGGCAAAGGGGTTGCCCAGCAAAATCACCAGCAGGGCGGCGGCCAGACTGGTCAGCGGGTCGCTGCCCCGGCGGAACAGCGGCGCGATCAGCAGGAAAAGCTGCATGACGCAGGCGCGGACCACCGAGGGGCTGAGGCCCACCATCACCATATAGAACAGCAGCAGTGGGATGGTCACGGCGCACAGAAGCCCCTGACGCCGGGGCGTCAGCAGCGCCAGCAGGGACACCAGAAAGGCGCAGTGGAGGCCGGACACGGCAAACAGATGGGCCAGGCCCGTCTCCTGCATGGCCAGATAGTCTCCCTCGTCCATGGCGGACTTGTCGCCGGTCAGCTCCGCCGTCAGGAAGCCGCTGACGTGGGCGTCCGACCACACGGCGGCGATCTTCTCGCGGAAGGCCCTGGCCATCCGCTGGGGCAGCCAGCGCAGAGAGTCGGCGTCGCCGTCGCCCGTGGTCACGGCGCCCTTGCCGTACAGCAGGGCGTACACGCCCCGGGCGTTGAAATGGGTCACATCGTCGTTTTTAAAATGGGCGGCGGACTGCCACTGGGCCGTGCCGGACACCGTATTTCCCGGGCGCAGGGACAGCAGCTCCGTCTCGCCGTACAGCACGGCCTTGGCCCGGCGGAAGCCGTCCAGCGTCACGGTGACCTTGGCGCCCCGCTTCGTCTCCTGCGGCCAGTCGCATACGGTGGCGGAAAAGGCCGACACCGCGCCGCAGCGGTCCTCCACAGGCTGGCGCACCAGGCAATCATACCCGGTGTGATAGACCAGCGACAGAGCCAGCGGTATCAGGATCAGCAGCCCGCGGCGGAAGTATTTCCGCTTCCGCGCCGCCAAGCACCACACCAGTGCCAGCAGAGCCGCCGCTCCGGCGGCGTACAGCTGCCAGCCGTCCCAGGGGAGCAGCGCCGCCAGAAAGACGCCGGCGGCAAAGGAGAAGCCGATGGTGGCCAGCACGCGCATATCGATCTCCCCTCCCCCCTGCTGTGTATCGTATCGGTTTATTATACCAAATATGGCCGCTGATGACAATGAGCGTTTTTCGATAAGCCGAGAAAAGCCGCCCGGAGGGCGGCTTTTCTGTGTTCTTGGATGCTCGTTACACGCGGGAGAGCTTGTCGTTGCACTTCTGCAGGAAACGGGCGTTGTCGATGATGGCGCGGGTGTGGGTGCCCTCGCCGATCAGGCCCTCGGCGTCGTGGGCGGTGACCTTGAAGGTGATCATCTTGCCGTTGGCGGAGATGCCCGTCACCTCGGCGGTAGCAGTGACCTTCATGCCCACGGGCGTGGGGGCCAGGTGGCTGGAGCTGATCTCCGTGCCCACAGTACCCTTGCCCTCTGGCAGCTCCGGCTGCACGCACTGCATGGCGGCGTACTCCATCAGGCCCATCATAAAGGGGGTGCCGAACACCTCCAGAGCGCCGGAGCCGATGGCCTTGGCAGTCATGTCGGGGGTGACGGTCTTTTCAGCGGTATAGGTCATGCCGATCTCGATCATGTTGGTTTGTCCTCCTGATTTGCATCTTTTGTTTGCACGCTGCCTCGGATGTTATACACCCAACTGCGTCCAAAGCTTGTCGTAAAACTTCAGCGTCTCCTGGGGCAGGTTGACGTACAGCTCGCAGCGCGCACGCTCCTCGTCGGGGATGGCCATGATGTTGTAGATCTCCTCGTCCAGCGGCTCGTCATAGGTCTCCTCATAGTAGGCGGGGTACTCCGCCAGAGCCTCGGCGTTGGGAGAGGCGTACCAGATGTAGTCCATGTTGGCCAGATTGCACTCGGTGGAGGCGATGAAGTTGATCCACTCCTGCGCCTCGTCCTTGTGCTGGCTGGACTTCAGGACACACATGGCGTCCACGAACCAGTTGCTGCCCTCCTGGGGGATGACGAAGGCCAGATCCTCGTTGTTCTCCAGCATGGTCAGGTAGTCGCCGGCGTAGTACATGGCGATGGCGGCGTTGCCGCCCTCCATCTTCTGGAACACCTCGTCCATGACGAAGGCCTGGTAGACGCCCTTGTCCTTGGCGGTCTTGACCAGCTGGAAGGCCTCGGTCAGCTGGCTCTCGTCGGTGGTGTTGATGTCGTAGCCCAGGTAGCACAGGGCGGCCATCAGCGCGTCGCGGGAGTTGTTGATCATCAGCACCTGACCGGCGTACTGCTCGTCGAACATGGCGCCCCAACTGGTGATGGGCTCCGACACCATGGTGGTGTTGTAGATGATGCCCACGCTGCCCCAGGTGTAGGGCACGGTGTACTTGTTCTCCGGGTCGTAGCTCAGATGGGTGAACTGGGGATCGATCTTCTGGAAATTGGGGATGGCGCTGTAGTCCAGCTCGGCCAGCATGCCCTCCTGGATCAGCCGGGCGATCATGTAGTCGGAGGGGACGATAACGTCGAAGTCCGCGCCGCCCATTTTGATCAGGGAGTACAGGGCCTCGTTGCTCTCAGCGGTCTGGTAGTTGACGCGGATGCCGGTCTTCTCCTCGAATTCGGTGATCAGGGACTCATCGATATACTCGCCCCAGGAGCAGACGTTGACCACGCGCTCGCTGCGGGCCGCGGCACCGGTGACCACCAGCAGTACCACCAGGACGCAGGCCATGGCCACGGCGCCGAGCTTCTGCCACAATCCGGCATTTTTCCGGGGTGCGGGGGCCGGCGCTGCCGCGGAAGCCTCGTGATGGGCCGCGCGGTGGTGCTCGGCGTGGTTCTCCCGCAGGTTGATGATGGCCAGCAGGACGATGACCGTGACGAACAGCAGCGTGGACACGGCGTTGATCTCCGGGCTGACGCGCTTCTTGGTCATGCCGTAGATGGTCATGGCCAGCGTGGAGGACGAGGTGCCCGCCGTGAAGTAGCTGATGATGAAGTCGTCGATGGACATGGTGAAGGCCGTCAGCGCGCCGGAGACGATGCCGGGCTTGATCTCCGGGATGATGACCTTCCAGAAGGCCTGCATCCAGGTACAGCCCAGGTCCTGGGCCGCGTCGATGAGGTTGCGGTCCATCTGCCGCAGCTTGGGCCCCACGGACAGGATGACGTAGGGGATGTTGAAGCAGATATGGGCGATGAGCAGCGTGCCGAAGCCCATGGTCAGGCGCTCCGGCAGCACCACCAGGGACTGCCAGCCGTTGACCCAGACAGCGAAGCTGTGCCAGCCGTTGAAGAACACCACGAACAGCAGGCACAGGCTGACGCCGGTGACGATGTCCGCGTTCATCATGGGAATGTTGTTGACGGCCATCAGCCCGGTGCGGGCCCGGCGGCGCATACCGTAGAAGCCGATGGCGGCAAAGGTTCCCGCCACGGTGGCGATAATGGTGGCCAGCAGGGACACCAGCAGCGTGGTATAGACGCTGTGCATGATCAGCCGGTCGTTGAGCAGCTCGGCGTACCAGTGGAGGGAGAAGCCCTTCCAGACGCTGGAGCTGTTGCCGGCGTTGAAGGAAAAGACGATCAGGATGATGATGGGGGCGTACAGGAACAGGCCCACCAGGATCATCAGCAGACGATCGCCGAAGGAGTTGCCTTTTCTCTGTCTCATAGCATCACCGCCTGTTCCTCGCCCTCACCGAAGCGGTTCATCACCAGCATACAGATGACGACGATGACCATCATCACCAGGGAAATGGCCGCGCCCAGCTGCGGGTTATAGGCCCCGCCCAGGAACTGCCGCTCGATCAGGTCGCCCAGCAGCAGCTCCGTTCCGCCGCCCAGCATACGGCTGATGGCGAAGGTGGACACCGAGGGCACAAAGACCATGGTGATGCCGGACAGCACGCCCGGCAGGCTCAGGGGCAGGATGACCTTGCGGAACACGGTGACGGTGTTGGCGCCCAGGTCACGGGCTGCCTCCAGCAGGGAGTGATCCAGCTTGCAGATCACGGAGTAGATGGGCAGGATCATGAAGGGCAGGTAGTTATAGACCATGCCCAGCACCACGGCGCCCTGGGTATCGATCATGGTGAAATACTCCAAGCTGCTGCCGGTCAGGTGGTTGTACAGGGCGATGATGCCCAGCTTCTGGAACAGCTGGTTCAGCAAGCCGTTGTTCTCCAGAATGGTCATCCAGGAGTAGGTGCGCAGCAGGAAGTTCATCCACATGGGCAGCATGATCAGCACCATGGCTGTCCGGCGGAAGCGCTCGCCCTCCCGGCTCAGCAGATAGGCCACCGGGTAGCCCAGCAGCAGGCAGATGGCCGTGGCGATCAGAGCCAGCTTGAAGGAACGGCCGAACACCGTGGCGTAGCCGCCCATCTGGACGAAGTTGTCCAGGGTGAAGCCGCCCTCGGCCCCGGAAAAGGCGTAGACCACCATGATGACGATGGGCGCCACCACGAAGATCGCCATCCAGACCACATAGGGCACGGCGAAATGGGAGAGCTTACTCTTCATCCTCGCTCTCCTCCTCTTCCGGCTCGGCGCCGGCGTCCGCCAGTTCCTCGTATTCCTCGGAGTAGGAGGAATAATCGCCGAACAGCCCGGAGTACTCGCTCTTCTTCATGATGTGGAAGCCCTCGGGGTCGATCTTCACGCCGATGCGCGCCCCCACCGGGGAGTGATCAGTGGTCTGGATCAGCCACTTGAAGCCGCGGAAATCCACGATGATGTCGTACTGCATGCCCTTGAAGGTCACGTTGGTCACGGTGCCCACCAGCTGGCCCTGCTCCACGGGGACGATGTCGATGTCCTCGGGACGGATGACCACGTCCACCGGCTCGTTCTCGGCAAAGCCGCCGTCCACGCAGGGGAACTCCTTGCCGTACATTTTCACGACCTTGTCCCGGACCATGGTGCCGTTGAGGATGTTGCTCTCGCCGATGAAGTCCGCCACGAAGGCGTTCTTCGGCTCGTTGTAGATGTCCTCCGGGGTGCCGATCTGCTGGATGCGTCCCTTATCCATGACCACCACAGTGTCGGACATGGTCAGGGCCTCCTCCTGATCGTGGGTGACATATATAAACGTGATGCCCATCTGCTGCTGGATGCGTTTCAGCTCGTTCTGCATGTCCTTGCGCAGCCGCAGATCCAGTGCGCCCAGCGGTTCGTCCAGCAGCAGCACCTTGGGGCGGTTCACCAGTGCGCGGGCAATGGCCACACGCTGCTGCTGGCCGCCGGAGAGCTGGTCGACACGCCGGCGGTCGAAGCCCTTCAGGCTGACGACCTCCAGCATTTCGCCGACGCGCTGGCGTATCTCGTCCTCCGGCACCTTGGCGATGCGCAGGCCGAAGGCGATGTTTTCAAACACGTCCAGATGCGGAAACAGCGCATATTTCTGGAACACCGTGTTGATCTGCCGCTTGTGGGGCGGGACATCATTGATCCTCTCGCCGTCGAAGGTCACGTCGCCGCTTGTGGGCGTGGTGAACCCGCCGATGATCCGCAGTGTGGTGGTCTTGCCGCACCCACTGGGGCCAAGCAGCGTGAGGAATTCGGAATCGTTGATGTAAAGATTGATGTGATCGAGAACCAGCTCGTCGTCAAACGCCATGCAGAGATCCCGCAGGCGAATCAACTCTTTGGACATTTATCCTCCTCCATTCATCAGTAAAATAGCCCCCCTCCGGTGGGCTGCCGACGCGTCTGTTCACGCGCTGCTTTTCCCGTCGAAAGATGGCGAGTACACTATATATAAAAGCGCCGGGAAAGTCAATGGATTTTCCTGTTTTTCCCGGAAAAAAATACGCGGGGCGGCCGCTGCCGCCCCGCAGGGTCCTTTTACCCGAAATATTTGTCCCGGAAGGGGACGTTTTCCACCGTAAAGCTGCGGCCCCGCAGATAATTCAGGTGTCCCGCGTCCGTGGGCAGATCAAAGGTCAGCTTATAGGCGTACAGCGCCTGCCGAGTCTCGCCGTAGCGGCGGTTCACGTCGCCCCGGCCGTACTTGCCGTCCCCCAGCAGCGGGCAGCCCAGGTCCGCCATGGTGGCGCGGATCTGGTGGGTGCGGCCGGTCTCCAGCCCGATCTCCACCAGGCTCAGCTCTCCCCTGCTCTCCAGCACCTTATAGTCGGTGACGGCGGTCTTGCCGCCGGGGACGGGCTTGTGATACACGGAGACCTTCTTTTTCTGCTCGTCCTTCAGCAGGAAGCACTCCACCCGTCCCTCCGGCCGCTTAGGGCGCCCCACGGTGACGCACAGGTAGCGCTTGTCCAGCTCCCGGCCGCGGATCTTCTCGTTGATGACGCGCAGCGTCTCGGCGTCCTTGGCGGCGATGACGATGCCCCCGGTGTTGCGGTCGATGCGATTGCACAGGGCCGGGGTGAAGGCGTTCTCCCACCTGGGGTTCCACTCCCGCTTCTGGTACAGGTAGGCCTGGATGTGGTTGATGAGGGTGTTGACCTTCTCCGTCTCGTCGGCGTGGACCACCAGGC
>ERZ827156.1467-NODE-1467-length-27760-cov-2.853276_pt1 | contig 27760 bp, 28 predicted proteins | sample MGYA00519919_ERZ827156 | MGnify/ENA primary metagenome ERZ827156 (study PRJEB31778, sample SAMEA3449269) | human gut metagenome | biome: human gut; feature: human-associated habitat; material: faeces | place: United Kingdom | collected 2010/2012 ...
AGATATTCGCGGGTACGCTTTTCATAGCTGCATTTATCCAGATCAAAAATGCCGATAATCCGATGATCCGGCACGATCTCGTTCTGTCCCAGATGCAAATACATAGACCCTCAGAAAAACAGGCCAAACAGCCAACGCAGCAGATGTACCGCGCACTTCCCCACCAGCAGCACCAAGCCGTAAACAAGGCCGAACACCAGCATCAGCGTCAGGGGAACCACGCCCAGCCCGACACCCAGAATTCCCAGAACGGCCATGCCCAGCACGCAGGGCAGCCACAGGAGCCATTTTGCCATGCGGAACACAAAGCCGAACAGCATCTCCGCGATAAATGCCAGCACCAGCAGGCCGCTCAAAACGCTTAGAACCGTTCCGGCCACCGTGCCGAATACGGCAATAGCCGGCAGTGCCAATAAAACATGAAACATAGTTTCCTCCTGCGGCGTTTAACAGCCGCCGCACTCCGTTTCGTCGTCAAAATCGTGGGTCACTTCATCGTCCCCCGGACCACCCATGATCTCCGTGGTACGCATCCGCCGCTTGTCCTTGGCCGCTTCCACGTTTTTATGGATCAACTCCTTGACCTCCCGCGGATGCTTCACATTCACAAGATCCAGATGGGGGATGCTCTGGTCGGAAGAAATGACGCAGATCGTCCCCACGCCGAGAATCCGCTGGCCAATAGACAGATTCAGCTGCAAATCCCGGACACGGTAAAGCAGCACCTCGTCGCATTTCAGATTCAGAAACCCCTTTTCGCAGAACAGACGATCCTCACTGAGACTGTACCGGGTAAAGGAAAGAGGCAGCCCCAGATGACGTTTCCGATCTTTCCAAAGGTATTGAATGGGTTCCATATCAGTTCTTCCTTTCCAGTTCTGTTATTTCAGGTCTCTCCGCTGTTCCAATAGACGATCCCCGCTCCGAAAATTCCCATGAGAAGCCCAATCCCCGTCAGTCCCAGCAGATCCAGCTGTCCGCCTGCCATGGCAAACAGAATTCCCAGCAGCAGGAGAGCGATTCCGTTCATCTGTTTTTTCATGCAGCACACCTCATCTCTCATTGTACAGCGCCATTCCTGATATGGAAGATTTTCCCGCCCAGCATCTGCTGGCAGACAATCATCCTCACAGCAGGTGATGCGCCGCGTAACGGCGCGGCGATTGAAAACGCGCTGCTCCGTTCGCTGCGCTCCGTCGCGGTATTCATCACAGAACAGTGCCATCCTTAATATGAAAAATTCTTCCGCCTAACAGCTGCGGCAGCCGGTCATCCTCGCAGCAGGTGATGAATACCTGCCCGCCCCGAATGCGGTTCAGCACGAATTCCTGCCGCCGGGGGTCCAGCTCGGAAAGCACGTCGTCCAGCAGCAATACCGGGTACTCGCCGGTATCCTGCTGAAAGATTTCCCGCGCCGCCAGCTTCAGGGAAAGCGCCGCAGTCCGGGTCTGCCCCTGAGATGCAAAGCTCTTGGCAGCCCGTCCGTCGATCTCCACCAGCAGATCATCCTTGTGAGGACCGGACAGACACTGCCGGCTGGCGATCTCCGCCGCCCGGTGGCTCTCCTGATGCTGCAAAAGCTGCTGGAAAATCACCTGTGGCCCCACTTCCGGGTCAGTCACCGTAGACACGGTTTCGTATTTCAGCGTCAGCTGCTCCCGGCCGCCGGAGAAATCTCCGTGAATGGCAGGAGCCGCCTGACACAGCCGCTTGATGAAATGGGCGCGGTAATGGATCAGCAGCGCTCCCGCCTTCGCCATGCCCAGTGAAAATTCGTCCAGCGTGTCCAGCAGAGAGGGTTTTTCTTCGCTGTCCCGCAGGATGCGAGTCTTATGCTCATGAAGCCGCCTGTATTCCGCCAGCGCCAGCGCATACCGGGGCCGCAGCTGGCAGATGCAGTCGTCCAGAAAGCCCCGCCGGGCCGCCGCCCCCTCCCGGATCAGGTACAGATCCTCCGGGCAGAACAGCACGCTTTGAAAAATACCGCTGAGTTCGCCGCTGTTTTTCAGCTTCACGCCGTTGGAGCGCAGCACCCGCCGGGCGCCCCTGTGCAGTTCCGCTTCCAGCAGAAAGGTCCGTTCCCGCGAAAACACACTGCTTTTCAGAAAGGCGTGGTCTACGCCGAACTGGATCAGCTCCTTATCATACCTTGCCCGGTGGCTGACGCCAGAAAGATACGCCACCGCTTCCAGCAGATTGGTCTTTCCCTGGGCGTTGTCGCCATAGATTACATTGATATTGGGATCAAAAGCGGCGTCCAGATGGACGTAATTGCGGAAGAAGTCCAGACTTAATGCGTCAATCCGCATAAGCTGCCGCGTATTCCTGATTTTGGAAGGTCACCGTATCGCCGGGGCGGATCTTCTTTCCCCGCATAGTGCAGACCTCGCCGTTTACCAGCACCTCGCCGCTCTGGATGTACTCCTTTGCTTCGCCGCCGGTCTCCACGGCGTTGGCCAGCTTCAGAAGATCCTGAAGCTTGATGTATTCCGTTGTAATGGTCATTGTTTTCATGACGGTTTCTTCTTTCCTATGATTTTCCATGCTATATAGAAAATAATTGTAGCATAAAAGATCACATCAGAGATGATTGATACGATATCGCCTGCCGGATTGTAATTCTTTTGCATGACCCAGCCAACAATACCAAGAGCAACAGAAAAGAGTACAAGAATCGCCCATACATAATAGATGATTCTTTTCATTTCTGAATCTCCTTACTCCGCACTTTTCAGCCGCACCGGCAGCACCATATAAAGGAAGTTCTCATCCCCCTCCACGGGGACGATGATGGCCGGGGAAACGCCGGTGTTCAGCTCAATCTTCACCTTTTCTGCCGGGGCATACCGCAGGGCTTCCATGAGATAGCGGTTATTGAAGCCGATCTCCAGCTTGTTGCCGTCGCCGATGACACGACACACGTCCTTGGCCTCGCCGTTGCCGGTTTTAGCGGAGAGCATCACCTTATCATGGTCAAAGAGGCACCGCACCGGGCTTTTCAGCTTGTCGGAGATCACCACGGACACACGGTCAATGCTCTCGATCAGGGCCTTGGTCTCCACCGTGATCTGAATGGGATTCTTCCGGGGGATAGCGTTCTTGTAGTCCAGGAATTCGCCTTCCAGACGGCGGCAGATCAGCTGGGTGTCGCCGATCTCAAAGAGGATGTGCCGCTTGCCCAGCGTGATGGTCACCAGATCCTCCGTGTCGCCGCAGATGCTCTTGACCTCGTTGAGAGCGGAGCCGGGGCAGACGAAGGAAAACGCGCCGCCCTCCAGCTTTTCCAGCTTCTCCCGCCGGAATGCCAGACGGAACCCGTCCACCGCTACCATGTTCAGGCACATATCGGCGATCTCAAAGAGGGCGCCGGTGTGGACCGGGCGGCTCTCATTGGTGGAGACAGCAAACGCCACCTCTTCAATCATGCTCCGCAGCACCTTTTGCTGCATGGAAACGGCATACTCATCTTCCACTTCAGGAAGATCCGGGTAATCTGCGGCGGACAGGCCCAGAATGTCGAAGTCCGCATCGCCGCAGGAGACGTGAACCATCATCTTCTCGTCTGCCGTAAAGGTGATCATGTCGTCGGGCATCCGGCGGATGATGTCGCCAAACAGGCGGGCGTTCAACACGATGTCGCCGCCCTCCACCACGTTGGCAAACACGTTGGTGCGGATGCCGGTCTGCATATTGTAGCCGGAGATGGTCAGTTGCTGATCCGCATGGAGCAGCAGGCCCTCCAGGGCAGGGATGGAGCTTTTCTGGGCCACGGCGCGGCTGGTGACAGCGATGGCGTTTTGCAGAAAAACCTTTTCACAGGAAAATTTGATCATAGAGCCGCTTCCTTTCTATTTCATATGGAGGGTTAGCCAGCCTGTTGAAAATTTTTCAACAGCTGCCGTGTATTTAGAGGGGCCGGAGCGCGTAATCAGGCGTCATGCAGACAGGGTTCTGCCAGATTCCGTATCTTTTTCCTGATGCTCTCTGTTTTCTCTAAAAAAAAGAAACATAAAAGTTTTTAGCAGTAAGTATTCGTAGTGTAAAAAAATGTGGAAAAGCCGAAAAATTCCTTACAGTGCAAGGAAAAAAGCTTCCACGCAACTTGTGGAGAAAAAATGGCAAAAAGGAATGGGTTTTCCACCGGCTTCTTTTTCCACAGGAACAGTTTTCCTTTTAAACGGAAAATGTGAAAAAGAAAGTATACGAATTGTATAAAAACGGTGCAGGCAGACCCCTTTAATGCCGGTTGTTGATATTGGTTTTGATCTCCTTCACCGTCTCGGCAAAAGAGGGATCCTTCTTCATCTGCTTTTCGACCTGCTTCAGAGAATAGAGTACCGTGGAGTGATCCCGGTTGTCGAATACCTTGCCGATTTCCACCACCGGCAGATTGGTCATGCTGCGGATCAGATACATGGCGATCTGCCGGGCGGCCACGGCGTCCTTTACCCGCTGCTGGCCGCAGATGATTTCTTTTTCAATCCCGTAGTATTTGCTGATGTAATCGAGGATGTTGTCCGGGGTGGGAATGTACTCGTTGCTCTTTTTCAGAATATCCTGCATGGCGCGGGTAACGGTGGCCTCGTCGGCCTCGTTGCCCAACAGATCCTTGTAGGCAAGGATCTTGTTGACGGTGCCTTCCAGCTGCCGGACATTGGCGGTGACGTTTTCCGCAATGTAGCTGGCGATCTTGTCCGGCAGATCCATTCCCAGCGCCACGGCCTTGTTCTTTACGATGGCCAGACGGGTCTCAAAATCAGGAGGTGTTACGTCTGCCAGCAGACCCCACTCGAACCGGGTGCGGAGACGGTCGTCCAGCAGCGTCATCTCAGAGGGCGGACGATCCGAGGTCAGTACGATCTGCTTGCCGGATTCGTACAGGTTATTGAAGGTATGGAAGAACTCGTTCTGCACCTGCTCCTTGCCGGCCACAAACTGCACGTCGTCCACCAGCAGCAGGTCGGCTTCCCGGTACTTGGCCCGGAATTCGCTGCCCCGGCCAGCCCGGATCAGCTCGATGAATTCGTTGATGAAGTCGTCGCCCTTGATGTAGACGATCTTGGCGTTGCGGTCGTTTTTCCGGATGACGTTGGCAATGGCGTACAGCAGGTGCGTCTTGCCCAGGCCCGATTTGCCGTAGATGAACAGCGATGTGCACGTGCCGCGCTCGTCCGCGAGGGCGGCAAACTTGAGTGCCGAGCGATAGGCATGGCTGTTCTCGGGGCCGTAGACAAAGTTCTCAAAGGTAAATTTTGAGTTCGCGGCGAGCGGGGCTCCATCCGTATTCTGCTCGGCCGGCACGGTCGGTGCTGGCATGGGTGAAGCGGGGGTCGCAGCTTGCGTGGATTTAGTTGGCGCTCCGCCCTTCATCTGGTTCATCATGCGACGAAAATCATCGGCCGAGAGCGTGTTTTTGATTGCAATGCCCGAATCCGCGCCCGCCGCTGCGTCGTGAGCGATGGGCATGTGCGTGACGGGTGCGTTCGTTGACGTCGCCGCCGCGGTTGGCAACGGTGCCATGGTTTCACGGGAAACATCGCTGTGCTGGTGCTCGATTGTCGGCACGTCGCCTGCGGAGGCCGGTGCCGCCGGGGAAGCGGCGGGAGCCGTGGCGGGCGCCGTCGCGGCAGCGGATTCCGTTGCGGCGCCTTGCGGTGCCACGATGTCGAGCGCGATCGGTGCAAAGGCGATTTCTTCCAGATAGGCCTCAATAGTCGGCTGATGCTTTTTGAGCTGCGCGATGGCAAAGCGCGAGGGGGCCTCGATCGTGAGCGTATCTTCGGTCAGGCTTATGGCGCGCGATTGCCCCAGCATGTTGATGAGGCGTGCATCTTGGCCGTCGCGCTGGCAAAAGGCGATGGCATCCCCCAGGATGATGCTTGCTTCCTCGTCCACTGTCTCTCCCGTTCTTTAGCTCTGAGCTCGCACGCGAGCGGCGCCGAGTTCGGTCAGATGGTATTTCTGGCCATGCTTGATGACCAAGCCGGCCTGCGCCAAGTCATTGAGCGTGCGTGACCAAGTGGGGGCCGAGTTTCCAAACGCCCTCGCCAGATCGGTTGCACCGCACGCTTGATTTTGCGCCAAATAGCCTAGTGCGGCGTTGCCGCGATCGCTTACGAACACGTCCGGTTGTGGCTGCGCATACTGATTTGCTGCATTAGGATACATCATTTGAGCTGCTGGTTGTTGAGAACTCTGCATCGGCGGCATTTGCTGTTGAAAACTTTGAGGCCACTGTTGGTAAGGCTGCGGAGGCATCTGCTGGGCCCAGGGGTTGTACTGCTGCTGCGGCATCTGCTGGTACGGCTGCTGATATCCCTGCTGGTACTGCTGCGGGAACTGCTGGCCGTACCCCAGCGGCGGCATCTGTTGATATGGATATCCCTGTTGGTACGGCTAATAGCCCATTTGCTGGCCACCCGGTGCGCCCGTCGCCTGCTGCATTGCTGCTGCATCCTGATCCGCCAGCGGCACGGCCTCTGGCATGTTTGGCGGCATCGACATCGATGTCGCCTGGGGCTCTTGTGTGGGAAGCATTCCGGGCTGCTGCATCTGCCTCACGGGGGGCTGCATCTGCTGCGTTGCCATGGGCTGCTGCGCAAAAGCTCCCGGCAGGGGATATGTGGGCTGCTCCGTCTCGGGCCGCACGGCAGCACCGCGTCCGCCGGCACGCTCGATTTCCTGCACTCGTTTAGGGTTCAGGCTTACCGTAACCACGGTGCCGTTGCCCATGTTGTCCTCGATGGATACGGCACCGCCGGCGTTTTCCAAATACTCCTGCACCATGGGAAACCCTGCTCCGGTTCCACGGATATAGCGCTTCATCTTGCTGTTTGCGCTGGTAACGCCAAAGTCGAAAGCGCGTTCCTTGTCGTCGATGCCGGGTCCTTGATCAGCAAAGCGGATGGTGTCTCCGCCGTCCAGAATCGAGATGATGGGCTCGGCAAAGTGTGCGTGGATAAAGTTTTCGACAATCTCGCGGATGACCATGAGCGAGATATGGCCACCTTGTTCTTTCATGCACTGGTAGACGGTGTTGGTCGTCTCTTCCAAATACGTGCGGACATCTTGCGGATCAATGACGATCACACGCGGTGTCGACAGCATGTCGTCATAGACGGCGATACGCGCGGCGTACATGGCTTTTGGCGCCTGCGTGGTCGTCTGCTCGCCTTCCGCACGCTCTTCGCGCACGCCGGTGATGTGCTCGTTGTCGGGTGCCGGGTCTCCAGAATCGACCATGGTGTAAAAGTCATCAGACATGCCGCTCGCAATCTTCCAAAAGGTTTCGAACAAATAGTAGCTCACCGCGCAATGTTTCTCATCTTTCGACAACTTTTCAAAACCTGTTGAAAACTTTGGAAAACGGGTGAAAAGTTCTCAACATTGCCAACATGACCTGTTGAAAACTCGATGAAATATCGTGAAAAGTTGTCATGCACCGCTAAATCGAGCTTGGCTTATGGGGGAACCGTGTGAACTGCGCAACCTTTTACCTTTGATTTCTTGACATTTGAACATTGATTTCCCTACAATCTTCAAGCTCACGTGTCTATATCTGCGTCCGCGTCCCCGCGGACACTCGAAATGCAGCAGGAGGAACTTAAGATGAAGCGTACGTATCAGCCTAATAAGCGTAAGCGTGCCAAGACCCATGGCTTCCGTGCCCGTATGGCCACTAAGGGTGGTCGTGCCGTGCTCGCCCGTCGTCGCGCCAAGGGCCGCAAGCGTCTCACTGTCTAGCAGCGATACACACATCTCGCATGAAGACTATTAAGTCTCGGCAAGATTTCGAGCATGTGTTCAGTCAGGGGCGTCGTTTCAATCACCCTCTGATTCGAATGACCATATGTGAATCGGTTGGCGAAGGCGACTCCGGAAGGGTCGCCTTCGTTGGTGCTAAGCGACTCGGTTGTGCCGTCGTGCGCAACCGATCCAAGCGTGTGATGCGCGAGGCCGCCCGCAGCTGCGGATTTCCCGTTGCGGGTTATGACATCATCTTGTTTGCAACTCCCAAGACTAGGGTTTCCTCGCCGCAGGAGATGGACAAGGCGTTGCGTTCGCTTATGAAGCGCGCCGGCGTTGCCGGGGAGGAGCGATGAGCAATCACGTTTTGCGACGTGTTGCCATCGCTCCTATTCGCATATATCAACAGGTTATTTCGCCCTTATTGCCTGACGCCTGCATTTATTACCCAACGTGCTCGCAATACGCCATCCAGGCGATTGAGAAGCACGGTGTTTTGAGAGGCTGCTGGCTTGCCGTGAGGCGCATCGCTCGCTGCAATCCCCTGCACGTCGGCGGTTATGACCCTGTGCCCTAGCGGGCACTCGCTATCGGAGGAAAACTTACATGTGGGATTGGATCGTTAACATCCTTTTCGAGCTGCTCAAGCTCATCCAGACCTTTGCGGTCGACTGGGGCCTGTCCATCATCATTCTGGTGGTCATCATCCGTCTGCTGCTGACGCCGCTTATGCTCAAGTCGACCAAGTCGACGGCTCGCATGCAGGTGCTGCAGCCCAAGATGCTCGAGATCCAGGAGCGCTATGCCGACGATCCCCAGCGTCAGGCCGAGGAGATGCAGAAGTTCTACAGCGAGAACAAGTTCAACCCCATGGCTGGCTGTCTGCCGCTGCTGATTCAGATGCCTATCCTGTTCGCCCTGTTTACATTGCTGCGCAACCTGCCGCAGTACTTTAACGACGGCACGTTCTCGTTCTTCAACATCCTGCCCGACCTGACCACCACGCCGAGCGCTTCCTTTGCCGATGGCTTTATGGTTGCACTGCCTGCGCTGGTTTGCCTGATCCTGTTTGCCGTCCTGACCCTGATTCCGCAGCTCTATATGTCGCGCAACCAGACCGGCCAGCAGGCTCAGAGCATGCGTATGATGGCCGTTGTCATGACGGTCATGATGCTTTGGATGGGCTGGAGCCTTCCCGTTGGTGTTCTGCTGTACTACGACGTCTCGTCTGCTTGGCAGGTTATCCAGCAGATTTTTGTGACGCAGAAGGTCATCGACAAGGCGAAGGCCGATGAGGAGGAGCGTCTTAAGAACGCTCCGCTGCAGGTTGAGGTCACTCGTCGCGAGAAGAAGCCGCGCCCGCACAAGAAGAAGTAGTGGGATATCAATCTTATTTAGGTACCTAACTTTTGGAGTACGTTATGTCTGAAGAGATCATCGAGGATATGCTTGAGGAGGTTGCCCCGCAGGTCGCGGGCGATTATCCCGAGATTGCACAGCGCTACAAGGCTGGTGAAGAGCTGACCGATGAGGAGCTCGACACCATTGCCGATGTTGCGATTTCCATCCTGCGTTCCATCCTTTCGCACTTCGATGCCGCCAACTCTCCTATCGATGAGTATGAGGGCGACGAGGGTGAGCTGATTTTGGATGTAACGGCTCCCGACCTTGCTGTTCTCATTGGCCGTCATGGTCGCACTCTTGATGCCCTTCAGGTTATGTTCTCTTTGCTAGTGAGCCGCAAGCTTGGCTTTAGGTATCCGGTTGTAGTGGACGTCGAGGGATACAAGAGTCGCCGTCAGGATAAGGTCGCCTCCATGGCTCAGTCTGCTGCCGAGCGTGCCATCCGCACTCATAAGAGTGTTTCGCTTCCGCCCATGAATGCCTACGAGCGCCGACTGGTTCACATTGCACTTCGTGGCAACGATGCCGTCGATACTCATTCTGAGGGTTCTGACCCTGATCGCCATGTGGTGATTGTTGCTCGATAATCTACTCGAGCTTATGCTAAGGGGACGTGGTTTCCACGTCCCCTTTTTTTGTCAAAAGTTCTCGATACACTGATTTTTGTCAGAAAGGAGCTTTCGTTGTTAGTACTTACTGATCAGCAGGCTGACGAGATGTTGAGTCGTCTAACTTCCTATTGCAAAGAGTATTCCTTGAGCGTAACTGATGTTGAGCTGAGGAAATGTATTCAGCATTTGGATTTGGTTCTAGAAACTAATAAGACAACCAATCTCACCCGTATTCTTAACGTAGAAGATGCTGCAGTACTTCATATCCTCGACTCACTTGTTTTGCTCCCCTATATCAACAAGGCTCCAGAGGGAGCTTTGCTCGATATGGGAACAGGTGCGGGCTTCCCTGGTATTCCATTAACCATAACCACGCATCGTAAAGCTACTTATATTGACTCTGTTGGCAAGAAGGTTGATGCGGTTAATTCCTTTGTCCATGCTCTTGGATTGAAACATGCTCATGCGGTTCATGATCGTCTTGAAGAATATGCTCGAAGCCATAAGAAGCAGTTCTCTGTTGTAACCGCCCGCGCACTGGCCCCTCTACCGATTCTTGTTGAGTATGCGGCTCCGTATCTGAAGGATGGAGGGCTATTTGTTATAACCAAGGGCAATCCTTCGGATGAGGAGCTTGCTTCCGGCATGTCAGCAGCTAAGATTTGCGGCTTCACTTTGCTTCTGAATGACGCAATTGATTTGCCTGAAGGCTTGGGTCACAGGGAGTTCATTGTTCTTAAGAAGAGTCATTCAGCATCCGTTTCATTGCCTCGTGCAAATGGCGTGGCAAAGAAGAATCCGCTTGCCTAGATGTTTCACGTGAAACATAATGGATACTAACAACTTGCAGTGTTTCACGTGAAACATGGCGGTTGATATCGATTCGGAATGTTTCACGTGAAACATCCTCCGTTTGACAGCTTTAATACACACCAGGAGGGACCGTGGGATTTCGCGACGTTAAGCGTTCTAAGAGCGCAAAAGACACGCGTATCATTGCAATCATCAATCAAAAAGGCGGCGTCGGTAAGTCAACGACGGCTGTAAACCTTGCAGCAGCACTGGGTGAGCAGGGTCGTAAGACACTGATTGTCGATTTTGATCCGCAGGGAAACAGCACCAGTGGATTCGGAATTGAAAAAGAAGACCTTGATCACTGCATCTATGATGCATTGTTGAATGATGTGCCGGCAGAATCGCTTGTTCTTGATACAAATTGTAAAAAAGTATTCGTTATTCCGGCTACAATTCAACTTGCAGGCGCGGAAATTGAGCTCGTAAGCGCAATTGCTCGTGAAACCCGCCTCAAAGATTTGCTTGAGCCGATTCAGGACGAGTTCGATTTTATTTTCATTGACTGCCCTCCTTCGCTCGGCCTGCTTACTATCAACGCTTTGACCGCAGCAGACAGCGTTTTGATTCCGATCCAGTGCGAATATTACGCACTCGAGGGCGTTACGAAGCTGCTTGAGTCAATGAAGATGGTCAAATCTCGTCTGAACAAGGGCTTAGACACCTATGGTGTGCTTATGACCATGTATGACTCGCGTACTTCACTATCGAATCAGGTTGTTGAGGAGATTCAATCGTACTTTGGTGATAAGGCATTTAAGACGTTGATCCCCCGTACGGTTAAAATCTCCGAAGCTCCGTCTTTTGGAGAACCGGTAATTACCTATGCACCTCAAAATAAGGGTGCAAAAGCATATATGAACCTTGCAAAAGAGGTGATCAAGCGTGCCTAGTGTAAAGAAACGTGGCGGATTGGGACGTGGACTGAATGCTTTGGTCTCAGAGGCCGAGTATGAGACCGGCGGTTCGGCTGCATCGGCTTCAAATGCCGCATCTGAATCAAAACTACCTATTGAGGATATCGTTCCCAACCCTAATCAGCCGCGAATTCACTTTAACGAAACTGAACTTCGCGAGTTGAGCGAGTCAATCCAAGAACATGGCGTTTTGCAGCCGCTTTTGGTTCGCAAGCATGGAAACGGCTATGAGATCATCGCTGGTGAGCGTCGTTACCAGGCGTCAAAGCTTGCTGGCCTTGAAGAATTGCCAGTCATCATTAAAGAGGTAAATGATGAAGAGATGCTGGCTCTTGCTCTTATCGAAAACCTTCAGCGTTCTGATCTGAATCCCGTCGAAGAGGCTAAGGGCTATCGCCAACTCATCGATGCTAGCGGTATGACCCAGGAGGCGTTGTCGAAGGCCGTAAGCAAGTCACGCTCTGCAATTACAAACTCGCTGCGTCTTCTCGATCTCCCCGAAGTAGTTCAGCAGATGATTTTTGAGGGCAAACTTACTGCTGGTCATGCACGTGCGATTCTTGCAGTTCCCTATGAGGACGCTCGAATTCGACTTGCAGAGAAGGTTGTTGCAGAGGGCCTTTCCGTAAGAGCGACAGAAAATCTCGCTCCGTTGTTTTCTGCCGGAGAGACACCTAAGACGCCGAGGCCTGCAACGCCTCAGTCTTTTAAAACGGCTGCCCGCGTGCTTCGTCAGGTTTTTAATACCAACGTGCGTGTGAAGAGCTCGCGTGGAAAGAATAAGATTGAGATTGAGTTTAAAGACGAGGAAGAGCTCTCTCGTATTCTTGGCGAAATGATTCAGTTTGATCAAGGAGGCCAAGATGAGGAATAAGATTTTAACTGCGATTGCATTGGCGACGACTGTCGCAGCTGGTGCCTTTGCTGGATATAAGATCGCGACAGACGATGAACTTCGAGGTCGTCTGCTTCGAGGCGCGCAAGATATCGTCGATACTTCCAAGAAGAAAATGAATGTTATGACAGAAGATGTTGCCATGCGTACAGCTCAGGTAACAAAGAATCCTAAGATTAATCAAGGTTGGGTTAGCAACCAATGGGAAAATGTAGGCTATTAGGTACCTAACAATTACTTACTATATTTTGATGGGTCCTTGTCTGATTCACGAGACAAGGACCCCGTATTTTGGCCGTAAAAATGGGACCAGTAGCAGCTGATTCAAAATTAAGGTCAAGAAATGAAACGGCCACGGTTGCATTTCCTGCAACCGTGGCCGTTCGATGTTTCACATGAAACGTTTTGGGGTGCGACTCCCCTATGCGTTCTTCTGAACTTTGAAGCGCTGCTTCAGCTGTCCGCAAGCGGCGTCAATATCGTTACCACGGGAGTTACGAATCGTGGTCTCGATGCCACGGGACTCAAGACGACGCTGAAGATCCTCAACCTTATGAATCGGCGACGGCTTGAGCGGGCTGCCCTCGATGTCGTTAAGCTGAATCAGGTTAACGTGGCACAACGTTCCCTCGCAGAAGTCGCAGAGCGCCTGCATCTCGGGATTCGTATCGTTGACGCCTTCGATCATGGCATACTCATAGGTCGGGCGGCGGCCAGTCTTCTCGGTGTAGAGTTGAAGCGCCTCGTGAAGGCGAAGCAGCGTGTACTTCTTAATACCGGGCATGAGCTTATTGCGCGTCGACTGGATGGCGGAATGCAAGGAAACGGCAAGCGTGAACTGCTCAGGGATGTCGGCAAATTTGCGAATACCGGGAATAACGCCACTGGTAGAGACAGTGAGGTGACGAGCGCCGATACCGATGCCATCGGGGTCGTTGAGGATTCGCAGCGCCTTGAGAACCTCGTCGTAGTTGGCAAACGGCTCGCCCTGGCCCATGAAGACAACGCTCGTGGCGCGCTCGCCAAAGTCGTTGGATACATGAAGTACCTGGTCGACGATCTCTTGAGCGGTCAGAGAGCGCTTGAGGCCGTTGAGACCGGTAGCGCAAAAGGCGCAGCCCATGCCACAGCCAGCCTGGGTGGAAACGCAGACGGAAAGCTTGTTACGACGGGGCATACCGACAGTCTCGACGGAAACGCCGTCGTGGTACTCGAGCAGATACTTGCGAGAGCCATCTTTGGAAACCTGCTTGGTTAGTTCAGTCGGCGTGTCAAAGGCAAAAGCCTCTTTAAGCTGCTCGCGGAAAGCCTTGGGAAGGTTGGTCATATCGTCAAACGAACAAACGTTCTTCTCGAAGACCCATTCGATGAGCTGCTTCGCGCGGAAGGCGGGCTGGCCAAGTTCGGCCACAAGGTCGCGAATATCGTTTTGGCTCAAGTCGCGAATGTCCTGAGATTTAGTCCTGGGATTCATGGAAGCCTTTCGATTTTGGGGAAACGTAGAGGGTATCGCTACAATATGGTATCAGCTGCAGAAATTATAGAGGAGGAGTCTGCCCATGCCGGGTAAAAGCCTAGAGAACATGCACGTAGCGGTCTTGGCGGGCGGTCATTCCGCCGAGCGCGAGATCTCGCTCAATTCGGGAAAGAACGTTGTGGTGGCACTGAAGGAGGCCGGCTACACCTCGGTGGAGCTGCTCGACACGGCCGCTGATGATTTTATGGTAACCATGGCGACCGGCGGCTTTGACGTGGCGTTTATCGCCATGCACGGTGCCGGCGGCGAGGATGGCGCCATGCAGGGTGCCATGGAGACCCTGGGTATCCCCTACACGGCCTCGGGCGTGCTTGCCAGCGCCTGCGGTGCCGACAAGGAGGTCTCTAAGCTCCTGTACGCCAAGGCGGGCATTCCCATTGCCCCCGGCCTTGCGCTCGAGGTGGGCGATGAAGTCGATATCGATCATATCGTCGAGGTTTGTGGCGAGCGCTGCTTTGTGAAGCCGGCCGTCAACGGTTCCAGCTATGGCATTTCCCTGGTCCATGAGCCCTCCGAGCTGCCCGCGGCAATCGCCAAGGCGTTTGAGTACGGCGACAAAGTGCTGGTCGAGAAGTGCATCGAGGGTACCGAGATCACCGTCGGCGTGTACGGCGAGGACGACGTGCGCGCTCTGCCGATTGTCGAGATTCGTAAGCCCAAGGACTGCGAGTTCTACGATCTGGACGTGAAGTATGTCGACCCTACGGACATCCATCGCATTCCGGCGCAGATTTCACCCGAGAATTACACTCGCGCTCAGGAGCTTGCCTGCGCTGCTCACAAGGCCCTCGGTTGCCTGGGTATCTCACGCAGCGACTTTATTGTGAGTGAGGACGGCCCCGTCATCCTCGAGACCAATACCATTCCCGGCATGACCGATACGTCGCTGTATCCGGATGAGATCCGCCACACCGACGACATGACGTTCCCGCAGGTCTGTGACAGCCTGATCCGTATGGGCCTTCGTCGAGCGGGCATTGCATGCTAATCGAGGACGCGGTTTCGTCAGGAACGCCGCAGTTTGTCATCGACTCCTATGCCACGCTTGCCGAGCGCGCCAAAACACAGTCCTTCGGCCTTATCGAGGAAGATGTGATCGTCCTCGATACCGAGACCACGGGTCTTTCGGTGCAGGACAATGAGCTGATCGAGATCTCGGCGGCCCGCCTTTCGGGCCGCGAGGTCGTCGACCGCTTCGATACCTTCGTGCATCCCAAACAGCTGATTCCCGCCGAGATTACCGAGCTCACGAGCATTACAAATGCCGATGTGGCAGATGCCCCGTCGGCCGTTGAGGCCGTGGCCGCTCTCGCCGATTTTGTCGGTGGTTGCCCGGTGATCGCACATAACGCCACGTTCGATCGCTCATTTATCGAGTCGGTCAAAGGCGGCGTCAACGTGAGCGATATTTGGATCGCTGTCGCGCATCGCGCTTCCGCGCCTGGCCTCGCACAAGCTGTCTTTTATGGCCGATCTGTTTGGCTGTGACTCGGTATCACACCGTGCCAATGCCGACGTCGACGCCCTGTGTGGTGTATGGCGCGTGTTGCTCGTGGCGCTCACCGACTTGCCCCAGGGCCTCATGGCGCGCCTAGCCGACATGCATCCGGATGTGCCTTGGTCCTATCGTCCTATCTTCTCATTCTTGGCAGGGCAGAACCCTGGTTCTATCTTCTCTCTCAGCGCCGCTCGTACTGACGTTCTCAAGGCCGATCGCGCCGACGATCGGGTGGACGCCGACGAACTGCCGGTCCTCAAGATGCCGAGTCGTGAGGAGATTGAGGCAGACTATGCGCCAGGTGGCCTGGTCAATCGCATGTATCCCACTTACGAGCCGCGTGATGAGCAGATCGCGATGGCGCTCGAGGTCCGCGATGCGCTGGTCACGGGCACTCATCGTGTAATTGAGGCGGGCACAGGCGTCGGCAAATCGATGGCCTATCTGGTGCCTTTTGCCGAGGCGGCACGCCGTAACAACATCACGGTTGGTATTGCGACCAAATCGAACAATCTTGCCGACCAGCTCATGTACCATGAGCTGCCAAAACTTGCCGAGCAACTGGACGGTGGTCTGTCATTTTGCGCTCTCAAGGGGTATGACCACTATCCGTGCCTGCGCAAGCTTGAGCGCATGAGCCGAGGCCAGGTCGAGATTACCACCAAGCGCGATCCGGCGGACACGCTCACGGCGGTCGCGGTCATTATGGCGTACGTCTGCCAATCAGCCGATGGCGACCTCGACTCGCTTGGCATTCGGTGGCGCAGCGTCAACCGCCCCGACTTTACGACGGCCTCGCGCGAGTGTGCTCGCCGCCTCTGCCCGTTTTTCCCTGATAAATGTTTGGTCCACGGCGCTCGCCGTCGTGCGGCGCATGCCGATGTGGTGGTCACCAACCATTCCCTGCTGTTCCGCAATGTTGCGGCCGAGGGCAGGATTTTGCCTCCGATTCGTCATTGGGTAATCGACGAGGCCCATTCTATCGAGCGCGAGGCGCGCCGTCAGTGGGCGCGCGTGGTGTCGGCGGACGAATCACGCGTTCTGTTTGAGCGCCTGGGTGGCTCGAGCACCGGTGCGCTAAGCCAGGTCTCCCGTGATTTGGCAACCTCCGAGGGCTCTACGCTCTATTTGGGCCTTACTGCCAAGGCGACGTCGACGGTTGCGCGCGCGAGCATGGCAATCGCCGACGTGTTCGATGGCGTTCGCGAGCTCGGCAGCCGTGCCCGTGGGGGTTATGACAATGCCAATCTATGGATTGGCCCCGAGCTGCGCGAATCTGACGACTGGCATGATTTCTTACAGTCGGCCTACACTGCCATCGACGCATTGGAACAAGCTGACAAGAGCGTCGACGCGCTGGTGCAAGCCGTCGCCGCCGACAAGCCCGAGGTTGTTGTCGACCTGGGCGATATTTCGCGCCGCCTGCACGAGCTGGCCGAGAACCTCAAGCTCATCATTGATGGCACCGATGAACACTACGTGTATTCGCTGCAAGTCAATCGCAGGCTGCGTGCCGGCGGAGAGTCAATGACCGCAGAGCGCATCGACATTGGCGAGGCCTTGGCAACCGAGTGGCTGCCCGAGGTTCACACGGCTATCTTTGCCTCGGCGACCATGACGGTGTCCAAAAGCTTTGAACACTTTAACCACGCGGTCGGTCTCGATCGCATCGGTGCTTCAACATCCTCATCGTTGCACTTGGACTCGAGCTACGACTTCGATTCGAACATGGCTGTAGTCGTTGCGGGCGATATCCCCGATCCGCGCGATCGCGAGAGCTATCTTACGGCGCTCGAGCGCGTGCTGGTCGACGCCCATCTTGCCATGGGCGGATCGGTGCTCACACTGTTCACCAATCGGCGCGACATGGAAGACCTGTACGCCCGCGTTGAGCCCAAGATGGCCCGTGCGGGTCTGGAGCTCAACTGCCAGCAGCGCAACTCATCTCCTCGTCGCCTGCGCGACCGGTTTATCAACGAGCCGACCTCGTCGCTTTTTGCGCTTAAGGCCTTCTGGGAGGGGTTTGACGCCAGCGGCGAGACGCTGCGTTGCGTCATCATTCCCAAGCTGCCGTTCTCGAGCCCCACGGACCCGCTCTCGTGCGAGCGCAACCTGCGCGAAGACCGCGCTTGGGCGCGCTATTCGCTGCCCGAGGCGGTGCTCGAGGTTAAGCAGGCGGCCGGCCGCCTTATCCGCTCGTCGACCGATTGCGGCGTGCTGATTCTGGCCGACCCGCGCCTGGTGACGAAGGGCTACGGAAAGAAGTTCTTAACGTCGCTGCCCACGAGCTCCTACCAGCGCATCGAATCGGCGCAGATCGGTCACTATCTGCAACTGTGGCGCGCACGTCACGAGCGGCGGCGCTAAAGCGGACAGACGAGGGTTTTTGCCATATCGCACAGACGCTTTGACAGGGCGGGGTCATCCAAGATGCGGATGGCTCCGCCCGCTGCGATTACCTGGCTCAGTAGCCAACGCTCGGAGCCGTAATGCACGGTTACCGTTGCCATGTCTGCCCCGCTGCGCTCGATTAGGGTGATGCCGGCCCAGTCCAGATGCTCCGCCATATCGAATGGCATCAAGAGCTTTGCGCTACGCTGCGTCCGGGCAAGGGAATCGTGGAGGGATGCGACGCCCGGTGTGTGAGGCACGACGGAGTCTTCCGTCAAGGTGAGTCCCTCGATTTTATCCATGCGATAGGTGCGCTGCTCATCGATCGCGATGTCCCAGGCAATCAGGTATGTTTGGTCGCCGTTTGCCGTAATGCGCAAGGGGTCGACCAGACGCTCGCGTGGCCGCGCATCGTCCATCGAGCGATACGAGATGCGGCAACGAACACCGTCCTGAATGGCGCAGCTCAGCTGCTGCCAGTGCGACCCGTGGTTGACGGTGTCAAAGACGCGCTGGTTATAGCCGAGCTCTTCGGGCAGAAGGGCATGTCGAATCCGAGCTGCCGTCTGCGGCTCGATCCCCAACGATTCAAGTTCATGGTTGAGCACGGCGCCCTCGGCGGCACTCAGGCGCAACGGTAGCACGCGCCCGGCGTCACCAGTGAGGGCCACGCGCTCGCCGCGGCATTCGCAGATGATGCGCGCGCCCGATTCTCGGTCCGCGAGCGTCGAGACGATCTCGAGAATCTCGTCGAGCGATACTCCCGTGATGTCAAAGCGGCCGCAAATTTCGGTTCGTGTCATGCCGCTCTCGCCGGCGGCGTAGAGGGCCTCCATGATGTCGATGGCGCGCGAGAGTCTCTGCTCGCTGGTGAGTTTACGCACGGGCATGCTCGTGCACCGTCCTTTCAATGAGGTGGTTCCACGCCTGCTTGAGCGATTTGGGGGCCATGGGCCTCATGCCGTCCATGGCGTGGGCCATGCAAAATGAGGCGGCGGCTTCAAGGTCGCGCACGTCAACGGTCCAGATCCATCCCGCATCGGTGTGTGCGAGCTCACCTCGCCCGCGCGTGAGGCCGTTGATCATATCGATCTGCGTCTGAGGGGCGAACGAGAACGTGGCTGCAACGGGCGGTCGGTCGGCGAAATCGAATTCAAAGAACAGATAGTCGTTGAGATTGAAGTCCGCAGGGATGGCGTAGGCCTTCGAAGGACGCCAAGCGCGAACGATACGGTCGCAGCGGAATGTCCTGATGTCGTCGGTGACATTGTCGAGGCCGCAGAAGTACGCCACGCCCTCGCGTTCGAACATGCCGTAGACACAGACGGTACGTTCTTTCTGCTCGCCGCGTCCGTTCTGATATAAAAATCGCAGCGCGCATCGCTCGGCAAAGGCGCTCCATACCGCATCGACGGTGGGAGAGCGGCGGATCGGTACTTCGTCCACCGCCGACATGCCGGTGAGGTAGGCAATTTTGGAGCGAATATCGGCAAGCGGCGCGGCAAAGGTGGAAGAGCCGGCCGCTAGCGTCTGGTCGATGGCGTTGAGTAGGATGTCGGCGTCGTCTGCGGTGATGAGGCCGCCTGCAGCAAACGTGTGCTCGCGGTCGATTGTCCACGAGCTTTCCTCGGTCTCCTGCGCGCCGGCGGGGCGAACCTCCTTGATTAAGATGCCGCGTTCGAGCAGCTTGTCACGATCGCGTCGAAACTTGCGCTTATCCGAGTCGATATTGCCCGAGCCATATCCCAGGTCAGAATCCAAGACGATCTGCTCGGTCGTCAGCGGTTCGGGGGAGCTGTTGAGCACAAAGAAAAGGTTGAGGATGCGCTGAGCCGTTTTATCGAAACTGGGCTCCGAACTTCCCTTTTTAATTGTCGCGGTCGCGTCGCTTGCCGTCATAGAGTCCTCGCATAAGAAGGTAGTTTGCTGCCATGATTTTAGTCCGATATGGAGATTAGGCTATATCCTTGTCCGCTCGGGGCGTTAAGATGGCCCGAATTCGGTCGTTTGCGCTCGCTCGGGGTATACTTTCGACTATATACGGTTCTAATGTGCATGCATTGGGCCTATTTGTCGGATTATGGATGTGGAGCGCACATGGCGAACACCCAGAACTATATTAACCACCTGCTGCAGAACACCGGCATTACGCCGGCATGCAGCGAAGAAGAGCGCTTGGCTGCCGAGGATATCGCTCAGATCTTCCGCAACCACGGCTTTGATCCCGAGGTTCAGGAGTTCAATGCCCCGGCGCCCAGTAGGTTGGCATTTGCCGTTACCGGTATTCTTGCGTTTGCCGGTGCCCTGCTGATGGGCATCGGCGGCGGTATCGGCTTGGTCGGCACCTTGCTGGCAATCGTCGGCGCCGTTCTTTACGTGCTCGAGCGCACGGGCCACCCCGTGGTTTCGCGCCTGGGCAAGACGGGCGTGAGCCAAAATGTCATCGCCTACCACAAGGCCTCGGGCCCGCTCGCGTCTCCGCGCAACCGCCCGGTGGTCGTTGTCGCACACTACGACTCTCCCCGTGCTGAGCTGCTCGCCCGCGAGCCCTATGCTTCGTATCGTGCGCTCATCGCCAAGCTGTTGCCCGTTGCCACGGTTGCCCCTGCTGCCGTTGCCATCCTGCGTATCCTGCCGCCCCCCGGCGCGCTCAAGGTTCTGCTGTGGATTGTCGCGATCCTCGCTTCCCTCGTTGCACTTGCCAACGCGGCAAACATCATCTCTAACCGCCACATTCTTCCCTATACGTCCGGCGCGGTGTGCAACAAGTCTTCTGTCGCCGCTATGCTCGGCGTTATGGACAACGTTGCTCCCTTCCAGGGCGAGAACGAGTTTCCCGACGATGTTCCGTTCGATACCTATTTTGGGGAGCAGAAACGTCGTGCCGAGGAAATGGCGCGCGCGGCGGCGGAGTATGCCGCGGCCCAGCAGCAAAACGACTACGGCAACACCATCGAGTACGAAGAGCCTACCTACGCCGAGGACGAGTTCGGTCAGCCGATTGCTCCCGACGCTCAAACCGAGCCCGAACAGGGCGAGGCTTTTGACGAGCAGATCGAGGGCTTTGAGGGTGCGTCTGCCGACGAGACGCTGATTGGCGCCATCGTGCCCGAGGATCAGAATCAGGCTGTCCAGGCCGAAGAGTTCAATGACGAGGTTCCCGCTGCTGAGCCGGCGGAGGAGCCTGCCGCGGCCGAGCCCGAGCCCAAGCTCTATCGTAATGCCGCCGGCAACATCCGCTTTGGTTCGGATGCCATCCGTGCGCTCGGAATGCTTCCCGAGTCCTGCACGCTCGATTACGAGGAGGGCGAGGAGCCGACGTTTGAGCCCGAGCCTGCGCCCGTTGTCACTGCGGATGATGAGTCTGCCGCGGTTACCGTTGCCGAGCCCGAGGCGGTGTCCGCGATCGATCCCGCGGCAGGACTGGACATTTTGGCTCCCGCCGCGCCGGCGCAGGACGTTGCGGACGAGTCTGACGACGATTACGTTGAACAGCCGGGGCGCGTGTCTTACGAGAGCGATACTGATTTCTCGGCCGAGATTCCCGCGGCAACGCCCCATGCCGATATTGCATCCGCGTTCTCTTCGATTGGCGCCAGCGCTTCCAGCTTCTTTAAGGGTGCGCTTGCAAAGGGCAGGAAATTTGTCGACGATTTCGAGGAGAAGCGCGCTGCCGCACGCGAGGCTGCCGAGCAGGAGGCTATCGCTCAGCAGCAGGCAGCCGAGGCGGCACGTGAGCGCGCGGCGCAAGAGTTCGAGCAGAACGAGGCTATGCAGTCCGGGCCCGTCGACGCTGCCGAAGCTATGACGTCCTTTGAGTCCCAGCAACCGACGTCAGCGGATGTTGTTGAGGCAACAACGTCTTTCGAGGCTCAGCAGCACGTCGATAGCACCATGTCGTTTGATGCCGCGCAGTTCGATTCCACGATAACGTTTGAAAAGCAAGGCACCGCGATTGCCGAGCCCCTTCCTGCTTCCGATGAGCAGGACGACGCGGTGGACGATGACGAGCCCATTGATGCTGCCGAAATTCAGGATGCCGCCGAGGACGAGCCCGTCGAGGCCAACTCTGACGAAGAGCAATACGCGGCAGCCGATCAAGGTGATTCGACCGAGGTCGAGCAGGAGGAAGTGCCTGCGGTTTCCGAGACTCCCGAGACGGATGAGTCGAGGCCTTACTCCACGCAGATTTTCACCATGCCGACCCCGAGTGGTTCCGGTGCCACGGTTGCCAATGTCGCTCCCACCCAGGACGAAACGGTCGATTCCCTTATGGCCCAGATTTCCTCCCAGGCATCGCCGCGTCCGCAGATGAATGTTCCCGATCCGGCGTCGGCACCGTCGCCTGCACCTTCCTCGTCTCCGCTGGCTTCGGTCCCCGATCCGTCGCTGCCGTCTATGAAGCAGGCAAACTTTGCGTCTCGCACGTCGCTGTTCGACCTTCCCGATCCCTCTGCCCAGGTCAACGACCCCTTTGCTACTGCCCAGGGTCCCGAACCCACATCGGCACCCGTTGCGCCTTCTATGCCCGTTGCGTCGGGCGCGCAGCCGATCGAGACCATTTCGGCTCCCGCCCCGGCGGCACCCAAGTCTCGCAAGCGCGGCCTGGGCGGTCTGTTCGGTCGTAAAAAGAAAAACGAACAGGACAGCATGAGTGATTGGCTGGGCGTCGAAGACGATTACGATGCCAAGAAGTCCGGTCGCGGTATCGGTTCGTGGGATAACTTCGAGGACGATAACGATGGCTGGAAGGGCGGCGCTACGTCTTCCGATGGCGCTTCTTCCGAAGATATGCTCTCGGCTGTCGCCTCTATGGGCGATGATGAGCTGCTCGGTCACGATATCTGGTTTGTGGCAACGGGCGCCTCGGATTGTGATGGCGCCGGCATGAAGGCCTTCTTGGCTTCGCATCGCGATAAGCTCCGCGGCGTATTCTTCATCAATCTTGAATCCGTCGGCGCCGGTAGGCTTTCGGTGGTGACGGTCGAGGGCGAACAGCAGCTGCTCAAGGGCGATCGCCGCATCATGAACCTGGTCAGCAAGGTGTGCAAGTCGTTCCATGTCGATTGTGGCGCGCTCGAGATGCCCTATGCCAAGACCGATGCCTATGCCGCGCTCGAGGCGAGCCGCCGAGCCCTCACCATCGCCGGCGTGGACGGCACGCGTCTGGCTTGCGCTCGTACCGAGGACGACCTGCCCCACAATGTCAACCCAACGAACATTGCCACGGTATCCGAGGTCGTGACCGAGGTTATCCGCCGTTCGTAGACGGAGCTCTAAGGAGTCAACGTGTTTTCGTATATTAAGCGCCATTGGCCTGTCTACGTGATTTTGACCTTGATTGCCATTGCGTTAGGATTTGGGGCTGCCTACATCGTGGGTGCAAAGGGCTCGACCCCCGCCTCCGCAATCAGCGAAGAGGTGGAGCAAGAACAGAGTACGGGTGCCGATGGGATTCCTGAGTCCGAGCAGGCAATCGTTGATGGTGGATCTTCGTCTGCAGAGTAGATACGGCGATTTACATGATTGAAAGCGGGCGAGCCAGGGGACTGGCTCCCCCGCTTTTTCATCGCGCTAGCGCTTCTTTGGGGTCGACCTAAGGCGAGCGAACCATAGGGCTGCGGCACCCGAGGTCAGGAGCGCGGTGATGCAAGCGGCGATGGGAACTGATCCTGTTGCCGGTAGGTCCTGCGGTAGGGTACAGCGTTGAATGACACGGTCCTCGTCATGTGACTCAAGTTTATCGCCGCCGCCGTTGCGGCAAAGATCGACGCGTGCGCTGTTGGTGAGTGCGGTTTGGGGCGTATAAGCCGACGTCGCCTGCATGTGCACGATTGCGCCCCGAGCGTCTGTGCCAAGGATTGCTTTGGCATCGTCAAGGTCGTCGTGCTCATCTTTGAGATCATCGCGGGTCCAAGAATCCGCATCGCTTCGAGTCGTAAAGTCGGCGGCTACCGCACCGTATTCAATGCGAATGCCCGTTACGACGGTATTGGACGCAAGGTCGAGTTCTTTCGCCTCGAGTGTGGTGGATTCCGTGGTCGAGACATCCGCCTTCCAGAGGCGCCAGCCGTCGTAATCGACGAGGCGGCAATCCTCACCCAGACTTTCCCTTACTTCGTCGGACTCAAGCCAAGGATTTTCGTGCCCATCGTCAAGTGTCGCGTTCGCCGGTTCATCGACGTCTGTCGAGTCCAACGGCGTCGTGCGATACCACACGTTGCACAGACCGTTGAGGTCGCCGATGGCGACGGGGGTTTCGATTGAGACGAATCTCGCTGTATCGTTCTCGGCACACTCAAGATCATCGGTAATTGTGAACTCATCAACCCAGGTAGCTGAATCGTTTCGAGCGTCGATGGTATAGGAGAAAAGTCCATCCGTATTGGTTTGCGTCGCGGCGCGATTTTTACCATCGCCGTTGGCCAACAGACCCTTCCCGATAGGTTGGACAAGTTCCTGACGCTTGTCGACCTGTCCTTTGATCTCGATGGGCGTATCCTTCATCGCGACGGATTGGACTTCTCCCGTATCCTTTATTTCAAACGTTATCTCCTCAGCAAGGTCATAGGTCCGCGGAGACATCATTTCGCGCAACGAGTAGGTGCCGGGTGCAAGATGTTCGACGCGATGCGGCTTGTCGGATGAGGTCCAGGAGTCTATTTCGGTTTTATCGGGACCATATAAGGTGAGCTGTGCGCCTTCCACTTCCTGCTCACCGCTTGCATCGACCTTGGAGATATCAACCTTGGTGTAATCGTCGGATACGTTAAGCTGTGCTTCTACAACGGGTGTTTTCTGGTCGGCATAAGTAAGGTCGACAATATGGGTTGTCTGATCGAGCAAGAAGCCTGCCGGCGCTTGAGTCTCGACAACCTCGTAGCGTGCGGTGCCAGATCCCAGTGGGAGGTTGTCCGCGCGTGCTTCTCCAGTTTCATCCGTCGTGACGGTAGCGACAGTCTCACCGTCGAGCGCCGCAATGCTACCGTCGGGGCGCACGATATCACCCGAGGCACGGATCTCAAAGACGGCGCCCACGAGGCTGCTGCCGTCTATGGCATCGGTTTTAACGATCCTGATGTTTCCGGTCGCGGCGTGGTCATAATACGAGGCGATTGCAACGGGCGTTAGGTTCATGTCGGCGGGTATGTTTACCTCGATCTCTTCGCCGACAAGATAGGGCTCTTTGGCCGAGGTTTCGCGTACATAATAGGTGCCCGGCACGAGCGATTCGGGCAGTGTGACGGTGCCGGTCGCGTCAGTCGTAAAGGTGTCCATTACGTTATGTGCTGGATACCAGCAAGTTTGTGAGACAGGTTCGTGATTGCTGTCGAGGAGTTGGAAGGTGAATCCGGCTAGTGGAACAGAAGCGCCTGTTTGGGCATCGCGTTTTACAATCTGGAGATGCGTCGACAGCGCGTGGTTGTCCACGATATATTGAAGCTCGGCGCCGTCGGAAATCTGATTGGCCCCGACGGTCCATTCCCCTGCACGTTTAAAACCCTCGGGGACGGTTTCCGGAACCTCGCGAATCGTGTAGCCGGCACGGTCGTATGGGACGGCTCCGTGGACACCGGCGGGTCGCTTGCCTGTGCCGAACCATGCTTCGGGCTGATCTTTGGTGGAGGCAAAGCCATAGATGTTTGTGGTCAGTGTGCCAACAACCTGCTGAGAGCTGTTGCTGACAACCTCAAAGACAACACCACCCGCCGGCTGCTCCAGGCCGGATTGGTCGCTATTGCCGTAATCCTTGAATTTGGAAATCTCAAGGTTAAACGCAATGGGGATATCGGAAACGCGAGATTCGATCTCGACCACGCCTGAATCGCCGAGCTGGTCGGCTCCAACGGTATAGGTCCAGCTGTCGTTGGATGGCAGGTAGCCCTCGGGGGCTTTTGATTCGTAGATGGTAAAGGTTCCTAAGGGGACATCGGCGAGGGTGGCCCGACCGCTTTCGTCGGTCGTGAGGATTTGTGCCCATCCAGGGGTTGATTGTGACACACACGTGAACTCTGCTCCTGCGAGTGAAGAACCCACCTGGGGGCCGGCATTCGTCGCGGCATCGAGTTTTACGATACGCAGGTTGATGGTGCCGGGCTGTTCATCAATGGCGACCTGTCCACCGTCATTCCCCGTGGTAAAGGCAATACGATCGTGGCGGGGGACATAGCCGGCCGGCGCCTTCGTTTCAACTAGGTAGTATGCCGTGTTGGGCAGAAGTGTTGCTTGCGCTCGACCGTTGCTGTCCATCTGGACGGTGCCGACATGCGCGCCGCTGGCGCTCTCAAAAATATCGAATGTTGCCCCGTCAAACTGATAGGTATTGTTTCCGCTGGTAATAACGGTGTTAGCAGACTGCTTTTGGAAGGAAACAGACACCGCCGGCAGTACATAGAGCATGTCTTGACGTTTGCTGCCGCCCGATACGGCTCCTAGATAGCGTCGCGCGCGGTGCGGAGCGGCTTTGATGCTTCCTGATTTTGCGCTGTCGTGGAGCCACCGCGCAGCCGCCACGACTTCATTGTCGGCGGTAAAGTGTCCGCTCTTGGTTTTACCCTGAGCGGTCGTGTAGGAGTAGGTGCCGTCGACATGGGTAGTGCCGTTGAGCATCCATACGGCAAGCTGGGTGGCGGCGCGGGCGCGATCGGGTGAAAGATGGTAGCCGCCAAACGACGTGGCGGTAGGATATCCGTGACAAACGATTGCCGCGAACTCGTCGTCGAGCCACACCCAGCCTTGATCAAAGTTGAGCCATGGGCCGCCCGGTTTGGTGGGGCCGGGGCGCTCCTGGTTCATGCAGTAGGCAATCGAGGTGTCTTGAGCTTCATACTTGCCGATGAAGAAGGGTCCACAATCATCGCTAATAGTGCGGAAGCCGAGCTGGTCGTAGCCATCGACGGCAAATGCGGCTCCCGGTGCCAGGCAGCCGAAAAGCAGGAAGAGGAGTAGGAGCAGCGGACCTGTTGCGATTGCGCTGTGGACAGAGTGCGTGGGTGCGTTGGACATGGCTGCTCCTTATCCCTCGTGCGCCGCACGGGGAGGCTGCGACGCGTAGGATGAGGCTACCCCCGAGGTTCATGCGGGTAAGTACCGGAGCCTGACCAAAAGCTTGCCCAATTCCTGACAAATTGAGCTCAAATACAACAATCAATCAAAAGCGCAGGTAGAAGATAATGAGAACAGGAAGTCAAAGGTCCTCGTCTCCACAATTGACGTGATTTTCAAACGAATCTCCACAGCTAAAACAAGCATCGACACCCTTGTATCGAACAAGACAACCGCGTTATACTAGCCAACACACAAGCGGGCATCGCCAAGTGGTAAGGCATCAGCTTCCCAAGCTGACACTCGCGGGTTCGAGTCCCGTTGCCCGCTCCAGTAAAAAGCACAAGCACGGCAGCGTTACGTTGCCGTGCTTTTTACTACCAAGCGCCGGGACTCGAACCCGCGAGTGTGCGAGCGTTAAGCAAACGCGAAGCGTTTGTAGCGAGCAGGCGAAGGCGCCGACAGGCGCCTGAAGCCGGTGCAGATTTGCGAAGCAAATACGCGGATGTCCCCATGGCCGCTCTTGCGGCAAAATGTTAGGTTAATGCCTGCTGCCCATACTTGCACCTGCGCACGGTACAATGGATGGGTTACGACCAACGTGCCAATAACCAAAAAGGAGCCGCTATGATCGATCGCTATACCCGCCCGGAGATGGGACACATCTTCTCCCTCGAGAACAAGTACGCCATTTGGCAGGAGATCGAGGTCTTGGCCTGCGAGGCCCAGGCGGAGCTCGGCAAGATCGGTATTTCCAAAGACGAGGCCCAGTGGATCCGCGACCATGCCAACTTTGAGAAGGCGAAGGCCGATGAGATCGAGGAAGTCACGCGCCACGACGTCATTGCCTTTCTGACCAACATG
>ERZ827156.1470-NODE-1470-length-27714-cov-10.614845_pt1 | contig 27714 bp, 29 predicted proteins | sample MGYA00519919_ERZ827156 | MGnify/ENA primary metagenome ERZ827156 (study PRJEB31778, sample SAMEA3449269) | human gut metagenome | biome: human gut; feature: human-associated habitat; material: faeces | place: United Kingdom | collected 2010/2012 ...
GTTTGTATTTTAGTGGATGAAGCTCAATTTTTAACAGAAAAACAAGTAGATGCTTTAGCTAGTATTGTTGATAATGAGAATATACCAGTTATTTGCTATGGACTTAAGACTGATTTTCAAAGTCATCTTTTTGAAGGAAGCAAAAGACTTTTGGAAATAGCCAATGTTATTGAAGAAATTCCAACGATTTGCTGGTGTGGCAAGAAAGCCATTATGAACGCACGAGTAATTGATGGTAAAATGGTAGATGAAGGAAGCCAAATTCTTTTGGGTGGCAATGAATCTTATACTTCATTATGCCGTAAGCATTATCAAACAAAAGATTTAGGAAAAGCTGGAAGATAAGATTTAGATTAAAAAGTTCAATTTTCTAAAACAAAGAAACTGAACTTTTTTATTTGACAAGTTAGATTAATTTTAATAAACTAATCAATGCGTAAAAAAAGGAAAATGATAATTATGTTAAATAAAGGTAAAAATATAGAAAATATAAATAAGGAAACTGAAATCCAAAAAATATATAAAGAAGATATGACCAAATGTGTTAAAAAATTTTTGACTATTTTAGCTATCTATGCATTATTAGCAACGTCTTCTACACTTAAAGATAATTTGAACTTCACTAAAAAACAAAAAATAGCAAAAGAAGTAGAAAATAATGATACTGATAAACTACTTTCAACGATTGTGAAATATACCCCTGAAGAGCAAAAATTTAAATTAGAGCGATTTTGGCAAAATAATATTAATAATTTGACCACCGAAGAGATATGCAAAATATTAAAAAATGCTAAGTCTTATTCACAAGATAAAATGAAAAATAAAGAAGTATATGAAATAGCTTTAAATTATTTAGATTTAAGTTTAGTCGAGCAAAAGGCTACTTTTTCTCTTTTTATTATTCAAAATTTTATTGGAGAAGATGACATATTGAAACTAGCTTTATTACAACCAGAAGAATTATCTTTAAAATTAAAAGAAAAATATGGTGAATCCTTTTTTTGGAAATTACACATATGGGTTGATTCAATTAACAAGCACAAAAAATCAATAGCTCTTTTTGTTGATGAAATAGATCTTCATAACATTTATCCTGCAAACGATATTGAAAAAGTTCTTTTAAAACCATATTCTTATGAACAATATAATAGTTTTTTTAATGAAGAAGAAGATGTTCATTATGAATATTATTGCCGTTTAGATGATAGACAAAAAAATAAGTATCTTATAGGTGTTTATGATAAATATTTTAATGGTCAAACATATGAGATTCCAAATACCAAAACTCCATATGACTTAGTTGAAGAAAAGATAAAGGAAGAGGGCAAAGATAAAATTATAGCTATGCTTCAAAAAAGAAGATTTTTTGACGGCACTATTCACAAAAAAGAAAAAAATGACGGGTATCATGATTATGATACATTAACTCTTGATTTATTGAGTATGATAGACAGTGAAACCGTAACTTTTAAAGAAAATGAAACTTATGAAGAGTATTTTGAAAAGTTAGAAAACCGTTTTCCAACGCTTGATATTTATCGTTTCAATAATCATTTAATAGATTCTAATAACATATATGATTACAACATTTATAAAATGTTTATACCACTTTATTTAGAAATGCTATCCAAAAAAGAAGTGGTTACAGAAGACGATATAATAAACTATACAGAGATTTATATGATTTTTTATAGAGAATCCAAGTTTAAAGCAGATGAGGAATTTGAAAAAACAGTTTCTTGTTATTTAAACCCTATAAAAGCCCAATTTGATAGTGAATTAAAAAATATTTTAAGAGCGAAAGCTGAAGAAAATTTAATTTCATTAGTTGATAATACGTTGGATTATAAGCTGGAATTAGTCAAGCATTAAACTGTGAGAGAAAAAGATACGATAAAATGCTAAAAAATAATCTCAGGGTTTATACTTTGTTTAGAAACAAATGGAACAATTTATCACAACATTTTAAGAATTAATAATTGCCTATTTATCGCATATTTAATTTGACAGTATTATGAGAATTTGATAGAATATATATGTTTTTGAAAGCCATTAGCTTTTATAAAACCGCACGAACTGGGTTATAAAGACCATTTGGTTACCTTACTTCGGCGTGTCTTAATTAATAAAGGAGGTAAAAAATGAAAGCTATATTTGTTACAGGTGGTAAACAATATTATGTTTCTGAAGGAGATACAATCTATGTTGAAAAATTACCTAACGAAGTTGGTACTGAAGTAGAATTTACAGACGTTTTATTCGTTGATGGAAAATCTGGAAATCCTACTGTTAAAGGTGCTAAAGTAGTTGGTACTGTTGAAAAACATGGTCGTCAAAAGAAGATTATTGTCTTCAAATATCGTCCTAAGAAAAAATATCGTAAAACTCAAGGTCATAGACAACCTTATACTAAAGTTACGATTAAGAAAATTGTTAAATAATGATTACAATTACTTTAAAAAATGAGGGAAAAGCTTTAAAACAAATTATTTTTCATGGTCATGCTATGTATGATGATTATGGTAAAGATATTGTTTGTGCTGGTGTTTCAACAATACTTACGACAACAGTCAATGCTATTTTGAAATTTAATGACCAGGCAATAGAATTGTCACAAGAAAAAGATATTGTTTTAACAGTTTTAATTGAGGATGAGGTTACTTCGAAACTACTAGAAAATATGGTAGAATTACTTTATGAACTTGAGGAGTCCTATCCCAAAAATATTACAATTAGAAAGAGGGATAACTGATGAAAAAAATGGTTTTAAATCTTCAATTATTTGCTCACGTTAAAGCCCAAGGTTCTACAGACAACGGTAGAGATTCTGCCGGACGTAGACTAGGTGCTAAAAGAAGCGATGGACAAATGGTTACTGCTGGAAACATTCTTTATCGTCAAAGAGGAACAAAAATTTATCCAGGAACAAATGTTGGAATGGGTAAAGACCACACATTGTTTGCTAAAGTAGATGGTATTGTTCGTTTTGAAAGATTAGGAAGAGATAAGAAAAAAGTTAGTGTTTATCCAGTAGTTGAAGAAACTGTAAAAACATCAAAATAATAAAAAACAAAATTAAGGACAATATAAATAATGTAATATCTTTTAGAGAGCTTTGCAAATGCTGAAAGCAAAGTAAGTAAAAATTATTTTGGCTAAAAGCCATAAGATATATAAATATCTTAATTATCACCTTAATAGTTGCATAGCAGAAATATAGTAAGCTTTGCCGTATTCTTGCGTTAAAAGAAGATTAAGAGAGTAATAAAATTACTAACTTAGGTGGTACCGCGGAAACAATTCATTTCGTCCTAATAAAAGGATAAATGAGTTGTTTTTTTATATATAGGAAAGTTATTAGAACTTCCTATAATATAAAAATAATAATGCATAGAAATTTGTGGAAGCAAATTTCGCACGCGAACAAAGACACGGACTTTAAAATGTTTTAATAAGTGCTAATGTTATTAATGTCCGCTTTTGTTTTTTTAGAAAGGACTGTGATTAATATGTATAAAAAAGTTGAATTACCTAAAGGCTATGTAGGTATGGAAAAAGAGGTAGCCAAATTATGGAAAAAAGAAGGAATTATTGAAAAGAATTTTAATATGAATAGAGGCAAAAGATATTTTACATTTTATGATGGACCACCAACAGCAAATGGTATGCCACATATTGGCCATGTTGAAACAAGAGTTATGAAAGATATAATTCCAAGGTACAAAGTAATGAAAGGATATCATGTTGACAGAAAAGCAGGATGGGATACTCAAGGTTTGCCTGTTGAACTAGAAATTGAAAAGAAATTAGGAATTTCTGGAAAAGAACAAATTGAGGAATATGGTGTTGAAAATTTTGTAAAAGAATGTAAAGACAGTGTTTTTCAATATGTTAATGTTTGGGAAAAACTAACAGAGCAAATAGGTTTTTGGGTAGATATGGAACACCCATATGTAACTTATCATAATGAGTATATAGAGTCTGTATGGTGGGGAATTTCACAAATGTGGAAAAAAGGATTATTGTATGAAGGGCATAAAGTAATGCCATACTGCCCAAGATGTGGAACAGCTCTTTCTTCACATGAAGTGGCACAAGGATATAAAGACGTAAAAGATTTAACATGTATTGCAAAATTTAAAGTTAAAGGAAAAGAAAACACATATATTTTGGCGTGGACAACAACTCCATGGACTCTTCCTTCAAATTTAGCGTTATGCGTAAATAAAACATACACATATGCAGAAATAAGAGTTAATGCTGGAACTGAAGAAGAACCAAAATATGAAAATTATATTTTAGCAAAAGATTTAATTGATACGGTTTTAAAAGATAAAGAATATGAATTAATAAAAGAATTTAAAGGAGAAGAACTACTAGGAACAGAATATGAACCTTTAATGCCTTTTGCAAAACCAGAAGGAAAAGCTTATGTTGTGATTCATGGAGATTATGTAACATTAACAGATGGTACAGGAATTGTTCATATAGCACCAGCATATGGAGAAGATGATAGTTTGGTTGCTAAAAAGAATGGAATTGCATTTGTAAATTTAGTAGATAAATCAGGAAATTTTGTTAAAGAGGTTGAACCATGGGCAGGAAGGTTTGTAAGAGATTGCAATGAAGATATTTGTAAATGGTTAAGTAAGCAAAATAAACTATTTTCTAAAGAAAAACATTTACATTCATATCCTCATTGTTGGAGATGTGATACACCACTTTTATATTATCCAAAAGAAAGTTGGTTTGTTGCAATGACAAAATTAAGAGATAATTTAATTGCAAACAATAACAAAATAAATTGGTACCCAGAAACAATTAAAACAGGCAGGTTTGGAAAGTTTCTTGAAAATGTTATAGATTGGGGAATTTCAAGAGATAGGTATTGGGGAACACCACTTCCTATTTGGAAATGTGAGTGTGGTCATCAAGAATGTATTGGTTCTATTGCAGAATTAAAAGAAAAAGCAATTGATTGTCCAGATGAAATAGAATTACACAAACCATATATAGATAATGTTCATTTAAAATGTCCACATTGTGGAAAAACAATGGAAAGGTTTAAAGAAGTAATTGATGTTTGGTTTGATTCTGGTTCAATGCCATATGCACAATTCCATTATCCGTTTGAAAATAAAGAAGAATTTGAAAAGCATTTTCCAGCACAATTTATATCTGAGGCAATTGACCAAACAAGAGGATGGTTTTATACATTACTTGCAATATCAACCTGTATATTTGACAAAACACCATTTGAAAATTGCATTGTATTAGGTCATGTATTAGATGAAAAAGGTCAGAAGATGTCTAAATCAAAGAAAAATGGAGTTGACCCAATGTTTCTTCTAGATTCAGTAGGAGCAGATGCAACTCGTTGGCATTTTTATACATGTTCAGCACCATGGCTTCCAACAAGATTGTCTTTAGAAAATGTACAAGAAACTCAAAGAGGCTTTTTAGCTACTTTATGGAATGTTTATTCATTCTATGTTTTATATGCAGAAATAGATAAATTTAATCCTTTAGAATATAAAGATTTTAAATCAAATAATATAATGGATAAATGGATAATTTCTGAATTAAATACATTAGTAAAAGAAGTTGCAGAAAAGCTTGATAAATATGATATTACAGGAAGTAGCTTACAAATAGAAGCATTTACAGATAAACTTTCAAATTGGTATGTACGTAGAAACCGTGAAAGATTTTGGGGAACTAAATTAAATGATGACAAAATTGGAGCTTATGTTACTTTATATAGAGTTTTGGTAACTTTATGCAAAATTTCTGCACCATATATTCCTTTTATGACAGAAGAAATTTATCAAAATTTAGTTGTTGGTTTAGATAAAAATGCAGAGGAAAGCATTCACTTATGCTTATGGCCAGAAGTAAATGAAAATGAAATAGATCCAAAATTGGAAGAAGAAATGGATTTAGCTTACACAATAGTAAAACTTGGACGTAGTTGCAGAAACTTTGTTAATATTAAAAATAGGCAACCATTATCAAAAATGCTTATATCTGTTAAAAATCTTCCAGAATATTATAGTGATATTGTAAAAGATGAGCTTAATGTTAAAGAAGTTGTTCTAGCAGCAGATATGAAAGACTATGTCAATTTTGAAATAAAACCTAACCTTCCTGTACTTGGAAGAGAATATGGAAAACTAATTCCAATAATTAAACAAAAAATAGCAGAATTTAACCAAATGGAATTAGCTACTAAAATAGAGGCAGGAGATATTCAATATATTGAGATAGAAGATGTTCAAATTCCTTTATCTAAAGAAAATTTATTAATAACAATGCAAGGTAAAGAAGGGTTTGCATTTAGTGGAACTGGTGAAATTGGTGTTGTTATTGAAACTGAAATTACACCAGAACTAAAAGAAGAGGGATTTTTAAGAGAAATTTTATCTAAAGTTCAAAATATGAGAAAAGAAAGTGGTTTTGAAGTTATGGATAATATTAATCTTTATGTTGGTGGCAATAAAGATTTAGAAGCAATTGTAAAAAAATATGAAGATGTAATTAAACATGATACTTTAGCTAAAAATGTTTTTTACGATGAAGCAAAAAAGAATTATACAGAAACATCTATTAATGGAGAAAAATTAAACATTTTTGTTGAAGTGGTATAAAAATTTGAAAATAAGTAAAAAGGAATCTCGTTTGAGATTCCTTTTTACATTTGTTGGTTTCCTGGTAAAAAATAGTCTACTACACCGTAAATTAAGGCACCAATGATTGCAGCCATCCACGATATTGTGTAACCTGCTACAAAAAATTGTGTTGCATAAAGTATAATTGCAGAAATAGCAAAACCAACAAATCCTTTACCAAATGGACTTGCATGAAGACCAGTAAATTTTATTATTAAATAGTCTAAAACAGTTAATACAACAGCAGCAATTGCTAAAGACCATATATTATTTATTGCAAATCCAGGTGTAAAGAATGCTGTAATTGCAAGGACTACGGCTGCGGCAATTAGTCTACCAATTATTTGCCAAGCAGTACTTATTCCATTTGCTTCGTTTGTTTGACTTTGAGCGTTTGACATAAAGCTAAACCTCCTTTTTATAAGATTAATAATGTAACAATTTTACGTATAAAAATATTCTTTGCAATAAATTAATTTTTATTCATATAATGAAATTTAATATAAATTTCTATGTTAAATACAGAATAAAATTTAAAAAAAATGAGAAAATAAGAACAAATTTGAAAGTTTTCAATTTTAAGTCATTACTTTATATAAATTGAAAATATAAAAAGGAGACAAAAATGCTTATTAATTTTTTTAGATCAATTTTTTTATATGTTGTAGTTTTAATTGTAATGCGTTTTATGGGAAAAAGAGAAATAGGTCAACTTCAACCATTTGAACTTGCAATTTCTATTATGATTGCAGATTTAGCTTCAATTCCTATGACTGATACAGGTGTTCCAATAACAAATGGAATTGTTCCAATTTTAGGCTTGCTTGTTATGCATTTAATAATTTCTTTACTAAATATGAAAAGCATTAAAGCAAGACAAGTGATATGCCGGAAAACCAAGGATTTTAATTTATAGAGGGAAAATAGATGAAAAGGCACTTATAAAAGAAAGGTTTACTTTAAATGAGCTGCAAGAAAGGTTAAGAGATAAAAATGTTTCATCTTTAGGAGATGTAGAATTCGCTATTTTAGAAACAAGTGGGCAAGTAACGGTAATACAAAAACCAAATAAAAGACAAACAATACCAGAAGATTTTAATATTATGCCTGAATATGAAGGTTTACCATATGATTTAGTAATAGATGGAAAAGTAATGAATGAAAATTTAAAGAAGATTGAAAAAGATTATAATTGGTTAGAAATACAAGTAGACAAATTTGGATTTAAACCTGAAGAAGCACTTATTGTAACATATGATGGCAAAGGACAAATTTTCTGCCAGAAGAAAGAAGGGAGTTAATATGTATAAAGAAATAATAATTTCTATAGTAATAATTATTATAGTTTTGCTTGGAGATTTTTTTTCTCAACATCATATTGAAAGATGTGTTGATGAAATAAAAGAAAACTTATTTACATTAAAATCTAATTTAGAAATGGCAAATAAAACAGAAATTGAAAATAATTTAGAAAATATTACAAAGAAAATAGACAAGTTTCATGAATCTTCTGCATATTATATAGAGCATGATGAACTAGAAAAAGTTGAAAATGACTTCACTGCTTGCAAAAGCCTTGCAAATACAGGAAATTTTGATTTTGCAATAAGTGAATTAAATAAGACGGTTTTTGTTTTAGAACACATTGCAGATAAATATGCATTTAATTTAGAAAATATTTTTTAACAAATTTTCCAAAAACTATTTACATTTTGCTTTTGTTTGTATAAAATATAGGATAGAAAAATGTAAAAAAATGGAAGATGAACATAAGAAAATATTTTTAGAAAGGAAGATTTAGGATGAAAATCTTAATGTTAACATGGGAATATCCACCAAGAGTTGTAGGAGGCATTGCAAGAGTTGTAAATGATTTATCTAAAAGATTAATTAAAGATGGTCATGATGTAACAGTTGTAACTTATAAAGAAGGAAATGCTCCATATTTTGAATTAGATAAAGGAGTTAAAGTCTATAGAGTAGATAATTTTATGATAAACTCAAATAATTTTATAGATTGGGTAATGCAACTTAATTTTAATATGGTGGCAAAAGTTGGTGAAATAATAGCGAAGGAGGGAAAATTCGATGTTATTCATGCACATGATTGGCTAGTTTCATATGCTGCAAAAACTTTAAAACAAGCATATAGTATGCCAATAGTTGCAACTATTCATGCAACAGAAGCAGGAAGAAATAGTGGAATAAGAGAACGTGAGCAAAAATATATAAATGACACAGAGTGGATGTTAACATATGAAGCTACAGAAGTTATTGTAAATAGTAACTATATGAAGGCAGAGCTTCAAAGATTATTTGGTTTGCCTTTCGAAAAAATAAATGTTGTACCAAATGGAGTTAATATAACTAATTATGCGGGTATAGAAAGAGATTATGATTTTAGAAGAAAATATGCTATGGACAATGAAAAAATAATTTTATTTATGGGTCGTTTAGTATATGAAAAAGGTGTACAATATTTAATTGGAGCAATGCCTAAAATATTAGAGCATTATCATGATGCGAAACTTGTAATTGCAGGAAAAGGCGGAATGATTGATGAACTTAAACAAGAGGTATATAATTTAGGCTTAGGAAACAAAGTATGTTTTGCTGGGTATTTAAATGGCAAAGATGTTGGAAAAATGTATAAAGCAGCAGATATTTCAGTATTTCCAAGTACATACGAGCCTTTTGGAATAGTTGCTTTAGAGGCAATGCTTGCAGAAGTTCCAATTGTTGTATCTGATATTGGAGGACTTAATGAAATTGTAGATCATAGAGAAACAGGAATGAAATCATATTGTGGAAATAGCAATTCTTTAGCAGATTCAATTTTAGAGCTTTTGTTTGACCAACAGTTATATAGAAATATTGCTAAAAAGGCTAAAGCAAAAGTTAGAAATAATTATAATTGGAACAAAATTGCACAAGATACTCATTTTACGTATCAAAAAGCAATTTGTGAAACAATGGCAGATAAACAACGTAAAGAATTAGAGCAAGAAAATGCAATAAAAGCAAAAAAAGCAGGAAGAGGCGAAATTACAAACTTACTTCCATTCAGAAAAAATCAAGCATATGCTTAAGTTTAGGAAGTTCATAGAGCTTCCTATTTATATAAATATACTTGTGGCAGATGTTAGCAAAACTATTAGAAATGTTATATCTTAATTTAGGGGTAATTTATGAATTATTTAATTATATTAATAGTTTTAGTGGTATTTAGTATTATTCTTGCTATTATCTATGATGTAAATATAAAAAAGTTTGAAACATATGCAAAAAATGAAGAGAAAAGATTAAATAGTAAAATTGATAAATATCCGTCTAATAAAGAAATTTGTACGCAAATGTTAAGAAAAATAAATAATAATAATGTTAAAATTGAAGAAAATAAAGATTCTAAAACTTGTCTTTATATTGCTGTTACAAATAAAATTATAATAGCAGATGTAAAGAATAGTTATACAAGAATTCAAACAATAGCGCATGAGTGTTTACATTCTAAACAAAATAGAAAAATATTATTATTTAATTTTATTTTTTCTAACATATATTTTATGTATTTTGCTTTAATTGCAGTATTGGCCATTTTTAAAATTATAAAAAATGGTATGTTATATATAAATATTATGTTATTTTTAAGTTATGTATATTATTTTGTTAGAAGTTATTTAGAAAATGATGCAATGATAAAAGCAAGATATCTTTCTGAAGAGTATATGAAAGAAACAAAAATATTACAAGAAAGTGATGTAGAGGAAATAACTAAAAGTTATGATGAAATAAATAAAAGAGGAATAAAAATTGTAAATTATAATTTAATGTTTGGAACAATATTAAAAGTAATTTTGTTGGATTTTATTTTTTTTATAAGATGAAAAATACACTAGTTTTAAGCCTTGAAAAAGAAAGGAATGAGATTAAAAATGAATATATATCCTAAAGCATATTTTAACAATGTACAAGAAATAACAATAGGTTTTTTATTAAAAAATAAAATAAAAGCATTAATTTTAGATGTAGATAATACTTTAATAGATTATAATAAAAATTTGTCAGAGGATATAATTGAATGGTCAAAAAATATGCAAGGACAAGGAATAAGGATGTATATTTTAACAAACTCAAATAAAGAAAGAAAGGTAGAAAAAGTAGCTAAATCATTAGAAATTCCATATAAGTTATTTGCTAAAAAGCCTTTTAAAAAGGGCTTTTTGGAGGTTAAAAATATTTTAAAAATTAAAGAAGAAAATATTGCTGTTGTTGGAGACCAAATTTTTACAGATATAATAGGTGGAAATTCATGTAAGATGTTTACAATTTTAGTAGATCCAATAGATAAAAAGGATTATTGGTATACTGCGTGGAAAAGACCATTAGAAAATAAAATAAAAAGTAAAATACCAAAAGAAACTGATTTAAAGTTTTAGTAAAGGATGTGCAAAATGTATTTTAATGATGTAAATATTTTTTATTACATAATAATTGCGATAGTTCGGCCTATTTGTTGGCGAATTTGTTAACTGGATGAATAAAAGACTTCCAGAATATAAAAAAGTGTTTTCTTTAGATTTATTTAAAGAATATAAGAAAGAGTTTAAGCCTAATTATATATTAATGATTATAATGTCAATCTTATATATTGGAATTTTATATAAATATGGTATTCAAAATACATTTATACAAAATTTAGATTTAATAAAATATTTAATATTAGCACCAATGCTTTTTAGTGTAATTATTATAGATTATAAATACCAAATAATACCAAATAGATTAAATCTTACGATGTTTGAGATAGGCCTTATATTTGCTTTTTTATATGGCTTTTCAAATGTGGCAATTTCTATAAATATGTTTGTTGGAATGTTAGTGCGGAGTAGGAATTTTTTTAGCAATAACTTTTTTGGGAGGTTTAGTTTATGGTAAAGAGGCTATGGGCTTTGGAGATGTAAAATTAATGGGAGCATTAGGATTATATTTTGGACTTACGAATATAATAATCATAGCACTAATTTCATTTTTAATAGGAGCAATTTCAAGCATATTTTTACTTGTAACTAAAATAAAGAAAACAGATGAATATATACCATTTGGACCTTTTATTGCAGTTAGCGTTTTTGTAGTAATTTTTGTACCATATTCAATAATTGTAAATATACTATTAAATATTTTTACACTTGGATTATATAATAAAAAACAATAGAAAAGACTAATTTCAAGCTTTTCTATGGAAGGAATGATATTCAAAATGAATGATAGATTACAAGCATTAAGAAATAAAATGGCAGGATTAAACTTGCAAGGCATGATAATAGCAAACCCAATAAATATAAAATATTTAACAAAAATAAAAGCAGAAGGAATATTATTAATTACAAGAAAAGAAAATATTTTTATAACAGATGGAAGATATATTGAAGAAGTGTCTAGTATACTTACGCCATTTGATGAAATTATTATAGATGATCAAAAAAATATATCTAAAGATGAATATGAAAATTTCTTCTTGTTTTGTGAAAATGTAGGATTTGAAGAAAAATATTTAACGTATTCAGACTATAAAGAAAATATTAGAAAATTTAAAATAAATAATTTTGTTGAGGCAGGAGAAATACTTGCTAATTTAAGAATGATAAAAGATGATGAAGAAATTGCAAGTATAAAAACAGCTTGTGAAATAACGGATAAATGCTTTGATTTTATAAAAAATTATATAAAACCAGGTTTAACAGAAAAACAGATTGCAAGAAAAATACAAGATTTTTATAGAGATCATAGCGAAGGTGAATCTTTTGAAACAATTGTTGCTTCAGGAGAAAACTCATCTAAACCACATGCTGTTCCAACAGATAGGAAAATTAAAGAAAGAGATATTATAACAATTGATATGGGATGTAAAGTAAATGGCTATTGTTCAGATATGACAAGAACAATTTTTGTTGGAGAGCCAACCTATGAGCAAAAGAAAGTATATAATCTTGTTTTATCAAACCAAAAAAGAGTATTAAATGATATTAGAGAAGGTGCAAATATAAAACAATTAACTAAATCGGTAGAAAGTGACTTTCAGTTAAATAATCAAACTTTAATTCATGCTTTAGGTCATGGAGTTGGCCTTGAAATTCATGAAGACCCAGCAATTAACCTAAAAAATGATAGTAACCTAAAGGAAAATATGATTATAACAGATGAACCCGGAATTTATATAGCTGGAAATTTTGGAGTTAGAATAGAAGATACCATTTTAGTTACCAAGAAAGGTGCTATATCCTTGACAGAATCGGATAAAGAGTGTATAATTATTTAAGTTTGTAAAAAAAGTTGAGAATTGAAAGGAGAAATTTATATGGCAGCAGTTTATTCAGCAGGTGATTTTAGAAATGGAACAACATTTGAAATGGAGGGAAATGTATATAGAGTAGTAGAGTTTCAACATGTTAAACCAGGTAAGGGGTCAGCATTTGTTAGAACAAAATTAAAAAATGTTATATCAGGAGCAGTTTTAGAAAAAACATTTAACCCATCTGATAAATATCCAGGAGCAGAAATTGAAAAAAAAGAAATGCAATATTTATATAATGATGGAGATTTATACTACTTTATGGATAATGAAACATATGATCAAATGCCACTAAATAAGGAAAAATTAGGAGATTGCTTAAAATATTTAAAAGAAAATATGCAAGTAAAAATCTTGTCATACAAAGGAAATGTATTTGCAGTTGAACCTCCAATATTTGTAGAATTAGAGGTTACATATACAGAACCAGGTTTTGCAGGAAATACAACAACAACTTCTGGAAAACCAGCAAAATTAGAAACAGGATTAGAACTTCAAGTTCCTATGTTTGTTAATATTGGAGACATTTTAAGAATTGATACACGTACATGTGAATACATGGAGAGAGTATAATATATGAAAGGTAGGATTTATGTTAGAAAACATAAAAGAAGAAGTGAATAGCTTTATTAAAGATATTGATAAAATTGTAAAAGACCCAGATGAACGAAATTCAATGAAACAAAGAAGCATTGATTTTGTAAATATTTTTCTTGATGAAATAGAAAATATAATGACTTTTAAAGAAGAAAGAGTAAATAAATTAATAAAAAAACAAGAAGAAAATGAAAAAAAGCTTACAGAGCTTCAAGAAAAATATGAAACAATGTATCAAGATATTTATGATGACGGAAATGATATGGATTTTGCAATTATTTGTCCATATTGTAATTATGAGTTTGATGCCGAAATTGATGAGCAATTTAATGAAATAAAATGCCCAGAATGTGGCAATACAATTGAATTAGATTGGAATGGAAATCCAGATGATGATAGTGATAATGGTTGTCATGGAGGATGTTCTGGTTGCCATGGGTGTCATTAAATATAGCGATTAGGTCGCTATATTTTTATATAAAATGAAAATTTATATAAGGAGAGATTTATATGAGTTTAGAAAATAAATATGAGCCAAAAAAATTTGAAGAAGAATTGTATAAAAATTGGGATGAAAAAGGTTATTTTAAACCTAGTATGGATGAAAATAAAGAGCCATACTGTATAATGATGCCACCACCAAATGTTACAGGAAAATTACATATGGGACATGCTCTAGATGGTACAATTCAAGATGTATTAATTAGATTTAAAAGAATGCAAGGCTATGACTGCTTATGGCTTCCAGGAACTGACCATTCTGCTATATCTACAGAAATGAAAGTTGTTCAAAAAATAAAAGAAGAAGGGAAAACAAAAGAGGAATTAGGAAGAAAAAAATTTTTAGAAGAAGCATGGAATTGGACACATAAATATGGAGGAATAATTCAAAAGCAGCAAAGAAAACTTGGGTGCTCATGTGATTGGGAAAGAAATAGGTTTACTTTAGATGATGGAATGAACCAAGCAGTTTTAGAGCAATTTATTGATCTTTATAGAAAAGGACTAATTTATAAAGGTAAAAAAATGGTAAATTATTGTCCAAGTTGTAAAACATCTATATCAGATGCAGAAGTTGAATATAAAGAAGAAACATCACATTTATGGCACATTCGCTATAAAATAGTAGGAGAAGAAGGATATGTAGAAGTTGCAACAACTAGACCAGAAACAATGCTGGGAGATACAGCAGTTGCGGTTCATCCAAGTGATGAAAGATATAAATCAATAGTTGGAAAAAAATGCATACTTCCAATAATGAATAAAGAAATTCCAATAATTGCAGATGAGTTTGTTGAAAAAGAATTTGGAACGGGTTGTGTTAAAATCACACCTGCACATGACATGAATGACTACCAAGCTGGTTTAAGGCATAATTTAGAAGTAATAGAAGTATTTGACGAAAATTATAAAATGGGAAATTTAGTTCCTGAATATAAAGGAATGGATTTATTAGAAGCTCGTAAAAAAATAGTAGAAAAACTAAAAGAAATAGGAGCTTTAGTAAAAACGGAAGATTACACACATAATGTTACCAAATGTGAAAGATGTAAATCAACAATAGAGCCAAAAATTTCTATACAATGGTTTGTCTCTATGAAAGATTTAGCAAAAAGAGCGGCTGATAGTGTAAGAGATGGAAAAACAAAATTTGTACCAAAAAGATATGAAAAGCAATATTTTAACTGGTTAGATAATATTCAAGATTGGTGTATTTCACGTCAATTATGGTGGGGACATAGAATTCCAGTATATTATTGTCAAGAATGTGAACATATGAATGTTGCAAAAGTGAAACCAGAAAAATGTGAAAAATGTGGTTCAACTAACTTAAAGCAAGATGAAGATACATTAGATACATGGTTTAGTTCGGCTTTATGGCCATTTTCAACACTTGGTTGGCCAAATAAAGAAAGTGAAGATTTTAAAAGGTTTTACCCAACAAATGTGTTAGTTACTGGTTTTGATATAATAACTTTTTGGGTATCTAGAATGATGACTCAAGGATTAGAGTTTACTGATGTTGAGCCATTTAAAGATGTATTAATACATGGAATTATAAGAGACAGCCAAGGAAGAAAAATGTCAAAAACATTAGGTAATGGTATAGATCCTTTAGAAGTAATTGATGAATATGGTGCAGATAGTTTAAGATTTTCCGTTTTGTCTGGAACAACAATGGGAAATGATATAAAATATATGCCAGAAAAATTAGAACAAGCTTCAAATTTTTCAAATAAAATATGGAATGCAGCTAAATTTGTGATAAATGCTTCAAAAGAAGTAAAAGATGAAGATATTTTAAATTATAATTTATCAGACTTGAAAATTGAGGATAAATGGATTTTAAATAAATTAAATAAGTTAGTTTCAAAGGTTACAGCAAATTTGGAAAACTATGATTTAGGTATTGCATTAGATAGTATCTATAGTTTCATAAGAGATGAATTTTGTGACTGGTATATAGAAATGGCAAAATCAAGAATTTATTCAGAAGATTATAAAGAAAAAATTCAAGTATGTTATGTATTAAACTATGTATTAGGAATTGCTATGAAGTTGCTTCATCCATTTATGCCATTTATTACTACAAAAATATATGAAAATATAGTAAAAAAAGATGATGAAGATTTAATGGTATCTATTTGGCCAAAAGTAAGTAAAGAAACTCAATTTGAAAAAGAAGAGGAACTTTTGGAAAAATTAAAAGAAATAATAGTAGATATAAGAAACATACGTGCTAAAATGAATATTCATCCAAGTAAAAAAGCGGATTTAATTTTCGTAACAGAGAAATATGAAAAAGAGTTAAGTGAAGCAAAAGGATTTATGTTAAAATTAGGTTTCGGAAAAAATCTTATTATTCAAAAAAATAAGGAAAATATTAAAGAAAATGCTATAAGCATATTAAAAGATGGAATTGAGCTTTATATGCCACAAGAAGGAATAATAGATTTTGAAAAAGAAGAAAAAAGAAAAGAAGAAGAAAAGAAGAAAATTGAATTTGAAATCCAAAGAGCAGAAAAAATGTTATCTAATCCAGGATTTGTGAATAAAGCACCAAAAGAAAAAGTTGAACAAGAAAAAGCTAAATTAGAAAAATATAAAGAAATGTTAAAAAAGTATTAACAAGTTAAAGGACGGTCTTAAATTTTATTAAGTGAAATTTTAAGACCGTTTCTAAACTTTAAATAAATAAAATTTTTTCAAACTATAAAAGAATATATTTTAAAATCTAAAGTTTTGTGCTATAATAAATATAGATTTAGGAGAAAGAGGTGGTTTTATGCAATAAATGACAAGTTTACAAGAATTAGAAACAGCAATTAATTTAAATGGAGAGATTGTAGTAAGTAAAAATAGTAAAAATAATGTAATACTTATGAGTATGGAAGAATATAAGAAAAAATTATTAAAAGAAAAAATAGAAAAAAATTATTAAAAGCAGAAGAACAAATTAAAAATGGTAAAGCTGTAAAAGCTGATGAAGTATTTAAGGAGTTAGAAGAAATAAATGAATTCTAAAAAAGAAATACTGGAGGATTTTTATAAAAATGATAGATATAACTAGAGCTAATTTGGCATTTGAAGAATATATTAAAAATTATGATATAAAAAACGAAATGATAAAATTAAAAGTAGACCACATAAAAAGGGTTTCAAAAATTGCAAAACAAATAGCTATAAATTTAAATTTAAGCAGGGAAGATATAGAACTTGCAGAACTAATTGGTCTTTTACATGACATAGGAAGATTTGAACAGGTAAAAAGATATAATACTTTTTGGGACCAAAGAAGTGTTAGTCATGGCGTTCTTGGAGTAGAGGTATTATTTGAAGATAATAGGATTAGAAATTTTATTGTAAGCGATAAATATGATAAAATAATAAAAACAGCAATTTTAAATCATAATGTTGCAAGAGTAGATATGAAATTTTCTAATGAGAAAGAAGAGCTACATTCAAAAATAATAAGAGATGCAGATAAAATAGATATATTACATATTTTAACATATGCAGATAAAAAAGAAGAATGGGAAAAAGAGGACTTATCATTGGAAAAAATATCTGATAAAATATATACAAGTTTTATGGAAAAAAACGAAGTAATTTATAACCAGAGAAAAACACCACTTGATGTTTTAGTTAGTGAATTTGCATATATATTTGATTTTAATTATAAATATAGTTTAATATATATAAAAAAAGAACAATATATAGAAACTTTATATAAAAGGTTTTGCTTTAAAGATGAAGAAACAAAATTTAGATTTAATAATATTTATGAAAAAACAAAAAGCTATATTGATACTGTTATTAATTAAAAATCAGGAAAGTCTATAGGACTTTCCTATTAATATAATAACAATGCACAGAAAATTTCAAAGTAAATTTAACACGCGAACAAAGAAGGAGAATTTAAAATGTTTTAATAGTGTTAATGTTATTAATAAAAAAAATGAGAAAATCTAGTTTATAGATTTTCTCATTTTAGAAATAAAGAAAAAACTGGTGGTAGCGAAGGGGAGATTCGAACTCTCGACACCGCGGGTATGAACCGCGTGCTCTAGCCAACTGAGCTACTTCGCCATATCAACAGTAACTATTATATACATTTTTCTTTGTTTTGTCAATAGTTTTTATACTATTTTGTAACAATTCTTTTTGAAAGATCTAAATTACCGGGAAATGTACCTTTTAAAGCTAAAGTGTAAACATTAGTTGCTAAAATATCTTCATTTATTAAATTTTCTAGATTTTTATTGTTATTTGTATCTAAAAATTTTTTTACAGATGTTATAACATTTAAGCCAGAATTATTCAATTTACTTAATAGGGATTTTCCATTTTCACTAAAACCTAAAACACGTATATATGGCGAAATTCTCTTTGATATTAACATATCTTTTTTTGTAATTCCAAGAAGAGAATACAATAAAATTCTATTTATTCTTGTTTTAGTATATCTTTTTGTACAAACAATATTCATAAATTCTTCTAGAGTATTACAAGAAAAAGCTGCTTTTTTTATGTTATTTTCAAGTCCTTCAGAAACATCTGGTAAATTTTTTATTTTATAAGCAGGCATTAAACGCAGATTATATAAAATTATTTTTTCAAATTCTGCAAGGTCGGTTACAAAATTTCCATTTGAAATTTCTTCTTTTAAAATAGTATAAGAACTAGGTGTTAGACCATCTTTTAATTTAGAAAAATGACCGTTTTTAATCATATTTCTAATTGAAGAACTACTTGTAAAAGTTCCAGTGTAATCTGGATTTAAGTGTCCGGAATTTTTACGCTCAATTAAAATTGGTTCAATATTTGATTTATGTTTTTTTAGAGCTTTTAAATATTCAATTGCTAAAATATTATTAGGCTCTGATAATATATTTGAAAAAGAAGGATTATTTAAATAAGAACCAACAGCACTTGATCTAGCTTTAGGAAAAGAAATCCCCTTTTTTAAATTATTTGCTAGAAGTGTTTTGTAGTATTTTGGTTCTTTATATAAAACGTTTGCAATTATATTTAATTTGTTTAATTCAGCACATTCTGCTCCAAAAGACAAATGGTCTATAATTTTTAAAGAATTTAAAATTTTTATTGCACCATCTGCAAAATTTTCTGCACTAGAAATAGAATAAATTGTAGGAAGTTCAATAACTAAATCAACCCCACAAGAAAGAGCCATTTCTGCTTTTACCCATTTATCTATTAAAGATGGTTCACCTCTTTGTGAAAAATTTCCACTAATAATTGCTACTACATAATCATCTTTACTAATACTTTTAGATTTTAAAATATGATATAAATGCCCATTATGAAATGGATTATATTCTGCAATAATTCCTAAAACCATGGTTACCTCCATCAATATATTACCATAAAAAATGTAAAACATCAAGAGGTGATTGACAATTAAATTTATTTGTGGTATAAAAAAATTGTTACAATTAAGAAAAAGACTTAAAAACCCATGATTAAAAATTATAAAAAGGGAAAAAATAAGTTTAGGAGGTAATTTTATGGAAAAAACAAAAATTGTTCAATATGGTTGTGGCAAAATGTCAAAGTATACTATGAGGTATGCAATGGAAAAGGGGTATGAAATAGTAGGAGCAGTAGATATTAACCCAAATTTAATAGGAAAAGATATTAGTGAAATTATAGGATGTGAAGAAACAGGAGTAAAAATTACAGCTATAGATCAAGCAGAAGAATTAATGAGAAATGTAAAACCAGATGCTTGTATAATAACAACAATGAGCTTAATAAAAGATTTAGAAAATGTATTAATGTTATGTAGTAAGTTAGGAATAAATGCAATTACTACATGTGAAGAAGCTTTTTACCCAATGGCATCAAATCCAGGTTTAACACAAAAAATAGATAGTTTAGCAAAACAAAATAATTGTACAATAACAGGAAGTGGATATCAAGATGTATTTTGGGGAAATTTAATATATACATTAGCAGGTGCAACACATAAAATAACAAAAATAAAAGGAAGTTCTTCATATAATGTTGAAGATTATGGTATTGCATTAGCTCAAGTTCATGGTGCTGGAATGACTTTAGATGAATTTGACGAAAAAGTTGCAGCAGCAGATAAAATAAGTACTGAAGAAAGACAAAAAATAATAGAAAGTGGAGATTATACACCATCTTATATGTGGAATGTTGTTCCATGGCTTGCAGACAAATTTGGATTTACAATTACTTCTATGACACAAAAATGTGTACCAATAGTTGCTAAAGAGGATATACATTCAAATACATTAAATATGGATATAAAAGTAGGAATGGCAACAGGAATGAGTGCTGTAGTTACAGCTCAAACAGCTGAAGGAGTAGAAATAGAGGCAGAATGTATTGGAAAAGTATATGAACCAACAGAAGTAGATAAAAATGACTGGACTATTTTTGGTGAGCCAGATACAAGAGTTGTAATTACAGAACCAAAAACTGTAGAGTTAACTTGTGCAAGCATTGTAAATAGAATTCCAGATTTAATAAAAGCTCCAGCAGGATATGTTCCAACTTCAAAAATGGGAGAATTGAAATATTAAAAAATAATGCCTTCGTGGCATTATTTTTTTGAAGCAATAATAATTTTCATCATCACAATTTACAGTCTATGAAATATTTATTTTAAAATTTGATAATATATATTTTATTGATTTTTAAGAATACCTATGGTAGAATATGAAAAAAGCTAATTAGAAGGAGAAAAAGTTATGGATAGAGTTGATAAAACAAATTATTATTTAGATATAGCAGAAACAATATCAGAAAGAGGAACATGCCTTAGAAATAATTACGGAAGTGTTATTGTAAAAAATGATGAAATAATATCAACAGGGTATTCAGGTGCTCCTAGAGGAAGAAAGAATTGTTTGGATTTAGGCTTTTGCATAAGAAGTCAAAAAACAGAATTAAGTGGGGCAGGGTATGAACATTGTAGGTCTGTACATAGTGAGCAAAATGCAATAATAAGTGCAAATAGAAGAGATATGATGGGAGCAACTTTATATTTAGTAGGTATAAATAAAAGAAATGGAGAATATGTTAAAGACAATTATCCTTGTACTTTATGCAAAAGAATGATAATAAATGCAGGAATAGAAAAAATAGTTATGAGAGATGATAAAGAAAACTATAGAGTGGAAGAGGTTGCAAATTGGCTAGAGATTGATGACACATTATAGTTTTTGTGAAAAATTTAGGAGAAAATGTAGAAGAAGAGAGCATAATAAAATAATAAAAGGTTATTAATCATGCCCCTTTTGCTTCAGTTAACATGCTTGATAAAAACAGTCCTAGTAAAAGGCTTAAAATAGATATAATGCCATTCATATTAAAGCTAAAACCGCGGGTATAGTACAAGTATAGAACCTAAAGTAAAACCTATTATAGAAAAAAATGTAGGTTCGTAAAATTTGTTTAAAAGAGTTTGAGTTAATTTCATAAAAAAGATTGAACCTACAAATAAACCTATACATAAAGGTAATAAAAAAGGAATAAAAAGGCTAGAAATACTTGCAAGATATGCATTATAAACGCCAAGTAACATTAAAATTAAAGTACTACTTACACCAGGAATTACAACACCTGCTGACATTAAAAATCCGCATAATACTAAATATAAAAAATTATAGCTATTCGAAAAATTAGATTGGGTTAAATTCTTTTCTAAAAAAACTAAAGAAATTCCAATTAAAAAGCAAATAATTGTAAATGCTAAATATTTAATTTTAAATTTTTCTTTAGAACATGCTGTTTTAAAAAGACTTGGTGTAGTACCTAAAATTAAACCTATAAAAATAAATTTTATTTGAATAGGATAGGCTAAAAATAAATACTTTAATATATTTCCAAAAAGAATTATTCCAACAAGAGCCCCAAAACCAATGGGAAACAAAAACTTAAGATTTTGTTTCATATTTTTAAAAAAGTTCAAAATACAATTTATTAAATTTTCATATATTCCGAAAATTACACAAATAACGCCACTACTAATTCCTGGAAGAATGGCACCACTTCCTATTAATATACCTTTAAAAAAATCAAAAAAATACTTCAAAACAATCGTCCTTAAAAAAATATTGTTATATTAATTTATATGATGTAAGATAGAATTTATTAATAAAAGCAAGAATTTCTTGCTTTTTTTGGAATTTTAGAGTAGAATATATAAGAATTTAATTAAACAAATGCAGTTTATAATGGAGGTAGTTATTTTTGAAAAAAATATTGTTTTCGGCATATAAAATGGATCTTGGAGGAATTGAAACAGCATTAGTTACTTTATTAAAGAGTATTTATAATAAATATGAAATCACATTGGTTTTAGAAGAAAAAGAAGGTATATTCTTAAAAGAAATACCTGACAATATAAAAATAATAACATATAAACCAAGTAAAATAAAAAATGTTTTTTTTAGAAAAGTTTCAAACTTTTTTAAACAATTAATTTTTAAAGTAAAACATAAAAATAAATTTGATTTTTCTGCGTGTTACGCAACATATAGTTATCCTGCTTCTTTTGTTGCAAGATGTGCAAGCAAGAACTCTTGCCTTTGGGTTCATAATGATTATATGAATTTTTATAATAATGATAAAAAAGTGTATAAAAGCTTTTTTGAAAAATTAAAAGCAGAAGATTATAGAAAAATAGTTTTTGTATCAAACCATGATAAAGATGTTTTTATCAAAGAAATGCCAGAGCTTAAAGAAAAATGTGTTTTCTGTAATAATTTAATAGATTATAAAAAAATACAGCAGAAATCAAATGAGCCAGTAAGTGATTTAGAGCTAGAACCAAACATCATTACTTTTATAAATATGGGGAGACATAATGAAAAACAAAAAAAATTAAGTAGAATAATTAATGCTACAAAAAGACTAAATGATGAAGGGTATATTTTTAGAGTAATATTTGTTGGAGATGGTAATGATAGTTTAGAATATAAAAAGCAAGCACAAGATATTACAAATATTAAGTTCTTAGGTACTAAAAAAAATCCATATCCATATTTAAAAATGGCAGATGTGTTGCTTATGTCATCAGATTTTGAAGGATACCCTGTAGTTTTTATAGAAAGTGAAATTTTAGAAAAGCCAATAATTACAACAAATGTATCAGATAGTATGAAAGATATACAAAATAAATTTGGAATTGTTGTAGAAAGGTCGGAAGATGGTGTATATTTAGGTATGAAGGAGTTTTTAGAAAAAGGCTTTATTACTAATAAGTTTGATGCAGAAAAATTCAACCAAGATATTTTAAAAAAAGTAGAAGAATTAATTGGCGATTAGAAAAGATAGAAAATTAAAAGAAGGGAATGAAAATAAAAATGATTAGCTTTGTGCTTCCTGCATATAATGCAGAAAAAACAATAAAACGAGCGTTAGATTCGATTTTCAATCAAGAAAAAACAGAGTTAGAATATGAAGTTATAGTTGTGAATGATGGTTCAACAGATAATATAGCAGAAACAATGAAATTATATAAACAAAATTTAACAGAAGAAAATAAAACAAAATTAAAGTATTTTGAAAAGCCAGAAAATAGTGGGCTTGCAGATACTAGAAATTATGGTGTAAATAAGGCTTTAGGAGAATATATTATTTTTGTAGATAGTGATGACTATATAAGCAAAACACTTTTAAAAGATATAGAACAATATGTAAATAGTGATGTGGATTTAATAAAATGGAGTCCTATTTGGGTTGATGAACAAGAAAAAGAAATTAAAAAACCAGAAATTGTTTCATTTGAAGTCAGAACAGGAGAAGATGGATTTAACAAATTATTTGGAAAAGATAATTTAATAGATTGTGTATGGGATTATGCAATAAAAAAAGAAATCATGTTAGAATTTCCAAGTGGTACATATCATGAAGATTTTGCAGTTATGTCTTTAATTATTCTAAATGCTAAAACTATGGTTTCAATAAATAAACATGAATATTATTATGTACAAAGTCAAAATAGTATAATGAGAAATAATGATATTAAAAAAACAAGAAAGAAAATTGAAGATAAATTGCAACATTATGACAATATAATTAAGCAATCAAATTTATTGAATGTAAAAGATGAAACAAAAGAAAATTTAAGAATTTTTGCAGTTAATTCATTGCTAGTAGTAGTGAATGAATTAGATATGGAAAATAAAAAATGGTTTAAACAAGAACTGAAAAAAAGAAAAATTGCTAAAAATATAAAAATTAGAAATATAAAACAATTGATAAAAAAAATGATTTTAGAAATAGAGTATTAAGGAGATTTTATGGGAACAAGTATTTTTATTTTAATAATATTAATTTTAATAAATGCCTTTTTTGCTGCAACAGAGATAGCTTTTATATCTTTAAATGACGCAAAAATAGAGCTTCAAGTAAAAGAAGGAAATAAAAAAGCAAAAATAATTCAAAAAATGCTAAAAAATCCGAGTAAATTTTTAGCAACAATTCAAATAGGTGTTACTTTAGCAGGATTTTTATCAAGTGCATTTGCTTCAGACGCATTTGCAGATAAATTGGCGCCAGCATTTAATAAATTGATTCCAAGTGTTTCTCTTGCTACATGGAGAAGTATGTCTATAATTTTGGTTACAATTATTTTGTCATATTTTACTCTTGTTTTTGGAGAACTTGTACCAAAAAGATTAGCAATGAAATATTATGAAAAGATATCATTTATGAGTATAAAAATAATAAAGGTAATTTATATAATAACAGCACCTTTTGTTAAGCTATTAACTTTTTCTACAAATGTTGTATCAAAAATATTTGGAGTAAAAGGAGAAGAAAAAGAAAATGTTACAGAAGAAGAAATACGTATGATGGTAGATGTTGGAGAAGAAAAAGGAACAATTGAAGAGCAAGAAAAAGAAATGATAAATAATGTTTTTGAATTCAATGACAAAGTTGTTTCAGAGATTATGGTGCCACGAAATAAAATTTTTGCTCTTGATATGTCCCTTTCAATTTCAGAAGTAATAGAAAAACTAACTGAAGATACAAGGTATAGTAGAGTGCCTGTATATGATAAAACAATAGATAATATAAAAGGAATTGTTTATATAAAAGATATCTTACTTTCAACTAAAAGCAAAAATGCTAAAATAAAAGGACTTATTAAAGATGCATATTTTGTTTCTGAAACTAAAAAATTAAATGAGCTGTTTCAAGAATTAAGAAAAAGCAAAAAGCAAATTGCTATTGTTTTAGATGAATATGGTGGTACAGCTGGTATGGTTACAATGGAAGATATTTTGGAAGAAATTGTTGGGGAAATATATGATGAATATGATAAAGAAACAGATAAAATAAAAATAATAGATTCAAATACTTTCCTATTTGATGGAGGGGTTAGTTTGAATGATGTTCAAAAGATTTTGGACATAAAAATTGAAGAAGACGAAGTAGATACTTTAGCAGGGTATTTAGTAAAATTATTAGATAGAATTCCTAAAGAAGGGGAAAAGCCTATAGTGGAGACGGAAAAGGTTACCTATAAAGTTGAAAAAGTAGCTGGCAGAAATATAGTTAAAGTAAAAGCGTGCAAGCATGGATAAAAATGTAATATAAATGTAATATAATTTTAATAAAGTTGTAATATATATGATGTATAATATATTTAGGTGAAAAATATGTTAGAAAATAGAAGTTTAGATAATTTAGGGATACAAGTACTAGACAAATTAGAAAACAAAGAAAAAGTAAATATTATACATGAAGTATCACAAGGAATTGTGGATACTTTTCCAAATTGTGGATTAGAATATGAACAAATTTTTAACAAATTATTTAATACGGATATGTATAGAGCAATATTTCCAGATGGAATAACAACAGTAAACTATTATTATAGAAATTCTTCAATTTATTTTGATGTAGATTGCAATACTGATGAAATAAATGAATTTATACTTCATGAGTGTATACATAAAATACAAGAAAGAAAAGACAAAAAAGATAAAATAGTTAGTATTGGTTTATGTGGGTTTGATGAATTTGGACTTAAAAGAATGGCTTTTAATGAAGGAGCTATTCAATATATGGTTGTTAATATATTAAAAAATGATTATGAAAAAGTAAAATTGTATGATATAGAATTAAAAACAAAATCTAGAAAATATTTTCCTTTAATTACAAATCTTGTAACACAAATAATTTTTTTGGAGGGAAGAAAGGAATTTGAAAAAAATATATTTATAAATCCATTGGATTTTGTATATTATACAATAGATACTTTTGGAGAATTACGTTTTAAAGCCATTTGTGACAATTTAGATTATATTTTAAAATTGAAAGAAAAATTTGTTAGAATTTCTAAACAGGAATTAAGTTTAGATAATCAAACAATGCTTGAAAATATTGAGATTGAAATAAAAAACACTTTTTTTGAGACACAGGAAATTATAATGAAATCATATTTTGATTCTTATTTAGATAGAATTGAAACTTTAAGTGAAGTTGATAATTACAGGAAAAAGATTTTTCTATATAGAAATTATATTGGTAAAACTAAAGTTTATGATAAATATTATTTAGAGCAAATTTCAAAATTAAAAATAATAGAAGATAAAATAAAAAGAAGAACAATGTTAATAGCTGTAAAAAACAACTTTTTTGTGAAAATTATTGGGAAAATAAAAAGCTTGTTAGGGTTAACAAGCAAATATGAACAAAAATAATTTATAATAATAAATTTAAAACATTTATAACAAAGGCGCTAAGTATTACTTTCCAAGTCATACGAGCTCCTTTTTTTATGGCATTTGAAAAAACAACTAAATTGTAATCTTTTTTTACAGTCATTGCTAAACAATTAGTAATGTTTGCTTCTTCAGATGGCTCTTTTATTATATTTTGTGTATTTGGGCTAAACATTAAGTTTTTATCTGTGTTTAGTTCTAGTTTTTCTTTTTCTATAATTTTGAATTCATTTGTAGCTTTTTCCATATAATTTTCATTCCTTTCTTGTGTGTTTCAAAGTTGTTATTAATGTTTGTATTCAACAAAATTCAATTTTATTTTACCATATTCGATTTTAATTGTAAAGAAAAAATATTATTTTTTTTTGAAAAAAACATTGACAAAGGTATAGAATTTGTTGTATACTAATTAAGTATTTGATTTTATGGTGGATGTAGCGCAGTTGGTTAGAGCGCCAGTTTGTGGCACTGGAGGTCGTGAGTTCGAATCTCATCTTCCACCCCATTTAATTTAAAAGCTCTAAAAATTTAATATTGGGCTGTAGCCAAGCGGTAAGGCACCAGACTTTGACTCTGGCATGCGTGTGTTCGAATCCCACCAGCCCAGCCAGTAATATCAAGACTTTCAAGAAATTGAAGGTCTTATATTTTTGCTAAAAGTAGGTTTACTTGTCCAAAACTTGTCCAAGTATTAAGTGCGATATAGAATAAAAAAATTTGGAGAAATTTTGTACAGCTTTTGTTTACTACATATTCTTGTGGTTTGTCGAATTGTGTCGAAAAAAGTCAAAAAGTTTTCGTTGACAAATAGGGTAAAAGCATGTATAATATTAAATGTTATAACGAAATTAAAAGTTGGTATAACGTT
>ERZ827156.1474-NODE-1474-length-27669-cov-4.323206_pt1 | contig 27669 bp, 49 predicted proteins | sample MGYA00519919_ERZ827156 | MGnify/ENA primary metagenome ERZ827156 (study PRJEB31778, sample SAMEA3449269) | human gut metagenome | biome: human gut; feature: human-associated habitat; material: faeces | place: United Kingdom | collected 2010/2012 ...
CCAGACGGGGCTCCACGTAGTAGTCACGCATGGCAGCGGCGGCATTCACTTCGAAAGAGGAAACAGACATGCTTCTTTCTATCAAGTCGTATTTGTTGTGGATCGCAGACAAAAAGAAAAGGGGAAACGGAGAAGCGTCATGGTTTTCTCACGATATGCGTTTAGAATTGCAACAAACAGAACAGGGATGGAAGAGTACAGTGTCTTTGTAGAGGATGGTGGGCACGTTGGTGGCATTTACCTAATCATCACACTGGGTTGGAAGAGTCACGTCAAACACGAAGTGAAGATCCGGATAGCAGCGCAGAAGGGCATAATTGGGTTGGAAGGACTGGATGTGACTGTCCACCACTCGCACGAGCGCAAAGGGGTAATTGCTGAGAGCCGATTCTCTGTGGGTGAATGCACAACCAAATGACAACCGAAGGAGGGAGTTGGTGATGGAGGATGACAAGCAGAGCAGTCCCACGGGCTTCTCATTGCACTCCGCCGTGGACTCGCGGTTCATCACGCCCACGAACTCGCGCACCTACAGCTCACCATTAGGAGTGGGGAATACGAACTGCGGCTTGGACTGTTTTGTGTTCTTGCACTGCACAATGAGCGGAATATCTGTTGAATTGACATGCCAAGTCCCCTTGTTTTTGAGACAGCAATCCCGATCCTCACTCGGATGTCGATTCCGCGGTCATTCGGCCCTCCGCACCTGTGTAACGTCATGCCCAGTGGCAGTAATGTTTGTAAAACCTTCCACGTCAAAAGAAAGCGCAACCCCCACTTGCTCCTCAAATTGCATTCCCTTCGATGCAGCACTGACTGTCGAATCCAGGCGCTATGCTCTTATTCACACTGGGAATCATCAACAGCAAAGGGGGTTATCACTGGAATAGGACATGCAGTACGTGTTTTCGCCTGCAGTAGAACCCGATGTAGAAGAATTCGAGCAGACGGTAGCATTCTTGAATGAACTGATTCCACTTCATGGAAAGGCGCACTGATTCCCTGTCATCCACGTGGTGATGTTGGTGTGCAATTCCAGCTCTCTATCACACATTGCATAATCCCTCATTCCTGCGTCTGTTCACGTTCATCTAAGTGACAAATCACACTTCTAACCACAATTCCAATCGTGTTCTTTCAGGTAGTGATTGACGATTCTTCATTACCAACAACCACTGCACATGCACAGCCAAAGATCGTGTGGAGTAAGAAACGCAAACCGCACGAATTGAACATCCATTTTCGCGTACCCAAGAGCCTGCGATTTCATTGAGGGACGATCAACAAAGAATGAGTCGATTCCCAGGCAAAACGAATAGTTGTATCAAAGACACGACGTGTCCTCTCTGCTCGGGAGAAATGACAAGGCAAGAGGGAGAAAGCCGGTTGTGCAGTTGTGGCTTTCATGTGCGTTCTTTCACTGCGTATCATCGCTAGATCTGTCACTGGTGCTTGGAGAAAGTTATTCATGAGAGTAATTCCTGTCCGCGCTGTGGGAAGCCCTATTCGTCCCATGTACTCCACTTGCTGTTTGCTCCCTCCTCTATGTTTCCCGTAGTGATGCTGCATCGGATACACGGTGGGACGACAACACATCGTCGAGCAGCGCGGAACAGGAGCGGCGTCGAAACAACCGCCTTGCCAAGCAGCAGACCTCGGAGTACGGCGATCTCCACTACCTGCAGAGCGTTCGCATCATCCAGCGGTGCTTGGTGTACATCATCGGTCTGGCTCCCTCGCTTGCGAACGAGGCGACGCTCCGCTCCTCCACCATGTTTGGGCAGTACGGCAAGATCAAGAAGATCATCCTGAACAGCAGCGCGCAACTCGTCGAGAAGCTGCACAGTTGCTGCGCGTATCTCCCCCCGTCTCCTCTGACCGTCAGGTACATCACCTTCTCGTCCGAGCAGGAGGCGCTCTCCTGCATCATGGCGTGCGACGGCTGCGTGATGCGCGGCAGTCAGATTCGGTGCGTCTCCCCTTGCGCAGTGAGGCGTAGTGCGAGCTTCGGCACGACCAAGTACTGCAACTTCTTCCTGCGCGGGATCCGCTGTACCAACACCGACTGCATGTACCTGCACGCGATGGCGGCGGCGGAGGACTGCTTCACCAAGAGGGAGATGCAGACGCGCCAGGCGGAGTTCCACGCCCGAACGCACCCCTGCCACGCAGAAGCGGCCAGCACGCCCGCGGGGGAGGAGGTTGCCTGCCTTCCTCCGCCCAGGGCAAGAACGCGCTCCATCTCAGGCAGGCGTGAGAGAAGGGAGTGAGGCGTAGACACGAGCTCTGTCTCGCTCCACAGTGTGACGGGCATTCCCGCCGTGTTTGGAGATGTAGAGCCGATCGGCGACGCGTGGGAGCAACTCAACGCGCCGATGGAGTGCAGCAAGGTGCCGACGACCAGCTGGGAGTGTCTGGAGTGTCTGAATGGTTTGCACGGCTTGCACGGCTTGCACGGCTTGCACGGCTTGCACAGCACGGAGAAGGAGGGCTTGTATCCGCGTGCTGCGGAGGAGGTGGACGTTGGGTTCCTGCTGCGGGCGGACGACTACCTGACTCGGATCAGACGACAGAGCAGCGAGAGGGTGGAGCAGTGGAACTGGCGCAAGGCGTGCCGGTCGGACTCGATCGACAGCGACGCGCGGGTCGAGGGTTAGAACAAACAGTGTACAGTATTGTATTAGTCTTCTTTTTCTTTCTCTTCTTCTTCGTCATACACCACATCTACGCGTCACAGTCCACGCCTTCGCCCACAGGAAACGTCGCTCTTGCGGAACCACAGACCCGCCAGCAGCGTGAGGTGCGCCGCCTGCCACAGCAGAGAGGACGCGGGGGTCGAGGGGTACACGTTGTAAGTGATCTCGATGCATAGCAGCAGGAAGAGCTTCTGCACGTCACTCTCTCCCGCAGCACTCACGCAGAGCGTGGGGAAGTTGGTCCGCCAGGCGAGGTAGGGCAGGGTGTGGAGGTACCAGTCGTAGTACTGGTAGTGGATGGAGCGGGAGCACACGATGCCGATGAAGTTGCTGCCGAAGAGCGTGGTGAGGATGTGCTCGGGCGTCAGCTCCACGTAGCCGTCGCGCACGACAAACCAGTCGAACATGCGCACGAGCAGGTTGCGCGGCTTTGGTGCGAAGGGGTCCGACTGGACGACGGTCCAGATGCCGCCCATGGGCCTAGCGGTGAGAAGACGAGGGGAGCGAGACTGGGACCAGCGGAAGAAGATGAAGGAGAGAAGGAGCGCCAGCTGGAGGACCAGAAGCACGCGGCCGAAGGTGGGCGTGACGAAGATCTACGGTGGAGAGGTGATGTGAGGGCAACGTCGAAGGGCACGAACTTGAAGTTGACGGTCCACTTGTAGGTGAACACGCGGCCCTACGCGTGATGCCTTGACAACGAAGCGACGAATTCGTAGGCGCGGCCGAAGTAGTTGGCGGCGTTGGTGGCGATGAAGGGCACGCCGAGTGTGAGCTGCGTGAGGACGACGACGCCGAGGAGGAAGAGGGCGCGAACGACGCCGACGGACTAGGATGAGAGGAAGAGAAGAGAGAGACCTCGAAGAGGAGGAGGAGAAGGCCGGGGAAGAAGAGGAGAATGTTCATCTTGATGGAGAGGGAGAGGGAAAGCAGCAGCACGCCCCAGAACCACTGCTGGTAGGTGAAGAGGAGAATCGCGAGGTAGAGCGGCAGCATCAGCACCGACTCGTTGAACAGACGCAGGTAGTAGATGCTCTTCGCGCGCTTGGAGAGACAGAGGAGCAGCATCGCCCATCTACATGAAAACAGATCCGAATCGCTACTGCGGCACCACCTTCGAACGGTGGTACAGGATCATGACGACGGCCTCCGTGGCGAGGTACAGTCCGAGGAAGATGTACTGCGCTACGCATGATGGGGGAGAAGGAGCCGTACCGAGGTGAATGTTGTTCCCGCCGTCGGTGATGGAGTACAGGAAGGAGTAGATATAGACGAAGCCGGCGGGATACACCAAAGGACCTAGGGATCAGCCCAGAAAGGGGAAAAGAATACCCGTCTCTCCCTGCAGCTTTCCGTAATCCATGGTGCCGTGCGTGAAGTAGTCGGCGAACTGCATGTACGTCTTCCAGTCAATTTCGGTGTCTAGCATTCATGAAATCTCCTTTGGCGCGATTACAGGGAACGTATTCGATGAAGAGGCAGCCCAGCGCGCACTCCGCGACGAGAACCATCCAGAAGAAGTGCCAGAAGTACTGCCGATCGGTCAGTACCTTTCTTCCGTAGTCAAAGAGAGCAAGCATTCTCGTGTTTGTTGCGAAATACGCGAGAATCGATTTGCACGTCGTGGATGCGATAGCGGGGGATCCCACGATTGGAATTGGGGTGGTTTCCGGCATTCTCTTTTCCCTTTCAGAAATAAGTGTTGTCAATTCAGTGAATTGAGGAAGAAACCATGGCAGAGGAATCGAAAACGAATATGTGCTGGATTCAGCCCGAAATCATCAAGGACGAGAATGGCGAGGAACTGAACAAGACGCCCATTATGGTGACCAACAGTCTCACAAGAACGAAGGTGGGATGAAGGCTGTATGTTTAAGCGGTAGGTGCCGTTCATTACGATGATTCCCCGCAAGGTGCTGTGGTACAGCTGCGGCCCCACCGTGTACGACGTGGCGCACATGGGACACGCGAGGTTGGGGTGGTGCTCGGTGTTTGACAGGCAGAACGTATCTGAGCCAAGACATCATCATGCGCATTCTCCGCGACTACTTCAACTACGACGTGCAGTTTGTGATGAACATCACGGATATCGATGACAAGATTATCAAGAGGTGGTCCTTGCTCATCCCTCTCACCAAGCAGATCAAACGAGCGCAACATCCCGTTCACAGAGCTGGCCCGTAAGTACGAGAAGGAGTTCTTCGAGGACATGAAGACCCTTGGCTGCCGCACCGCCAACGTGATCACCCGTGTCTCCGAGGTATTCTATCCATGTCAAAGTCACGGGTAGTACGTGGACGAGATCATCAGCATGATCCAGGGCATCATCGACAACGGCTACGCGTACGTGGCGAACGGGAGCGTGTACTTCGACACGACGGCGTTTCAGAAGGACCACACCTACGGCAAGTTGAGTGAGTGCCTGCCTCGCCATTAACCCTCAGTTCCGGAGATGGTGGGCAACGTGAACGAGGAGGAGTCGCAGGAGTTCTCCTCGGAGAAGAAGCACCCCAACGACTTCGCGCTGTGGAAGGCAAGCAAGCCGGGCGAGCCAGAGTGGGACTCGCAGTGGGGCAAGGTGGGTGTGGCGCGGCGGCGTGAGGCGTAGGGCCGTCCGGGCTGGCACATCGAGTGCTCGGCGATGAGCTACAGCATCTTCAAGAACATCAGCAACGGGTGCATCGACGTGCACAGTGGCGGCGTGGACCTGCGCCTGCCGCACCACACGAACGAGATGGCGCAGAGCGAGGCGTTCATGAAGTGCAAGTGAGCGTGCGGCGAGTGAGTGAGGGTCAGGCAGTCGGTGAACTACTTCCTGCACACGGGCCACCTGAACATCGACGGGCTGAAGATGAGCAAGTCGCTGAAGAACTTCATCACGATCCGCCAGACGCTGGAGCAGTTCACGGCCAACCAGATCCGCATGTGCTTCCTGCTGCACAAGTGGAACACCACCATGAACTACTCGGACGGCGCGATGGAGGAGGCCAAGGCCAAGGAGAAGGTCTTCACCGAGTTCTTCCAGAACGTGAAGGCGCTGCTGCGCGGACAGAGCGCCGACGCGCCCGAGCGCTGGGACGAGAAGGAGGTGGCGATGAACGCCGCGCTGATGAAGTGCCGCGAGGACGTGCACGTGGGGGCGGTCGTGGGAGGTGACGCGTAGAAGTGCCTCTGCGACGACTTCGACACGGAGGGCGCGATGGCGGCGCTGGAGGCGCTGGTGCGCGCGTACTACCAGTAGGCGAAGAAGAGCGGCGTGAGACGCAGGTACGTGGAGGGCGCGTCGCACGTGGTGGCGCCGCTGGTGACGTCAGTGGCGGCGTACGTGACGTCGATGTTCAAGGTGTTCGGACTGATCGACCCCGAGGTGAGCATCGGCTTCGGCCAGACGGGCGGCTCGGTGGACGAGGAGACGGTGCTGACGCCCGTGGTGAACATCCTGTCGGAGTTCCGCACGAAGGGTAGGCGCGCCGCGCGGCTGTGAGCGTAGTGAAGCTGGCACGCAATAACCCGGCGGAGCTGCTGCGGCTGTGCGACGAGGTGAAGGCGGAGCGAGGGGGTGAGGCGTAGCTGCGCGATGACATCCTGCCGTTTGCCGGAATCCGGCTGGAGGACACGGCGAAGGGCACGATTTGGAAACTGCAGGACAAGGAGACACTGATCGCGGAGAGAGAGGAGAAGATCCGCGCGGCGAAGGAGAAGGAGGAGATGAAGAAGAAGCAGGCGGAGGAGAAGGCGAGAAAGGAGAAGGAGAAGGAGGAGAAGGCGAGGATCGATCCGAAGACGATGTTCCTGGGAATGACGGAGCAGTACTCCAAGTTCGACGAGAAGGTGGCGCTGTGGCATTGCAATGATCGGTAGGGCATTCCCACGCATGATGCCAAGGGCGAGGAGATCTCCAAGAGCGCGATGAAGAAGATCATGAAGCTCTACCAGGCGCAGGAGAAGCTGCACAACGCGTGGTTGGAGAAGAACAAGCAGAACTGAGGGGATTGAGCGCTGTGTTTGTTTCGAGAAATAACCGCGGAACCATGGACGGAAGACATGTCAACAAATACTGCTCCTATCGAGTGATCTACCCTATGAACACAATCGCTGAGGCTGACGAAAGAGACGGAATCCGTTTCACCTTCAACACTTGGCCCGGAACGCGCATGGAGGCGACGAAGTGCGTGATCCCCATGGCTTGTCTGTAACGCTCCGAGTCGCTCCGTCTGACACGCAGGTACTCCCCTCTCAAGACCATTTACGGAATGCCCCCCGCGCTGCCCTACCAGCCTGTCCGTTGCCGACAGCCGAACTGCGGCGCCATTCTGAACCCGTACTGGTGAGCGCTTTGGGGGTCCTTGAGGGCTAGCCAGATTGACTTCCGCGCGAAGCTGTGGACGTGCCCCTTCTGCGGACAGCGCAACCACTTCCCCCCGGAGTACGCGCAGAACATTTCGGAGTCCTCGCTGCCCTACGAAGTGATGCCCGCGTACACGACCGTGGAATACGAGATCCAGGGCCGCCAGAGCATCCCGCCGGTGTTCCTGCTGGTCATCGACACGACGATCGACGCGAAGGAGCTGAACAGCCTGAAGGACACGCTGCAGCAGAACCTGTCCTTCCTGCCCGACAACGCGCTGGTGGGCATCGTCTCCTACGGCATGCACGTGGAGGTGCACGAGCTGACCACCTCGGACATCTCGCGCTCCTACGTGTTCAACGGCAAGAAGGAGTACGCCACGTCGAAGGTGGCGGACATGCTGGGTCTCCGCGGCACGGTGGCGCAGACGCAGGTTCTTGTTCTCCGCAATCTCGATCGTAGATCGGCGCGTCCTCCGCGGCGTCGCGCTTCATCATGCCCATCGGCGACTGCTCGGTGATGATCGACACCATCCTGTCGGAGCTGGAGAAGGACCCCGTCGTTGCTCCTCCTCCTTCTCATGCCTAGTGGCCCGTCGCCGCGCAGCACCGCGCCGAGCGCTCCACGGGCAGCGCGCTGTCCATCGCGTCCTCGCTGCTGGAGATCGCGTGCCCGCAGTCGCCGGCGCACATCATGCTGTTCGCGGGCGGCCCGTGCACGAGCGGCCCGGGCATGATCGTGGGCACGGACTTGGAGGAGACGATCCGCGCGCACGTGGACATCGAGCGCGACAAGGCACCGCACCTGAAGGCGGCGACGACGTTCTACGAGGGGCTGGCGGAGCGCTGCCGCAAGAGCCGGCAGACGATCGACCTGTTCGCGTGCTGCCTGGACCAGGTGGGCCTGCTGGAGATGCGGTCGTGCATCGAGACGACGGGCGGCCTGTGCATGCTGGGCGACTTCTTCAGTCAGAGCATCTTCCAGCAGAGCCTGGCGCACGTGTTCGAGGTGTACCCGGAGGACTACCGCCAGGGAGGCAGGCGCGGCGCGCGGGCGTGAGGCGTAGACGCGGACAACCTGATGATGGGCTTCGGCGCGACGATCGAGCTGCAGACCACCAAGGAGTTCAAGGTGAGCGGCTGCATCGGCCCCTGCGTGTCGCAGAAGAAGGCGGGTCCCTCGGTGGGCGAGCTGGAGATCGGCGAGGTGCGTTTCAGTCGCGCGCGTAAGGCGTAGTGCGGGACAACGTCGTGGTACCTGGGCTGCATCGACCCGTCGACGACGCTGGCGTTCTACTTCGAGGTGAGCAACAGTGAGGACACCTCCATCCAGAATCGCCGCCGCTGCCTGCAGCTGGTGACCTCCTACACGCACCCCAACGGCCGCCTGCGCCTGCGCGTGACGACGGTGAGCGGCGCGTGGCACATGGACTTCAACAACATGGGCCCCGTGGCCGCCTCCTTCGACCAGGAGTGCGCTGCCGTGGTCATGGCGCGCCTCGCCACCACACGCCTGCTGGAGGAGGCAATTTCCCATAGGGGGCGTGACGCGTAGCCGGTGTCGGACGTGCTGCGCTGGATCGACCGCTCGCTGATCCGGCTGTGCGCCAAGTTCGCGGACTACCGCCCCGACGATGCGTCGTCGTTCCGGCTGAGCAACGAGTTCGCGATCTTCCCGCAGTTCATGTTCCACCTGCGCCGCTCGCAATTCATGCAGCACATCAACTACTCGCCCGACGAGAGCTGCTACGTGGGCGCGGCGTGCGGCGCTGACGCGTAGCACCGCATGATGCTCTGCCGCCAGCCGCTGACCAACTGCCTGGTGATGATCCAGCCGGCGCTCATCTCCTACTCCTTCAACAGCCCGCCGCAGCCCGTGCTGCTGGACGCCACCTCCGTGAAGCCCGACGTGATGCTGCTCATGGACACCTTCTTCACGCTCGTCGTCTTCCACGGCGCCACCATCGCCGCCTGGCGGGACGCCGGCTACCAGAACCAGCCCGAGTACGCCAACTTCAAGCAACTGCTGGAGCAGCCGCTCGACGACGCGCAGAACATCATCGCCGGTGGGCGATGGGCGCGGGTGTGAGGAGTAGACCGCTTCCCGGTGCCGCGCTACATTCTGTGCGACGAGGGCAAGAGCCAGTCGCGTTTCCTGATGGCCAAGGTGAATCCGTCCGTGACGCAGAATTCCTACGACAGCACATGCGCGCCGGTGCTGACGGACGACGTGTCGCTGAAGGTGTTCCTGGACCACCTGATGAAGCTTGCGGTGCAGAGCTAAGGTTGTTCGTGTTTGTTTTCCCGAAAGAAGCCCTTTTCTGGCGACGAAACGCCCGGCTTTCCAAACCCGCAGAAAGAAAGAGAGGACGGAATGAAGACCTGCTTTCCTCGCGTGAACGAAGGTAGGTTCCGGGAGAGGCGTATGAGCGGTAGTGTATACCCCTCCGCCGGATGTCCCCACGAAGGAGGACAAGTGGAATCTGGTTCCCGAGTTCATGCGCGTTGGACTTTGCAGTCGTTGGTGAGCGTGTAGAACCGCGGCTTGGTGAAGCAGCAGATCGATTCCTACAACTACTTCATCAATATCGGCATCAAGAAGATCATGGAGGCGAACAAAGAGATCCGCAGTGATGTAAACCACAAATTCTTCGTCCAGTACCAAAACATCTACCTGGGGGACCCGATGGTGCTGGAAGACTCCCAAATTGTCAACAACAAGGTAAAGATGCGAATGGAGAGTGAGGGAATAGATTACGCCCATGGAGTGCCGTAAACGCAGCCTGACCTACTCCGCGCCCATTTTCGTCGACATCAAGTACACGCTCGGCGACAAGATCATGATGAAACGCAACCTGCGCATCGGGCAGCTCCCCATCATGCTCCACTCCTCCAAGTGCGTTCTGCGCAACAAGACGCCCGCGGAGCTGGCCAAGATGCAGGAGTGCCTCTACGACCCGGGCGGCTACTTCATCGTGCGCGGCGCGGAGAAGGTGCTGTTGATGCAGGAGCAGATGTCGAAGAACCGTCTGCTGCTGGACATCAACGACGATGGGACGATCGTGGTACATCGCCGGCGCATGGACTCAATCCCTAGGCGAGCGTCACCAGTTCGACGACGGAGCGCAAGAGTCGTTGCTACGTGCTGGAGAAGAAGGGAAGATTGTATCTGAAGCACAACGTGTTCACGAAGGACATTCCGATCTGCGTGGCGTTCCGTTGCATGGGCATCGAGAGCGACCAGGAGATCATGGCCCTTGTTCGTTCTGTCATATTGACGCTGATGGCTAGATCGGCAACGAATCGCAGTATCGCAGCTACTTCAACCTGAGCATCGAGGAGTGCCACCAGCTGGGTATCTTCACGCAGAAGCAGGCGTTGGAGTGGGTGGGCGCGCTGGTGAGCATGCGCAAGAGCCGCTGGAGCAAGAAGCGGAGCGCGGAGGAGGAGGGTCGTGAGGTGTTCAACACGACCATTCTGTGTCACGTGCCTGTGGTGCAGTACGACTACTGGCCTAAGTGCGTGTACCTGGCGTACATGGCGCGCGAGGTGCTGAAGTGCATTTTTGACCACAGTCTGCTGAGCGACAAGGCAAGGAAGAGAGAGAGGTGTGATGTGCAGGATTACTACGGCAACAAGCGAATCGAGATGGCGGGAGATTTGATCTCGCTGCTGTTCGAGGACCTGTTCAAGATGTACAACAGCAAGATCAAGGAGAGCGTCAACAAGTCGCTCCAAAAGGTGACTGCTTCAAGCAGTGCTGAGGCGTAGACGGCGCGCGTGAACGCGTTCGACGTGGTGCCGGTGATGCAGCAGTTTCACGACATCATCACCAACGGCTGCGTGAACGCCATCAAGTCGGGCAACTGGGTGCTCAAGCGATTCCACATCGATCGCAAGGGTGTGGCGGAGGTGCCTGCAAAGCGAGGACGTAAGGCGTAGCCGGTGACGCGTCTGTCGTACATCGCGGCCATCGGTCACATGACGCGCATCCGCTCGCACGTGGAGAAGGCGCAGAAGATCAGCGGCCCGCGCGCGCTGCAGCCGTCGCAGTTCGGCATGGTGTGTCCGAGCGACACGCCCGAGGGCGAGCAGTGCGGCCTGGTGAAGTCGCTGACCATCCTGGCTTACATCACGACCGATCAGGTGCTTGTGTGTTGAGACCGTCACAGCTAGGACGAGTGTGGACTGCGCCAGGTGGCGTACGACCTGGGCGTGATCGACATCGGGCTGGTGGGCGCGGAGGAGCTGTACGCGTACCCCTCCAACCTGGTGTTCCTGAACGGCTGCATCCTGGGCATCCACTCGCAGCCCAACACGCTGGTGCGCAAGGTGCGTACGCTGCGCCGCCGCGGCCTGCTGGGCGAGTTCGTGAGCGTGTACTACGACAAGGTGTGAATTGGAGTGTGGAGTGAGGGATAGATTCGCCACTGCGTGCATCTGTCGTGCGATGGCGGGCGCATCTGCCGCCCGTTGCTGGTGCTGAACCGCGCGACGGGCAAGCCGTACCTGACGAAGGGGCACGTGGAGCAGATCCGACGCGGTACGCTGGACATCACGACGCTGGTGCGCGAGGTGAGTGTGGACGGCGCGGGTTAGATGCAGGGCGTGATCGAGTACATCGACGTGAATGAGGAGAACTCGTGTCTGATCGCAGTGACGGATAAGGACATCACACCGGCGCACACGCACATGGAGATCGACCCGGTGTCGATTCTCGGCATCGTCGCCTCGCTGATTCCTTACCCCGATCACAACCAGTCGCCGCGCAACACCTACCAGTGTGCCATGGGCAAGCAGGCCATCGGCACGATCGCCTGCAACCAGCAGCAGCGCGTGGACATCTCGCCGCTGAACATCCTGGTGTACCCGATGATGCCGATGGTGCGTTCGCGCGTTCTGGACCTGCTGCACTTCTCGCAGCTGCCCGCGGGACAGAACGCCATGGTGGCGGTGATGAGTTACTCGGGCTACGATATCGAGGATGCGGTGGTGCTGAACAAGGTGGGTGTGGGTGTGCGGTGTGAGACGCAGGCGTCGATCGACCGCGGGTACGGGCGCGTGGTGATCAGCAAGAAGCAGGTGTTCTCGCTGAAGAAGTACGCCAACGGCACGTGCGACACGATCCGCGCGCCGCCGCGCCGCGAGGACCAGAAGGGCATCGACGACCGCACGTGGAACCGGCTGTGCGAGCCGTACCGCTCGCTGGGCAGCGACGGCGTGGTGGAGTGCGGCGTGTACGTGCGCGTGGGTGCTGGGGCGGTGTGTGAGGCGTAGCCCGGCGACATCATGGTGAACAAGGACGTACCGGTGAACACGGGCGACTTCACGGGCGACGTGTGTGGGCGGTTGGAGCGAGAAGTGAGGCGTAGCGACGCGGCCGGCGCCGGTGAAGTACAAGGAGAACGGCGGGTATGTGGACAAGGTGCTGATCACGACGACGGACAACGACTACTTCCTGATCAAGACGATGGTGCGCGACATGCGGCTGCCCGAGCTGGGAGACAAGTTCTCCTCGCGCCACGGGCAGAAGGGCGTGGTGGGGCTGATCGTGGGCCAGGAGAACATGCCCTTCTCCAACGCCGGCATCTATCCCGACATGATCATGAACCCGCACGGCTTTCCCTCGCGTATGACCGTTGGCAAGATGATGGAACTGCTCGCCGGCAAGGCGGGACTGTACGAGGGCGAGCGCAAATTCGGCACGATTTTCGGAGGCACGGATATTGAGGACTGCGCGGAGACGCTGATCAAGCACGGGTTCAACTACTCGGGCAAGGACCTGCTGTACAGTGGTGGGTGTTGACGGAGATGCTTGATGATCAAGGAATCACGGGCGAGCCGCTGCGCGCGTACATATTCATGGGGCCGGTGTACTACCAGCGTCTGAAGCACATGGTGAAGGACAAGGTGTTCGCGCGCGCGAAGGGACCGCGCATGGCATTAACGCACCAGCCCACGCAGGGCCGTGCTCGTGACGGCGGCCTGCGTGTGGGCGAGATGGAACGAGACTGTCTGGTGGCGCACGGCACGTCCATGCTGCTGATTGAGCGATTGCTGCTGTCGAGTGACCCGTTCCTGGCCTCGATCTGCAGCAAATGCGGCTTACTGTGCCAGGAGGAGTGGTGCGAGTACTGCAAGTCGGGGGAGAACGTGTGCCAGATTCGCATTCCCTACGCCTGCAAACTGCTGTTCCAGGAGCTGCAGTCGATGAACGTGGTGCCGCGCCTCACACTGTCGGACGGAGGCTATTTTGACTACAATTTCTGTCAGAGTAACAGCGTGTAGCATGTTTGTTGGAACAATGAAACACTAGCATGTGTGCGGAACAGTATTCCCAAGTGTTCCATATCACTCAGATTCACATAAGTACTTAACTTGGAGCGAGAATGAAATCATACTTCTTGTTCGTGACTCTTCTTCTGCTCATTCAAGGTCGTGATTATGGAAATGGATGAGGGATTAGTTGCTTTGTCTCAAGGCGTTTCTTGTGGAGAAGGAGATATCATACTCACTGCTGGCACGGAAGCAAATGTTCGCTGTCAAGGAATCTTCTATTCTGTCACGTTTGTACCCACTCTTCCAAATGGGCTGTCCTTTTCAAACGAAGCCATTCGAGGAACTCCAACTGAGGGATCTCCATTGACCAAGTATAGTATCATTAACAGAGAGTCTGTAGTGGGGACTTTTGTTCTGGGAGGTTTATTTTCTTATCCAAATTGATGTGTAGTTGCTGCAGTTCCAAAGAAGATTACGGCTGGTTTTGCAACTCAATCGGTTTTCGTTGGCTTAGCGATTCGACCTATTCATCTTTCTGGAGACACAGTTTTCACATCATACCTCATTTCACCCGTTCTGGACTCTGGACTTTCATTGAATACAACGACTGGAGTAATCACAGGCGTTTACAATGGACAGCCTACAAACCGTGTTTATCAGATTACGGGAGCCAACAGCCTCGGATCTATCTCTAGTTCCTTCACCTTTGAGTTCAAGCGTTTGTTCGATTCGTGCGATTCATCAACTAGCTCAAACCGAAGCGAACATCGAGGGTCTGACTGTTTGCTACATACCAACGACCAATGGGTTCAATATGTTCTCCGAGGAATGGTACTATTCCATGGAATCAACGACGTGTTCCATCCTTGAGACGCTGGACTTGGAGGATTACTACTATCACGAGAATAGACACAAGTGGCCCGGTCTGGACGATACGATTGAGGAAGTGTTCTCCGCTGCGATCACCGGCTTTATCAACATCGGCATGGCGGCCACGTACAACTTCACTCTGGCGGCAGACGACAACGGTATGATCTTCTTCGATGATTCGCTGACGCCCCTGATCGACATCGAAGGCGAGTCGGGCTCTCTCCGCAGCGTCACGAAACCGATTCATCTCACCTCCGGCCGACACCTCATGCGTCTCTACTACTCCAACAACGGCGGCTACGCTCGTCTGAAGCTCACCTACAGCTCCTCTGAGGCGGGGCTGCCCGAGACCACGGTGGACAAGGAGGCGACGTTCGTGGGCGGCCAGGCGCCCTCCTTCCTCAAGATGAGCGACATCAGGACCATCGTGAGCGGAACGGTGAAAGCTAATCGCCCGGTGTTCACTGGCTCGTACGTAACGGGCTTCACTGTGAGTCCGAACCTCCCCACGGGACTGCGACTGAACGGCGTGTCGGGCGTGATTAGCGGTGTGTCTTCGTCGCCGGTGAACGGAGACTATACGGTGACGGCAACGGGTCCCCTGGGCTCTGCAGCGGCTGTGATTCACCTCTCCATCAGCGGTTCTCCGCTCGCCGGACTGTCCGCCAAGTACTACAAGATCAAGGAGAAGGAGAGCGCGTGCTACCAGGATAGTTTCAAGCAGCAGGCCCTCACGCTCCTCGCCGACACGATCGATGCGGACATCAATCATCCGTTGATGCGCCGCGGCGCCGGCTGGGCGGGCATTCCTGGCGAGGTCTTCGACGGCTTCTATGTGGAATGGAGCGGCTATCTCCGCGTTGACGTGGCCGGCGACTACGAGATGAAGGTGGATAGCCGCGACGGCGTGCGCGTGTACGTCGATGGCATCCGCGTGCTCAACCGCTGGGAGTGTCCAAGAAAGATGGTAATCACCACGAACACTGTGTCGTTCGGCACTGTTGGCTACGTCTCCATTCAAGTCAACTTCTTCTCGTCTGGAAGTGACTTCGGTGTGATCCTCTCGTGGAAGAAGCCGAACACTGCTGATTTCGAAGTGATTCCCGCTTCGATGCTGGTTCATGTGCCGTCTGCGCCCTTCACATACACCGCCTCCACCATGCAGTACTACCGCAACATGCCTGTCGCGGAGAACACGCCCGTGTTCTTCGGCGTGTCTCTGGCCAACCCGACGTACAGCATCAACCCTGAGCTTCCTGCTGGCCTCACGCTTCAGTCGAATGGTGTGATCTCGGGCACTCCGTCTGCCGACGCGGAAGAGAAGACCTACACGCTGGTTGCGGCGTCGCAGAGCACCTCTTACACCACGCACATCACCCTCCAAGTGAAGTACGTGGCTCCCCCGTCGGCGCTGAAGATCACCGACACGGACAAGCGGGAAGTCACTTCGTTGACCCTCACGCAGTTCACCAAGATGAGCACGCTGTACCTGAGCGCGGAGAACAATCCTCGTCTCTGGAGCATTCAGCCGGACCTACCCAGCGGACTCACCGTGGACTGGATGATAGACACGATTAAGGGCACGCCGCTGGTGGCATTGGCGCAGACGATGTTCACCGTCACTGCGTCGAACAGCGGGGGCTCGGTGTCCAAAACACTGTCTCTCACGGTGACGGGCTGCCAGTACGGCAAGTGGTTCTACAGCTCCGTCACTGCCTACGACCCGGTGTCGTTCACGCTGAAGAAGGCGAGCGGGGAAGTGGTGTACCAGAACGACAACATTGCTAGTGGAGACTATGGCATGTCGATGTGCATTCCTGACGGCGACTACCTGTACACCTTCCGATGCACGGAGGATTCGGGAAGGTGCTCTCTCAAGATCATTCGAGAGGATAAGTTGGTCTTCTTGTCGCAGCAGACCACGGACAGAAACCCCTTGTCGGGCGAGTTCTCCACGACCGTGAAGGAGAAAGCGACGCTGTCCATCGAGCAGCCTCCTGAGCTGCTGGGACTGAAGCAGTCGTTCTCCCTGCAGTTCAACGCAACGGGTGTCTTCAAGCCGCTGTATGCCGTTCCATCACTGCCGGATACGGTGCGGATCGATGACTACACCAGCACGCTAACTGGTTCATTCCATCAGAAGGGCACTTATTCTTACGAAGTCATCGCGGAAAACGACATGGGAAAAGCATCCATGACGCTGACCTTCCACGTGGGGACCTGCCCTGACGGCAAGGGCATGATCACGCTATCCAGGAGCTCTGGTGATTACAAAGACTCGATGGTGGTCACCAGCGATGCCACAGGCGACGTTATCACTAGCGTGGAATTCACCTATGATGACTATTCGAGCACGCTGTGCCTGCCCAACGGCGACTACAAGGTGGTGATGAAGACCACGCAAGAAGAAGGCAGTTGGAATGCTGGCTCAGAGCTGCTGGTGAAGGACTCGTGGGACGACCTGTTGGCGAGCACGATGCTGGACAACGGCAAGGGCGAGAAGACGGAGTACTTCACGATCAACTACGCGATCATGGACCGTCTGCCCATGAAGTTCTACAATCAGGAGAAGGCGCCCTCCAACAAATGGAAGGAGATCAACTTCAACGACGGTGGCTGGGCGCAGGGCGATTACAGCAGCTTCGGCAACTTCACGGCGAACACGGCGTACTTCCGCAAGGAGTTCGAAGTGGACAACAGAAACAAGTACAGCATTCTGGCGTTCGACCTGGAGATCCTCGACGGCGTGATCGTCTACATCAACGGCCAGGAGGTGATCCGCCGCAACATGCCCGCCGCGGGTGTGACTCATCAGTCCATGGCCAGCTCCCGCTATGACTCGCTGTTTTGGCGCCGCACCGCCGTGCCCACGAGCATGCTGCAGAACGGCAATAACGTGCTGGCGGTGGAGCTGCATCGCTCGGAGGGCGTGCACACGGGCATTGTCTTCGACGTGTACGGCTCGCTGCTGTCGGGCGAGTGCATCAAGCGCACGGACCGCGGGCGCGGCAAAGACAGCGAGCACACGCCGAGAGAGCGATACAACCCTGCGAACGCGTTCGACAACGACTTGCAGACGACGTGGCAAGACTCGAACCTGCCGGTGCACCTGCAGTTCACGTACGACTACGACCGCTACGAGTTCATCAACAAGATCGTGTTGATGGCGGGCAACGAGTACAAGAGCAACATGCCCAAGAAGTTCGAGGTGCTGGGCATGGCGAACGAGGATAGCGACGATGGCGACGTGCTGGCGACGGTGGACGACCGCAACCTCTTCACGAGTCCCTACGCGAGCACGACTGTGTTCCTGAAGAGCAGCCAGCCGTACAATGTGTACCGCATGCGCGTGGACGAGACGAACGACAACAGCAACACGGCGAGCATCGCGGAGATGATGCTCTACACGTGCCGCCTCACCTACTGCCCCAAGCAGAAGGGCTGGGACTCCGTCCAGACGGGAGAGACCGCGTCAGGAGCCTGTTCGCGCAGCACCTTCGGCGAGGCGAAGCGGTTGTGCGAGCTGGACCGATACGACCCGAAGTGGTCAGCGGTGGACTACTCGAACTGCCTGTCGACGAACCCGCCGAGCCAGAAGGCGTACATCGACTTCAAGTACATGGTGAGCAACTGCACACTGAGGAACTTTGATGCCTTCGTGAAGGACCGCTTCATCGACATCACGCGCGACATCCTGCTGGCGAAGAAGGAGGACATCAATTTGTTCCTGATCCAGGACTGCTCCGACTCCGAGACGGTGAACGTGTGTTTCTACGTGCGCGTGACGACGGAGCTGGACATTTCCAGCTACGTGTTCAAGCACATGAACCAGCTGCAGGAGGAGATGTCCTACCGCATGTACACGAATCCTCCGCGCCACCTCCCGGAGGACATGTACTTCGTGATGGTGATGAACCCGCTGTTGCGCACACCTGCGTCGAAGATGGCGCTGATTGTGGTGATTGTCCTCGTGTTGGTGATTGTTATCGGCACGGGCGTGTTTGTGTACAATATTCGCAGTGAGAAGAACGTGCGCAAGGTGAGAGGAGGCGTGACGCGCAAGTCGACGATCGAGACGATGCAGGACAGGATGGAGAGGAACAAGAAGGAGAAGGCTGGTTTGCTGGGACAGGATAACTAGTTTCATTTGTGTGTTTGTTGCACTCTCGCTATAGCAACTGCTTGTTTCACTCCCATTGTTGTGAAGGTGTGAAAGAACGCTCACTTGTGAAAGAAACAGGCACCGATTAAGGTCAGCACATACGCACCGTGGTGTCGCCCACACCCTCCTTAACGGGTACTTCGTTTAGTACTCCTTGGCCTTGGGGGCCTTGCTCAGGAAGTCCGTGAACTTCTGGTAGGGGATCTGCTCGTTGCACTCGTTGTACCAGAAGTCGGGAGTGTAGTAGCTGTAGGTGTGCTTGAGGGCGTTGAAGCAAGCCTTGATGGAGTTACCCAGCGTGCGGGTATGGCCGCGAGAGCTGGTGTACACATCATCAATACCGGCCAGGGTGATGAACTTCTTCATCGCGGGAGAAGCCACGATGCCCGTACCACGAGGAGCGGGGATCAGGCGCACGCGCACGGAACCGCACTTACCAGTCACCTTCACAGGGACGGTGTGCACCTTACCGGCGTTAGCACCCCAGTAGCCACGGCGCACGGGGATGATCGACATCTTGGCGATCAGGATGGCGCCCTTGATGGCTCCGGCGACTTCCTTGGCGCACTTGGAGCCCAGACCAATGTGGCCGTTGCAGTCACCCACAGCCACGAAGGCCTTGAAGCGGGTTCTCTGACCGGCGGTGGTCTGCTTCTGCACGGGGAACACCTGCATGACCTCCTCCTTCAGCTCAGGGAGCAGCATGTCCACGATCTGGGGCTCCTTGATGGGCAGGGAGAAGAGGTAGATCTCCTCGATGGAGGTGATCTTGCCGAACTTCACCAGGCGGCCCAGCTTGGTCACGGGCACCCATTCACCGGACTCCTCGGCGTTGCGGCGAGGGCGTCTTCCCTCACGGCCACGACCACGGGGGCGGCGCTCCTCCTGAGCGGGGGCGGCGGCGGGAGCTTCAGCAGCGGGAGCTTCAACAGGAACTTCAGGAACTAGTCGTCACTCGGAGGAGATCAGCATTCACCTTCAGACATAGTAAACGATACTGGGCGAAGATTATCTGGCTGAGTCGCCACCTCAAACGCGATAGGTACCATATCGTCCATAGGGTACCCATTCGAGTATTCGTGCCTCATCAAATGCACAGTTTTGGATTCCAGCGCTACTCTCTGATTTCTCGTCAGATTCCACTTTCCTTTCGCTGTTTACACGACAGAGCATCCGACCCACCAGCGGATCAGAACAGGGGAAGATGGAGCCCATAAACCAAGACTACGTGGAAATGGCGTTTGAAGAAGTTGCGTTGCTCAGTGGATCTCATAGATAGGCCGAAATCGCGTTTGGGGAAAAGGAAGTCCCAATTGGCTGTGTCTTTGTAAAGGATGGGAAAATCATCGCCAAGGGCCACAATCGCACAAATCACACGGGAAATGTGCGTATCGGAGGAGCGGATTGATCCGATAGGCGACACAGCACGCCGAAATGGTGGCCATTTCAAATGTTTTATATAGCAACCACAACGACGTGTCTGTGTTCAAGGACTGCGACCTGTTTGGTTTGGGATGGGTCGTGACGCTCAGATATGTTACCATCGAGCCCTGTATTATGTGTGCGTCCGCCCTTGCGCAGATTGGAATCCGGCGTGTTGTTTTCGGCGCATCGAATGACCGCTTCGGCGGGTGCGGATCGGTCCTGTCCATTCACGACCAGACGTGCTGCTGACTGGCGTGAACTCAGACGTAGTGAATTCGACGCGGGTTACCATTGCTACGCAGTAGTGCGCGGCGTGGAGAAGGAGCGCTCGATTGCGCTGCTGCAGCGCTTCTACAACCGCGAGAACGAAAAGGCGCCGGATGAAAAGCGGCGTCGGAAAGCGTGCCCTGTTTGTTGAACACACAACACAACTAGTCCTTCGGCACCTCGTATTCGTAGATGCGCGCAATGTCGCCTTCCGCCTTGTCATGCAGCAGGTCGCTCGAGACGAACTTCAGTCCGTGCTCCACGGCCTCGCGGAGCGACTTGCCGTTGTTCACGCCGAGGAAGATCTCGCGGCGGTAGGCTCCGCCACCCGGTGTATTGACAAACACATTGAAGAGCGGCTTCAGGTACTCGTTGGGGCTGAAGGCGGGCGCGACTACGTGTCAGCCGTCCAAGTCCCCTACACTCCCCTCGCTGCATCTCCTCGCAGAAGTCGATGTACTTCATGATCGCCTCGTAGCGGTCGCACGGCGGGTTCGGCTCGCCGTAGAAGAACTGGTCCACGTAGTGAAGCAGCCACGGCGCCTTGGAGAGCATGCGCCCGATCATCACCCCGCGCAGCTGCCGCCCGCCCGCGCTGCGCCGGTCCAGCAGCTCCTGCGCCACGCCGAGGTTGACCACTCCGCCGTTGAGCGAGAAGTCCAGCGCGGGGAAGTCGTCGAGCAGGCGGAACACCCAGTCGTAGCACAGCGGCGGAACGGACCGGTTCTCCTTCACAGAGAGTCCCTCTAAAAGACACTTGCGCGCGTGAATGATGAAGTGCCGGCAGCCCAGCTGTATTGCATCCTGTTGTGCAGCGCAGGAAGCAGGAATGGCGCTCGAAGCAGAAGAAGTGATGGTACTCGCAACAGGAGAACTGCCCCTCGCAGGCTCATCAATCACTTCATCATCGGAGGCACTCCCCAGTGGCGTTTCTCCTGCACGGGCTGCGTCTCCAGACACGATGTGGATAAACCGCACGAGCTCCTCGTAGCTATCGTGGTCTGCGCATCAGAGGAGAGAGAAGGGAGCACCATCCACGCCGAGCCGACACTTCACTGTCACGGGAATGGAGAGGTTGCGCTGAAGATACTGCACAATGTCGTAGACTCGCCACGGAGAAAGCATCAGACGAGCTCCGAAACACCCCTTCTACGCGATGAGAAGCAATTGGAGACACGACAGAAACGCGGGGACTTGGACACCCACAGTTCAGATTGATTTCATCGTACCCGGCCTTCTCGAGTATCCGCGCTGCTTCGAGCAGCTTGTACTTGTTACTTCCCCCCAGCTGCGCAATAATCGGATGCTCACTTTTGTCGAAGCTATAGAGAAAAGGAGACACACAATTCCAACTGCACAAGTCTGTCACACGCAGGATGATGCAGCACCGTTTCATCGACGAACATCTCCGTGTAAAGGGTTGCCCTCTTGGTCATGAGTCGAACGAAGTAGCGCTGGTAGCTATTGGTGAACGGACCCCGACGCGAGGAACTCGTTGGTAATACCCAACATGGGAGCAATACTGATTCGATCGCGAGGGAAGGAAGACATTCTCCGCAAAAACGGCCTCAACATCGATTGAGTGTGTTGTGCACATAAGGGAGTGATTCTCTGCTTCAGTGCTGAAAAAGGGGATACGAAGAATGACAGCTGCTGATCATACTAATCGCCACGCTGTTCAGTATCGTACGCGTTTCACAGTTGCTTAATCGTTTCTAGATGAGTGTTGAGCTGGAAAGCCGGATACAGAGGGTGTACGCCGATTCTCCCTTCTTGGAGTTGTCCGCCTTGCGCACTGTTCACGCGTAGAGACAGCGCCATGGAGTTCCATATTGGTCCCTGCTCGACGGAGATCCTTGCGGGAACGCGCTTTCAGCTCCCATTGGTCATAGAGAAGAAGAAAACCATGCTCTCTTACGAATTCGAGAGTAAGGATTACGATGTTCAGTTTGAGATTGTGAAAGTGGAGAAGGAAGGGGAAGAAACCGTCAGAAAGCCCATTCTCCCCATGCTAACGTACAGTCCAAATAAGAAATGCACGGGATCAAAGATTCTCAACGAGCCGGGAGACTATCTGCTGATTTGGGACAACACGCATTCCTGGCTGCGCGGGAGGGAGATTCACTACCAAATCGACCTGTCCCATGTGGAAGCGACCGTGGAGGAAGCCAGTGCCTACAATCGGAGCATCACGGACGGTGTTGCCCAGCTGTCGAAGCAGCTCGGTGAAACGACCCATTCGCTGGAGGAGAAGGAGAGGGAAAAGAGTACACTGACGGAGAACTACCAGAAGGTGGTGGAGGAGATGCAGGCGAAGCAGGTGCGCGTCGCGGTGGGAGCTGACGGAGTAGGCGGCCATCTGCGCGGAGGACGACGCGATCGCCGCGGCGGAGGAGGCGATCCACGAGTACGAGAGTCAGGCGGCGGCGAAGGCGCGCGAGATCCAAAGTGATGGTGCGGCGGGCGTGTGAGCGTAGAGCTGCGCATGCTGGCGCCGTTCCTCCTGGAGAGCGAGCGCGTGCTCTCCATGCTGGCGGGCGTGGACCTGCTGCGAGTGTGGGGGCTGGCCGCGGCGCTGAGGCGTAGGGCCTGCGTGAACCGCCTGCTGCACCGCTGCGTCTACCAGGACGGCGTGTGGAGCCGCGCCTTTTACCAGGAGGACGTGGAGTCGCTCGCGCCCGTGCTGCAGAACGAGCACCTCCGCACGCTCTTCCAGCTGGTGAACCCCCAGCCCCTCGCCCAGTCCGAGAAGCCCCAGTCCGAGAAGACGCAGTCCGAGAAGACGCAGTCCGAGAAGCCCCAGTCCGAGAAGGCGCAGTCCGAGAAGGCCCAGTCCGAAAAAGGAGAGGTGCAACCATCTGAGAAGACACAGGAACCGTCTGGGGAGGAGCAGAAGGCGGGAGTGAGCCTGAAGGACCTGTCGCTGCTGTACAAGATCACCGAGAAGCAGGGGTGGTACAAGAACAAGGAGGGGCTGTGCTACTTCATCCGCTTCAAGGACGCCACGAGGAAGAGCTTCGACGTGCTGTACCCGGCGATCCCCTCCTCCGTGCTGGACGGCCTCATCCGCCAGGTGGCGTTCCACTCTCCCTCTCACCCGTAGACGCTGAAGAGCGCCGTCCTGATTCCCATGCCCGGAACTGATGCGGGCACTTCGGGCTACTACATCGATCGTTTCCGCCGTGTTTCCAAGTGGAATGTGGAGAGCGTGGAGGCCGAGGGAGGAAAGACGCTGAAGTGGCAAGAAGTGCAGCTGTAGTGATATACCGTGACTGTTGTTTGTGGGATATACTTCCGTCCTCCTGCACAATGTCCATTTTCCCTCCCCCATAGCCCAACGTCATTGCCAACGATTCTAGAAGACGGGCCACGGCGGATACATCGATCCCTTTCCGTGAACGATGCGCTATTGGAGGTGAATCTGCTCCTCCCCCCTCCCCCCTAGGCCCATCAGCGGCGGAGAGGTTCCTCGGATCCCTTTATGAACGTGGAGTACTCCTGCTATGTGGGTTTCGCTCTCTTCGTTGATCATAGCTTCGCCCTCCCATTATCGAAAAATGGAAGTACGTCAAGCACAGCATCCAGCCAACAGTGAATTTGGACCAGCCCGAGTCCCTTCCTCCGCTCGTGTACATACGATCCAGCTGGATCGACCCGGCGGCGATTGGCATCTTCGGCTTCGGCTTCGGTGCATTCATATTCTGTTTAGAATCGTTGATTCCCTCTTGTTTTCATCGCTTGCTTCCTCAACCCTAGATACTGCCAGAAACGGCTTTCAGTACATCATCATCTTGCCCGGAGGACTCCAATTCATAAGTGGGATCATCGACATACAGAGAGGCTCCTACTTTGGAGCCATCACGTTCATCGGGTTGTCATCGCGTTTGAATAATAAGCGTAGTTACGGTGCGATTGTGACAAGCAACGGTGTTACCCTCCTCCTTGACAATCTGGTCGGGCAGGTGAGGCGCAACTACCAGCAGTTTCTGGCCGTGTCCAACATCGCGTCCCCTCCTGACTCCTCTCTCCCCCGTAGGGCGATTGTCTTCACAATCGGGACGTTTCTCATATCCATCAATATGTCCGTGATGTACTCGCTTCTACTGCTCTGCACACTGACCGTTTTCATCATCCAAGTCGCATCGTTCTACGCCGGCTTTTCTCTCATTCCCGGTGGCAAATCTCTCTGTACAGTTAGACGTAGCAGGGGTCATGTGGGGAGTCATCACCGCCATCTCCATCTACATCTTTCTCGCCGAGATCGTGAACACGGTTGCAGAACGGCACGTGATCCCTCTGGGGAACGCTGTGTTTGACTACAAGAACTTCAAGTTCGTCAATCCCTTTGCTCAGTCCCCTGTTTCCTGGACCCACACAACGCCCCCAATATGACATGAGAAACACGGATTCAACACCAACAGACCCCATTGGGAGGGAACACTATCTCAAAACGACTTGTACAGGAATGTCGCGCAGCGGCGTTGGCGTGTCATTGTTTGTAACGGCAGTGTTTGTGTATTAAGACAAGAACAGCAGCCCTAAACAGAGAAAGAAGAGTCGTTGATAAGGGCGGCCCACTGTACATGCAGAGTGACTGTTGTGTTTCCAACTTGTAAACACATATTTTGTAGTTTCTGCGATAAGTCATGTCGGATTTCGTGGATAGAATCAATGATTCCATCATCAAGGGCTCGAAGAGCCTTAAGGGACCTCAGATGGCTGCTCTTGGAGCGTACTTGGAATTCCAGCCTGAGTGACGATATAGTGCTGTTCTCCGTATCATCAGTACTGGAGGCATTCTGATCATGAACACGTTTGGCCACAAGGCTTCGGGCTGCAGCTTTAACAGCATTCGCGTTCGGATGGGTCGGGCGTGCTCACGAATAGGAGTTCAACCTTGACTGCATCCAGAAGATGTGGCTGAACCGTGGAAGTGTCCATGGATGGAACACTTTCTTCGACATCATCGGTGAGGCCTGGACTTGCTCGTGATGGGTAGACTGTGTTTCCATGATCCTCATGATCTGGGTCTTTGACGGATTGCGCACCATTAACAAGGATAAGGATGTGGGCTCCCTGATGGTTGGATGCATGGAGATTGCTACGATCATCAACGTCATCACTTCCCTGGTGGAGACGGGTATTGCCAACACCACCAAGTGGATGGCTACTTCCTGGAGCGGTCTGGAGGACAAGAAGTATCTGGCTGAGTCGGGGTGAGGCGGGTGTGTGATGTCTAGTATGGAGATTTCCTACATGCTGTGCCGTGGCTCCTTCAGCTGGCTGTTCACGATCGATGATTTCATCATGGTGGTTCCCTACTTCTGGGCGTACATGCTCTCCCATGAGAATGATGTAGTTGCGATGGCGGTTGGTGAGGGCTAGCGCATCCCGAACAGCTATGCTATTGAGAGTCTGCTTCTTGCTCTGCTCTCGTTCCTCTTCTTCCTGATGGGCATGTTCGAGCTGATCAACTTCACCTCTCGTATCCTCATGATGATCATCGGTATCCCCTACATCTTCATCAGATTCGTGTGGCTGTTCCATAGCTATTCTATTTTCAAGAAGATGGAGTAAGTTATATCTCTTCGCTTGTTTCTTCCAACACACAGGCGCAGTGGGAAAAGCGCGCGTCGAGAATGGGGACGAGTTCCTTCCACTCGGGCGTGACGGCCATGCTCCCCTTCAGGAAGCAGATACACGACATGGACTGGCCTCGGTGAAACAGCCGGGCAATCTTCCTCCGCTTCAGGCACTGCACGACAGGGATGTGGTTGGTGCGGCTGAACTCCGCGATGGTCTGGAGGGTCGTGTTCGTCAGTCCCCCCTCGCTCATGTCCACAACGTCCTCGGCAATGCACACAAAGCTACTCTTCACGCTCACTGGAAGCAGCCACAGAGCCTTGTCGTGCTTCAGGTAGTGCATCACCTCGTGTAGTCCGGTGATGATAAAGCGGTGCTGCCTCGCCTTCTCGGGGTCTCTCTTGAAGCTCTGTTCGGACACTGCCACGGCACTCTTGATGTAGTTGATGATGGCATCGCGTGTGGTGGTCTAGCGGTTATGCGGGGAGAGAGACTCCACTTCCTCTTCGGGAATAAACAGGGAATCGAGGCGAATGGACGGAATTGCGCTTAGGGGAATGGCTTCGGCTTCCTCCTTCTTGAGGGTGTTGATGTGTCTACCGCTCACAAGACAAGGACAGTGATACGCGTTGATGGCTCGTTTCATCACCGTGGTCTTTCTGCTCTTTGCGGGTGATTCTTCATTTGGTAAGGAGGGAGGAGTGGTAGGTAATACTTGTGGCTGCTTCTCAGGGAGTGGTACCGAAGCAGATAGCGTCTTGCTACTGTTGGGGACACGGATCACCTTGTCACTGTTCGAGCCAACCATCTGCTTCTTTGTAACACTTGCTTTGCCTCTTTTCTGTTCGTTTTGTTGCTCTATTCATAACCCCAATCGCGAAAACAGAGACTCCTTTGCTTTTCAACACTCTTCTCGATTAGAACGGACAAATTCACATTCACGGGCTGGTTGAACCGATATTCTACGCAACAACGCCACTCGCTACGATTACGCTTGGGTGAAGGCTTTGAACTGTGTTTCCCCTCCCGTTTCACCGGGGGAGCCGAACCCTGTGAATTCATGGATTTGTGCAACAAGGAGAAGGATCAGTCTTCGTTGTCGATCACCTTTGAAATGTACATAGTGGACGATACGTTCAAAAAATCATCGCGCACCTTATCGATCATGGTCCGCAGCTGAACTGCCTTCGGGTAGTCGTTTATCATGCTCGTCCTCGGTATCATCTGGACAATACGGGCCAGCGAATCGTCGAAAGCCTTCTTCTGCTCAGCGGTCAGGGAAAAGGGTCCCTTGGAGATGCAATCGCACGCAATCACAATGGAAATGACTCGCTCCATCTCCGCATCATCGCGGTAATTGATTTCCTTGATTTGGATCGCATCCATCGCTTTCTGCACGATCTGGTCTTGTGTTTCATCGAACAGACTTCTACTAGTCACAGGATGCGAAACAGAAATACAAAATGTCGGAAAGAGATGACTCATCCGCACTGTTCATCGAGGCTGTTTTGAAGAAAAGGAAATGCTCAGAGCTATGTTACACCAAACGAACGCTTTCGTTTAAGAATGGCAGCCCAATAGAGGACTGCGAATCAGAATAGTGTAATGTCATCGGCAAAGCCTGCAAAGGTGCAAACTCCAAGCAACGTAGTGTATGCACATCCTACCATTAGCCCAATAGAGCGGTGAGACGGATTACCCCAGCATAACGTCTCCGATGGGTTCTTTCCTGTATATTGCACTCACTAAGTAGGCTCTATCTTCCTCCGCAAGAAAATCGACACGCAGAAGAAGCAGACGGGAGAAGAGAGCGCATCCTTGGGACGCTACGGAGATAGCGATGCTACGGACAACTTCTACCTGTTCAGCCCACCCGACTTTTCATTGGTCGTGTGATTGCCATCCGCTCTCATTCGTAGGATGGAAGGGCGGGAAAGTGAGCAGCTGCACTTCCACTATCCCCATGTCTTTTCCTACGCTCCATTTCAACTGTTCTTCATTCCCCGCACTTCCTCCTCTAGTTGTTTATCGTGTTTCTTT
>ERZ827156.1475-NODE-1475-length-27664-cov-5.739107_pt1 | contig 27664 bp, 40 predicted proteins | sample MGYA00519919_ERZ827156 | MGnify/ENA primary metagenome ERZ827156 (study PRJEB31778, sample SAMEA3449269) | human gut metagenome | biome: human gut; feature: human-associated habitat; material: faeces | place: United Kingdom | collected 2010/2012 ...
CACTGGCTACACCGATAACGTGATTCGTGTGTGGGAGGTGAAGTCGATGTAAGGGAGAATGGGAGTTCGAAGGATTTGCTCTTGGGTTTGTTGGAAACAGATCACAGAACATGGTACACAGAATTACTCAACGCCATCCTTCGGCTTCGACGTCAGGTAGAAGTAGCAAATGATTAGCAAGAAAAGCACGTATCCGAGGATGTTGCAGTAGAAGACGAGTTGCTTGTCCAAATCTTGCATGTAAGACGCTAGAACGTCAGACAGTGAAACGAGAATGCATACGCCCCAGACAATCAAGCGATTTCTGAGAAGCGTGGCATGCTGGGATGCCCGCCCGAAGCGAGGAATAACCGTTTCTCCGCCTTCTTTCAGAGTGTCATTTCTTCCATTCTCTTCGGACTCTCTTGCTTCTCTAGACGATGGAGGAAGTACCGTCGCAAGGCATCGAGAATCGCAACTATTCCCTCCCGAGTGAGTGCCATTCGTCCGTCCATCATTGCATTTAGTCTTTCAGGAGATTCGGTCGTGGCAGCTGCAAAATGGAATGCGTCAAAACGACTATGAGCGATATCGTCGATTCTGCTGCGTGAAGCTGCAGCGAATTCGCAAACGAATCGGATTCTTGAACAAAAAGGGCAAATTGTATGAGAAGATGGAGTTTGGCGTGGCCAACGTGAAAGACGCCAACGCTCTGTTTTATCCCCTTCTCAACGCGGAACGCGCGTGGGCGTATGCTAGCGAGCTGAAGGAGATCATGAACGACACGCGGAACAACCGCATTCACTTCCATCTGCTGGGTCGTATCAAGAAGGCAAGCGCGTGGTCGAAGATGCTGATGGACCTGTGCCACCAGCTGTGCGACGAGCGCACCGCGCTGGAGAGTGACGCCTATTTCTACTTCATGAAGGGAAATGAAGGGATGGAGTGTGGCAACTACGTAATTCAAGACAGTAAATGGTGACGAATAGGCGCTGGCGCTGGAGCACTTCTTGCGCGCGAAGAAGATCTTCGAGTCACTGACGCAAATCGGATCGTCCTCCAACCGCGAGCTGTTCACCGCCCGCCTGACGGAATTGCAGCCGATGCTGCGCTACTGCGAATACAACCTGAAGCGGAGCGAGGGCAAGAATGCGGACAATCTCCTCTCCATGATTGCGTCTTCGGGTTTCTATGCTTCCTCTCATTCACCATAGACGCTTCCTCGGAGTTGCTGAACTCGAAGCTGGCGAATCTGCTTCATCAGGAGCAACTCCAGAACAAGGAAACCATGCGCGTGGTGAGCTATCGCGGCGTGTTCGTGACGATTGACAATGACGATCTGCGTCTGGCGCTGCTTGCCTGCCGCGATGCCGAATCATCGCTGCATCAGCACTCTCAAACGGACTCCGAGGGCATGTTGTCCTGCTTTGCGTCGGTGTTCGAGGCGTACGACCGCTGCCTGCGCCTGCTGAGCATCGAGAAGGACAAGCTGTCAAAGTCAAACAATTCTTCGCTTCTTCGCGACGTCCAGTTTCTGTTCACGCTGGAGAAGTTCTTCAAGCAGCGCCGCAGCGTGGAGAGGAACGTGTTCCTGGTGCAGAATGTGATCGCGGAGCTGAAGGAGGGAAAGCAGGTGAATGTGAACAATGTGATCGCATTGTGGTGATCGAATAGAGATGTGAGAAGTAGGGTGTCCAACGTGATCGAGGACCTCGAGACGCTGAACGAGCTGAATCTGAACCTGCCGGAGGGCGTGACGGAGGAGCAGAAGGAATCGGCTGGCGTTTTGGAGAATGCGGTGGATTCCCTCCATCTGTTCTACCGTGCCATCCGCGCCTATTATGCCGCCGAGAGGTGAGTTGTGAGTTTCCGCGGTTATACATAGCTATTTGCAGAATCAGCGATTTGATTACGCGGCGACGCTGTGTCTGTTTGCGGATCAGATTCTGGAGGAGCTGGAGGGCGCCAATCCTGCCGTGTCGCTCTTTGACGAGAAGGAGGAGGAGGTGGTGCAATTGGCGATCGATCTGGGAATGAAGAAGGAGGTGGAGATGCTGAGCTGCAGAATCAAGGCGGAGGCGGTGCTGGCGGCCTCTTCTCAGAAGGAGGGAGGAGCGGTGAGAGGAAGCCTGAATGAGCATTTGGACGAGAGAGTGGTGCCGAACGCCAAGGGACAGTACGACGTGATTAGCATCCCTGTGCCGATGCACGTGTCGACGTGCAAGCCGCTCTTCTTCGACCTCTACGCCGATTGGGTGAATTACCCGAAGATGGACTCGCGTGTGAAGGTGGAGGAGAAGAAGGGGTGGTTTAGTGGTTGGTGGTACCTCTGTTTCGCAACAAACACACGCTCACTCCTTCAGCGGCAACATCGCCTAATCGTCACTCTTCCGCACAGCACCCACCCGGCTGACAAACGTCCTTCCGAAGCTCGTTCCCTTCTCGACGAACAGATAGCCGATGATTCCCAAATACAAAAAGGACAGCGTTGAGAATGCGAATTGCCGATGATCTACTCTTCACCCTTCCTTCCTCCAACCACGAGGAAACAGAACGTAGCTGATGCCAAAGAAGAGAAGAATCACCGGCAGCACCACCACGCACAAAAACGACCCCTATTCCTCACACCCCAAATTGGTGCGCACGAAAGTGCATTTCTTCTCCTTGACCACGCGACGGTCCGCTGCCTCGCCCATCTCCACGCGCGCGAACGCCAGGTTCAGGCAGTCCTCGAAGTACCCGTCGCAGAAGTTGTTGTTGAAGTAGCGAATCACGCTGTTCACACCGTCGTCGATCGCGCCGCGCGTGGTTCGCTTGCCCGTGCTACGAGTTATATTTCCCGCCAACCGGCACCGCGTGAAGTCCGTCTTCAGACTGCGTGAGCTGCTGTACAGCAGTGACATCTGGTCTGCATTGTCGCTCCAGAGGCCGTTGAACACCGTGAAGATCTCGTGCTTCACCGGCCCGTCGCTGATTGTGAGTTCTCTGCTTGGCACTCACAAGCACTCCGCCAGCACCGCCTCGCCGTCGTCGCCGAACAGCTGCGAGAAGAGCATGTGCTTCGCGTATAAACTCTGAACCACGTTGGTGCCTGCGGGTGAGGTGACCATCACACCCCTACGATCCAGACAGTCGATGCAATTCGTGCGGAGTACCGCGGTTTGGAGCCCGAGCAGCTGACGCGTCTTCAGGTTCATGGCGAAGGACCTGCAGGTGAAAACCCCGAACGAAGCCAACCCGCCGTTTTGGAAGCACTGCTCCGTCAAACTCATCAGCTTCTCCAGGTTCTCATAGTGCATCTTCTTGCATTCCGCGTGGAAGTCAAACCAGAAGAAATCAACGCTGTTCTGCGCTTTGTTGCTACGCCTCACGCACCATCCGCACGCGCACTAATTCTCGCACCCGCGCTCGAACGCCTCGCCGATCATCAGTTGGTCCTTCTTCTTGTCGATCAGGTTCACCACCGTCACACGCCCGTACTCTCGCGCCAGCGCGTCGAAGTGTCGTGGCAAGGTCTCTGGGTTCTGCCCATCACACCTCCACATCATAGCCACCTTCGCCACGGCGATCTTCGGCGTGTACTTCAGCGTGGGGGTCTGGCGCCACTCCAGCGGGATGCTGCCACGGATCTGACCATGAGCGAGTGATGACAGCACGACCTGCACGAAGGAAGCCACCAGGCCCGTGTCCTGGCGGATAATCTGCTCCGACTCGACGAAGTTGGCGACGTGGCCCTTCGCGTCGGCGCCGCGCGTGTTGAAGCGGCGGCCGTTGCGGTAGATGCTGCGACGGGAGATGAGGGTGAGAGAGAAGGAGAGCTTGCGAATGGTGATGGAGGGAATGATCTTGATGAACCCGAAGATGACGATGGGAATGAGGTCAGGGAACAGCATGGATTTGAAAGGAACGAACGCCTGAATCAGAGGCTGATTGAACTGCGAATGAGGCGGATGAGGGAGAGGAACCATAAAGTGAGGCTTCGTCGGAGTTGGAAACTGACGCTGCTCCTCCGTTAGGGGCTTACACTTGGAATCTACGTGAAAGGATGCGAATGGGGAGAACCCTGGAGACGGCATGTCAGATCATCCGTATAGGAGTAGTACATGCTCATGGAGCGGTAGGCCTCTTGAATCATGGAAATGTACTTCGTATTCACGACTGAATCGCGTGATGGAGGAACCATCACAAATCGCACGTCCGATATCTACACTCGAAAGGGGAGATTGGGAGCACCTTGTAGATGGGATTATCCGTCACGCCAAAGCCAATGACTTCGCTCTGCGTGATGAATGCGACGAACAGGGCTACGTATCGCACACTCTCCATACCGTCACCATGCGAGAGCTCGTACACGCCCAGAATGCCGGCACTCTCGAAAGAGTGAGCTGTGTGAACGGATGCACTGTCAACCTTTTCGATGTGCAGCTTTTCATGATCATTTGAAAGGGAGATGTAGTGTTGGCCAACTACAGAATGAGCGAAATAGACACTTTCCTACTCTTCTTTTCGCGGATAAGAATGCAATCCGGTTGTAGCAACACGAGAAAGGGGGTCATTGGAAGAAAGAATGAAAGCAGCGTGTGAAACAAACAGACTACGCAGCCTTGGCCCACTCCGGGAACTCCATAGGATCGTACCCAATCACCCACGGGAAGATGGTGAAGGTGTTGATCTCGAAGAGGACAATGCAGATGATGCTGAGGATGGCTCCCGAAACAAGGAGGTTGCTGGTGGTGAATGTGTTGGAGGTGTAGGCGATGAGGTTGGGCGGCGTGGATGAGGGCAGCAGGAAGGCCACGCTGCAACAGCAGGTCACGGGGAACAGGAGCGTCAGCGGGTTGAAGCCGGACTGCAGCGCCACGCCCGTGACGACGGGGATCATGATGGTGGCGCAGGCGGTGTTGGAGGTGAACACGCCGATGATGACCATAGCCACCGACATGATCAGCACCACCACATACTACGCCTCACGCACACGGCTCACTCTCACGATGTTCATGCCCTGAAGCAGTTTCATCTTGTTGCCGATCCACGTGGTGAGTCCGCTCGTCTCCGAGCCCAGCGCCAGCGCGAAGCCGCCGCCGAACAGCAGGATCAGGTCCCACGGCAGGCGCTTGGCGGTGCCCCAGGTGAGAATGAAGGCTACGGGTCAGGTTGGCGGGAGATCCGCACAGTCGTCGGGGTTGTCGATGGGCTCGCCCTTGATTGCCTTCTTGGTGGGCACGAAGAACAGCACTAAAACGACGAACATGCCCACGGTGGAATCCGAGATGGCGCTCGAGCCGCCCTCGAACAGGTTCGCCCAGCCTACGCTCGACTCGCGGTGCCAGAAATACCCGGGATTCTGAAGCTGCTGCCGAAGGCGAGATCGGCGCGGAACAGCCAGAGCAGCGACAGCGCCACGAAGCCGAGCGCGACGACGATCTCCTCGTAGCTCATCTTGCCGAGCTTTTTGTGCCTGCGCCTGAGCCGCACGGGTCACTCTCACTCCTCGATGCAGTAGGTGCGGTCGATCTTCAGCTGACGCGAGGACGGACAGTACATGAAGCACAGGATGCCCCAGGCGCACACCAGCAGCACCAGACTCACTACGCCTCAGGCCTGCGGGCGGCACCCACTCGGCAGGGTAGCGATCAGCCAGTTGCTGAAGGAGAGCATCGGCGTGCCCTCGGCGGTGAACCGCTCCTTGAAGTCCTTCAGGAAGATCATGTTGGGAGGCGAGCTGATCAGCGTGGGAATGCCGCCGATGGCCGTGGCGAAGCTAGAATGAAGAAGGGGACAAAAACCGACGCGATTCCGAGGAAGATGGATTTGGCAAACCCAGCCACCTTCTTCTTGCCGAAACGCGTTTCCAACGATTCGACGAGGGCCTTGCAGGTGTTCACCATCATCACAGCGGCGGCTACGCGTAATCGGCACGATTCCGGTCCTACCCGTGTTACTGACGAAAATGGAGAGGAAAGCAGAAACCAGCATGATTCCAAACAGCATGGAGCTGGGCTTGGAGAAGAACTTCATGATGGACAATGCGATGCGCATGTCGAGGTGCCACTTCTCCATGGCCAGAGACATCAAGAAGCCGGCAAAGAACAGGAAGATGACTAGCGGTGAGGGATCCCATGAATTCCAACCATCGTTAAAGTACTGTGTAGCAACGTCCTTTGCCTTGGCAATATTGAGCAGCGGGAACAGCACCAGAGGGAACAGAGCCGTCACGGAGAGAGGAACCACTTCGCTAATCCAGAATGTGGCTACCGTCATGAAGAGGGGGAGAGAGTGTACCCATGATAATCAGAACACCGGCGCAGCGCTGAATGAGCTTGTTCTCCGGATCGAGGGGAATGAACATGACGATGATGGCAAGGAGAGTGCCGATGAGGGCACCGATTGCGGCGGGAGACGTCAGTCGCTTGATGAAGGGAATGCCGACGGGAACCTGCGCTAGGGATGAGGAACACAAAGGGAATGCACGTTCCGTGATGGTGGTGAGGGTTTTGGCCAGGCGGGAAGAGGAGAGGGTGTGACCCATCGTTCCCTGTTTAGCAATGCCGATCAGCGCCACGGGATCATGATCGCTGAACAGAGGGTCTTCGCCCAGCACAGAGGACTGACGCGCTCCCAAGCCGTAGAAGCTGCTACTCCTCAAGTATGAGCGACAACTGTCACCTCTGAGAACGGCTGAGATTCTTCCCAATCGAAGTCGATGACTAGCATGTGATTCCGCTTTCATGCAATAACAGCACTTCCGGCCTTCGTATTCTGGGGGAACGCAATCGCAGGAATGTCGGAGCGCATATCCGAGCTGGTGCTCTCCTCGGGGATCGTAGGAAGTTCTTCACTACGCGATGAGCCAATTTCCGCACAGAAAGAACTCAGCTGGGGCGATATTCTTCATTTCGATGTCTGCCTGTGTATTATCCCTAGAGGACGTAATTCCCACCTGAGTTGAAGAATCGGATTGCATTTTCTTATAGAACGCCTGTCGTGTTTTCTTTTTCTGCGGAGCACAAACGGAGTTGTGTCCCCATGGATACGGTCACTGGAGGGAGAGTAGTCCCTATGCATGGTTTTGCTGGGATCCTGTGGTGTATTCGTGTTTCCGGCTCTTCACGTGCAGATCATTGATGGATGATCAGGAATGGTACAACACTTATAATCAATGAGAATAAACTGTTTCCGCGCAACAAAGAAGCCATAGAGGAAAGGAGACTTAAAACTTGTTCCGAGTGGAGTAGTCGAACGGAGACACCACGATACCACGTCCCTTGATGGCACCACGATAGATGGTCTCCATGATGGCGATCATCTCGTCCTTGTTGGTCAGCGGCCAGTTGATCTTGTTGTTGTTGCCCGTTCCGAGATCAATCATCATGTGCTTGTTCCGGAAAAAGAACATGGTGGTGCAGGCATCGTAGAGCTCGTACATGGCGTTGAACTCCGGCACTTCCGTGATATCCACCAGATAAATGACGACGAAGTTCTTCACCAGGTCGGCGATTTTCATAAGGGTTTCGTCTTGCTAGGTGTTAGCACCGTTGATGGGAAGAATTGCCTACAAGCATGCATTCCCGATCATAGTCGTGTCCAAAGCGGATCACAACGAGCTTTTCGGTTTCATCCTGGATGGCGCAGTCCACGGCGTAGGCGGAGTGCAGATGAGGGAGGAAATAGGCCATTGGGAGGTTGTCCTTTTCAAGTGAACAAACAACTGATTCGATCAACAAACACGCTAGGAATGCACACTGTCCAGCGCGACCTGTGCAAAATAGCGCACGTCGCGGTCGGGGTCCTTCACATACTTCATCAGAAGCGGCATCATGAAGGATTCCTTCTTCTCCGCGGAGAACTTGTCCTTCAGCTCCTTCATCGCCTTCGCCACGTTCAGACGTATGTTTGCCACACTGTCGTCCTCCACCACCTGGAAGAGCGGAATCACCCTGGAATCCACCATCTCCTCCCCCATCTGCACCCCCGCCTTCTACGCCTCACTCTCCCGCTCCTCCCTCACCGCCAGGATGTGCACTCCCGTCACGCGCAGCACATACTTCTCGTGATGCAGCAAGTCTTCCGCCGTGGGCAGCACCGTATCCTCCGCGAAGTCCTCGCCATACAGCGCGAGCACCTTCACCAGCACATCCACAGCGCTCTCGCGGATCGCCGCCACCTCGTCCGTCATGTAGCTATTTGTAATGCATACTACCCACGCCCACTCCAGCAAGATGCGCCGTAGCTCCTTGTACAGCGCCTCCCGCCCCAGCTGCTGGCATAACCGCGGGATGTACAGCAGCAGCGTCTGACGCACACGCCACTCCGTGTCGCTCTTCAACGCGATCAGCGCCGGCAGGAGGTTCCCGTTCAGCTGCTCTGGAGACATCACCTAGCCCTCAGGTCCCGCGGGGGGCGTTACGTTCTTGATCAGCTCGAAGTCCGATACGATGTTCAGACGCACCTTCGTGTTGCTGTCCACCAGCAGGTGCGTGTAGGTGGGAAGCAGGTATTTCTCGGTTGCCTCCGTTCCCAAAATCGGGCACAATTCTGTCAATCAGTCAATCGACGTTTCCTCACTCAAGAAATCTCCCGCCAAACCGATGCGCACGTGTTCGCACGGGTCGTTGCTCAAATCCGTAAGAAGAGTCAGCACCTTCTCCACGATGGCTCTCACGCTCAAATACTTGCAGATCGTGCTGAGAGAGCTCGCCGCTGCCGTACGCACCTCCACTTCCGGGTCCTGGAGCAGATGCAAGAATTCGGGAAGGAGTTTCGTTTCCACGATCTCTTTGGAGAATAAGTCGCAAATCACCCCGATTTCCGTCACAGTTGTGAAACGCACACGCCAGCTGTTGTCGCTGGCCAGTTCCAGAAATAGGGGCAAAATCAGCGTCACACGATCCTGTTCGGAAAGAACGGACGCCAGCGCCACGCAGCTGCCGTTTGCACAGATCCGCACGGAGTCCTGATCATCGCGCACCAGTAAGTACAGATCGCGCACGAGAATGACCTTGCAGCTCTCCTTCTATCCATCACCCTCGCAGGGAAGAAATACATCCATCACCTTGATGAAATCGGGAATGACAGAAATGGCGGCCTTTCGAATCATCGGCATGCTGTCCTTGCAGAGCTCGTCATACATCTCAATCACGGTGTCGTAGTCTCCGGTAGCGAGTTTGACTTTGTAAAGGATCGGCAGAAGAGAGCACACACAGATGCTGCACATCATCACACAAGACCGCCCAGACCGTGACGTAAACCACTCTCCGTTGTGCATGCGGATCGCCGCGGCTGTGATATATTCGTTGATTTCTTCGGGGGTGAGGACATCGCAAAGCTTGAGAATCGACTTCGTCGCCTACGCTAAAGCATCTCATCCGTCATTACCGCCTCACGGACGGTAACTTCCTGCATTGTGCACAGCTTCTCAAGGACATCTAACACGCACTCTGTATACTCCGGTCCGCCCACCAACGGCAGGAAACTGCCTGTGTCGTGAGTAAAAGACAATACACATACCCAACTGCTCTGCCATCACCACCAGCACTTCATCATCACTGTCGATCAGTTCTATAGAGTAAAATCGCAGCTGCTGGATTCGCACCGAAAAGATAGGGAATGAGTTCGTCACGAGTCCTCTCCGCTCCCAAAATACTGGCTAGGCTTGACTATTGAAGAAAGGGTAATACCGATCTCCGTAAGTCTTCTCATGGCAGCTACACGAACAGCCGTTTGATCATTACGCAGATCTTCGATCAGAACGCTAACGTCGTATAGATTATCCGAGTCTAGATGCTAAAACAGCACTGGGTGGTGAATACCCGACATTGATCACTCCGGAAACACTTTTGAGCTTGACGAGTGATGTGGGATAGCCCAAGAAATCGAATCGACGGAGTGATGGTTCTCGTTTTCTTCCTGACATCCCCTATTGCATGGTCATCCTCTCCTAAAGCGAAAGCACTTGCCCTCACAAAAGACTGTTCCTTTCCAATGATCACAGCGGACTCCAGCCATTCCTTTCGGTATTGGGGAGTGTCCATACAGCCAATACATTGCTGCAGTTGAATCAAGCCGGCCCTTTGTCAACTCCACTTTTGAATTGCCACAACCGTTCTTTCTCTTCCCCATGTTCTGTGCAAGTGCGTATTTGTGCCTCTTCGTGTGTTTCCTCCTTCGGGAAGGGCTGCCGCTCACCCCTGCGTAGTTTCGGGAGAAGTGCCTAGAGAGCCCGTGATCTCCAAGAAGACGGGCTATATATATGAGAAGAGTCTGATTACAAAGTAGACGGAAGCGCTCTCCTGATCACACGATAGGTACATCAAAACGGAGGGTAAATGTCCGATTACGGGCGTGGAGCTGGACGTGGACGACCTGATCGACGTGAAGAGTTTTCTTTCCTCCTAGTCTCCTCATTCTTCCTAGCACAGCCCATCGTGAAGCCGAAGCCTGTTCCCGCCACCAGCATTCCCGGCCTGCTCGTTTCCCTTCAGAACGAGTGGGACAGCATGATGCTCGAGTCGTTCACGCTCAAGAAGCATCTGCAGGCCGTCCGCCAGGAATTGAGTCAGGCCCTCTACCAGCACGAAGCTGCATGCCGCGTAATCGCCAGACTCATCAAGGAGCGTGATGCTGCCCGCGAGGCGCTCGCCAAGTAAAAGTTGGATTTCTTTTTCACATATAGCGTGCAGGCAGCTCCGGTGGCCGTGCCGGAGGCGGAAATGGAGGTGGAGGACAAGATTTCCGACGAGATGATGACGAAGATGGAGAAGAAGGCGAAGGAGAGCTTCAAGACCCGCCCCAAGCGCAAGATCCCCGACGACCTGTGCACTCCCGAGGCCATGAAGGAATGGAAGGTGGTGGCTTCCTACACCGCCCACAAGACGGCGAGTCCCGCGGTGAAGTGCGTGGCGCAGCGTGCGGAGCAGCCGGACCAGGTGCTGAGCGGCGGCGAGGACGGGCAAGTGCTGCTGTACAGCGTGACGGAGCGCAAGGTGCGTCGCAACTTCACGGGGCACAAAAAGGCGGTGAATTCGGTCGTGCTGCACCCGACGCGCGAGGTGGTGATTTCCGGCTCGGACGACAAGACGGTGCGTCTGTGGGTGGAGCGTGAGTGTGGGCGTGAGGGCTGACGGCAGAGGAGCGGCCCACGGTGTTCAAACAGCACAGCGCGGAGGTCACGGGCGTGGCGCTGCAGCCCGTAGGCGAGTTCTTCTGCAGCTGCGGCCGCGACGGCGCGTGGTGCTTCTACGACATCGCTGCGGCGCGCGCGGTGCAGACGGTGGCATGCGGTTTGGAGGGTGTGTGCTGTGAGGGTGTGTGAGTCGTAGACGCCACGCCCGAGACGATTCAGTTCCACCCCGACGGACTGCTGCTGGGCGTGGGTGCGTCGAGCGGCGCGGTGCAGGTGTGGGACATGCGAAGCCAGAAGGTGGCGGTGACGCTGGCGGAGCACGCGGGCGCCGTGCGCGGGCTGGCGTTCAGCGAGAACGGGTACTACATGGCGAGCGGCGCGAAGGACGAGGTGGTGAAGGTGTGGGACCTGCGCAACGGCAGCTGTCTGCAGAACCTGGCGATGGGCTCCGCGGTGAATGCGGTGTGCTTCGACTACTCGGGAACCTACCTGTGCGGAGCGGGAGAGGCGCTGAAGGTGTGGAGCACGAAGACGTGGGAGGAGACGTTCGAGCATGCGGAGGCGGTGAAGGGCTATCACGCGGCGGTGTTCGGCGCGAAGGCGGAGTACCTGCTGGCGGGCTGCGGCAACAGAGCGGTGGTGAAGCTGGGACTGTGGCGTGTTTGTTGCGATTTGTGTGCCTTGAACAAATTTCACGCCTTTTTGTCCACTCATTTCGGAACACAATTTTCTATTCTGCGATGGCCGACGTTGATAAGCAACAGAATGTTCCCCTTTTAGAGCAGGTGGAGGAGAAGAAGACCAAACTGCCTTTTTGCATCTTCCTGCTGTGCAATGGTGCTGTTGCCTTTGTTTGCGGTTGGTGATCGATAGGTGGGAGCAGGTATCCTCACTCTGACGTCTGCCGTCGGCAAAGTGGGATGGGGTATGGGCCTTTGCCTGTACGTCTTCTTTGGAGGTAGTGCCATGTGCGTATGCTCACCCTGCTAGTGTTCGCCGGTTTCGCCAACATGATGCTCCAGAAGGTGTTCGATTACACGAAGGAGAATACGTACTCCGGAATTGGCAAGGCGATCTACGGAAAGTGGTTTGAGGGCTTCGTGGAGGTCATCCAGTTCCTCTACAGCATCGGTACGTGCTGCGGTTACGCCATCATTATCGCCAACGAGCTGGACCTCAGCGTGTCCTTCCTTACGGAGGGAAAGGAGGTTCCTGCGAGTCTCCAGTTCCTCACGGGTGCCGTCGTCCTTCTTCTCTCACCGCTAGAGCGCTCCTGGCTTCTCGTGATTGCCACCATCTTCGTCATTCTGCCTCCTTCCCTGATGCGCAAGATCACGGCGCTTCGCTACACTTCTATCGTTGCCATCTCCGGCATTCTCTACATCACCATCGTGGTAGTCCATACGCACCAGTGTTCAAATGTAGATGATGTACCGCGCGTTTACCACCCACTCTTGCGGTCTGGCCGAGGCTGCGAATTACGTCTGCGACCATGCCCACTGCTTGATCGAGGCCAACGCGATGAAGGCGAACTACACTGGTTTCGATGAGTGTTCGCTGCTTTGCGAGGGTTGCGAGCCCGATCCTGTCAAGTCCTCCGTTTCGTCTTCGCCTTGCGTTTCACGTCTAGCTGAGGAGTTTCATTTTCAACAAGGACCTGTTCGCCGTGCTGCCCATCTTCTGCTTCGGCCATTGCTCTCAGGTGCAATTCATCCCGATCGTGGCGGACATGGAGAAGCCCACGAAGAAGCGTGTCGGAACCGTCGTCTTCTTCGCGTACTTCCTCATCTTCTCTCTGTACGTGATGAATTCCATGTCGGGATACTTCGGCTTCTGCGGCTACTCCGTAACTGCCTGCGACCCGAGTCATCTCTAGGCGTCGAACGTGCTGGACAGCTACCCTGCTCTGGACAAGCTGATTCTGGTGGGACGCCTGATCATCTCCTTCGCTCTGTGCTTCACCTTCCCGCTGTACGGCTATTCCGTCCGTGAGGCCATCGTGAAGATGTTCCACCTCCAGAACACGGGTGGGGGAGATGGTGGCGATTGAATCGTAGCGTACTGGAAGCTGGCCCTCGTGACCATCGTGATGGTTCTCTCCTGTATGACTGTGGGCATTTTCTTTAACGATCTCTCCACGGTGATCGGTATTACTGGCGCCATCTTCGGAGCGTCGCTGATGGCCATCATTCCTTCCCTCCTGTTTTTCAAGTGGACGAAGATTACGGATTGCAAGCACAAGTGGTGGAATTACACGCTCGCCAGCTTCTACTTGCTCCTGGGCCTGGTGATGGCCGTCGTGGGTACCGTGGTTACTCTTGTGAAGTAATGGATCTTAGTTCGCGTTGTTTGTTGCAGAATTCTCCGTTGATCTAACGGACGGGTAAATAGTCCCGGATTTTGGAGTGCGCCAGGTTTCCAGAGTCCAATAATAACACATCCTAGTGTTCATACCTTCTGGAAAGTGGGCGTGTTCCCCATAGCGGTTCACAAGTAGTATGCAAAGCGAAGAGATCAAGAAGCTCATTGAGGCGTTGAGAAAGTGCAATTTGGAAAAGAGTGCTTCGGCTCTGGATGTGGTACTCTCGGAAGCCGTAGGCCTTTTCTCAATTCAATGGTCTTACCGTGTAGACGTCTTCAAAGCGTACTCCCGATGTTTCCGCTCTTGATTTGGCTATTGAGGCCGGAATTAAGTCATTTGCAATGTATTTAGATAACTAATAGGAAGCAGAAGATCGAATCGGAGGAGAGCGAGTCTAGCAGCTCCAGCTCTTCTTCTTCCTCTTCTTCTGAGAGTGGGAAGGAGGAGAAGGAGTCTTCTAGCAGCTCTGACAGCTCAAATTCTGAGAGCGAGAAGGAGTCTTCCAGCAGCTCGGATTCTTCTGACTCCTCGGATTCTTCGGACTCTTCGGACTCTTCTGATTCTTCTGATTCTTCTGATTCTGATTCTTTGGACTCTTCGGATTCTGAGAGTGAGGAAGAGGAGAAGGAAGAGAAGAAGGAGGAGAAGTCTGAGGAGAAGGAGGAGTCTTCGGAGTCGAGCAGCAGCTCTGATAGCTCTGATAGCTCCGATTCTTCCGATTCCGAGAGCGAGGAAGAGAAGAAGGAAGAGAAGAAGGAGGAGAAGTCTGAGGAGAAGGAGGAGTCTTCTGAGTCGAGCAGCTCTGATTCTTCGGATTCTTCCGATTCTTCCGATTCCGAGAGTGAGGAAGAGAAGAAGAAGGAGGAAAAGAAGGAGTCTTCCAGCAGCTCGGACAGCTCCGAATCCTCTGATTCCTCCGATTCCTCTGATTCTTCCGATTCCGAGAGCGAGGAAGAGGAGAAGGAGGAGGAGAAGGAGGAGGAGAAGAAGGAGTCTTCTGAGTCGAGCAGCTCTGATTCTTCGGATTCTTCGGATTCTTCTGATTCCGAGAGCAAGGAAGAGAAGAAGGAGGAGAAGAAGGAGGAGAAGAAGGAGGAGTCTTCTGAGTCGAGCAGCTCGGATTCTTCGGATTCTTCCGATTCCTCTGATTCTTCCGATTCCGAGAGCGAGGAAGAGGAGAAGAAGGAGGAGAAGGAAGAGTCCTCCAGCTCTGACAGTTCTGATTCTTCGGATTCCTCCAGCAGCTCTGACTCTTCCGATTCCGAGTCCGAGAGTGAGGAAGAGAAGGAAGAGAAGGAGGAAGAGAAGGAAGAGAAGAAGGAGGAAGAGAAGCCTGAGGAGAAGAAGGAAGAGTCCTCCAGCTCTGACAGCTCCGATAGCTCGGACAGCTCTGATTCTGAGAGCGAGGAGGAGAAGCCTGAAGAGAAGAAGGAAGAGAAAAAGGAGTCCTCTGAGTCCTCCAGCTCCGATTCCTCTGATTCTTCGGACTCCTCCAGCAGCTCGGATTCTGAGAGTGAGGAGGAAAAGAAGGAAGAGAAGAAGGAGGAGGAGAAGCCTGAGGAGAAGAAGGAAGAGAAGGAAGAGTCCTCCAGCTCGGACAGCTCTGATTCTGAGAGCGAGGAAGAGAAGAAGGAAGAGAAGAAGGAAGAGTCTTCGGAATCGAGCAGCTCTGAGTCCTCGGAGTCCTCCGATAGCTCCGACAGCTCCGATTCTTCGGATTCTTCCGAGTCTGAGAGCGAGGAGGAGAAGGAAGAGGAGAAGGAGGAGGAATCTTCTGAATCGGGCAGCTCCGACTCGTCTGATAGCTCTGATTCTTCGGATAGCTCGGATAGCTCGGATAGCTCCGATTCCTCCGATTCCTCCGATTCCTCCGATTCCTCCGACAGTTCCGATTCTTCGGATTCTTCGGATTCCTCGGACAGCTCGGATTAAGGTGGCAGATACACTGCGGGTTCTTTACTTGCAACATATTGGATCGTTTTCCCCTGTTTAACAAACACACCACTTGTACTTGGCTAAAACACGCTTGAAGAACTCGCACACGAACTCCGACAGACTGCCGTCCAGCCGGATGCGGTCGTCGCGCAGCAGCAAACTCACCTCGTTCATCTCCTTCTCCCCACGTACCACAATCCGCACCTGAAGCTCCTCGCCCAGCTCCTCCTTCACTCGCTCCACCACACGCCACACCCTCTGCACAAGCAAGTCCTCCGACTGCAGCAGACTCAGCGACGCGCCGTGCACGCTGTTCACGACCGTCGCCACGCCGAACAGCCGCCCGCACAGCTCCGCCGTCACCGTCTTGCCCACCACCACGAACAGTCTACACATCACGCCACGCCTCAATCCACACGCCTCGTCGCACGCCAGCAAGAACACACCGTCGTGGGTCAGCGCCGCGCCGGAACAGGGCAGCCGGTCCGGCATGACAAGATGCCCCTCAATCTCCTCGCCCCAGTCGGACTTCGCCTCGTCCAGCCGGTATAACCGCGGGTACACGGCATTCAACACTCGCTCCGCGGACTGCGTGTAACACAACTACCTCTCAATTTCGAGCCCATGATGCACCCATTTCCAGTAGGCACGAAGATCCCCGCGGGGATAGATGGATTGCAGATTCGCGGAGGTGTTCATCGGAGACATCGCCAGCAACGGTGTTTTGAGAAGACTGTTCAGGAACAGAGGAAGGAGAGAGAGTGATTCTGGCAGATTCAATTGCGCTACGTCTAACGCGATTCGATCATCAGGACACTTCGGGGACGAGTAGCACACGTTGTTGCGATATGCGGCAAGCACATTGGCAACCACCTCGCTCAGTTTGTTCCGGATGTTGTAGACCGTGTCCTCGCTCATGTGACTCACTGCCGCACGCACCAGGGTCAGGAAATAGGCGGAGAAGTCCAGATTGTGGTAGATCTACCAATAACGCCAAATCAGCAACAGAACGGTTCGGTAGTCCGTGGAGACGGGGAAGCGGTGGTTGAACACACGGAGACAGCACTCGTTCGTTTCATTGTAGAACGTGAATAAAGGACGCTTACGCGCAAATGCTCCCAAACAGGATATAATACGGCAAACTGCGCGTAGGCGTACGGTCCGGTGATGTAGCGGTCCATCTCCACCTCCGCTACGACGGAATCCTCGGAGGTCATACCCGCAGTGCAGAACGCCCTCGATTCGTCGTAGGTAATTCCGCCGTGGTAGGCAGCGACAGAGAGGCCTACGATGAAGCAATGGGAATAGGAATACCCGGGCTGAGACGGAGCTTCCCCGAGACGTAACGAGCGATGGGTCTGAGCACGAGCAACTGAATCGCGGCATGCAGGTCCGCCAACGCGTGCTCCTTGAAAACGGAGCTGAGCGCGGTGGTATAACGCAGCGAACCACCTGATTGAAGCAAGACCTCCTGGAGATTGCAGATACTGAAGAAGGCGTCGGTGCTGCCGCCCGCAATGAGGTGGATGGTCGTGTTGGAGCGCAGACACATGACCGCCAGTGTCTCGTAGAAGCCGGTGGTGACATTGAGCGAATACCTAATCGTGATTTCACTTCTCCAACCCCACAGAGAAGACTCCTCGGTGGTGCCGTAGGTCCGTACGCCCTCGCGCACCTGCGAGCTGCCCTCGCCGATGGCATAGCTGCCCTGCACCGCGATCACGTGTCCGCCACAGGGTTGCAAGATGGAAGCCACCGCCTTGAGCGCAGCAGGCAGAATGGCGTGCGTGGAGGTGGTGGAGGAGGAGGCGTGCGCCAAGATGTAAGCGACGATGCGATTGATCTGCGACTGACACTCCCATCACTGTGTTACATCCGGAAGGGTGGTCTCATTCACGGAGAGGAGCCAGGCGTCGGGCTGCACGCAGGCAAAGGCACTCTCATAATCGGCGTCGATCTTCTCTGTCAACCGACCCTTCACGCACCCGATGTACCGACATCGCACGTCGCACATCACGAACCCCACACGACTGCCGTTGTGCTTCTCCGCCAGCAGCGCCGCCGCCGCACGCACGGCGTCGCAGGCGGCGCGCAACAGTCCCGAGTTCACCGCCACGACGGAACAATCGATCACGAACACGAAGGTGTCGGACTATGCATCAAACGCTCTCCGCACACGCACCGGTAACGGGTGCATGTTGAATTGTGCGGCGTCCACCACGGCCTCGAAACTCCCTCCCTGCAGTTCTGGCGTGGTGGGCGCGGAGCCCGCCAAAGAGGGAACATAACCGCGGAACCAGTCGGGCAGGTCGGATTCTTCGCCACAGAGGTTGCAGCGGAAGCGAGTGGCGTTGGCGAGGAAGGTGCAGAAGCAGTTGATGTAGCCGCGGCAGTGGGAGCAACGGGGAATGCCGTGAGTACGATCGATGCGGGTGATGGATTGCTAATCATCACGAGGTGAACGAGTAAATGCATTCTTAGCGAAGGGAGTCAGGACGATTCCGAGTCCTGTGCTGAAGGAGGTGTCGTTGCCGGAGAGAATGGCGTTCATCATGGATCGCTCCTCGGCGAGGGTGTTGGCGGAGGCACGCATGAAGAGAGGGGAGCTGTTCATTCCCTCGATCACTTCGATGGGATCTCCGGCCAGCGGGAGAGACACCTGCGGATCATCTGTGGCACACTTCACAGGAGCAGCATAACGGACTTCTGGATGGGGAATGGCGGCACCGCTGACACGCTGCTCGGGAGGAATCACCTCTGCTGGCTGGGAGTGAAACCAAACCACAATGGGAACGGGTTCTTGGTAGATGGGAGCGGGTGTGTAATCCGGCTCCTGCACAGGATGCGAGTTGGGTTGCTGAATCCCTGCTGTATCGCGGACAGCAGGGGCACGCTGCGCGTACAGATCGGCGGCAGTTCTTCCTTGCTTTGCCCGTTGTGGCTGGACTGGAATCGGGGTAGAAGAGTACATTCCAGAGGGAGGAGGGGGAAGAGAGGACGGACTATTCCATTAGGATTACCATGGAAGCAGCAGGGTACGAGGAAAGGGAAGGGGCAATTGGAGCAGGAGGGATGGATTGTTGAGAAGAATGAAGAGGAGGCGGAGGAAGGGTTGACGATAAAGGCTGCACCTCCTGATGAGCAAAGGAGGGAGCTGCTGGGGCGTTCTCGGTTTTCTGGGGGATAAACCATTCCATATGACTCCTACACGCCGCAGAAAGGGGTTCATGAAGAAAGAAGAGGGAGCGAAACCGAACTGGCTGTTCAAAGAACTGAACAAACCCGATCACGGAAATAGGGGGAACATTTGGCATCTACTGCTTTGTCAGAATAACGCAATGAATCTTCAGATTCACGTTGATGTGCTAAATGCCGTGGGTGTTTCCTTCGGAAGCCGCCGAATCCGAGTGGCTCTCATACGTTATGGTGAACTGAGAGGGGACGTGTTCAACGGCTGCGATTTCCTTTGCTCGACTATCGGCATTCGAAGCGATGGAATTCGTTACTTTACGAATGACAATGATATGAAGAGAAGGGGATTGTCGCTCATCAAAGGGATTCGAGATCGTCTTGGCAAGAACGACTTCAATAATCCTATTGGTTCTTCGACTCTGATGATTCCGGCGCGATTTGGAGCAGAGGCGATCTTCTCCCACATAAAGGATTCCATTGCGAACATAAAGGAGGGAATTCGCGATGTTGTGCTGACCGTTCCGCTTCACTCCAAACCGATATATCGGGAGGATCTAATCAAGGCAGCCATGTCTCAGGGCTTCAACGTGATCTCTATTCTTTCTGAACCAGCTGCTATTGTGAATGAGTACATCCACTATACCGGAGCTCAGGATTCCGTCAATGTTCTGGGTGAACTGTACTATATGCTGACGTACTACATGAACGAGGACGGCTACGAGTGTACACTCGTTCAAGTGAACAATCGGCAGTGTACGATCTATGATTCGTGCTCTGGGCCTATTGCGGGTTCATTCTATCGTGCGAACTAACAGGATAGATCCTACTAGTCTGGACAGTATTTGGGAGGCAATCAGAGAGTCGCACATCAGGATCAACCAAATGCTCAATCGGAACGTGTCCTACCTGAACTGCAACGGGTTCGTGGATCAGGAAAACCGTGTGGTGAAGAGCAAGCTGTTCCTCTATGTGGTGGGCAGTCTTCCCTCCAGACCCGAGATTAGCGCTAAGGTGAAGGAGGAGCTGAAGGAACTGAACCCACGCTACAGCAACTACCCCGCACTGGCGACCCCGATCGGTGCCGTGGCACAGGCGAACGACATGCAGTTGTCCCGTGACTGCCTATGCGAGGTGCGCATGGGCAGCCCGTCGGTGGCGCTGCCGTTGTGCCTGTTCAAGCAGGTGCAGGCCACACGGGGCAAGCTGCTCCTGGACGACAACAGCCCGATGCCGCTGGAGTTCGACCCGAACCCGATCGTGGTGGACACGAATGGCGGGAAGTTCAGAGTGTACGCGGGAAAGCGGGAGAATGTGTACAGGATGGAGGGAATGGAGGGGGAGTTCATCGACTTGGAGAAGGCGTTCTTCTTGACGGCGCTGGAGTGGAGTTCGCCATCGCAGACTCTGCGTGTGCAGGTGCATTTCTGGATTAACGAGTACGGCAACATGATGATCCAGGAGACGAGCAGCAGTGTCGACACGAACAGTAGAAGGAAGTTCTGCTCCATCTACTCGCGAAATCTTCGGCAGGATGGAAAACTGTGTAATGTGCAGGACGAGGCGTCGAGGCAGCTTCAGCAGGAATATCAGAACACGTGGAAGATGTGCTGCACCTGTATACTGAAGGGTCAGGTGGAGGGGATTCTGAAGGCGTACAAGATGGATGTGAACAACCCGGAGTATGTGAACGCACTGAACAGTGGGTATGAAGCGCTGTTTGCGTATTTTGAACAATTGCTGAATATGTGCATTTGTTTGTTGCGGATCCAAAACAGCAATCCATTTCGCATATGCAAAAGGCTCATCGCTCTCATTCTGCGTTTTCAGTTCAGTGTGGATTGATACATTGCCTATTCAACGGATTTTCTGAAGGTAATTGGTCAGTGGGAAGCCTAACTGACAGAAATGAGCGCCCTGTCCCCAGAAGTGGAATCTCTTGTCAGAAACGTGGAGGAAATGCAGCGTACAAACTCTCCAGAGGCAATGGGAGCAGTGGAAACAACGATACGGAACATGCTTTCATCAACACAGTTCCTTCCCCTCTTTTCGTCATATCTGCATGATTCGTTGACGCGTAGAGAAATATTGAAGACGGTTAACAATCCACACGCGATCTTTCTTGTGGCTACGAGTTTGAAAAACGCTATCGGTACTCCAGATGGAGCGCGCTTGGGGGACTATATTCAATACCGTAAGCACGCTGAATGGCGGTCATGAGTAGGAGACGCAATCTTTTCCTATTTGATGCAAAACCCGAATACGCACTCCATCGTTGTGAATGCTCTGTGCGGTGTTGTGGGACGCATTGTGAAAGTGACATGGCTGAAGGATTTGAGGGAGCGCAAGCTGCTCGAAAGCATGTCGTGCTTCTTCATGGCGAACCACTTTTGTCAGAAGGTGGGATTGGATTTGCTCATCGAGATTACCAACCAAATGAACCAGTTCATTCCCTGTGCGATTCCGCTCTTTGCTCTCACTCCTAGCGCTCGAAACACGATCCGTCTTCCGCAGTTCTCTCAAGATCTTCTGCGATGCTCTTCTTCGTCCCATTCTTCAGAAGGCCCTCTCCTACCTGCCCTCCTGTGACTCCCTTCTCACGCCACTCTCGCTCACCCCCGAAGTCATATACATCACCGCTGCTTCGCTTCGCCTTGTCATCACCGTCATGTCATCCGACTTCTCCGGCACGCAGGGCATCAGCGACGGAGACGAAGTCGAGCTGATTCAACTCCCCAGTGACTGGGACACCACCATTTGCAACGAGCGCGTGCTCTTCTCCTTCTTCTCTCTCTACCACACACAGTCCCTCCAACTGGCCCAGCTGGCGCTCGAAGCGGTCCTGATGTTCACGGCCGTGCGACGGTCGCTGTTTGTTTCGCCGCAGCAAACGCTCTCTTTCTACCACGTGGTCGTTCAGGGCATGAATGCGATCCTCCAGCAGCGCGCCCATCTCGACGACCCCACCTGTCATTCGCTGTTCGCGCAGTGCTTAGCGAAAATGAAGACGAACATCCAGCTGGGAGAACTCATCAAATACCCGGAGTTTCCGGTGTTCTTTAAGAGTCTGTCTGTGTTCGCGGCGGACACGTTGGTTTCTTCAGGCTATTTCACGGACTTCCCGTATATCCTCCTTTTCTGGAGTCGCATCGTGGAAGCGATGCGTTTCACAAACGCTCCCGTGACGAGTGTGATCCCCCAAATTGAGATGGACAGCAGCATCGACACGGTGATTCGCGCGTTCGTCCAATCGTTCGCGAGCAATCGAGCGATGTGGGAGAACGAGCTGGAGAACCCGCTAGACAACCTGGAGCTGTTGCAGAAGTACGAGGAGAAATTGGGCATTCTGTTGACATACCGGTATGAAGCCGTGTGGGGGATTGTGCGCGATTTGATGACGGGGCAATTGAGTGTGTTCGAGCGGCTTGTGCAAGAGATGGGCAACGGACCGTGCAGCGAAGAGATGAAAGAAAACGCCCATTGTGTGGATAGTGGTTCATGATGATCATGGACTCATGTATAGTGGTTCTCTCGTGGTGTGTGTTTATCAGCACACTCACGCTGAAGAAGCAACAATTCACCGACTTTCAAGTGCTGAAAGAAACCTACGTGTTCGATGCGCGCTTTGCTTCGCAATGGCTTGCTGTTCTCTCCACTCTCATTTCCCTCCATTCGGCAGTTTCGCGGGCGTTTCATCATGAATAGACGGAGAAGACAAATGTGTTCCAGAACCTGTACAACACTTTGTTCCTCTACCTTCAGGTGTTTTGCACTATGCACTCCTTCTCCTCCTCCTTCACGTGTAGTCTCACTGACTTCAAACTCAAATCCATCACCACCAACACACCTGAGGAGATCCAGAAGAATGGCTCGCAACGTCTCGTCGCGTACAACGCCTTCTTCAACCAAATCGGAGACGGGAACGTCATCTCGACGATTTCTCTCCTTCTCAACTTCCTCCTGGATGCCCTTACGCAACCCTTTCTCACCAAGCACTGCCTACAACAGTCTCTTGCCCTCTGGTCGCTTCTCTGTCACAACGCCCACACCTCGCGCGTTCTCGTCACTCTTCCACTCATTCAAGATGTCGTCGTTCACCACAGCACGCTTCACCTCGCGTCCACGCTCGCGCCGGATACGCTACGCTTCCGTCCGCTGTTCTACGCTTCTCTCACCGAAGTGCTTCTCCTCAGAGCCGTACCAGGCGATTTGGAACGCTTCTGCGCGCCCTTTGCCACCACCATCACAACGCTTCTATCGTCACCTTGTACTCTGCAAAGCATGGAGACACTCGTGGTGTGTTTGAGAGACATCACGGGCGTGTTACGAGCCTGCACCTCCAGCTATCACTACATGACCCTATTGGAGCTATTGTGAACCCATTTGGGGCCTTTTACTTCTAGATGCACCCAATCTCTCCAAGCCATCCAAAACTACCTGCCCCAATTCTGGAACAATTCCTCCTTCGTCGTTTCTTCCTTCCGCTTCTGCGCTGAAGTCTCGTATCCCTTCCTCCTTCTCCTCACCTCCAGTCAGGATCGCAAGCAGCGCGTCGACACTGATGACCCTTCCCCGCGCGTGACGCTCACCTTCAAAGCCATTGCCAGCATCTTCTCCTCCTATTGCCAATTGGTGGTGGATTCGCTTCCCGCCAACCGGAACACTGTTTCTTCTCCCGCCATCTTTTCAAAAGTAGCGGCAACTGTTCTCTCTGGACGTGATGAAATCCTTCCAACTCATCTTCCACACATTGGAACTCCAGCTTGGTATCTCTGTCCCGCGGGAATCACCCATAGATGGCAAGTACATTCCGTTTGGAGCCATGCTATATTACCAGGACAACTCGCTGCTGGAACTGATCCATACGCTCACGCGCATGGTCCGACCGTACGAGCTGACGGACCTGGTGCAGACGCCCAAGACGGCAGAGAGAGTGTTCGGGTTTTTGAAGGAGCTGTTCAAGTCGTACATGCTGGTGGTTTCGCTTCTGCCGAATGAGGACTTTGTGTTCTTTGTGCAGTTGATTCTTTCTGGACTTGGGTGTGAAAGTGGAGATGGAGGGAATCGGTGATGATTAGATGATACTGTTGTGCGACTTTCCAGTTCGGCGTTAGAATCGCTGGCGACCTTCTTCTACACAAATCAGCTGGTACAGACTCCGATGATGGGAAGATTGCGCCAATTCATCGGCAATCCTTCCCTCTTCTGGTCTCCGTGGTTTCTCTTCCATCCATTTATGTCTAGTCTTGTTCGAGAGCTGTTTGACATCCTCCTCTTCACCAAGACTTCCATGCAGTGGAATCTCGCCTCTGCACTCCTTCCTGTCTGTCTTGTGTATGAAAACGGAATCACTGAGTACTGCAACTACCTTTGCGAGGGGTGCTCTGAGGAGGGTGTGACGGAAATCCGACATGTCTTCCAGGAGATTGCAAAGAAGGTGGACAGGTCACTAGACGCATCGGCAAAGGAGGAGTTCAACATGTGCCTGACGAATTGGATCCGTCGCATTACCAAATACGCAATCCAGCGAAATGAGATTTCGAGAGTTTGTTCAACAAGGACGTAGTTGGTACAAATGACATTAATCGTCATAAAACGTGACTGAACGATTCGGAAACAAGCTAACTAAATCGACAAGAAAATCTCTTCGTTTTCTGGCAACCACCTTCAGTTTCTCGTAAGTGCTATTCAGAAGAGCTTCATTCACCTCCTCCCCGTTCTTGCTCCGTTGTACAATGCTCATGTTCTTCAAATCGTAGTAGTCGTTCTCTGGAACATTACCATTCAATCCATCGGCAGAATCAAAACACTTGTAACACTCATCATTCACCTGGCTGTTCTCCTCTCCATCCTTCGACGCGATCACCACACACTTGATCTTCCCATCATCATCCACCCAATCATCATTCAGCAGGCAGCACAGCTGATGCAGGATCAGCGACGATATCGTGAATATCATACAGTTCCGAGACGATGTATAGGGCAAGCCGTTTCGGCATTTCGGACACCGATACAGCCATCGCTGAATGCTGCGCTGAGCAACGAAGCGAGCCTTGTGATGCCAGTAATTGTAGTTAGACAGAGTAGTCGGGTTCGGACTCGCCGCAATTTCGCTCGACGAGAAGGGGATTTGAAGATAGGGCAATTCTGGAAATGTGCGATCAGCGATCAAAAAAGAGCCTCCTATGCGTGAGAAATAGATAGGATAACGACGGTTGAGAAGGGATCGCTTGCGGTAGCGCAAGGTATATCCGAGAGCGGAATCATTGTACAAGGCGCAATTGCTCTGACCTCCATTCTCGCTGATGTGAATATTGAAGAACCGTCCGTCCCGTCCCACCACCACCAGGACCTTCACTCCCTGCTTCCTCTCCGTTTTGGAGAAGCCACCCATCGTATCAGTGGATGACATCTTCGGGATGAAAACCGTGTCTACACATAAAAGAGAAGTTAGACGTAGTACCGACAACGCCAACAGCGCCAGGGAAAAAACGCTTCGCATTGACCATCAACAGATTCTGCTTCTCCAGGGCCGGAAAACGGACAATGTCATCCTTCAACTCTCCCATCAACTTATTGAACAAGTTGATGTAGTTCTCAACAGTCTCCGTGTTCAAACCACAAAATTTAGAACAGCACCGCACTGAAAGACAAGTGTTCATGTATAGCACGCAAATACACACAAAATCCACGAGTTGAGAATCGGGATAAGAATTCAAGAGAGAGGACCTAAAGAACTTGGTTTCCTTGATCTCCTTTGCAATTAGGCACATCGTTTCACGATTCACATGAAACAGGCGGCGAAAAAGCGAACTGGAAACACCCTTCAGAAAATAAGTCAACACCGTTGGCGGACGTTGGTCGTTGAAGTTGCCGTACAGCCAAGGATTACGGCAGTAGCCCTCTAGCAGCTCCTCACACACGGCCGAATTATTAGCGCCATTGACTAAAAGAATAGCAAGCTCGTCCATCGGTCAAAACGATATAGTACACAACGAACACAAAGAAGTCAATAAGGCCACAAAACTGTCATTTGCACGGAAGCTGGTGCGTCCAATAAGCAAGCGCCAAACCGAAACGAGAAAACAGATAGTAAAAGAGAGTGCAAGGATAATGGTGATGGCAAAAGGAAGAGATTAAGCGTACGTAAGTGCAGAGGGAAATAAACAAAAGATGCAGATGAGAAAAGAAAGTAATACAATATAATGTAGAATACTCAACACAGAAAGGTAGAGACAAACACGACATCAGATAGGCAAAACACGGAGAATCGTGTTATGAAAGAAAACAACACTCATACAAACATAAATCGACCAAACAACAGGAATAGAGAAGGAATGGAAGTGGTTTAAAGGAGAAGGTGTGTAAATGAGGAGTGTGTATGAGTAGGAAGAGGAGTTGATTGGTGGGATGTTAGCAGATGTGTTGAGAGTGTGGAGTGGAATGGAGTTGAAATGAGAAGAAGGCGAAAAACGGGGGTAATTTGTAAGAAGGGGCATTGAAAGATTGATAGGTATGAAGATAGAAAGTGAATATTACGGGAATTGGAATGAGGATGGATGGTGGAATGTTGTTGAAGGGATATCGAAGACATCTGAGAGTGCTGGTGTGTTGAGAGGTGTAGTCAGCGTTTTGAAGAAGAAATGAGTCGTAGAGCACAGAATGAATGGAATCGAGTGTGTATGAAGGTGTATGGAGGTTGTAGTGAGAATTACGAGGGAGTGAGAAGGAATATGGAGGCGCGGAGATGGCATGTAGTTGTGGAGGATGTGGTTAAGGATTAGGCAGAGTATGGAAGGGTTTTGGAAGTCAAATGTTTTGAAGCTAGGAAGGAAGCATTGAAGAATAGAGAGGATGTAGAATGGTTAGGTGTGCGTAATCGGAAGAGTTAAGGTTGAATTGGGATGGGAATTGGAAATGCAATCGGGTGATGAAGAGCAGAATCGGGAAGGGTAACGAATGGAATGGAGGTGGTAATCATGAGAATGGAGAAGACTTGTCTGAGTGTTTGAATGTAGGTGTTTTATATGGGTTGTTGAATAGTAGATGAAGATGAAAGGGTAATGGAATGGAAAGGAACGAGAGTTGTGTGGCTGATGGGTAATCGCGAGTGTGTTTGAGAATGTTGGAAAGAAGGTGATGGTTGGATTGTGTATTGAATAGCAAATGTGTTGGATGTGGTTGTGGAGGTGCGGCGACGAGGAAGGAAGTTGGAGGGAAATGCGTGAATGCGAGAAGGAAGGAGAGCGTTTGGCGTGTTTGTGAGGAGAGTGGCGAGGGTGGGAATGCGTATGTGTGGGAAGGCGCGTATACGAAAGAGGAGGTATTGCGTATGCTAGTGGTGGAAAAGGAAAGGAGAATGCGGTGGTATGGAGGGCGCAGATGGAATTGGTCAAAAAGGTGGGTATTGTGGGCTATATTGGTGTATTTGGCGTGAAAAGAAGAGATGGAAGGAAGATCGGCGGACTGGGACCGCAAAGACGTCAAGGCGCGTTCAAATCGAGCGGCATAACCGCGGGAAAGCCGTTACGTTGATCTTGTGGTGTTTTTGAATTTCATATTTTCTTTATTTCTGACTCTTTCTGATTGAGATGGCTTCTAACATGTTGATTGAGGTTATGAGAGTGTTCGTGGTGGTCCTGGTGGCCCTTGAAGAGGCTCTGAAGGACAAGGCGGTCCCGTACCCTGTGCGGGCCACCGAGGCTCATAAGCAGCCTTGTGCTGGGCTGCTTGAAGATGGCAGGTAGGTATTGCGTGTGTTTTCTAAGGTTGTAGTGAAAACGCGGAGGACGAGGCGGAGGAGGAAGTCTACATGGATATGATGACTGCGCTCGCGGATGACAGCGAGGCGAGCGCTTACGAGGAGCAAATCGGCGAGGAGTAGGTTTTGAAGAAACAGATCACAATTAGATCAATTCCGCACTACATGATGCCGACGAAGTGTGCGGCGGCGAAGGCGGTGAAGGCGGCGAGGCCGACGAGACGAGTGCGGCCGGCCGGGCCCGTAAAGCCGTTCGCCGTAGCGGACAAGACGACGGCGGCGACGCGCCGCTACGTGGAGACGCGGTAGGTGTTTG
>ERZ827156.1481-NODE-1481-length-27620-cov-5.598803_pt1 | contig 27620 bp, 24 predicted proteins | sample MGYA00519919_ERZ827156 | MGnify/ENA primary metagenome ERZ827156 (study PRJEB31778, sample SAMEA3449269) | human gut metagenome | biome: human gut; feature: human-associated habitat; material: faeces | place: United Kingdom | collected 2010/2012 ...
AGCATGAATTTGATATGGCTTCAAAATCCGTCAAGATAGCCTGAAGTTAAAAAAAGCCCCGCAGCTGCGGGGCTTCAATTTTTAGAATTTATAACCCAGGCCGGCGCTGAGAGCGTAACCATCGTCTTCTTCCAGGAACTTGTTAGCCTCAAAGTAGAAGTCAAACCGGTCATGTTTATAATCCATGCGGACAGAGAAAATACCACGGTCGCGCTCAACGTCATAGGTATCCATCTGATAGCTGCCCAGCATGCCGGCAATTCTGGCTTTGGCCGCCTGATACGGATTGTTGAACTCATGATACCAGCTGCCGCCGGCACGCAGCGTCAAATCATTTTCTTCCATAATGCTGAACGACTTGCGGGCGTAAAGGCCGATACCGCCTTCGACCGAGAGATTATTGGCTGATTTGACTTCCAGTCCGTTTTTCTCTTTGGTACTGTCCTGATATAGCCCCAGAATGTTGAATTCTGCCGTCGGTTCCAGCGTAACCGTGCCAAGATCTATTTCTTTGCGGACCTCGTTGGTAATGCCGTAATAGTAATTCTTAACGTCGGCTTTGCTTTCATCACTGCCGATTCTGCGTTTATACTCGCCCCAGCCGATACCCAGACGAGGCATTGAAACGGCTTTCAGGCCTTCGGTCGTGTAAATCAACGGTGCCAGAACCTGCGCGACGACTTCATCACGGCTGGAACCGTTGTCGTAGTCGCTTTCATATCTGGTAAAGCTGACGCCCAGACCGTAGCGGAAATTGTTGTTGTATTTGCGGTCAAACAAGGCATATGCCGTTGCCGCATTGTCTTCATAGCCGCTGAGCATATTAACACCGTCCTGCTCGCGGTAATCGTAAACGAAATCGAACATGGCGCGAACGTCATTGCTGCTCTGGTTGGCAAACAGCGTCTGGCTCATATGACGGTTGACTGCCTTGACGATGTCCATGTTCTGTTTGGCAAAACTCGGAATCAGATTCAGACCCATCTGTTCGGCGACGGCCGTCGTGAACGAAGTGGCGTCTCCGGCCGCTTTCAGAATGCTGTACATGTCCATGTTTGTTCCGAGTGTGTAGTTGGAGGACAGGAAGTTTGCCACGCTGTCGTTGTCAACCACGTCGGCGAAATTTTTCATAGTCATAACCACGTCCTGATTTCCGGCTTCGTTGGTAACCAGATAAGCATCAAAGAGATAGGAGCCGGAATTAAGCTTAATACCGCTGTCCTGGCCGACAAACGAGTTCTCGTTAACATAAGTGGTTTCGTTGCCTTCCGTAACAATGTCCGCAGCCGCGGTAATCTCGCCGGAAATTTCCGGAGCTTCAAACGACCCGCCGCGGGCAAGCATGATGGTTCCCGTATTGGCCGCGGACATGAGATTGAAATTCATGGCCGATGCCGAGCTGACCTGACCGTTGTTGTAAAATGTTGCGCCGTTTTCAACTTTAATGAAGTTTCCGCAGCCGGACGCGGTGCAGTTTGTGGCGTCGGTATCTGGATCGTCGCTGGAAGAAGTTCCCGAATAATCCGTGGTAATGGATACGCCGTTCAAAACAATGTTGCCGGTGTTGGTAATCGAGCTACCGCTGCCGGTAGCATACATGCCGACGGCCGTACCACTTGTTGAATTGACGTTGATTGTGCCATTGTTAATCAGCTTGGCACCGCCGGTACCGTACATGCCATAGGACGTGTCGCTGCCGGTTCCCGTGACTGTAATCGTTCCCGAGTTGGTCGCCGTGCCGGCACCGGTCAGTGAAATGCCGTAAGCCTGGCTTGCCGTAACTTCAATTTGGCTGGTGTTGCTGACCGTACCACCGGTGCTGCGCATGCCGTAAGAAGCGCCGGTACCGGTTATGGAAATCGTGCCGGCATTGGTCATATTGCTTCCGTACATGCCATAGGCATTTTCCGCTTTGCCGTTAATGCTTGAATTGTTTGTCAGCTTTGCGCCGCCGGAACCGTACATGCCATAGGCCGTTCCCGAGCTGTTGAGTTTTATGGTTCCCGAGTTGGTTGCCGTGCCGCCGTTCTGAGCATACAGGCCATAGGCGTTTTCAGCATTGAGGTTTATGGAGCCATTGTTGGTAATGCTGCCGGTGCCGACAACATTCATCGCCTTGCCGTTGCTGTTAACATCAATAGTTGCGCCGGAGTCATTGACGGCCTGTCCTTCAGTAACATAAAGGCCGATTGCATCTGCGGCAGCCAGATTGATTTTGCCTTTGTTGGTCAGTTTTCCGACCTGGGTAAACATTGCCGTTGTACCGCTTTGCAGAACGTTAATCGTTCCTGAGGTTTCATTGGTCAGGGTGGCGTTTTTCCCGTACATGGCATAGCTGCCCGTGGCGCCGTTGTTTATGTTAATCGTACCTGCATTGTTCAGGGTAGCCGTCGCGCCGTCATCGGCCGCTAGGGCATAGGAGTTGCTGCCGTTGACGTTAATGGTACCTGAAGCCGCGTTCTGTGCGGTACCGTTATTGGTTATCCTCATTGCCGTCGAAGCTGTATTTGCCAGCGTGATGGTGCCTTCATTGCTGATTGTGGCATCGGTGGCTTTCATAACCGTACCGGTCACGCCCATATTGATAACGCCCTTTTTACCGTTGCTTATGGTGCCTTTTTCGCCATACATGGCGACAGAACCGGTTGCACCGGCCATAACGTTGATTGTGCCGTTGTTAATTAATGAACCGTTTTCATTATCAACTTTCATACCATAAGAGTCTTTTGAGTAGACGTTGATAACGCCTTCGTTGGTTGCGCTGCCTGCCTCGTCGCCGTCTACCAGCATGCCGACATTGTTGGTTCCCGTTGCGGAAGACGAAGTGCCGACGTTAATTGTGCCGTAAACGCCGCTTTGCTCGTCACCGTAGTTGAGAGCCGAACCGCCTTCCGCAACGTGCATGGCGTTAACGTTGCTGACGCTGTTGTTAATGGTCAGCGTGCCGTTGTTTCTGATTTCGCCGCCTTCGGCCCGCATATAGTCGGTATTGCTCTGGTTGTTAATGACAATGCCTGTCGTGCCGTTGACGGCCGAACCGGCCTTACTCAGGAAAGCATAGGAATTAAGGGCGGTGTCATCAATATAAATCGTGCCGTTGTTGGTAATTACGCCGTTGGCGTCATCGCTTTGCAGTCCTATCGAATTGGCGGAGTTGACATTGACTGTTCCCTGATTGAGAACAATGCCGCCGGTTGTCTGCATGCCGACAGAGTAGGGGGACGCCGTGATTGTCCCGTCATCGGTTTTGACGCCGACATTGATTGTGCCGCGGTTGGTGGCAACGCCGCCGGCAGCCGTCATGCCGATATGATTGTTGCCGGTCAGGTTAATCAGGCCGCTTTCAAAGTTGGTAAGGATGTCCGTTTTCGTTGAGCCGGCATAGGCCATGCCGACCGTGTTGCTGCCTTCGATTTTAATCGTGCCCTGATTGGTGCCGCTGCCCTGATTTACATAAATGCCGAAAGCCTTCGCCAACATATTGGCAGTTACGGAACTGCTCTTAATGTAGATTTCCGCATTAGCCGTATTACTAGCCGAGGCGCCGCCATCTGCATAAATGCCGTAGGTTTCGGCCTTGTCGTCGTTGTCCGGAACATTAATCGCGATTCTCTGGGAGTTAATCATCTGCGCGCCGCTGCCATTTCCGTACAGGCCGGTACCGCCCGCATTCATGATGATGGAACCTGTTGAGTTTTTGACAGTGCCTGTCGTTGTATACATGCCCCAGCCATACATGCCGTCAAAGGTAATGCTGCCTTTGTTTTCTGCCGTACCATCGACAATTGAGATGCCATAGCCTTTTTGCTGTGTGCTCGAGTAGCTGCTGCTGCCGGTCAGTTTAATGTCGTTGTTGTTGGTAATCGTGGCGTTGACGGCCGAAGCGCCTGCTTTGATGCCGAAGTTGTTTTCGCTGATACCGTTGCTGGTAATGCTGATGTCGTCGTAATTGTTGGCAATTGCGTCCTGGCCAGTCAGCTCAATGCCGGTAATGTTGCGGCCGGTAAGCGTAATCAGCTTATTGTTGTTGACCAGCAGCCCGGCCTTAATGCCGGTGGCACCGTTGCCGTTGGTAATGGATATGGTGCCGTCGTTGGTTATTTTGCCCGCCTGAGCCACAATTCCCGTACTGGACGCCGTGTTGTTGTCGTCAATGATAATCTGGGCGTTTTCGGCGTTATAGACGTCGCCGTTGGCCGACGAAATACCGGTGCCGCCCTGTTCAAGCTTGATACTGCCCATATTGATAACCCGGCCTGACGTTGTTGCAATGCCGGTGCCGCGTTTGCGGAAAATGACGCTGCCGTTGACGCCGTTGGTAATATTGGCTGAGTCGCTGAAAATTCCGTAAGAGTCGACGCTGGTCGAACCGTCAGCCGAAACCAGAACGTTCATGTCTATTTTACTGTTGTTTTCAACCGTACCTTTTTCAGCCTTAATACCGTAAGAAGCTGCCGACGGAACGCGCGAGGTATTGGTAATGACAATCCCCGAACCGTTGTTGATGGCCGTACCGTCTTCAATGAAAATGCCTTTGGCGTCGTCGGCGTTGTTGATGGTAATCGTGCCGTTGTTGACGGCCTGCGCCCGGCTCAGATCCTGCTTGGTCGCGGAGAAAGTGTCCGAACTGTCGTCCGTCGTATCGCCGCCCGCGGCGTCATCACCGCTGTCGCCGGAACCGTCCCCGTCTGAAGCGGCAGTGTCGGTTGTCGGATCTCCCGATTTCAGAACCATGCCTGAACCGTTGTTTTCAAGCGTTATCGTTGCATTTGTCCCGTTGGTCAGAATGCCGTTGTTTGTCCGCATGCCGGTACTCTTGCTCTTCATGGTGATTGAACCGTTGTTGGTAACGGTTCCGCCGTTAAACGACGCCATGCCGAAACCGTCTTCGCTGTCGACGACGATTTTGCCGGTCGAGGTGTTGGTCAGAGTCGGCAGAAGCGAGTCGATTTCAGCGTTGCTGCCTTGCCCTCGGACGCTGAGCATGCCGGAGTTGCCTTTGCCGCCGATAACGGAAATCTCGTTTTCGTTGCTGATGGAACCGCCGTGAACCGCCTGCATGCCGGCGCCGGCGTTATCGACGCCGGAAGATAGTTTCAGATTGATTTTTCCCTTGTTTATGGCATAGGTTTTGGCATCGGCCCGCATGCCGATAATGCCGCCGTTTCCTTTCAGCAGCGTATTGGCGTCCGGTGCGTAGGTTCCGCTGCCGGTCAGCGTATAGTTAAGCGAAATTTCGCCGTTGACGCCGTTAAACAGATACAAGCTGCTGGCCCGGCGGATGAGCTTTGTGCCGTCCAGAAAATCTTTGTCGAGATATCCGCCCATGCCGATAAGCGAAGTTCTGATTGCCGCAGAGTCGCTCTGGGCATTCAGGGTAATGTTGGCGTTGTTGGAGGCCGTGGACGGATCGACACGGTCAGGATAAGACACTTCGTTGACGGTTCGGACTTCCATGCCGATAATTGTGCCCGCATTTGCCGTTGCTTCGGTCGTATCGCCGGCGTCTCCTGTATCTCCTGTATCGGAACCCGTACCGGAACCGGACGACGAACCGCTTCCTGCGCCGGTGGTGCCGCTGACATCAATCGTGTTACCGGTTATGCTGCCGTTGTTAATGATAGAGGAGTAGGTGTCGGCATACATGCCGATAATGCTGTCCGTATCGTTAAAGCCCTTGAATTGCAGGTTGATATTGCCGTTCTGGTTGGTAGCCGTCGAATGGTTGCCTGCCGCCATGCCGAGCGTGCCGTTTTGAGCCAGGACCTTGATGGTTCCGTAATTAAGCGCCGAACTTTTGTCATCGGCAGCCATGCCGACGGTTGCGTCGCCGAGCGTAATCATCGGGGCGTTGGCGCCGTCTTCGGCGGTTCCGTTAATCACGGAGGAATTGTTGCGGGCTTTCATGCCGACTTGCAGATAGGCTGCGTAGTCGAGTATATTGCCGTTAAGGTCGATGATGTCGACAAGCTTTTTGTCTTCTTCGGTACCTTCGTCGTTTTTGACCTTGATTGACGAATTGTTGCTGATTGAGAAATCGTTGGTTTCCGAGCCTTCGACCTTGTTGACAATCGTCTGGTTGTTGTCAGCAAAATACTTGATTGCCTTGTAGGGCGAAGATTCCGGCGTGTTCGGCGATTTGGTTCCGGCAAACTTGGCCAGACTGTCGTCCGGTTCGGTATAGGGGACGAAATAATAATGGCTGCCGCCGCCGCCACCGCCGCCTCCGGCCAAAATGGCCACCAGACCGCCGGCCAGCAGAATGCCGCCGATTATCCATGTGCGTTTGGCGATGATGAATTCGCCTTCGTTAAATTTGTTGTAAGCTTGACGGGGCGTGTCGGTAATGGCGGCCGCGCAACTTTGGTCCATGAAATTGTCGTATTGCCGTGTCGGAATGTTCTGAATGCAGGGGGAACGCGGATTGGCGCCCGCGGAACGAAAAGCGTTATAGGCCGTGCAGTTGTTCTGGAGAATTGCATGACAGAGGCCGGTATTGCCGAAACGGTCGACCGAGTCAATGTTCAGGCCGCGCTGAACCGCGGCACGCAAGGCTCGGACATTTCCCGAAGAAGCATAGGAATACATCTGCGCCAGGCTTATCGGCGGCAGGCCGGCCTTAACCGCAGGAGAAGAAGCCAGACAGAACGCCGCCGCAGAAACGACGGTGACTGCTTTTCTGAGTATAAACCTAATCTTCATTTCCCCAAACTTCAGATGTCGGAACATCACAAAAAACACTTTTATACTTTCCAACTTTTATCTGAGCTAAAGGGGTTCGTCAACCTGGCATGAAAGGTTATACAATGTTTTTTAATATTTTGTTAAGAAATTTTTCCGGCCGGTTGTAAAACCGCACATTTAATATATTATATTAGACGGACGCAAATTTCTTTTTTCGGAAGGAAAATGATGAACATAGAAAAAAAGCTTGATGTCTGGACTAAGGAAAAACTGATTACCGACATCCAGAAAAAGGCCGTTTTGGCGTACGAAGAGCGGCTTAAAAGCCGGTCACTGCTTTATACGCTGCTGTTTCTCGGCGGCTTTTGCCTCGGACTTGGCATCATTTCGCTGATTGCTTACAACTGGCAGGATATATCGCCGGCCGTCAAACTGGTCATATATTTTGTTATGCTCGCGGCAACGGGCGGCGCCGCCGTATCCGCTTCGTTCGGCAGCCGTCGGCTTTTGTCCGAAACGCTTCTTTTTGTGTATGCCCTGTTGGTTTTAGCCGGTATCGGCCTGATAGGACAGATATATCAGCTTGCCGCACACGGTTTGCAGGCGCTGTTGTTTTGGGCAGTCATCGTTTCGCCGCTGCTGCCTTTTGCGCGTCGTGTATGGCTGCCTTTTCTCTGGTTGCCGGTTTTAGCGGTTTCCCTGTTTGATTATTTATATGATTATCCCTGGTTCTCGCAGGCCTTTCAGTCTTTTGACCGCCTGTTTCCCGGCGCCTGGCAGTTTATTCTGATTTTGTCCGCCGCCGCGCTTTATCGGATTTTCTCTTCCGGGCGCGTTGCCTTCGGGCCGTTGTCGGAAGCCCTTGGCTGGTGGACGTTGTTTGTCGTCGTCGTATATGTTTTTTGCGCCGATTTCTTCGGCCACGATATTTTCGAAAACGTTTTTTGCCAAAATTGTCCGACAGAAACGGGAACAGGTCTGAACAGACTGCTGGTATGGCTGTCTCTGGCTTTGCTGACCGGCGCTTTTTGCTGGTTTAATACCCGTCGCGGCGGCAAGTACTGGTCGCTGGCGCTGTTTGTTGTTTTGGATTTTTCGTTGATTGCGCAGCTGCTGCCCGATAATGAAACCGTTTTCAAAATCTGGGGCGCCCTGCAAAGCCTTTTGCTGCTGTTTTTGGCCGCCGTTTACGCTTATACGGCAAACCGGGTTCGGTTGCAGCAATGGATTAGCGGTTTTATTGCCCTGCGTTTTTTTGCCGCTTATGTGCAGGTCTTCGGCAGTCTGCTGACTACCGGCTTCGGACTTATCGTTTCGGGGCTGGTGTTGTTTGCCGTCGCCTATGCCTGGTTTAACTGGCGGCGGATAAGCGCTTTGGCGGGGAGGAATGGCAAATGAAAAAACGCGTTTTGAAATTTTTTGTCTTTTTTATACCTTTTCTGGCCCTGCTGGGCTGGCTGGGGTATCTGGAACTGCAATATGCCTCGGCGCCGAGGGTAATGGTTGCCGTCTCGGGATACGATCCGCGGGATATTCTTTCCGGCCATTATCTGAATCTTGCGCCGGAATGGGACAAAACCGACTGTCGCCAGTTTGCCGGAGGCATCTGCCCGCAGGCGAGGTTTGAGCGTGTTTATCGCTATTATTTGCCGCAAAATGACGCTTTGTACCTTGAAAAAGCGCTTGCCGGCGACAATCTTGATGTGAAGCTGGAATTTGCGCTGCCGGAAAATGCATCGCCGCTCATTCGCGGGCTTTATATTGACAATACGGACTGGAAGGACTGGATGAAAACACACTCCCGGGAGAAATAAATGTCTTATCTGTACCTGGTAATGTCAGGAATTTTGTTCGGAGGCGTCGTTTTTGGCGCCAAAGTTCTTTACCTGATGGGTGCGTCGCTGTTTGAAGTGTTGTTTTATCCGAATCTGATTTCTGTTTTGCTGGTATGGGGCTTTGCCCGCCGTGACTTTGTCAAAATTTTCAAAATGCCGTGGCGCATAACTGCCGTTTATGTGCTTTCCGTTACCGCCATCGTTTTCGGACAGGCGGCGCCGTTGTTTCTTGACGTGCCGGTAACGCTGGTGGTGCTGCTGATTTATCTTCAGCCGGTCTGGACCATTCTGATTGTCCGTTTTTGGTTCAAAAGGCGGCAAAATGCCAAAAGCTGGTTTTTGGTCGGCAGTATGGTCGTCGGGCTTCTGTTGCTGATAAATCCGTTCGGCGGTCTGTCTTTTTCTTTGCCGGGAATTACGCTGGCGCTGCTTGCCGGTGTCGGACTGTCGGTCTGGCTTGTCGTTACCAAATATTACACCCGGCAGGGTATCTCTCCGGCTGGAACTCTGTGGGCCGAATCTCTGTATTCCCTGCTGCCGGTCGTGTTCTTTTATCTTGCGGCAACGTTGTGGGGAACGGATAATCCGGTTTTGCGGTTCCGTTTTGCCATGCCCGAGAAACTGTGGGTGGCGTTTGTTTTTTACGGCGCGTTTGTCTATGTGCTGCCCAATCTCTTTCTTTTTGCCGGCAACAAGGATGTTCCCGCGGCCGCAATCGGCATGATAATGTTGCTTGAGCCGGTAACGGGCATATGTTTGGACGTGGCGTTTCTGCATGTCGGCCTGACCTGGAATATCATTGTCGGCGGCTTGATAATCATAGCCGCCAACGCTGTTCTCATTACCGGACAGATACGGAAAAGAAAAAAGGCCTTACCGAAGTAAGGCCTTGTCGTCGTTTCAGTCTTCGTTTTCCTGAGAGCGTTTGTTTTTTTTAACGTTGATTTTCTTAAATTTCTGCTGTTCTGTCTGCGACTTCGGAAGTACAACCTTCAGCACGCCGTCGTCATAGTCGGCGTTGGCCTTGTCATAATCCAAGTCCCAGGGCAGGGGAATGGTTCTGCGAAACATTCCGTAAGAAATTTCCGAAAAATAGTTTCCCTTGTTGTTTTCTTCGCTCTGATGTCTTTTTTCGCCCGAGATTGAAAGATAGCCGTCAGAAGAAATCTGAACGTCGATGTCTTTCTCCTCAATTCCCGGAAGTTCTGCGGAAACGGTAACCGAATTTTTGTTTTCGCTCACTTCTATTTTCGGTTCCAAATCGCTGTCCGCCGTGGGATTGTCGAAAAAATTCCAGAAATGGCTGATGAGATTGCGAAACTCGTTATGTCCGCCGCTGCCGGACTGAATGTCGCGTCCGGACGGATTGGCATTGGTCAGAGAATTTTTCATAAGAGCCTCCGCCGGTTACATTTTGCGGCTGCAGGGCGAAAAAGAGTCTACCTCAATGTCTTCTTCAATTTCATAGCCGGAATCCCTGTTGCTGCCGCCGGAGGCCTGATAACCTTCGTTGGCGTCAGAGGTTCTGTTGCTCTGCGAAGAGATGTTATCGCTTTGCGTTTGTTTCTGTTCCCGGCTGCCTTCGTTTTCATTCAGCGAATGATCGGTCATCGGGGTTTCATGAGTGTTCTTGTCCGGAGTAAAAGAGGTGTCGCTGGTCACATAGGATTTTTGATTGTTCTGTTCAGGATTGGTTTGCATGTTGTTTTCCATAAGTCCCTCCTTTGTTGATGATTAGTTTTTAAGTGTTTCATGATTTTGTTCAATCAGCTCTTCAAGGCGCTTTTTTGCCTTTTCCAGCTGTTCGGCGTTGCCGAGCCGGCTGCCGGCCCTGTTCATGTAAAACAGCAGACGGCGCAGAGCCAGCGTGGCGTTGCCGTCGGAAACCTTCAGCAGGATATTGGTTATTTCTTCGGCGTCCTGCGTAAAAGTGCCCGACGGGGTGTGAAAATGTTCCTTGACGTTTTCACTCCAGTATTCATTTGCATTTGCTTGCGCCATGGCGGCCTCCTTGGACGAGTTTAACAAAACAGAGATAAGTCCTGCATGAGGCTTTTAAAGCTAGCAAAAATATCAGGAAAAAAAATCCCCGCCGAAGCGGGGAAAAGTTTTATTCGCCGGAAACGGCCTCCAGACCGATTCCTTTCTGCTCTTTTTTCTTCTTCCATTTGAGCTTGGCATACAGGCGCATATCGGCCACCTGGTCGGTTTCGTCGACGATTTCCTTGCCGAGGATGGTTTCGATAATGTCTTCAAGGGTAATAATGCCGACCCAGTTTTCAAACTGGTCGATAACCAGCGCCATGTGATTATGGTCGTTAAGCATTGATGACAGAACGTCTTCCAGGCGGGCGTCGGTCGAAAAGCTGGCCATCGGGCGCGCGTAATCTTCGACCGGCTTGTTGTCGTCAGCCTTATAGGAGCTGGATTTGTGAATGTATCCGAGATATTTCTGTTCCGTTTCGTCAATAATCGGAAAACGGGAAAACGGCGAACTCTCCAGAAACTTGTCGAACTCCCGGATGGTTGTGCCGGGACGAACCGTATGTACCACAGTGCGCGGCGTCATAACGTCTTTGACGCGGACTTCCTGCAGGTTGATAACGTTGCTGATAACGCGGTATTTGTTGTCGTCCAGAACTTTTTCGTCACGTCCCATTTTGGCCAGCGCCTTAATTTCGTCCTTAATGTCGGAAGCGTCTTCGGCACTCCCGAACATTCCCATAATGAAACTGGATATATAAAGAAACGGGCGCAGCAGAACAATCATGACACGCAGGGTAATGCACATCGACGGCACCAGCTTACGCCAGTATTTGGCACCGATGGTTTTCGGCAGAATTTCCGAAAGGACCAGAATTGCCAGGGTCATAATGCCGGAAGCAAGGCCAAGGTAGGCCTGGCCGTACATGGCTGCAACCTGGGCACCGACGCCGGCGGCGCCGACCGTATGAGCAATGGTGTTAAGCGTAAGAATGGCGGCCAGCGGCGTATCTATGTCCTGTTTAAGGGCATTGACCTGTTTGAACCATTTTGGGTTTTTTTCTTCAAGCTGGGCAATAAAACTTGGGGTAATGGACAATAATGCCGCCTCCATGACCGAACATAAGAAAGAAATACCGATGGCCGTGGACGCGAAAAATATTAAAAGAAACATTATGTTATAAAATAGCCTCTGTTGTTAATCCTGAATCTTAATATAACATAAATCTTTATAAAAAATAAAGAATATTATGTTACTTTATGCAAAACCTTGCCTGAGGAGGGTCAAATGAAAGGAAAAGCGGCATTTGTCAGCGATTTTGACGGCACGATTACCGGAGACGATTTTTTTGCTTACGCTTCCGAGGCCTTTTTTGACGAAAAGTCACTGACGCCGTGGCGCCGATTCAAAAAAGGCGAAATTACCCATTTCGAAGCTCTGAAGGAAATGTTCGAAAAAATCCGCGTTTCCTGCGGAGAATTTAACGCTTTTATGGATAAAATTCCGGTTGACGGAGGTTTTGCCGAAGGCGCCCGTATCTGCCGCGAGAAAAATATGCCTGTTTATATTTGCTCTGCCGGTTGTGACTATTATATCAATTACCTCATCGGTAATATTATCGAAAAATACGGCGTTACGCTGGTTGCCAATCGCGGCAGCTACAGTCCCGAAACCGGTTTGGTTATGCAGATGCCTCCTGCCGACAGTCCTTATTTTGATCCGGCGACCGGCATTTCCAAAACGGCGATTGTCAATCGTCTGCATCGGGAAGGGTATGAGGTGATATATGCCGGTGACGGTCTGCCCGACTATGAGGCCGCCTGGAATGCGGACGTTGTCTTTGCCCGGCACGACCTGTTGGCCAAATGCCGCGAAGCCGGTATTGCAGCTCGGGCTTTTAACGATTTCGGCGTTATCAACGCTTATCTGAAGGAGCTTTGAAATGTACAATCAGCCCTATACCAATAAGCAAATCAACATTCCCTATCTGTTGAAGATAGGAAACGGCAAAATCTACAAAATCGGCAAATATCTAAAAGACAAGAATCTGCCCGGCGTCGCTTTGTTTCTGGGCGACGGTACCGAGGAACTGGTCGGAGCCGAACTCCGCCGCGGTTTTGGCGACAATGACATAAACGTTGTTCACAGTCAGGTTGTCAGCGACATCAGTATTGAAAACATAACGCAGACGGCTTTTCAGCTTCCGCCGGCAACCGATGTCGTTGTCGGTATCGGCGGCGGCAAAGCGCTTGATTTTGCAAAATATTCCGCACATCTTCTGCGTCTTCCCTTTGTCAGTGTGCCGACGTCGACTTCCAACGACGGCTTTTGCAGCCCGACTTCTTCACTGACCGTCGGCGGCCGACGTAAAACCGTTAAATCAAGCATTCCGTTCGGCGTCGTCATAGACCTTGACGTTATCAGAAGCTGTCCGCCGGTCTTCTTTTATTCCGGCTTGGGCGATATGGTATCAAAAATTACCGCTCTGGCCGATTGGAAAGAAGCGGCAAACCGAAAGCTGGAGCGTTACAGCGACTTTGCGTCCATGCTTGCGTATAATTCGCTTGATTTGCTGTTTATCAAACATTCTTTCGATATTAATGCGCCGGAATTTCAACGCAGCCTGACCACGTCGCTGCTGATGAGCGGCATATCCATGGAAGTGGCAGGAACCTCGCGCCCCGCCAGCGGTTCGGAACATCTTGTTTCGCACGCTCTGGACGAAGTCTGTGCCCGGCCGCAAATGCATGGTTTGCAGGTCGGTACCGCCGCTTATCTCTGTGCGCTTCTGCAAAATAATCCCAGTACCGGCGGCTTGCGGGATATTCTGGTCAAAACCGGATTTTTTGACTTTGTCGGACAAAATCCGTTCAAGAAAGAAGAGTTTTTGCGGGCTTTGCGTCTGGCGCCGGAGATCAAGCGCGGCTTTTATACGGTTCTTTCCGAACCGGACAGCTATAAACGCGCCGTCGAATTTATTGACAGCGATGAAATTTTACGGGAGTTGATAAAATAACCGGTTGACGAAAAGGGTGGCCGATGTTACAAAACTTCGGTTTTTAGCTCAAAATCGGAGTTTGTCTTATGTCTTCTGTTTCTGCGGGAATAGATTTCGGTACGACCAATTCGGCCGTAGCCGTGTCCGTCGGCGGCGCTGTCCCCCGGCTGGTTTCTTTTGACGGCAAGCCGACTATTCCCAGCGCTTTGTTTTATCCGGACGACAAGAGCGGCGTGCTTTTCGGTGAACAGGCTCTTCAGGCCTATCTGTCAGGGCGGGAAGGGCGCTTTATGCGCAGTCTCAAGCGCGTGCTAGGCACCGATTTGATGACGGTCGGAACGACTGTCAACGGCCGGCCCCGGCGTTTTGAAAATATTTTGGCGCAATTTGTATCTTATCTGAAAAATACGGCCGAAAACGATTTGCAGGCCGAAATTTCAAAAGTGGTAATGGGACGTCCGGTGCATTTTCGCGACAATGACGCAGCCGGCGATGCCAGAGCCGAAAACGAATTGGAAAACATTGCCCGTTCGGTTGGTTTTAAGGAGGTCTGCTTCCAGTACGAGCCGATTGCCGCAGCCTTTGCACATGAAGCGGAACTTCAGAGCGAAAAACTTGCCTGCGTTGCAGACATCGGCGGCGGTACATCGGATTTTGCTCTTGTCCGCCTTGGTCCCGGACTGTCCGCCAAAAATGACCGGAGGGACGATATTCTGTCCTCAAGCGGCGTCCGCATCGGCGGCAACGATTTTGACCGCGATTTAAGCCTGTGTTGCTTTATGCCGTCATTCGGCTATCGGACGACTTACGGCCCCCAGAATTTGTTTGTGCCGTCTTCACAGTATTTTGAACTGGCCGAATGGAGCCGGATAAACGCAGCCTATACTTATAAAAATCTGAAAATCGTCAATGAAGTTCTGTCCAATGCGCATCAGCCGGATCTTTATGCGCGTCTGCGCGATATTCTTCTGCGCGAAACCGGACATAAAATCCTCAATGAGGTTGAACAGGTTAAAATAGCGCTGACCGATAAGCCGGAGGTTAGACGGATATTGGATTACGTTGCCGGAAAGCCGGAAGTCAAAGCGGTAAGGGAAGCTTTTGACGCAAGCATAGGCAAGGATGTCGGGAAAATTTCCGCTTCCCTGCGGGAATGTTTGAAGTTGGCGGCAGTTAAGGCCGAAGATGTCGGTTTGGTAATCCTGACCGGCGGTTCAACCGAAATTCCGCTGATTAATCAAACCGTTCGCAACATTTTTACCTGTGCGGCTTTTTCGTCCGGCAATAAACTGTCCAGCGTCGGTCTTGGTCTGGCTTACGACGGCCGCCGCCGCTTTTCCTGAAATTCAAAGACTTATTCGACATATTCGGATTTTATGCTTCCGTCTGTGTCTACATAGCTGCGCTTTGTTCTTTTGGTATATTCATCATAACGCATACCGCTGTAGTTATAGAGAGACTTGTCCGCGCCGGCAGCAAGCAGGATGTCAACGGCCTCCTGATTTCCGAAGGCATAAAACAGCGGCGTGTTTCCCTGTGCATCACGAATATTCACATCGGCACCTTTGGAAATCAAAAACTTCAATACCTCTAAATCTATAGAATGCGTCCCGACCAAAGCAAAAAAGATAACCGGTTTGCCGTCAGAATTTTTGGCATTCACATCGGCGCCATTTTCAACCAGCAAAGCCACGGTTTTCAATACATAGTCGTCCGCACTTCGTGAAGCAATCTTGTAAGCCTGATTTATTTTATATTTCAAAAGGTCCAAATCTTCCTGCGTTACGGCATCACACGACTTGGCAAAATTAACAACGCAATAATTATTATCCATACCGGATTTTATCACATCCACAAGAGCATCATAAAAAGCTTTTTCATAACCATTAATTTTAAAAGAAATATGTATAGCGGATTCTAATGGCAAAATACGCAATTTACTTCCGCTTTCTTGATTGGGGTTTGCACCGGCTTCTAACATAATCTTAACTTTTTCCAATGCGTTATCGGGAGAAATTTGTGATGTAACAGCTCCGAAAGCATAAGGGATACTGTCAATAGCCTTGAATAAAGGCGTTGTTCCGTTATAAGTACGATTGACATCAAAACCGCCGTTAATAAGTTTGCGCAAATCATCAGGCGTGCCTTCAAGCATAATTTTTCTGAATTTTTCATAAGTTTCTTTGCTCATTTCATTTTGCGAGGCGGGCGCAACGATGCTCTTCTCCGCACTCAGGCTCAGAGAGGGTAGCGTAAAGCAAAATATTCCCGATAAAGCCACTGCAACAAAAGACAATTTTTTCATAAAAACGCTCCTCGGGCTACTTGAAAATAAATTTAAGTAACTCTTTATATTCTTTATTTATATTACTGTAATTTCGTAATTTGTTATTGAGGAGCTCGCCGATGGTCTCGAAATACCAATGCTGTTCGTTTTTACCGCAGCTGTAATCATTCCACATGTTTTCGCCGCATTCCTGCAAAGTTCTGTGAAAAGAACGCAGATTGGATAACTTGTCGGCGGCAATCAGCAGCATGCCGTTTTTGCTGCGGGTTCTTTTCAGATAGGCGATTGTTTCAAGTTTGCGGTCTTTCCAGGGCAGACTCTTGTCCTTTTCCGTATCAGCCATGACAATTTTGATGATTTCTCTGGCTTTTGCCGGCGCAAACAGGCATTCGATGTCGCTGACTGTTTTTTTCGTGTCTTCAAGAACGTCATGCAGAAGCCCTGCGATAATCAGGTTTTCGCAGGCTTTGTTGTCGATAAGAATGCCTGCCACCTCAAACAGGTGCGAAACATAAGGAATGTCCGAACTTTTGCGGGTTTGTCCCTTGTGGGCGTCGATGGCAAATTCGGCGGCGCCAATCATCGGCGCCGTCAGTTCCTTTTGATAACGGGTTAAAAATTCCTGAAAAAGTTCAACGGCCCATTGATGATTATATCCCATGTTTCCTCCCGAATGTCAGTCTTCAATGATTATCTGCCACGGCCTGCCTTCCGGTTTGAATTTGTCAAACAACAGGTCGGCCATAAATTTGGTAACGGTTCTTTCGTTATATTCCGTATGGATTTTTTCCCAGCCTTTGCGGGCCGTTTTCATGCGCTGTTGTGGATTTTCCTTGAAATACCGCAGCTTGTCGAAAAACTCTTCTCTTGTCTCATAAAAAGCGGCTTCATCTTCTTCAAAAAGGCTGGTAAAACCGTTGCGTCGGTCAATGAAAGCCAGCTGCCCGTCGGCCATAATATGCGCCAGCCGGTCGGAACTGTACAGATAAACGTCGTTCAGCCTGCTCAGATTAAGTCCCATGGCCGCTTTGCCCAAAGCTTCGATATATTCGTAACCGTTCAGGTTGCGCTTGCCTTTCAGCCCGGCCAGCAGCCATTTCAGTCCCGGAACTCTGGCCGAGGCCTCGTCAATGATTTGTTCGATTTCCTCGTCTTCGCCGCAAAACTGGCGCTTGCCGGTATTGGTGCAGAGCATGATGTCATACGGCAGCGTTTCATGCTCGAAAGATCGGTTCGTTTCTATGGAATTGTCCGCCATATTCGGCAGATAGGCAACTTTGTTATGCGGCCGCTTAAATTGGCGGAGCAGGTGGCTGTCGCCGGTTGAAATCATCAGAACGTCGACGACGTCCAGATACTTGCGCAATGCTCCGATGTTGCGCTCGGCATAACCGGGAACAATCCAGTCGCAGCTCCACTGCATAATCCGGAGCTGCGGAAATATCTCCTTGATTTTCAAAATTGTTTCCGCTTCGATCAAATCGGCGTGCCCAATCAGCAGCGCATCGGGTTTAACCGTCTTGCAGTAGTTTATCAAATGGGCGTTGAGTTTGCGTTTGCCCCAGAAGTTCATATGTCCGAAACCAAACATCCGGCACAGGTCGCGGTCGGGGTAATTGAGCACCGAATAGCCGTTGCGTATCAGGCCGTTGGAAATCTTAATCGGAAAACCGTTTTGAAAACAGCCCTTTAGACGCATAAGATTAAAGTTTGAAATATGAACGATGTTTTTCATGGGCGGAACTCATTGTTTGAAAAGAAGCGTCAGACGGGCCAGAATTTTGAACAGGGGACGCAGAAACCGCGGGGCGCGTCCGACCGCCGAAAAGACGACTGCAATCCGGTGAATGTTGCAGTCAATGGCAACGCCCATGCGATGATGACCCTGATTCAGGGTATCCTGCACGCCGAGAATGCGGCAAAGCATGATGTCAATCGGATAGCGGTCGTTATATCCGTTGGTAAGCATGCTTTCTTTAAGTTTTTCATACATACTGACACGCTGAGCCTCGTCCATTTTGTATTTCGGATTGGAGAACTGATAGGCGTTGGCCTGGGAACGAAAATTGCGTTCAATCTTTTTTGACCTGATTTCAAAAGGATCGATATGATAAATGTTGGAGGAATAAAACTTGTGTTTGTACCGGAGCACTCTGATCAGCGGCGAAATAAAGTCAAAACGGCTGATTTTGGGAATAAAGGCAATTCGCACCGGCACATAGGGAACTTTGTCGGCAACGGCCTTTTCCAACACGGCGCGTCCTTTTAGCAGAGTATCGGGCGTGCCGGTGGACTTGTCTATCCAAATCGGGTTATGTCCGATAAGCAGAACAACTTCATCTGAAACATTAACTTCATCACTCAGTGAACTGTCTTTTAAGATAAATAAGTCTTGAGGGTCTAGATGGTATGTTTCCGATGAATAGCAAATGTTCGGCATAGTGTTCTCCTGTTATGCCTTAAACTACAATAATTCAGCCGCTGAGGCAAACAAAAAGTATGTACATTCCCACGCTTTTTATCATGTAATTTTTAGTCATCTCCGGGGTTGATATTGTCATGTCGCTGATTAGATATTGGATACTTTTTTATAACCCTGCCGGAAGAGGAAGTCATCGTGCCCTGCGACCCTAACACAACTGTCCTGCATCGCCTGGAAGACGGTTATCATATCACTGTCATTCCCGGACGACCGCATACGCTTTTTCTGCGTGACCGCTATTGCACAAAGCTTGCGGTTTTGGAGCTGTTTCAGGATCGGATTGTCAGAGTTTCCGGCTATCGGGTTCGTGAGCTGCCGCGCAAACATGCCGAAGTCCTGATTGACTTTGTGCGCGGGTTTCACTATTTTCTGAGCCCGGAAGCGGCACTTGAACTCGGGCTTTCCGTCATTCGGTTTGAAGATGGCGGCGAACGGTATTTTACGGTCTCGGAACTAAGTCCTTACCGGCTGAATAAAATCATGCGCAGCACGCAGAAAAAGCAGATAACTCTGAGCGGCTGGCAAAAGTCGCAGCTTACCGTTCCCAAACGAGCCGTAAACTGCACTCTGAACCTGAGCCGCTGCAAGATAAAAAAACTGCAGGTTGCCAGACGCTCAAACGTTGCCGTTGATTTGCGCGACAATCCGCATATTGAAACGGTAACGGTAGAGGAAGGTTTTATCGGTTCGCTTAACCTGTCGCGTTCGTCCGTAACGCAAATTCGGATCGGAGACAACTGCCGCTGCAATATTTCCATGAATTACAGCGGAAAATGCTTTGATTTGGAAATCGGCGATGTTTACAGCGGTGTGCTGGACATTAGGGATTCCTGCTTTCATAACCTCAAAATCGGTTATTATTGCTATGCCAATATCAAACTGAGCGAAAACTGGGGACAGAAGAATATCGCCGTCGGCGATTCTTTTCGCGGCAACATGATACTTGATTCTGTTTATGTCAGAAACGTTTCGGTCGGCAGCGACTGCCGCGGCAAAATATTTGTCAAGAGCGGCGAGCGCAGCGAACAGGGAATTCGCAGCATCAATCTGGCCGACGATTTTGGCGGCGAATTGGATGTCGGCGATTCTAAAACCGTTGAACGCGTTGAAGTAGGGCGCAATGCTTCGGGGAATGTCAATCTGTCCGGATGCGCTTCGATAAAGGCTCTCAAGCTTGACGAATATTTTGCCGGCGTTGCCGATTTGAGCCGTTCGGGTATTATGTATATCCGGGCACGCAAAGGCGCGACCGGACGCTTTGTGCTGACCGACTGCTCCAATCTGACGCTGGTAAAAGTTGCCCGCAATGCGGCGCCGCTCATCAGCATCGACCGTTCTCCGATTGAGATAGCCAGAGACGAACAAAACGTCTATTACCGCTATCTTGACCGCCGGCTTCCCGATGAATTTTTTACGCCGGCTTATATGCACTGGTTCAAGAGCGTCAAAAACTTTTTTCGTCACGGCGTTTCTCATTAAGATTGTTACAGTTTTGTTACGGAATTTGGTTGTTATGCCTTTTCGTTTGTGCTATACTTAAACATATTCCGAAATATAATTATGAGAGCGGAGGCTGATTATGGGAGAATCTATCGAAACCCCGGGCATGACCTTTTTGCGAAGACTGGATATTGCCAAAGAAAACAAAACGACATTGTTTGCCTTTTTGTATCAAACCATTCAGAAAGCCAATCCGTCAGAAGACAGCCGTAATTTAATGAAAAAGCTGGATGAAATCAGCGATTTGGACGCTATGGCCAAATATCACGGAGCCTTGGCCGAATTTCAGATAAGGCGCAATGAAGATGCCATACAGCACTCTCAGAAGCAGCTGCAAGGCCTGCGGCATCTCGGCGAAAACAATTTTGACTATGAAGCGATAATGCAGCGCAAAATTGCCGTCCTTTCCAGTTTCAAACCGGAGGTAAAAGACTGCATTTATCTTTCCATGCTGCGTTACATCAAAGACAAGAACTTCGGTACGGCCAAAGACTTCAAACGCGAGTTCAGAAGCTATGTCGACGCGGGCAGCCGGATGATGTTTCAGCGGCAGCAGAATATTGTCGACTATTAATCTTTAATAAACAAAACTCTTATACAATCTCCCTGTCGCATAACAGGGAGTTTTTTTATGACAGCAGTTCGGACAATCGGAATCATGACCGGCAATTCGCTGGATGGCGTCGATATCGTCCTGACCGGATTTGAAAACGGCCGCATAACCGATTTGGACGGCTTCTCAAAACCTTATCCGCGCAGCCTGACCGAAAAAATGCTGCGCCTGCGTGCCCGCATAAGGGAGGAGGGCGGCCGGATGGAAAGACTTGTCGAAGACGGCTTTTCCCTGGAGGCCATCAACGAATATACGTCGCTGGTTGCGGAAACCGTCAATACGTTTTTGCAGCGTTCCGGTTACTGCAGGGAAGATATTGCCGCGCTCGGTTTTCATGGTCAGACCTGCGATCATTTTCCGCCATCCATTGCCGGCGGCAAACCCGCCTATACGGTTCAGGTCGGCAATGCGGGGCTTTTGGCTGACCTGACCGGTATTCCGGTCATCTACGATTTCCGTTCCGATGATATTATGGCCGGCGGCGAGGGTGCGCCGCTGGCTCCGGTGCATAATTTGCACATTGCCGGAGATTTGCGGAACAAAGGCGTGTTCCCTGTGGCTTTCTGCAATGCCGGCAATACCGGAAATATTTCGGTCATTACCGAAGACAAAGATGGAGAAAACGTCGTCAGAGGCTGGGACGTCGGGCCTTTTAATCATTATACCGATTATCTGGTTCGTACATATAAGGGGCAGCCTTATGATGACGGTGGACGGTTGGCTGCCGGCGGGCGGATTGTTCCGGAACTGTTGCGCGATCTGTTTGACAACGCTGCGGTTGACGGCATCGGCCGGAATTTTTACCTTCAAACGCCGCCGAAATCTTCCGATCCGAGCTGGTACCGCCTTACCGAAAGCCTGAACTGCCGGCAGTACCCCTTTGCCGATACGCTGCGCACGGCTTTGTATCTGAGTTCTTACGCCTTTGTTCACGGCTTGTCCTTTGTGCCGGCGGATTTGCGTATGCCTGCCGACTTCCTTGTATTCGGAGGCGGCTGGAAGAATCCGCTGGCTCTGAATGATTTTAAATGTCTGTTGCGCGGCGAAGGCTTGGTTTTGCCGGAACATCAGGAAACTTTTGCTGCTGTGCAGTCGCGGTTTGAACGGCCGCCGTCCGTAGAATGGTCGGACAAATTCGGCTATAGCGGACAATATATGGAAGCGCGCATTTTTGCCGATATGGCCTATTGCCGTATTGTCGGCAAACCGTTTACTTTTCCGGAAAGCAGCGGCTGTCGGCAGCCGGTTGTCGGCGGCGTTTATATTTTGCCGTCTGCCGGCGGAAATTTCCTGCTGACGGGGCTTCTTGAAACTTACGGCACGGCCGGTTTAAATATGGAAAACCCGGCGCCGAAATATTGGAACCGGGCTGTCAAAGGGTGGCAGAAACGGCGTTAGGCCGCTTTCCTGCTTCGAAAACCTTTGTGGTTGTCGTTTTGTTTCTGCAGCTTTTTTCCGCAGCCGAAGTCTCTGGCGTTTTTGTTAAACTTAATCCGGTTCTTAACTTTTTTATCCGGCGCATAGGGCTTAAACGGATTTTTCGGCTTATGGTTCAGCGGCGTTGCGTCAATTGGGGCATTTTCGCCGGCAAGCAGCACTTTCTCTCCGGCGGTCGGATTCAACAGCTTATGAATCTCTTTCCAGCGGGAGGCGTCTTTGGGCGTTAGCAGATTAACGGCCGTTCCCGAGGCTCCGGCGCGCGCCGTGCGGCCGATGCGGTGAATGTAATCTTCGGGGCATTGCGGCAAATCGTAGTTGATAACGCTTTCGATATGCGGAATGTCCAGTCCGCGCGCGGCAATGTCTGTTGCCACCAAAACCCGGAATTTTCGCTGCCGGAAACCGGTAATAACCTTTTCACGGCGGCTTTGGCGCAAATCGCCGTGAATGGCGTCGGCAGCCTGATTTTCCTTTGCCAGTTTCTGAGCCAGCCGTTCGGCGCCGTATTTTGTCTTAACGAAAACCAGTACTGAGCCTTTGCGGTTTTGAAGTTGGTTTATCAGTTCGCCGTATTTGGCTGTGTCCGTCGTTTTGATAAGTTCCTGACGGATATTGGCAGCCAGGGCGGTTGTTGCACCGACGGCAATCCGCACCGGATTGTTCAGATACTTGCGTGACAGCGAAATGATGTTGGCGGGCAGAGTGGCGGAAAACATCAGCGTTTGCCTTGCTGCGGGCAGATATTTGGCAATCTGCTCCAGTTGTGCGCCGAAACCCATGTCAAGCATGCGGTCGGTTTCATCCAGAACCAGAAAATCGGTTTCGTTCAGCTTCAGTGTTCCCTGGCGGAGATGGTCGTTAATGCGTCCCGGCGTGCCGACGATTATCCGCGGTTTCTTTTTCAGCTGCTGCAGCTGCTTAATCATGGAATCGCCTCCGATAAGCAGAGCCGACAAAATTTTCTGCCGGTTGCCGAGCATTTTGTCGGCAGCGTCCAAAACCTGTCGGGCCAGTTCGCGCGTCGGCAGCAGAATAAGGGCACTGCTTGCCGGGCAGGAGAGCAGATGGGCAATCATCGGCAATGTAAAAGCGCCGGTTTTTCCTGTGCCGGTTTGAGCCGATCCCAGAATGTCATGCCCTTCCATGGCGACGGGAATGGCTTGCGCCTGTATCGGTGTCGGTATTGTAAAGTTAATGGCTTCAAGGGCCGGCAGCATCGTCTCGGGCAGACCGAGAACTTCAAAATTGTTCATTTTGTTTCTTTCTGTAAAATTGTTTAAGCATACGAAAATCTAAACACCGTTTTTGCGGTGCCAACTCAAACAAATCTATTGATAAGGAAATCTACAAATAAGAAGAGCTGCAAAAATTCTCTGTAACGAACTATACAGGTTTATTTTTATTAAGCAACCATTATTTTGCGCTTTTTTCCTTCGGGGCGGTTTGCGGCTTCAGGCTGACCAGCGCAATGCCGCCGATGACCAGTGCGCCGCCGATAAGCTGCGAGGCGTAAATCTTTTCATGCAGCACCAGATAAGCGCCGATGCTGGAGAACAGCGGCAGCAGATAATAGATGATGCTGGTTTTGATGTTGCCGATGCGTGCCAGCGCCGAGTTCCAGCACAGATAGGAAATAACCGAGTTAAAAATGCCCAGATAGACAAACACGCCGTAATCCACCGGCTGCAAATGTATCAGCTTATGTTCGCCGACGGTGGCAAATAAAAACGGCAGGATAATAATGACGCCGGTAAAAGCCGTTGCCGCCAGCAGTGTCGGCTGCGAAATCTGCGGCGGACGCTTGGCCTGCAACAAGGAATAAACGGCAAAACAAAACGTGTTCAGCAGCATGATAAAGTCACCGGTTACGAATTTGAAATGTGCAATCTGCGTCAGGTCGCCTTGCAAAATGATTACCAGCACCCCGAATACGGCAATCAGCAAACCGGCAATCTGCCGGCCGGATATCGGCGTTTTCAGAAAAATACGCGACAGAATAACCAGAAAAATCGGTCCGGTTACGTCCAACAGCCCCATGTCGATGGCTGAGGTCGTCCGTCCGGCATAGTAGATAAGCGTGTTGTCCAGCACAATGCCGGTTATGGCCAGACTGACAACCAGCAGCCAGTTGTCTGCCAACAGGCGGAAGTTCCGTTTCAGGCCGCTCCAGGCCATCGGCACCAGAATCAGACAGGCGATAAACCAGCGTCCGAAAGCAATTTCAAACGGTTCCAGCGTTGTGGCGAAATAACTGGCGATGATGATGTTGATGCTCCAGAAAAATACGGCCGTCAGGGCCATCAGATAGCCGCTCATTCTTATCCTCCCTTATTAATGCCGATATATATAATCGCTTGATTTGCTTTTTTAACCCTTGTTTGCACTGGACATATTCGACAAAATGAGCTATGTTTCAGTTCTGAAACCGATTATTAACTGTTTAAATATATGTGATATGAAAAAAGTTATTTTTATGTTGGCAGCCATTATGGCTTCAGGTATGTTTTGCTCCTGCGAAGAAGAAAAAACGCCGGAAGAGAACGCTTATGAACTTCTGCTCGACAAGCGCGGACCGGCCCGGATTGAGAAGATTTATTCGATTGTCATGCGGTTGGATATTCCTTATCCTTTTCCGCATTATGTCATTCGGTTTGACAACGGCGACAATACCTATTTCCGCAAGTCGAAAGTCGATTATACGCTTCGTGCCGGCGACCGTGTGGACTATTACTGGACCTACAAGCTTGCCCCTGCCGAAATTTATGAACTTTGCTCAGAGCAGGGGGCTATGCGTCAGGATGATATAGACGGCAGTTCCAAACCGCTGGCCAGAGGATTGATAATTTCCGATAAAAAACGCGGTCGGATTGTCGATATGTTCAGAATGTCCGTGCGTTTCGGCATACCATTCGTGCCGCTTGACTGTCTTTTTGCCGAACTGGAGGACGGTTCTCTTGTCTATATGAAGGAATATAAGAACGACGACCTGCACATCGGCGACCGAATTATTTACACGACCTGGGTGCTTTATCCCAATGAGGTCGTTACCGTAACCAAAGACGACGGCGAAACGGATAATCCGCCGCTGGTCTGAAAAAAACAGGGTTTGGAAACTTTCCGAACCCTGTTTTGGTTTAAATTAAAGTGCCGAAACTATTCGGTTTCGGACATGTTCTGTACGGAACTCTTAATCTGTTCCGCCAGCCGGCGCATCATTTTCTGCAGTGCAGCCAAATACTCTTCTTCGCTCAGTGAACCGTTATGGTCGGTGTCAAAGCCGTTAAAGGTGTTTTCGGCTTTGGCGCGAGCCTCTTTGATCGTGTATTCGACAAATTCTTCCTGCGAAAGCTCGCCGTCGCCGTTGAGGTCGGCGTTGTCAAATTCGGCCTTGACCGCAGCCTGCAGCTTTTCCTGAATTTCTTCCGGGGAAGCCGAAGGTTTTACGGGAAGCTGGGCAAAGGCCGAACCGGCGGCAAAGATTGCAGCCGTGGCGGAAACAATAAGTTTTTTCATTAAAAGTTCCTTTTCAAAAATTAGTAGCTTCTGGCGTAGATAACGTCAATTTCCGCATCCTGTTTGCCGGTCAGCAGACATTCGCCTTTAGTGCCGCTCTGGTCAAACGGAATGCAGCGGATCGTAATTTTCATCGCTTTCAGCAGCTCTTCGGAGTTCGGATCGCCGCTCCATTTGCCGCGGACAAAAGCCACTTTTCCGGCTTTTCCTTCCTCAATCCAAACGTTTGAATTTGCAAAATATTCCTCAAACTCCTTTTTTGTTTTGATGTCGGTGCGGACATTCTTTTCCAGTCGGGCCCTGGCTTTTGCAAACATTTCCTTTTGCAGCTTTTCCAAGCGTTCGGCAATGGTACGGACAAATTCGTCCCGTTTGACGACGGCTTTGCCTTCCGGTGTTCCGAGACGGAGGCGTTCTTTGACCATTACGTTGTCTTCGGCAACGTCGCGCGGGCCGATTTCCAGAATAACCGGAGCGCCCTTGCGGGTCCATTCCCAGAACTTGTCAACGCTCTTACGGTCACGTTTGTCGATTTTGATCCGGATCTTTTCGCCGAAAGGCGCCTGCTGCAAAAGTTCTTTTTCTTCTGTCACCACGATTATGGCATCCTGCTTTTTCTGACGGAAGTCTTCCCAATCCACCGGAAGCAGTTCCTTCGGCATTCTCAGTTGTTCCAGCTGTTGTGCGCTGTAATGTTCCACCGCGACCGATACGGTATTTCCCTGTAAAATCTGCGTCGAAACTGCCGCAATCCCGCGGGTATCAAACACGCGCAGACAATTTTTCTTTGCAAACAGATCCACTGCAAAACACCCGGCACAGTCTGTCGCCGTGGTCACTACTGCGTGCCCGTGTAAACCTTCGGCAAGCTGTCTTGCAAGCTCATTCGCGCCTCCCAGATGACCGGAAAGAACCGGTACAACATACTGCGCATTTTCATCGATCACAAGCACCGGACTGTCTACGGTCTTTTTCTCAATAAAAGGTGCAATCGCGCGCACTGCAATCCCTGCCGCACCGATAAATACAAGCGGCATTCCCTGCATGAATGCAAGGTCTACCCACACATCCAAAGGCTCCTTTTCCCGCAGATATACAATTGTCTTTTCCTGCACCTTTTTCCCTTCACAAAGTACATTCCCGTAATCCACAGATAACGAAATATTCTGGATTTTTTCTGCAAGCGCACGCCCTTTTTCACTAAATGCGACCATATATATTCTCATAACTTCCTCCGGATCTATTCTTTTGCTTTACGGAATTCCGTCTCGAAATCAGCCGCATACAAACGCGACTTTGCATAATGCTGATGCGCAATAACATCCCCTACCAACACCAGCGCAGTCTTTGTAATTCCATGCGCTTTCGCCACTTCGGAAAGCTCTCCGATCGTACAAATATATGCCTCTTCTTCCGGCCATGTTGCCTTATAAACAAGAGCAGCCGGTGTATCCTTTTGATACCCCCCGGCAATCAGCCGCCCGCTTAACTTTTCTAACATTCCCGTACTCAGATAAATCGCCATGGAAGCCTGATGCGCTGCAAATCGCTCAATGCTCTCCAGCGGTGGAACTTTCGTCCGCCCCTCCATACGTGTAATAATCAAAGACTGCGATACGTCCGGAAGTGTATATTCCAGATTCAGTGCCGCTGCTGCCCCGCAGAAGGAACTGACACCCGGGCAGGAATCATACGCAATTCCCAGTTCATCCAGATGATCCATCTGTTCCCGGATTGCACCGTACAGACACGGATCACCTGTATGCAGCCGAACCGTCATCTTCTGTTCCCGTTCTGCCTGTTCCATCACTTCCAGAACTTCTTCCAGTGTCATCTTCGCACTGTTATATATCTCGCATGTCTCCTTTGTACTCTTTAACAGCCCCGGATTCACCAGTGATCCCGCATAGATCACCACATCAGCCTGCTCCAGATAACGCTGTCCACGGACCGTGATCAGATCTTCGGCTCCCGGACCTGCTCCCACAAAATGTATCATTTTCCGACTCCTTCCTGTCCTGCAAAGAACCTGCCACCAGCAACTTCTCCTGCATACTCTGGTATCTATTGTATATGTCGTTCTTTTCTGAATCTTTCTATCAGTTCTTCTGCTTTTTCTGTCTTTCCAAGGATTCCGTATACATTGGAAAACGTGACCGCTCCCACCTGTATCTCTCCTTTCCCCCGGTAGTTCAGATATTCCTCCATACGCATCATGATTTTTTCCATAATGCGTGTTCGTTCTTCCTCGCTGCATTTCTCCAATGCATCATCCGTCGTCACA